>Ga0208989_10000472_pt1 | contig 11631 bp, 11 predicted proteins | sample MedBloCAOM3_M1_FD_187852 | JGI IMG/M metagenome (GOLD analysis project Ga0208989, IMG submission 187852) | Forest soil microbial communities from El Dorado National Forest, California, USA - Mediterranean Blodgett CA OM3_M1 (SPAdes) (version 2) | ecosystem: Environmental > Terrestrial > Soil >...
CGGCGCGGAATTCTTGACCAATGTCGATCTTCGCGCGTTGCACCTGAACGGGAAGAAACAGAGCGTTGAATTCGAAGTCGATGAAAAACCGCAGACGGTCGATGCGCGATTTCTCTTAGTAAACTTCGGGCGGAACGTGCTGGCGAAGTTTGTGAACCGTCCGTATCAGCCGGATACAACGGACGAAGGATCGGTGTTCAAGATCAACATGCTGTTGCGCAAACTGCCAGAGCTGAAAGCGAAAAAATATGCAACGGCCGAGGCGTGGTGCGGAACGTTTCACAGCGACGAAGGTTACGAGCAGATGAGCGCGAGCTACGAGCAGGCGTCAAAAGGGCGGTTGCCGGACAAGACGCCGTGCGAGGTCTATTGCCACACGCTCACCGACGACAGCATTCTCGCGCCCGAACTGCGCGAACAAGGTTTCCACACCATGACATTGTTCGGGATCGATACGCCGTGGAGTCTGTTCTCGCGGGACAAAAACGCGATGCGAAAACGCGCGGAGAAGAAATTTCTCGAGAGCATGAATCAGTGGCTGGAAGAACCGCTCGAAGATTGTCTGGCGGTAGCGCGCGATGGCAGTCTCTGTATTGAAAGCAAAAGCCCGGTCGACATTGAGGACGCGCTCGGGATGTATCACGGCAATATTTTCCATGATGCGCCGACGTGGCCGTTCGCGACGACAAAGGAACAAGCCGGGACGTGGGGAGTTGAGACCGAGTTCGACAATGTTTTTCTCTGCGGCTCGAGCGCGCAACGCGGCGGCGCAGTCAGTGGCATTCCCGGGCACAATGCCGCGCGTAAAGTTCTGGAGACGATCAAGACGCCTTAATCAGGAAAGCAGGAAAACAGAAAAAACCAGATCGATGTCCACAGATTTCGCAGATCTCCGCAGATTTTCTGGGACCGCACTATCTTTTGGATGGCAGTCATAATCTGCGAAATTTGCGTAATCTGTGGATCGAATGAAAATCCAGAATGTGAATCCTGCCGACGTGGAGTCGATCGATGCGATTGTCGCGGCGGCCTACGATGGGATCTCCGGTCCGGCTGGGAAGAAGCGCGATTGGGATCGCGAACGTTCGTTGTACATTCCGGGCGCGCGGCTAATGCCACTCGCGGCGGAAGCAGGCGTTGCCGGAGGTGAAGATGTCGATCTCGCCACGGGACGAGTCCGTCCGACTGGCGGACTTGCGCCGCAGATTTTGGATGTTGAGGGATTCATCGCGCGGGTGGAACCTTTTTTTCAAGAGAACGGGTTCTATGAGAAGGAGATTGCGCGCCGCACCGAACAGTTCGGAAATATCGCGCATGTCTGGAGCACGTACGAGTCGCGCCACCATGAAGATGATCCCGAACCGTTCATGCGCGGGATCAACAGCATTCAACTATTCAATGATGGCAAACGTTGGTGGATCGTCTCGATTTACTGGCAACAGGAGAGTGCGGACGCCCCGATTCCAGAAAAGTATCTCTGAACGTTTGATCAATTAGGCAGGGCGTCATCCGCTGATTTTAGCGCTCGTTAGTTAAGACCCTGTTCATGTTTGGAAAAGCCGTTGGTTCTGCATTTTTCTTTGGTGAGCTCATCCGCGCGTTTTTTCGTGACCGGGTCGACGATGGCGAAGCGCGCTGCGCACGAGAATAGGAATTTTTGTTGCCGATCTTGTCCGGCGTTGGCGAGTGCACGCCGCGATAATGTTTTGCGGTCAGGCCAAGAGCGAATGCGACCACGATGAAGATGATGACTCGCTTTTCCTCCCGAGTCAGAACGAATCGCTGCTTAAGCGCGTCGAAACTTGAACGCCAGCGCTCTTTCAATGGATGAAAAGGAAATTCTTCGACTTCATTGGGGGGAAGCGGAGGCAAGCGTTAACACGCCCCGACAAGCCGAGTCGAGTGCAAACTGTCAGCGCCCGAGCGGCGAACTCACTTCGGTTCCGGGGGGCGGAGTAAATTCAAACGTCGATGCTGGAATCGGCGACCGGGTCTGGTTTGAATAAACTGTGACGATGCGATCGCCGTTGGGTTGGAGCATTTCGGTCCGTTGCAAAAGCAGGTCGTCGTTAATTTGGACCTTCAATTTCTGAAACATGCGTTTCATCGAGGGCGAGCGTGGCGTCAAATCGAGCTCGTAACCTTTGTCGATCTTTGTCGCCGCGATGTGGAAGGAGCCTTCCACATTTTCGAGGTTGAGTGCCGTGTTGATCGCCGCGATCACAGAATCGAGCGGCGATCTTTTTCCCAACGAGTAACGTTCGGCCGATTTGAAATTTGGATAGTAAATCCAAAGCTGCTGACCATCACTCACCGTCACGCTTGGTGAACTACCTTTCACTTCGCGTCGAAATTTGTTTGGCATCTGAAATGAAACTTTCCCCGAACTGACAATCGGCTTGTTCATCAGGCGCATCGTTTTCTCTTCCTGAAAATCGGCCTGCACTTGTGGCGCGGCGGCGCGTTCCTGGCGGATACGCGCGAGAAGATTTTTTACCTCGGCTGGCGAAAGCGGCTCGGCTTTGACCAGAGACGCCATGAAAATGAAGGCGATTGTAGCGAGAAATATTTTCTTCATGGAGTTGTCGATCTTAGGAGATGTCGATCTTGTCTTCGCGCCAATTCTTCGGTTCAGCGGCCGCGGCCGCCGGCAAAGTAAAGAAGATCGTCGCGATCAAACTCCAGAAGATGCCGATTGCGCAGATAATGCCAAGTCCGCTTAACGATGGATTTTTGGCCAGGCCCAACGAACCAAAACCACTGACCGCGGTCAATCCGGCGAGCAGCACCGGTTTGACCACCCCGGCTACGTCGTGTTCGAGCTCGCTTGTTCTTTGCCAGACGAGCAACACATAGATTCCGTAATCGACCCCGATAGCCAGGACGAGACGGAAGGAAAGCACGTTGAGCAGGTTCAGCGGCAACTGGAAAAACTTCATCGACGCCACCATCGCTCCGACCGCGAACAGCAGAGTCAGTTCCTGAATAATCCAGAGTCGCCAGTCGCGATACAAAATCGCCAGCAGGACCGCGTCGAAAATCGCCATCAATCCGCTGACAATGAGCAGTTGCCGGTGCGACCACGGCAATAAATCAGCCAGCGTGAAGCTCCAACCCGACAGGATCATCGGCACGCCAGCAACCGGGAGCTCTCGACTCAATTCTTCGCGCTGCTCGTGTGTCGCGACCGGTTGATTGGTCGTAACAAATCCAGTGGTGAGGAGCGGATCCTGCGCAAAGTAGCGATCGATTAAAAACCACCAGCTCGATGATTGCGGAAGTTCTTTACGCCAGTCTGCCAATGGCGTCGTTGGATCGCCAATGCTTTTTAATTGATCGAGCAATGCAAACGCCGGCGCAAACGAATCGCGCCTGAATCCTTCGGCCGCGAGCGTCTCTTCCAAGGCGTGCCGCGTTGCGTCAAAATCAATCGCGCGCAAGCGCTCGCGATTTTGTTGTATTGTTATCGGCGAAACCGCCAGCGCAGCCGGGGTGGAGTAGTTTTTGATCCTGCCCGCGCGTTGCAGCTCGGCCCAATGCACTGAGACCTTTTGCCAAACGTCGTGCAGTTCCTGCGCGTCGCGCGCGTGGACAATGGCCAGGACCGGTTCCCAGCGGACTGGCATTCTGTGCATAATAGCGGCCAGCGCCCGACTGGCGTTGCTGTTCTTCGGCTCGAGCGATCGCGTGCTCGCGTCGAAGGGCAGGGGAGGATTTGGCGAAAATCCGTATGCGCTCAGCAACAAAAAGATCGCGCTCGATGCAATCAAGACGGGGGCGGGACGGTGCACACTCCAGCTCACATATTTTTTCACGATCTCGAAAAGCCAATCGTGGCGGATTGGCGGCTGGCGTTGGCGAATGAAGAGAAACAAAATCGTGCACATGAAGAGACCGGCAAAAAGAATGCCGATGGCGATGAGAACGCCGAGCTGCGTGAAACCGGGTGAACCGCTCAGGACCAGCGCAAGAAAACCAACCGCGGTCGTCAAAGCTCCGAAGAAAACAGCGCGGCCGAGTTTCGACACCGCGGTCGCGATTCCGCCGCGATGCGTTTCGCCATCAATGCGCGCCTGTTGGTAACGCCCGAAGATGAGAATTGCGAAATCGACGCCTAATCCAACAAGGATCGCGCAAAAGCCGACCGTCACCATGTTGAGCCGGCCGAAGATCAAGAGTCCCGACGCGAGCGCAACCAGACAGGAAAGCAAAAGGGCGAAGCCCATCCCAAGAAGCGGAAGCCAACGACGAAACCCGACAAAAAAAATGCTGCCGACGAGCAAGACCGATCCGAGCAGGGTCGCGGTCACATCATGGCGCATGCTCAACGAAATCTCCGCGACGTAAGCGGAACGTCCCGTAACGAGAATCTCAAGCGGACCGCCGTCCCAACCCGTCCGCGCGTCCGCGCGAAAGACATTCACTTCGCGCATCAACTCCTGACACTCGAAGGCGCCGATCGATTGTTGATTCGTCACGACAAGGAAAACGCGCATCGTCCGGTCTGCTGAAGCCAGTGGCTGATCTTCCTCGATGGCATTGCTTTCCGCGAAAGGCTTGAGCGCGGGCCCGATTAATCCGAGCGGGTCGAACTCGAGTTCGAATTGCGGCCGCGGCGAACCGGCTTCGATTTGCTGATGCAAGCGTCGCAGACGTTCGCGAATTTTTGCCGGTTCCAAGATCGATATCGTCTTTTCGAACTCCGGTGGCTCGAGATTCAGGAGGAGAGGGACAGCCATCAATTGCAAATCGCGCAGACCGTCCGGTGTTTCCATGGGCGAGCCGGCCAGGACGCGCGCGCACCACGGTTGTTGCCGCAAATGTTCGGCAAAGCGCGGCGCAAATTCTTCCAGCTTGTCGATGTCGGCCGGCTGACAAAGAAGCGCAAAGGTCAGTTCACGCGTTTGCTCGAAATCGCGATTGTAAATCTTCAAACCTTCGACCGACCGGAAATTTCCCGGCAACATGTTGAGCACATCGCTGTCGAGCTCGATGCGTGTAACGAGAATGGCGACGCATGAGATAACCAGCGCCGCGACTCCGGCCCAAACTAGCGAACGCCGTTCGGTCAGAAGTCGCGCGATGAAGTCACTGGTTCCCATAAATCAGGAAATGAGAGGCTGACGCTGGCGTGTCCGAGCATGCCGGTCAAAAATGGAAAAGAAAAGTTTCCTTGCCGCGGACGTGACGAAGGGGTTGTCGATCTTGCGCATGAATGATTTTGTCGCGCAGCTCGAGCCAGCCGCGCAATTGTTTCGGCGCGGTCTCGACCGGTCCCGACCAGCCCCGTCGGGCGAGCGCGCCTTTTGCTTCGGCGAAAGAATTGTTCTGCCGCAAGGTGAGGAGCGTTACGCCGGGTCCTTTCGAAAATGTCAGCTCGAAATCGCCGTTTTTGGAAAATCGCACAAAGACTTCGCCGATAAGAGTCGTTTTCGCGGTGCGATACATGAGCTGGCCATTGCGCGTTTGCCAATCATTCGATGGTTCGGTGAATTGATGAGGCGAAAGGATCGCGCAACCGGTTAGGTCGAGAATCAACAGAGCGACTATCAAAATGGAGGAACGCGCGCCGTCGTGTCCGATTATTTTAAGGGCACGACGGCGCGTGCCCCTCCAAGAATTCATCACGAAGTCGCGCCAACGGTTTCGGGCGCGGCGCGAACATCCGTTTTCTTTGGCACGAGCGACAGTCGTGGTGAAAGCGTGTAGAAGCGTTGCAACCGAACGAAGAAATAAAACAGCCACATCCTCCATTTAATAGCGAAACTCCTGCCCTCATTGCCAGCTAACACCGCGTTCACGGCGGCGGCGATTTGCAGGGTTTCACCCGGGCTCAGAAAAATTTCGAGGAATTCCTTGCCCCGGCCATACCAGGAGGTCACGAACGTGAGATACATGTCCATAATGTAATTCACGCGGCGCGCGTAACTCTTGAACAGGCGGCGCTTCAACGACGGGTCACTCAAGACCGCATCCAGTGTATCGGCAGCCTTTTCCGCAGACATGATTGCCAGAAAAACACCGCTGCTGAAAACCGGGTCGATGAAGCCGGCGGCGTCGCCGGCAAGAAGCCAGCGATCGCCGAAGAGCTCAGCATTGCGATAAGAATAGTCTCCGGCGGAATAAACAGGGGAGACGCGCTCGGCCCGTTTCATTCGCTCGAGCACCATCGGTTGTTCGTTGATGCATTTCTCCAGGGCCGGCTCGGGCGCAAGTTTCATCGCCCGAAACGTTGCCGTGTCCATGACAACACCGATGCTCATTCGTGTCGGCGTCAGGGGGATCATCCAAAACCAGCGATCGAGTCCGCGCACCATGCGGATGAGGGTACCGTCAATGCCTTCGGCGCGGTCGACATTCTCATAGTGCGCGAAGACGGAGAACTTCTGGAGATGATCGTACATCTTCTTGAACTTGAAAAAACTGCCCAGAACGGTCTGGCGCCCGCTGCAATCGAGTAGGTAACGCGCTTCGAGTGCCGATTTTTCACCCAGCGCAGTCTCGATGTCGATCTTCACCCTGTCCGCTATGAAGTCGATTTTCTTAACCTCGGTCTCTTCGCGGACTTCGGCGCCGTTCTCGCGTGAATGATCCAGAAGCAGTTTGTCGAACTCGGAGCGCGTGACTTGATAGGCACGGTCGCGCGTCGACTTGAAGCCATCCTTGAAATAAAATTTTACGCCTCTGGTTCCGCAGGCGGCGACGATTTCACCACCAAACTTCGGCAAAAAAATACGGTCGAGTTTTTCGCGAACTCCCAAACGATCGAACGCTGTTGTGCTGAAGGGCAAAAGCGATTCGCCAATGTGAAAGCGCGGGAACTTGTCGCGCTCCAAAACAATGACGCGACGACCGGCGCGGGCCAGCAAAGTCGCGGCCGTGCTCCCAGCCGGACCGCCACCGATAATGGCAACGTCATACATGTCGATCTTCATGGACAGTTCATGTTAGCAAAGTTACGCCGTTAGCAAAGGAAACAGCCACAGATTAGCACGGATAAGATACACGCAGCCCTAAGGGCAACGCTGCCGCCTTGCCTTCCGGAAATCTGTGTTAATCTGTGTTCATTCGTGGCTAATCCGACTTGTCACAACCATCGATGAAACTGATCGACCGCAGCATCAGCCGCGAGTTGCTCGTCAACGTTCTCTTCGCCATCGCCGTGCTCAGCCTCGTTCTGGTGGTGGGCAACATTTTTCGCAAACTCCTGCCTCTGCTCGTGAACCACGATGTGCCGGTCGAATATCTGCTCAGCTTCATCGCGTACGTCCTGCCGTTCTCGCTCATCTTTACGATTCCATGGGGATTGCTCACCGCCATCCTGCTCGTCTTCGGCCGGCTCTCGGCCGACAACGAGTTGACCGCGCTCCGCTGCAACGGCGTCAGCATTGCGCGCATTTGTCATCCTCTCGCCACGCTCGCGTTTGTTTGCACGGCCATCTGCCTTTGGCTCAATGTCCAAGTCGCGCCCGCCGCGCAGGAAAAATTACGCAGCACCATTTTTGATCTCGCGACCCGCGATCCCATGGCCCTTTTCGGCAGCGACCAGGTGATCGACGAATTTCCGGGACGAAAAATTTACGTCGGCAAGAAAAAAGGCAACGAACTCGAAAACATTTTGGTCTTTGAGATGAATGACAAGTTTTTGCCCACGAAGGTGACTCATGCGCGCACCGGCAAACTGGAGACCGACTTGGAGAACAAACGCATCCTCATGCATCTTTACAACGCGCGTTACCAGCAACGCGACGAAAAAGATCCGCTCGACTTGAGACGAATTCGCGACGGCATCAACATGGCTGAAGGAACGTTGCCCATCAGTCTCGAGCAACTTTACGAACGCGAAAAACACACCCCGAATCGCTCGGCCATGTCGATCGAGCAATTGCTCGACCAATTGAAGAGCGACAACGAACGGCAGCAAAGCAGCAGCCGCACTGAGATTAGCAAGCGCTTTTCGTTTCCATTTGGTTGTTTGGTTTTTGCTCTCATCGGCGTGCCGCTCGGCGTCACCGCGCATCGACGGGAGACGTCCATCGGTTTCGCCATGGGATTGATCGTCGCGGTCAGCTATTTCATTTTCGTGATTGTTGGCGATACGCTGCGCGCCAAACCGCAGTTTCATCCGGAACTTCTCGTCTGGTTTCCGAACGTGCTCTTCTTAATATTGGGCGTGTTCTTGTTTCGGCGCCTGGCGCGCCAATGACGCGGCGATTGTCGTTTGTAAGACGCTTCGCATCGCGACCCGTAGAGCGGGACGGCTACAGCCTTAACCAAACAATCCGTGCAACCAGAGATCCGCTACAGCCGCGAGCACGCCGACCAAGAGAAGTGTGAGGAGCAATTTCTTTTTTCGTGCGATGGCGGCATCGTTCGCCGACAACACGGTCGGTTCCGGCAAAAGCGCCGCCAGTGTGTCTTGATATAAGCGTCGTTCCTCCGCCGGCATTTCGTTCGGACTATTATACTCGACGCCGTTGAAGGTGATCCTCGCGTTCAATTTTGCGGCCAGTCGCGCCCCGGAACGCAGAACCGAGGTGTCACCGACAGCGCGGGCATAAGCTTCGCGGATTTTCGCCGGCATCTCCTCCGCGCTGGCGTATTCCTTTCCGTTCACGCGAATCTTCGCCTTGAAATTGAATTTTACCGGCGCGGCTTGGTCCATCGCCCAGAAAATAAGCAATTTGCCTACCAAAATGGCGACCGCATCCCCTTGGCCGACTTATTAAGCTATGGCCGTAGGATCGTGCACAATGTCGAACCTGGCCGTGAGTTCGCCGAGGCGTGAGTCTTTGACCGGCATGAAATCCGCCGTCACCGCTTCCTGCGCCTTTGCTTCTCCGATAAGACGGTAAATGCGGTCGCGTTGATTGCCGGGATGCCCTTTGACGTAAAGCTGCGTTGTCCACGGACCGCGCCCCTTGATTCCGACCATAAAGTGAATGTGCGGCGCCGGCCGTGTCGGATACGGCACCGGTTTAATTGTGCGAAAGCGATACTCACCGTTTGATCCCGTCTCAAAGCGACCGAAGCCCTGAAAATCTGGGTCGAAACCGCCGGCGCTTTTTTGATCGCGCTCTTGCAGATAAGTGCCCGTGTTGTCGACCTGCCAGATTTCGATGACCGCGTTCTTAATCGGTGCGCCATGCGCGTCCAGCAAACGTCCACTCAAATGGGTGATCTCACCCACGGCGGGTGTAAGTGAGTTATTGACGATGATGAGATCGTTATCGGTATCGAGCGGAAGTTTTCGGGATAAAGAGGGCCTTGCGTGACCCACGGTGTCTGTCGCATCAATTCTTCCGCGAGTGCACCGGGAACCATGAAGAAACCAGCGGCGAGTCCGGTTCTTCTCAGAAAATGGCGGCGCGTTACGTCACCGTTGTTCATGCGACTTCCTTAGAACGACAAACTATTTCACTTCCTCGGTGACGACGACGAACTTTTTCAAGGTGGCGCTGCCGAAGTTGGTAGTCATGGCGACGTCGGCGGCATCGCGGCCGACGGCCATGAGAATGCGGCCGACGCGCGGGATGTTGTGGCGCGCGTCAAAGGTGCGCCAACTGTCTCCCAGATAAACTTCAAACCACGCGCTGAAATCCATCGGATAGGGTGCGGGCGGCACGCTGATGTCTCCGAGATAACCGGTGACGTAGCGCGCCGGAATGTTCATGCATCGGCAAAAGGTGAGCGCGAGGTGCATGAAATCGCGACAAACGCCCTTGCCGTCCTGATAAACTTCAAACGCGGTCTTGGTTGGGTCGGCGAATTCGTAACCAAAAGTGATGTGATTGTGCACCCAATCGCAAATTGCCTGCACGCGAGGCCAGCCGGGAGATGTCGATCCAAAAAGTTTCCACGCCATATCATTAAGCTTATCAACTTCGCAATAACGGCTCGCCAAAAGAAAAACGAGCGTGCTGTCAGGCAAATCTTCTACGCGATGCTGCACCGCATCGAGAATTTGCGCATCGGCTTTTCCGGTATCTCTGATTAGTGTATCGAGGGTGAGGCGCACCTTCCCCGCCGGGGCCAGGACGCGCCCGCAAAGATTTCCGTACATGTCAACGTACGGAGTAACGGGAAGCTTAGGATCGACATTCAAATTTTCCTCGATGCACAAATCGCCGCGCCGCGAAGGGTGCACAAAAAGCATCAGGACCATCGGCGTCGGGCCAGCGAGCTCGAATTGAATATCGAAACCGATCTTGATGATCATCAGTCAGCGCTTCCGAAATCCGCGGTAACTTCCACGGTATCGGCCACGGCGATGCGCACATCGCGCAACTTGATTTCGCCAAGCGGCAAGGACATGAGCGGGAAAGTGGCGCCCTCGAGTCGTTGCAAATGAGGCTCAAGAATGCCGCAGGCGAGCGAGCCGAGCGTGCCGTCGCCTCTGCATTTGAGCTGCGAAATCCTGGCGACAAAATCGTCCGCGATATCCAGCTGACCGTAGATGTCGATCTTGGCGCGCAAAAGAAATTTTCGCGCGTGCACTTGGATGTCGGCGGCGAGAGAACGCGCGCCCCGCGCGCGCAAAGCCAGCCGCACATTCTTCACCGAGACGCCTTTCTGGCTGGCTTGAGCCTGCAACGTCTCCGTCAGCATTTTTTCGAGATCCACCTGCGTCGCGGAAATAACGATGTGACCTTCCCGCGCTTTTCGGACGATCAGAAGTGCATCGCCGTTTTCGTCTTCACCCTTGTGGAAAACCACGTCGCGCGCCTCCAAGCGCAAACTCACCGGCGCTTCTTGGATGCGCAGGGCGCGTGCGTTTATACTGACGATGGCAGCTTCGCAGGCTTCCTTTGTTTCTCCGCGCGGAAGAACCGGCACGGGCAAACGTGAATCGAATTGCGCGCCGTCGAGATTAATCGCGATCCGGTCGAAGTACGGAAAGACACGCGAGCTCGCGGTCACGATGGGACCGTCCTTGCGCACGTATTGGCGAAGGCTCTGGTCCAGCGCTCTTTCAAAGTCGACTGTGCTTTGCGGGAAATTTTTCGATCCAAGCTGAAACATCTTGTTTAACGTTCAACCTTTGACCCGCCTACGCAAGGCTACGGTGTGGCAAGCCCGCCTTCGCAAGCCTTCCGCCTCCGTTGCGCTACGGCGAGACGAGACGGAGTGGCAAGCGGATCTTGCGTCGCGCCGTGAAGACACGCTTGTTAATCGCAGCAGACGAGCCCGGGGCGCGTGTGTGTTTGGGAAAAACGAGTTGCAATTTACGCTCTTGCCCATACATTCCGCGCTTCTTTATGGCGAAGACTTCCTGGATAAATCGCAACAACCGCAAACGTGCTACGGTCAAAAAGCACGCTGCGGTGCGTGCTGAGTTGAAGGCGAAGAAGGATTATGCCGGCCTGGCCCAGTTGCCGCGGGATGCCAGCCCGACCCGCGTAGTCAACCGGTGCGAGGTGACGGGCCGTCGTCGTGCTTTCATTCGCCGATTCAAGGTTTCGCGTCTGACTTTTCGCGAGCTGGCGTCGCAGGGGCTGATCCCTGGCGTGACCAAATCCAGCTGGTAGAATAAGCTGTAGCCACGGCGCTGTGCCGACGTGCTATTTGAACCCGCCTTAGGCGGGTTGCTACACCATCCGCACAATGAGCTTTTTGTTATTTTTATTTTTC
>Ga0208989_10000476_pt1 | contig 11560 bp, 9 predicted proteins | sample MedBloCAOM3_M1_FD_187852 | JGI IMG/M metagenome (GOLD analysis project Ga0208989, IMG submission 187852) | Forest soil microbial communities from El Dorado National Forest, California, USA - Mediterranean Blodgett CA OM3_M1 (SPAdes) (version 2) | ecosystem: Environmental > Terrestrial > Soil >...
CCGCCTCGGCGGCGGCGTGGTGGGGCGCGGCGGCGACGCCGCGGCGATGTCCGGCGGTGTGGAGCTCCATGGTCACGGCGCCGGGGCGGCCTCCGTAAGGCCGCGCCGCTTCAGCAGCGCCTCCTCGGTCGGCAGCCGGCCGCGGAAGGCCGTATAGGCGTCGTCGGGCGCGCGCGAGCCGCCGGCCGAATAGACATAGCGGTAGAGCCGCTCGGCGGTCGCCCGATCGAACACGTTGCCGGTTTCCTGGAAAGCGTTGAACGCATCGGCGTCCAAGACCTCCGACCACATATAGCTGTAATAGCCCGCCGAATAGTGGTCGCCCGCGAAGACGTGGCTGAAATGCGGCGGGCGGTGCCGCATCACGATCTCCTCCGGCATGCCGATCCGGTCGAGCGCCGCGCGCTCGAACGCCGCCGCGTCGAGACCGTCGGCCTTCTCGAGCGAGTGAAAATCGAGGTCGACGATTGCCGAGGCGACGTATTCGACCGTCGTGAAGCCCTGATTGAAGGTGCGCGCCGCCCGCAGCTTGGCGATCAGCGCGTCCGGCATCGGCTCCCCGGTGCGGTGGTGAGTCGCGAAGGCTTTGAGGATCTCGGGCGTCTCCAGCCAATGCTCGTAGAGCTGGGAGGGCAGCTCGACGAAATCGGTCGCCACCCCGGTCCCCGAGATCAGCGGATAGGTCACGTCCGACAACAGCGCATGGAGGGCGTGACCGAATTCGTGGAACAGCGTGCGCGCGTCCTCGAAGCTGATCAGGACCAGCTCGCCGTCCCGGCCCTTGGAGAAGTTCATGACGTTGAACACCAGCGGGCGGACCTCGCCATCGAGCTTGTCCTGCTCGCGCAGGGTCGACATCCAGGCCCCGCTGCGCTTGGACGGCCGGGCGAAATAGTCGCCGAAGAACAGGCCGAGATGGCGCCCGTCCGGGGCCCGCACCTCCCAGGCGCGGACGTCGGGATGCCAGACCGGCACGTCGTTGCGTGGCGTGACCGTGATCCCGAACAGCCGGCGCGCGGTCTCGAAGGCGGCCTCGATCATGCGGTCGAGCCCCAGATAAGGCTCGATCTCGCCCTCGCCGAGGTCGCAGCGCTCGCGCCGCAGCTTCTCGGCGTAATAGCGCCAGTCCCAGGGCGCGAGCGCGAAATTGCCGCCCTCGGCCCGGATCATCTCCTGCATGGCGTCGCGGTCGGCGAGCGCACGCCGGCGGGCCGGGGCCCAGACTTTCGACAGGAGGCCGCGCGCGGCCTCGGGCGTCTTGGCCATGGCGTCGTCGAGCCGGTAATGCGCCCAGGTCGGATAGCCGAGCAGGCGCGCCTTCTCGCTGCGCAGCCGCACCATCTCGGCGATGACCGGACGGTTGTCGCTCGCTCCGCCCTCGCCGCGCGCGATCCAGGCCCGGAAAGCCTTCTCCCGTAGATCGCGCCGCCGCGAGAATTGCAGGAACGGCTCGACGCTCGAGCGCGCCAGGGTGACCGCACCCGGGCTCGCCAGGCCGCGTTCCCGCGCAGCTTCGCGGGTCGCCTCGACGACGTGCGCGGGCAGGCCCGCAAGCTCATCCTCGGTGTTGAGCGGCAGCGTGTAGCCCTGCTCGTCGGCCAGCACGCGCTGGCTGAATTGGGTGCCGAGGACGGCCAGGCGCTCGCCGATCTCGGCGAGTCGCCCGCGCGCCGCGGCGTCGAGCCCGGCGCCGGCACGGCGGAACGTCACGAAGTAGCGGTCCAGCACCCGCGCCTCCTCGGCGTCGAGCCCGCTCTGGTCGCGCCGGAGCGCCTCGATCCGCCGAAACAACGCCTGGTTCATGTAGATGGCGTCCCAATGCGCGGCGAGGCGCGGAACGATGTCGCGCTCGATCCCGAGCAGGGCGTCGTTGCTATGGGCGGCGACGAGCGCGAAAAAGGCCGCCGACACCCGGGACAGCGTCCGGCCCGAGCGTTCGAGCGCGCCTATGGTGTTGCCGAAAGTCGGCGTGGCCGCCTCCGCGGCGATCGCCGCGACCTCGCCCCGATGGCGGGCGAGCGCCGTGTCGAAGGCGGGGGCGAAATGCTCGGGGCGGATCGCACCGAAGGGCGGCGCCCGGAATGGCGTCGTCCAGTCGGCGAGGAGCGGGTTGTCGCCCTGCGCCGGCGACGGGGAGGAGGCATCGATCATGGGTGATCCGGGCGTTGGGCCGCACCTGCGCCCGCTTGCCGGGCTTGCTTGCAGGGCCTATTTCGTGGAGATTGCCGCCGCAAACAGGACTTAAGCCATGCTTGACGCCGCTTCAACCACGCCCCGCCGACGAATCTTGTGGCAGAACGTGTCGACCGTCATGAGCGCCGCCGTGCTGATCAGCGCCGAGGTCTTCGGCGCGGCCTTCGCGGGCGGCTGGGCGCTCGCCAACGTGCTCGGGCTCGGCGACTTCGGCGTCTATGCGGTCCAGATCGCGCTCTTCATCGTCGGCCTCGTCGTGATGGCGAGCTTCGTGCACAACGCCATGCGGATCGAGCCGTTCGTGGCGCGCGACTGATCCTCGAACGACGTGTCGCGCCAGCCTGTTTGTGTGCGGCGTTAATCATCTCGAAACCGTTTCGTTCGATTGGTGAAAAAACTTTTGGACGCGGCGCGATTTTTTCTTGCGCGCGGGAAAGAATCCACTTATTTCATGATCGCCCTATTTCGCACGTGCCTGTGGCCGTGTGTCGGTCGGTGGGCATCCGGACAAGAGGCCGGACAGCCGCCCGGAGTGAGATCGCCAAGACGGTAACGTCTGCGGTCGTTTGCAGCTCCGAACACTTGACTGGCAGCCGGAGGCGAAACCGGCGCACCTCGTTCTCCACGAGGGACGCGGCTTAAAGCAACGACGGAGCGGGCTTTTTTGGTCTCTGCCGGTTCTCCACCCACCGGCTCGGGCTACCGAAGAGGCTTGTTCATCATTGCCGCGCGTGCGGATCGGGGATCTCCCCAATCCAATCCAAGGCAGCATGGTCGGGTTCTAGAGACTCGGCTCCGGCGCGTCCCCATCGCGGGTCGGAGCGACCTCGAAAACCCGCATCACATCGGGCGGTTTCCGCCCCCTTGAGCCGTGGGGAGAGCGCCATGACTGAGCGCATCCGCGAGTTCCTCCGCAACCGTCGCGCGGAGGGCCAAGACGACGCACCTTGTCTGGTCGTCGATCTCGACGTCGTTCGTGACAACTACCAGGCCTTCGCCAAGGCGCTGCCGGACACGCGGGTGTTCTATGCCGTGAAGGCAAACCCGGCGCCGGAAGTCCTGACCCTGCTGGCCAAGCTGGGCTCCTGCTTCGACACCGCCTCGATCCCCGAGATCGAGATGGCGCTCGCCGCGGGCGCGCCGGCCGAGCGCATCTCCTACGGCAATACGATCAAGAAGGAGCGCGATGTCGCGCGGGCCTATGCGCTCGGCGTGCGGCTCTTTGCGGTCGACTGCAAGGCCGAGGTCGACAAGATCGCGCGCGCGGCGCCCGGCTCGCGGGTGTTCTGCCGCTTCCTGCACGACTGCGCGGGCGCCGAATGGCCGCTGTCGCGCAAATTCGGCTGCGATCCCGCCATGGCGGTCGACGTGCTGGAGCACGCCCACCGCCTCGGTCTGGTGGCCCATGGGGTCTCGTTCCATGTCGGCTCGCAGCAGCGCCGTACCCAGTCCTGGGATGGGGCGCTCAAATCGGCGGCGACGATCTTCCGCGCCTGCGCGGAGCGCGGCATCAACCTGTCGATGGTCAATCTCGGCGGCGGCTTCCCGACCCGGTATCTCAAGGACGTTCCCACCGTGAAAAGCTACGGGACGTCGATCTTTCGGGCGCTGCGCAAGCATTTCGGCAACGCGATCCCGGAGACCATCATCGAGCCGGGCCGCGGCATGGTCGGCAATGCCGGCGTGATCGAGGCCGAGGTCGTGCTGGTCGCCAAGAAGAGCGAGACCGACGAACTGCGCTGGGTCTATCTCGACATCGGCAAGTTCGGCGGCCTCGCCGAAACCATGGACGAGTCGATCCGCTACCCGATTCGCACGCCGCGCGACGGCGACGATGTGGGCGGCTGCGTGCTCGCGGGCCCGACCTGCGACTCGATGGATGTCTTGTACGAGAAGGAGCCCTATCCGCTGCCCATCAGCCTCGAGATCGGCGACAAGGTGCTGATCGAGGGCACGGGCGCCTATACGGCCACCTACTCGGCGATCGCCTTCAATGGTTTCCCGCCGCTGAAGACGTATCACATCTGAGGCGCGCGGCGCGTGGTGCGACACGCACTGCCACACGATGAGGTCTCGTGCCGGATGGCCGGCCCGGAACCTGGTTCCCCCCATTTCAACGTTGGCCCCGCGGCGGCGCGCCCTTGCGCGTTGCGCCGCGTCCGGGCCGCGAGGTCAGCCATGATCGCCATCCGTCCGGAAAAACCCGGCGACATCGCGGCGCGCGAGGCGCTGCTCGACGTCGCCTACGGAGCTTCCCGCTTCGCCAAGCCGTCCCAGCGCCTGCGCGAGGGGCGGGAGCCCGCGTTCTCCTTCGTGGCCTTCGAGGACGGCGGCCTGATCGGCACGGTCCGCCTCTGGCCGGTGTCGGCGGGCGCGGGCCGGCCGGCGCTGCTGCTCGGCCCGCTCGCGGTCCACCCCGATTGCCGCCAGCGCGGAATCGGCTCCGCGCTGATGCGGCGGGCGATCCGCGCGGCGCGCGGGGCGGGCCACCGCGCGGTCGTCATGGTCGGCGACGCAGCCTATTACGGCCGCTTCGGCTTCACGGCGGCCGGCGCCGGGGCGTTGTCGATGCCGGGTCAGGTTGAACGCGACCGGCTGCTGGCGCTGGAGCTCGTTCCCGCCGCGTTGGCGGGCGCGCGCGGGCGCATCCTGGTGGGCGATGTCCGCCGGCCGGCCCGCCGCGCGGCGGCCAATGTCGGCGTGCCGCAAGCCGCATAATTGCAAGGGACGTCTTCCCTCGGCGCCGCACGAGCGATAAGCGTGCGGCGCCTTCCTGTTTCGGCCCCGCCGTCCCGGACCCCTCAATCCCGGCCCCTGGAGATCGACCCCATGACCACATGGCCCGTGCATGGCCGCATCGACGGCCCCATTGTGATGATCGGCTTCGGCTCGATCGGCAAAGGGACGCTGCCGCTGATCGAGCGCCATTTTGCCTTCGACAAGGCGCGCCTGGTCGTCATCGATCCGGAGGACAAGGACCGCAAGCTGCTCGACGAGCGCGGCATCCGCTTCATCCACAAGGCGGTGACGCGGGACAATTACCGCGAGTTGCTGACGCCGCTGCTGACGGCGGGCGGCGGGCAGGGGTTTTGTGTCAACCTGTCGGTCGACACCTCCTCGCTCGCCATCATGGAGCTCGCCCGCGAGGTTGGCGCGCTCTACATCGACACCGTGGTCGAGCCGTGGCCGGGCTTCTACTTCGACCCCAAGCTCGGGCCGGAGGCGCGCTCGAATTATGCGCTGCGCGAGACCGTGCTGGCGGCGCGGCGCCGCAAGCCCGGCGGCCCGACGGCGGTCTCCTGCTGCGGCGCCAATCCGGGCATGGTGTCGTGGCTCGCCAAGCAGGCGCTGCTCAACGTCGCGGGCGACCTAAAAATCAAATTCAGCGAGCCGAAGACCCGCGAGGACTGGGGCCGGCTCGCCAAAAAGGTCGGCCTGAAGGGCATCCACATCGCCGAGCGCGACACCCAGCGCGCCAAGAGCCCGAAGCCCATGGACGTCTTCGTCAACACCTGGTCGGTCGAGGGTTTCCTGTCGGAGGGCATGCAGCCGGCCGAGCTCGGCTGGGGCACGCATGAGAAATGGATGCCGTCCAACGGCCGCAAGCACAAGACCGGCTGCGGGGCCGCGATTTATCTGCTGCAGCCGGGCGCCAACACGCGGGTGCGTTCGTGGACGCCGACCGCGCGCGGGCAGTACGGCTTCCTGGTCACCCACAATGAGTCGATCTCGATCGCGGACTATTTCACGTTGCGCGCCGGCCGTAAGGTCGTCTACCGGCCGACCTGCCACTACGCCTATCACCCCTGCAACGACGCCGTGTTGTCGCTGCACGAGCTGTTCGGCCGCGCCGGCGTGGTGCAGGACGAGCATATCATTCTCGACGAGCACCAGATCGCCGACGGCATCGACGAGCTCGGCGTGCTGCTCTATGGCCACAAGAAGAACGCCTATTGGTACGGCTCGCAGCTCTCGATCGAGGAGACCCGCCGGATCGCGCCCTACCAGAACGCCACCGGCCTGCAGGTGACCTCGGCGGTGCTCGCCGGAATGGTATGGGCGCTGGAGAACCCCAAGGCCGGCATCGTCGAGGCCGACGAGATGGATTTCCGCCGCTGCCTCGAGGTGCAGACGCCCTATCTCGGCCCGGTCATCGGCCAATATACCGACTGGACGCCGCTCGATGGCCGGCCGGGCTTCTTCCCGGAAGATATCGACCGCAAGAATCCCTGGCAGTTCAGGAACGTGCTGGTGAGGTGAGAGCGTAAGACTGTCCGGGACCGACCTGGTCGCAGCGGCGACCGTAGCGATCGTGCAAATAAAAAACGGGCGGCGCAAGGCCGTCCGTTTGGCGTGTGCGCTGCTTCCTATCTCCGCTCCCGCTCCTCCTGCGACTCGCCGCGTGGCGACGCGCCGGGCGTGGACGGACGAGGGGTCTGCGCCGCCGGTTCCGACCCGCGGCGCTGGTCGCCGCCGGAACTCGGCTCGCGCGTGGACGGCGCTGCCCCACTTGTGCCCGGCTGCTGCCCGCGCTCGGGCGGTGAGGTTTGAGGCGCGGTGCGCCCACGCTGTTTCGTATCACCGCCGCGTTGTTCGGTGCCAAGGTTGGGCTGCGATCCTTGACCGGTGGTGCCGGAAGGAGGCTGACCCGGCCGCTGCGCACCCGGCTGCTGTTTGGACGGACCGGCACCACGGCGATGTTCAGCGCTGGGGTCCGACGTCCCTTGACCAGTAGTTTCGGACGGCGGCTGGCCCGGCCGCTGCTGCGCACCCGGTGACTGATTGGACGGAGTCGCACCGCGCCGCTGCTCGGCACCAAGATTTTGCTGCGACGGCCCTTGACCGCTGGTGCCGGCAGGCTGCTGGTCCGGTCGCTGCTGCGCGCCTGGCGGCTGATTGGACGGAGTCGCACCGCGGCGGCGCTGTTCGGGACCGAGGTTTTGCTGCGACGGTCCTTGACCAGTGGTGCCGGTAGGCTGCTGGCCCTGCCGCTGCTGCGCACCTGGTGGTTGATTGGACGGGCTCGCACCGCGGCGGCGCTGTTCGGGGCTGAGATTTTGCTGCGACGGCCCTTGGCCCGTGGTGCCGGACGGCGCCTGGTTCGAAGGAGTCGCACCTTGGCGACGCTGGTCGGTGCCGAGGTTGGGCGGGGACGGCGCTTGACCGGAGGTGCCGGCAGGCGGCTGGCCCGGTTGCTGCGCTGAGTCCGGTTGCTGAGTCGACGGCGCCGCACCCGGCAGGCGCTGCTGACCCTGACCGGCAGGCGGAGCCGCTTGCCCCGGCGCCGCACCGGTGGTGCCAGTAACGCCGGTCGCCGCGCGCGGAGGATTGTCGCCGAGACGGCCGTTCTCATTGCGCGCCAGCGGCTGCGGCGGCGGCACATTGCGCGCCGGTTGCACAATGTTCGTGGTCTGCTGGACCGTGACGGCCTGACGCACTATCACGTCGCGCCGCTGACGGAGTTCGTCGGCGCGCACCAGGGTCGCACCCGGAATATCCGCCGTGCCTGCGAACACGACCGGACGCACCTGGTAGGTAGGAATCGGACGGCCTATCGCGGCCGCGACGATAGCAGGTGCAATACCAGGGTTCACCGCGAAATTGCGCTCGCGAATGATGACCGTGCGGTTCTCGACCACCGTCTGCTGGATCAATACCCGGGCTTCCGTCGGCGGCACCACGACGGTGGCGATCTTGGGCGCCGTGAAGTCTCGGATGCGCACGAAGATCCAGTAATCGGGCTGCTCGACTACTTCGACGACGATCTCTTCGGGCGGCATCGGTGCCCAACCGATATGCTCGCGGCCGCGGCGCCAATTGACGAAGGCCGGACCCCATTCCTTGCCGGCAACCCAGACCCAGCCGATCTCGCGCTCCAATACCCAGCGCCCATAGTGGAAGGCGACCCAGCCCCATTCCGCTTCCGACTCGTCGGACACCCAATACCACCCGTAGTCGTCGGAATAGACCCAATGACCCACGGTATAGGGCCGCCAGTCGCGTCCCACATGGGCAGGCACCCAAACCTCGCCCCAGCGCGCGTGCTGACGGAATTCGCCATAGGGTTCGAGCGCCGTGCGGAACTCGGCGGATATTTCGACGCGGGCTTGCGCGGCGGCAGGTGTCGTGAAGGTCGTGAAGGTGACGATTGGCGGCGCGACCCATAACGCGGCAAAGGTTAGCAGCGCCGCAAGAGGGCGCATGATAGCGGACATGGTCCTGCTCCAGTGTTGATTGGTATTTCATCAACAACCGGCGGGTCCCAACGGGGGTTCCAACCAAGCCTTCAAATAGCTGGTACGGTGGCGGACACGGCGAAACACGGCGACCGGATCGAGACGAGCGTCAAGTTGCGAGCCGACGACTCACAAGCTGATCACGCCCGCCTCTCCATCCTCCGTCCCGAATGCGAGCCGGGTGCCGGTCGCGTTCCAGGCGAGGGCCGAGATCGGCGACGGGCCGGGCGCGCGCGCCAGGATTTCGGCGCCATCCTCGACGCGCGTGAGCAGCATCATGCCGTCCTCGTAGCCGATCGCGCACACCTCCTGCTTGGGATGGGCGGCGACGGCGGAGATGCGGTGCTCGGACGGGCTCACCACTTTCGGCGATTTGCCCATCGGTCCGTCCTTGCCCCCGAATGGCCACACCACAAGCTGCGTCGCGCCCGAGGTCGCGAGCCACTTGGCGCCCGGCCCCCAGGTCATCGAGCGCACCTTGGTGGCGTATCCCGACATGCGCATGTGCTTGCCATCGACGAGTCGCCAGCCGTGCAATGTCGGCTCCTGCATCGCGGTGACCAGGAAACGGCCGTCGGGCGAGAACGCCACGTCGAGATGCGAACCCTTCCATTCGAGCGTTTCCGGCTTGGCGTCGGGCGCGTTGGGAAACCACAGCGTCGCGCCGTTGTAGTGCGCGATGGCGAGGCGGAACCCTTTCGGCGCGAAGGCGAGCCCGCCCGGGCTCGACGGCAGCTCGAGCACGCGCTCGCCTTTCGGGACGCGCACGTAAGCCTGCTTGCCGGACGACCACGCCATGCCGTCGGGGCTGAGCGCGACCTGGTCGATCCAGCGCCGTTTGGCATCGGTCGCCACGGTTTCGCTCCGGGCGTCGGGACCGGTCACCGTCACCTTGCCGTCGTCGCCGCCCGTGAGGATGCGCTTCCCGTCCGACGCCGATCCGAGAATCGCGCCGCCATGGACCGGCACGCGCCGCTCCTCGGAGTCGCGCCAGAATACGAGCGACTCCTCGCCGAGCACGAACACGGGCTCATCGCCGAGAAAATGCACCGCGATCACGGCCGCGCCGACCGATAGCGGGCGGATGCGATCGGCGATCGAGGTGGTCTCGCTGCGGGTGTCGGTCATATTCCTCCGTCATCGTCCGCAACGCGGACGATCCAGTATCAGGGCCTACTGGATGCTCCGCTTTCGCGGAGCATGACGCATGAGAGAGTCACGCCACGCACTCCGAAAAGCCCTTGCGGATCATCTCTTCCGGCATCTCGCGGCCGATGAAGACGGCGCGGCTCGCGCGCTCTTCGCCATCCTTCCAGGGACGCTGATGGTCGCCGTCGAGGATCATATGGACGCCCTGGAACACGAAGCGCTCGGGATCGTCCTTGAACGACAGGATGCCCTTGCAGCGCAGGATTTTCTGGCCCTCCTGGGCGACCAGGTTCTGGATCCAGGGGAAGAACTTGTCGGGATCGAGCGGCTTCTCGGTCTTGAGCGAGAAGGACTGCATGTCCTCGTCGTGATAGTGCTTCAGCCCGCCATGGTCGTGATCGTGGTGATGGTCGTGGCCGTGCTCGTGGTCATGATGGTCGTGGTGGTGATCGTGCCCGTCCTCGCGCTCCAGGAAGGCCGGCTCGATGTCCAGGATGCGGTCGAGATCGAAGGCGTTGCGGCCGAGCACCTCGGACAGCGCGATGGCGCAACGTTCGGTGCGGTGGACCTTCGCATAGGGATTGATGCCGCGGATGCGCGCCTCGACCTCGCGCAGGTCGGCATCGCTGACGAGGTCGGTCTTGTTGATCAGGATCACGTCCGCAAAGGCGATCTGGTTCTTGGCCTCGGGCGCGTCGCGCAGCCGGTCCTTGAGCCATTTGGCGTCGGCGACCGTCACCACGGCGTCAAGCTTCGCCCGCTTGCCGACGTTTTCGTCGACGAAAAAGGTCTGCGCCACCGGGGCCGGATCGGCGAGGCCGGTGGTCTCGACGATGATGGCGTCGAATTTTCCCTTGCGCCGCATCAGTCCGTCGATGATGCGGATGAGGTCGCCGCGCACGGTGCAGCAGATGCAGCCGTTGTTCATCTCGAAGACTTCCTCGTCGGCGCCCACGACCAGCTCGTTGTCGATGCCGATCTCGCCGAATTCGTTGACGATGACAGCGTATTTCTGGCCGTGCGGCTCGGACAGGATGCGGTTGAGAAGCGTCGTCTTGCCGGCGCCGAGATAGCCGGTGAGCACGGTGACAGGAATTTTGTCGGTCATGGGTTACTCCGTTGGGGCTCTATATAGGGGATCGCAGGGCGGCTAGAAATCCCTCCGGAGCGCATCTGTTGCGCCGCGCGCAAAGGCTGTTAACCAAGGGTCCCGCCTCGCGGGACGGACCAAAATGCCGCCTAAACGTTGCTTCGCCGAGATCGCGGCGCGTATCGACCGCCTGACCGCGGCGGTCGGACGGACCGTCATGTGGTGCGCGCTCGCCATGGTGGTGGTCCAGGTCGTGGTCGTGCTGATGCGCTACGTGCTGGGCGTCGGCTCGATCTGGCTCTCCGAGGCCGTCGTCTATGCGCATGCCACGCTGTTCATGGGGGCGTCAGCCTGGACGCTGCAGCAGGGCGGGCATGTGCGGGTCGATATCTTCTATGCGGACGCCTCGCCGCGCAGCCGGGCGGTCGTCGATCTCCTCGGCGCGGTCGTGCTGCTGCTGCCTTTCTGCTGCGTGCTGGCCTGGTTTGCGCTCCCCTATGTGGGGCGCTCGTGGGCGATACTCGAGCGCTCGCGCGAGGCGAGCGGCCTGCCGCTGGTCTTCTTGCTCAAGACCTTGATCCTCGTTTTCCCGGTCGTGCTCGGCCTGCAGGGCATCGCGCAGGCGATCCGCGCCGCGCTGGTGCTCGCGAGCGCGACGGCCGAGGCGGACCACTGAGATGGGCCTGCCCGAAGTCCTCGCCATTCTGCTGGTGGCTTGCGTCTGCGTGCTGCTGCTGGCCGGCTATCCGGTCGCGCTGACGCTCGGCGGGGTGGCGTTGATCTTCGCGGTCCTGGGCGACGTCCTCGGGGTGATGCGCTTCTCGCTCCTCGGCGCGCTGCCGCCGCGGGTGTTCGGCGTGATGACCAACGAGGTGCTGCTCGCCATCCCGCT
>Ga0208989_10000478_pt1 | contig 11553 bp, 10 predicted proteins | sample MedBloCAOM3_M1_FD_187852 | JGI IMG/M metagenome (GOLD analysis project Ga0208989, IMG submission 187852) | Forest soil microbial communities from El Dorado National Forest, California, USA - Mediterranean Blodgett CA OM3_M1 (SPAdes) (version 2) | ecosystem: Environmental > Terrestrial > Soil >...
AGCAACTTCGATCGGACCTTTTGGTTGGCCCTCCGTCAGGTAATACCAAGTCATAGCCGGTTGCGGACGTGGCAGCATCGTCATGAAGATTCGCGGCGAAATCAAGCGGAACGGTGGGGGAGAGAGTCTAGTTCGCGTGGTATAGGTCATATAGGACCCATACGGCCTATAGGATCAGGCTAGCGGAGCGACCGAATCAATTTGCCGAGCGTTGCAATGGCCTCAGCGAACTGCGGGGAAAATCGGTAGCCGCAGCTGAGTCGAAAACAGTTTCCATAACGGTCACCGCGGGCAGAAAAAATCTTGCCCGGCGCGATGGCAATTCGATAACGATTGAGCGCCTGTTTGGCTAGCTCTAGGGTGTCGCAGGGAACTTCGATCCAGAGTACGAACCCGCCGCTTGGACGGGATATTCGCGTTTCCGAAGGGAATGATTCGACCACCGCATTGGCGAAGCGATAGAGCTGTTCGGTCAAAAACGCGCGCATCCGGCGAAGGTGCCGGTCCAAAGAGCCACTCTTGAGAAATTCGGCGACCGCAAGCTGAGTCAGAGAGGGTGTCGCCAAGCTGCCGGACGATTTAAGTTGGAGGATCCGGTCCCGATATTTGCCTGGAGCGATCCAGCCAAGACGGAAACCGGGAGCTAAGATCTTTGAAATAGAGTTCACCAAAATCACTGATCCGGTTTCATCAAACGCTTTTGCGACGACTGGCCGCGTCGTGTTTGGTCGATAAAGATCTCCAAAGACGTCGTCTTCGATCAACGCGACTTGATGCTGTGCCAATAGTTCTACCAGTCGTTGTTTGGTTTCAGGACTCAGTGTGCAGCCAAGAGGATTGCTGTGATTAGTCACCAAAAGGCATGCGCGGATTCGGGGAAAACGGTTCAACGCCTGGGCAACATCCTGCACCGATATTCCTTGCTCCGGATCGGTGGCCAGCTCGACTACGCGTAGGTTCAAGCTCTCGATGATCTCGAGCGTTCCGAAATACGACGGAGACTCGACCAAGACGATGTCTCCGGGACTGCAACATGCTCGAAGGGCCAGGTTAATCGCTTCAGATGCGCCAACTGTGACGACAAAATCGTCAGGCTCGAGAAAGCATCCGCATTCTGAAGCGCGCTGCGCCAGTTGTTGGCGGAGCTTACTGGTACCGGCCGGTTCTCCTTGGCGGACAACTTCGGCTGGGAAACGTCTCGCCACGCTGGTGATAGTCTGGATCAATTGACGCGTGGGAAGAATTTCCGGACTGGGCAACGTCAGACTCAGGGGAATGAAATCGGTGGCGGTGCCGAACAGAATTGTCTGATGACGCAGTTCACTGAGTTCGACATTGGTTGCATGAAAAACAGTGGACTGAGTGGACGGAGCAGAACGGATATCCTTCTGGCGAACAAAAAATCCACTGCGCGGCCGCGGTTCGACCAGCCCGCGATCTTCTAACAGTCGAAAGGCTCGGAGGACGGTCTCCATGCTATAGCGATGGCGCGATGCCAATTCCCGAACTGACGGAAGTCGATCGCCCGGTAAATAGGTGCTGGCAGCGATCTGGCTGCTAAGCAGCTCGGCCAGCCGACTGTAGGCGAGCGGAAATGGTCTTTGCATAGATAGCACCCTGTTGGGCTTCGAGATCAAGCGAAACGACAATTTGCGGGCAGCAGCCGGTCCCCACTGTCGTTCGCTGGTGTTCACTGCCGTTCGCTGGTGTTTACTGTGCCACGCAATCTGTTCCGGTCAATTTTCGCATTATCTGTATCTGTTCTGGTCGACAGATCAGGCGAGTTTCTTTGGATGGAAGGAATGCGATCCTCTTTGCCGCTATCGCCGCCGCGACTCGGCACTGGTTCACACGACGAACTGCAGGGCTGGATTTTTACCTCGATCGGTGTGGCCTGTTTCAGTCTCTCTTTTGTCACTGCTCGACTTGCCCTGCGCGGCTTCGATCCAGGGGTAATCGCATTGGCGAGAGGCGCCGGTGCTGGGCTGGTTGCCGTCGTTTGCGTGCTAATGGGCAAGTATCCGCTGCCAATGCGTAGGCAAATCGTGAGATTATGTCTGGCTGCGATTGGTATCGTTTTCGCTTTCCCGATCTTTACGACCGTTGCGTTACAGACGGTACCAGCCAGTCATGCGGCTACGATCGCCGCTGTATTACCGCTCTTGACCGCGCTATTTGGAGTTTTGCGGAGACGGGAAAGGGCGCCATTGGCCTTTTGGGCGATTGCCGGATGCGGAACCCTCGTAGTCGGCTGGTTTTTGATGACGCGATCAAACGGCCTGCACCTTGAACAACCCGATATGCTCATAATCCTCGCTTGCATCGCTTGCGCGTTTGGCTATGCCGAGGGCGGTCTGTTGGCCCAAGAGATGGGCGGCTGGCGTGCGATCTGTTGGATGTTGGTCTTCGCAACGCCGCTGGCCGTCGCTTTGCTGATCTCGTATTTAATGTGGCGAGGCGGAATCAATCGCGTTGACTCGCCAGCTGCCTGGTTCGGGCTTTCGTACCAAATTGCGGTTTCTCAATTCGTTGGCTTTGCGTTTTACTATCGAGGTTTGGCTCTGGGTGGCGTGGCGAAAATGAGCCAAATCCAACAATTCCAATCCGTGTTGGCGGTACTGGCGGCGAGTCTGTTTCTCGCCGAGCGCATCGACGTTCAGCTCTGGGTTGTGTTGGGACTTTTGCTGGTTGCGGTCGTTGCCAGCCGCTGGAGTCTTCAATCAGCGAACGACAGCGAACGGCAATGAACACCAGCGAACGACAATGAACACCAGCGAACGACAATGAACGACAGCGAACGGCAACGAACACCAGCGAATACCAATGAGCGAAAGCTAATATTTTCTATCTGCTATCTGTTATTTGTCATCTCATTCGAGCCTGAAGCGAGAATGATGAGCGCAGCTTCAATAAATGGTGTCACGATCGGCTACGATGATGCCGGCTCCGGCGAGAACGTCCTTGTTCTCGTTCACGGGCATCCGTTCGATCGCTCAATGTGGCGAACGCAGGTCGAAGCGTTTGCGCGGACTAGTTGGCGCGTGATCGTGCCCGATTTACGAGGCTATGGGGAGAGTTCGATAGTAACGGGAAAGACCACGCTTGATATCTTTGCCCACGACATCGCTGGGCTTCTCGATCGACTCAATATTCGAGAAGTTGTCATTGGCGGCCTATCAATGGGTGGCCAGATCGTGATGGAGTTTGCGCATGCGAAAGCGTTCGGGGCTGAGACGACTCCCTTGACGCTCGCCTAACATTTCGCAATTAGGCCTTATGTTGCCTCGGCCGCGCGGGACCGCTCTCTACCGCACCGGAGCGGTGGAACGGCGAACGATCAGCTTAGGGGCGAACATTTTTCGCTGAACCCCGCGGCTGCCACGAAGTCGTTTCAACATAAGATCGATAGTGAATCGGCCCATGGCTTCCACCGGTTGAGCGATCACGGTCAAAGGGGGATCGATGTAGCGCGCCCAAAAACCGTCGTCGAATGTGACGATAGAAAGTTCTTCAGGTACCTTGAATTCGCGTTCTCGAACTAACGCAATCAGGCCAGCAGCCATTTCCATGTTTGCGGTAAAAACTGCGGTCGGTGGATGCTTCAGGCTCAGAAGCCGCTGGCTGCAGAGGTAACCCGATTCCGACTGAAAATTGCCAATCTGAATGTAGTTGGTCGGAAGGGCGATCGACCGTCTGGCCAAGGCGTCCTGAAATCCAAGGAGGCGCGCCCTTCCATTCGAAAGATGCTGCGGCCCGGCAATGATCGCAATGCGGGTGTGCCCGAGTCCGGCTAAATGTTCGACGGCGAGTTCTGCTCCCTTTTGGTTGTTGATTGTAACGGTGTCGGTATCGGTGAGGCCGGACTCGCGATCAAAGTTGATCAGGATGGCACCGCTTTTGCGCACCAGTTCCAGCATTTCCAAATTGCCGCCGGTCGAGCAGTTAATCACCCCCGCGACTTTGCGATCGAGTAGCATGCGTAGCGCTGCCTCTTCCTTTTCTTTGTCTTCATCCGCATTACAAATCAGGATCGTATAGCCGTTGGCTCTTGCTTGGTCCTCGATGCTTTTGACAAACGCAGCGAAGAAGTAATTACGAATGTCGGAAATGACCACTCCAATGGTTCGGGTTTGTTGGGCACGGAGTGAGCGCGGACGGCCTGGTTGGTAATTGCCATTACGATGGACCGCGGCGAGGACTCGCTCCCGAGTGGCGGGCGCAACATCGTCGGGTCGGTTCAGCGCGCGGGAGATGGTCGCGATACTAAGGTTTAATTCACGGGCGAGCTCGACGAGAGTCATTGTTAACGGGGCGGGCGATCCGCTGTTCTACGGATTGCTAGAATAGTGAGAGAATGCGAGAGATAAAATTGAATGTAAAGCTTTACATTGACCGGGCCCGCGCGTATCAATCAAAAACCCCTCTCACCAGCCCAGTGTCCCTCCCGATTCCCATTTGTTTCGAATCGCGAATTTCGGATTTCGAATTTCGGACTCCACCATCCGCATTCCGTATTCCGCATTCCGCGTTTCTTATTGCGTATGTCGTTGCCTGATGCCCCCATCCAACCGCCCCAACGTTTGGCGCTGGAGATGCGGCAAATTTCGAAATCGTTTGGATCAACACAGGTCCTTCGCAATGTCGACTTCGAACTGAGGTCCGGCGAGATTCATGCGTTGATGGGAGAGAACGGAGCCGGCAAATCGACTCTAATGAAGATCGCGGGAGGACTCATTGAAGATTTCGAAGGCCAAATTTTTGTCGATGGCCAGCCGGTCCACCTTACCTCTCCGCGGGACGCGACCCGAGCCGGGATTGCGATGATTCACCAGGAACTAAGCTTGGTTCCGGAGTTGCGGGTGGACGAAAACATTTTTCTCGGACAGGAGAAGCTCCAGTCACTGTTTCTAGTGGATAGAAAAAGTCAGGTCCAAGCCGCTCGCGACGTCCTGAAAACGCTCGACTTTCACGGGAGGATTCAGGTTCCGATATCGCAACTTCGAGTCGGCGAACAGCAATTGGTCGAAATAGCAAAGGCGCTGGTGGCTAAAGCTCGGATCCTGATCATGGACGAAGCGACCTCGGCGCTTTCCATTAACGAGACCGAGCGCCTGTTCCAAGTCATCCGCCGGCTAGCTGCCGAGGGAGTCGCGATCGTCTACATCTCCCACCGCATGGAAGAGGTCTTCGCCCTTGCTCATACGGTCACGGTTTTGCGCGATGGAAGACGTATCGGGACATTGCCGGGAAAGGACGCGACGAGGCGGGAACTCATTCGGATGATGGTCGGCCGCGAAATTCAGGAAATGTTAGCTGAGGACAAGAGTGCAACCAAGAAAGCGAAACCGATGCTGGAGGTTCGGAACCTTTCGTTAGAGCACACGTCTCCGACCCCCAGCCGGCCGATGCTAGTTCAGGACATAAGCTTTTCGGTCGGAGCTGGCGAGGTGTTTGGACTCGGCGGATTGCTCGGAGCAGGACGAACCGAAGTTTTGCAAGTTCTGTATGGTCTGCATCCCGGAACCTCGGATGGCGATATCAGGATAGAAGGCAAACCGGCTCAGATCCTTGGTCCAGTGCAAGCGAAGGCACGAGGGATTGCGTTGGTCACCGAGGATCGAAAGCGAGACGGGCTCATTTTGGGTGCTGGGATTGATCGGAATGTTGCGCTGCCAGTGATGAGGACACTTACGCAGCTCGGCATCGTGTTACCTGGAAGGGAGAAGGCATTGGCTGAGTCGATGATTCGTCAGCTGAACATTCACGCTCGTGATGCGGAACAGCCGACCGGATCGCTGAGCGGCGGCAACCAACAAAAGGTGGTTGTGGCGAAATGCTTGGTGACCAAGCCGAGAGTTTTTCTACTCGATGAGCCCACGCGCGGAATCGATGTCGGTGCGAAAGCAGAGATTTATCGGTTAATTGGTGAACTTGCGGATCAAGGACTGGCCATTGTTCTGGTGTCTTCCGAGCTTCCAGAGCTCATGTTGCTGTGCGACCGGATTCTGGTCCTGCGCGAAGGCCGTCCGACGGCGCTGCTGGATCGTTCGGAGTTTTCTCAGGAAACGATTCTTGAATACGCTTCTCCGGGAGGCGCTATCCAACCTGAATTTTCGAAACTGGAGACGACGGTGTGAAAGGGATACTGACGGCAGCGGGAAATTTCCTGTTGAAGACGAAGCTATTTTGGGGATTGGCGGTGCTTTATGGCGCGGGAATAGTTCTGTCTCCAGTCAACCGCAAAGGGGTGAACATTTTTTTGGAGCCCGGGAATCAGGCTGATGTCCTTCGGCAGGTTTCGAATAACGGAATGATTGCGGTGGGAATGACTCTCGTGATTCTAACCGGCGGTATCGACCTCTCGGTCGGTTCGATGATGGCCCTTGGGTGCATGCTCTGTGCGATGCTTCTAACCTTGACGGGATGGACAGCTGCTTCGGTCACCTCGATTCCAATTTTAGCGATCGTAGCAGTCTTGCTTTGCAGCTATCTCGTGCCCTTAGTTGCCACCAATTTGCGGCGCGGAACAGCCAAACCAGTGGAACAAGCGGGCTGGAGTATTCGCCTGTCGGGCTTAGTCCTGGGCGTCGCGGTAGCAGCGTTGCTGGTTTGGTGGACCACGGGCCAGCTGCAAACGAAGTTTGGGGTTTTGGCTGTTCTGGTCACGGTGCCCGCGGTTGGTTTAGCCATTGGTGGATTGACCGGCCTAATCATTTCTAAAGGCAGGTTGCAGCCATTCATTGTAACCCTGGCAATGATGGTCGCCATCCTCGGTGTCGCTCGCTTGTTGGGTGGTGAGACCGCTGCCGTTTATCCTGTCTACACCGGTTCTAATGCTACCGAGCAGTTTGATATTCTCCGTGCCCTGGTGCTGCAAGTTATTCCCGTGCCCGGAATCTTCTTCCTGGTCGCTGTGCTCACGTTTGGGTTCATTCTTAAATACACCGCGTTTGGCCGTTATATCTATGCAATCGGCGGAAACGAGCAGGCGGCCCGATTGGCGGGAATCCGGGTGGACCAGATCAAAACGGCGGTCTATGCGATCGCCGGGATGTTAGCCTCGTCGGCCGGGGTGCTTTACACCGCGCAGTACCGGCAGGGGAAGCCGGACGCAGGTACGGGAGCTGAGCTCGACGCGATCGCTGCGGTCGTTATTGGTGGCACTAATCTGATGGGTGGGAAAGGCTCGATGACCGGAACGTTTGTCGGCGTGCTGATCTTTGGTTTTCTCACCAACATCCTGCTGCTCAAAAACATTAACAGCAATATCCAATTCGTTTTGAAAGGCGCGATTATTCTTGCGGCGGTGCTGCTGCAAGAGGGGCAGATCGGACTTTGGTGGAAGCGCCTGCGTGCCCGAACCAAAAAAGCGGATAGGGGCGAGCCGCACAAAGATGAAATTCATTCCCTACAAAATCTTAGATAAAGGGCCTGCGCCAAGAAAGGCCAACGCGAATTTCTGGGTTCCCGGATGGGGATTCAGATCAGAAAAGACAAACCCCCATGAAACGAAGAACGTTCATTAAAACGAGTATCGCTGCAGCGGCAGCATCGACGGTGTTCAAACCGTTCCAAGTGAGAGCCCAGGGCAAAAAATATGTGTTTGGATTCTCGCAAGCCACTATTGTTGAACCTTGGCGCGTCCAGTTCAACAAGGACATGCAAAAAGAAGCTGACAAACATCCGGAAATACAACTGATCATTACCGACGGACAAGACAAGACGGAGAAGCAAGTAGCTGATGTTGAAAGCCTGATTCAACAAGGTGTCGATATCCTATTGGTTAGTCCGAAGGAGTCCGCCGGATTAACCGGTGTCATCCTCAAAGCGATTGACGCAAAAATTCCGGTGATAGTTCTCGACCGAAACGTCAATACCGACAAGTACACCCAATTCATCGGCGGCGATAACGTGGTAATCGGCAAAGCGGCTGGCGAATACGCGGTCAAGCTGCTCGGCGGACCAGGAGCTGCGAAAGGCAATATTGTCGAGTTGTGGGGTGGCATGGGAACGCAGCCCGCTCACGATCGACACGACGGTTTCAATGAGTTCGTTGGCAAAGAGTCGGGCATTAAGTCGTTGCTTCAACCCATCGACTGCGACTGGAAGCAGGCGAAGGGCTATGACACAATGACCACCGCTCTCAAGCAATTCGACAAGATCGATCTGGTTTACGGTCATAATGACCCGATCGCGTATGGCGCGTACCTCGCCGCCAAAGATGCCGGCCGGGAAAAGGACATCAAGATTCTCGGAATTGATGCCTTGCCAAACGAAGGCGTCACCTGGGTTTGCAAAGGCGAGCTCACCGCGACTTTCCTCTATGCGACACCCGGAGCGGAGGGCGTCCGCCAAGGATTGAAGGTCGTCAAAGGCGAAAAGGTGGAGAAAAAGATCACACTCCCGACCATGGCGATCGACAAAACGAACTGCGAGCAGATCCGGAAAGACAACGGTTTGACGTAAGCCGATGAGTGGGGAGGGATCGCGTCGCCGCGATCCGCGGCGCACGCGGAGGGCGCCCTCCCCGCCGAGGGCCGTCCGATAGCCGAGGCCGATGACCGCACCGGTGCAATCACGAAATTTTTACCGATTTGAGCCACTTCTCTAACATTTGCTTTTCGTAGTAGAGAGGCTCTGAGCTGGTTGGGTGGCGGAGTGACAAGCTATGATGGGTAGTATCAGTAATCCTCGTTGAGCCGTTGGCTAACGTCTTGCCGGCACTATCCTGCAGCAAAAAACCGAACGACATACGCGCAGGCGTCATTTCGCTGCGGACAACTCTGACATCTCGACCTCCGCCGCGCGAGGTCCGAGAACTGCCGGCCAAATCGATGTCGGTAAAGCGGAGCGTGAGTTTACTGCCCGGGAATCTCCGCGTCAGTATAGATCTAAGATCTCCGCTGATTTCCCTAGCGAAATAAGAAGCCGACCATCGGTAGTCACGACCATAAATACTAAAGTCGGTAAATTTCTCCGGATGAACATACTGGATTGTCACTTCGCCGGGCTGAGCGCCATACACATTGGACGCGCTGATCACTGCGAACAACGTTACCGACAAGGGCAGAAACTGAGACGTTTTCATTCTGTAGCTTTCGCTAATCGCCGTTGGCGAATTCAGCTTATTGCGCGGCGTTTGCTGTGAGAATATTGAATCCTGACCCACTGTGGGTTTGGCTGCTGACTGGTGCATCGGTAACGATCATAGTTGTTCCAGGAGCGATCAGAGCACGGACGTCCTGCAGAAACGACGAATCGATCGAGATGCGGTCTTCCAGATCCTTCAGGTTTGGCGCTTTTCTTCCGACGCTGGCAGTCGAGATCCAGTCGCGTCGCCCGCTGGAATCGACAGTCGAATCAGCCGAGTAAACATAGGTACCGGATAGGCGAGCAGTCTCTAATCCCGTTACCGGCGCGCGGCCGATCTCAACGCCGTTGCGGTAGACATAGATCTTGCGATCCGGAGCGCTGACGATAATTGAAACCGGTCCCTCCGTCGATTTCTCAGGTGCCCAAACGAAGCCGCCCGCTGGCGGCGTGCCCACCTTTCCGGAAAAGAGCAGGCCGGGGCGGACGGTGTGGTTTGGAGCGGATTTGTGATCGGCAATGATGACGGTGGTGCCCAGACCTGTTACCGAATAAAGCTTCGCCGCGAAATCGACCGGCATTCGCACGCAGCCGGCTGATGCTGGATAGCCCGGCAAATAACCGGCGTGAAGGGCAACACCACTCCAAGTGAGCCGCTGCATGTGCGGCATCTTGGCGCCTTTGTAGATGGTCGACTCATGTCGCACCTTTTTTTGCAACACTGTGAACACCCCCGTCGGTGTATGCTTACCGGGCTTGCCGGTGCTAACCGTTGATCGTCCGATACGAACGCCGTTGCGATAGACATACAGAATTTGGTCCGGCAAACTCACCAGAACGACCACCGGTCCGGCCGGCGATAAGTCGGGATGCCAGACATAATCTCCCGGCTTGAGAGTCGGAGTGAATGGCGCAACTGTGGTACCTTTGGTGTGAGTCTCAGCGTGAGACTCCGGCGTAACAAAAAGGAAACCGAGTGTAACGAGAATGGTTGCGATGATGAATCGGGGACGGTGCATCGGGAAGATGTTCGCTAGTTGTCGCTCAATTTGCGAGTTCCACTTCTCGGCAACTCTGTACTCCGCGCAGCTACCGTACGGAGAATGCCAGTTTTTCCTGCCGCGACGTAGCTCGGCGTTGTCGGACCGCGATCCCTCCGATCACTGAGAAGCCGCCGCGGTCGCTAAATCCTTCCGAAGCGCCAAAGCAGAAAGGGCAATTGGATTCGCGGTCGGACACCCAGAATTGGTAGCGCTCTCTCAGTTCCGCTCCAGATCAAACTCTACGCCGCAGAGGAACGGCCCGCCACGTCAGAAGAGTACGCTTCCACGGAGCAGTTTCGGCGGCGACGCTATTCGGGCGCCGAGCTCGGAGGCAAGGCTTCTTTAAGACCTTCGGGAGTGAATTCGCGGTCGGCATAGGTCACATCGTGCTTGATACGGGAGCCTTCCAGATTGGTCACAGAATCTCCTCGCGAACCGCGCACCGTCAGAGAGGCAGGGATAAAGCGACCTTTGTCGTCGGTGGCCACCCGGGTGGTCTCAATGCGACGCGCCAGTTCGCCAGAGGGTAGGTATTTTTCTACACGGAGCGGCACGAGTCGGCCGGCGTCAATCCAACTGCGCGCGCTGCCGTAAGGGGAAGATTCACCCTTGCCAGGTCTCGAATCGAGGATGACGCAGTTGACACGGTTAACCACCTCGTTGCCGACGATGACCTGATTTTCCCAGGCGAAGAAGTTCTCGATGACATCCTGGTAAGATAGATCACTGCCGAACAACGCCTCGTTCATTTGCGAAGCATCCAGCGAGCGTAGCTTGTTAGGCGGCATGAAAAGCGAACCGGCCGCGGGGCGACCATCCGCTTTGTGCAAAAGGACGGCTTCTCCCTTGCGCTCTTTGGGCCAAAGCACTTGGTAAACGAGATCGTTGGCCGCCGTCGTGCGCCGGTGCTTAATCTGAATTTGAAGCGCTATTTTCGCCGTGTCATTTGGCTGTTTCACGTCAAGACGGAGACGCACGTAAGATGTGCCATCCTGCCGTGCGGAAAGGCTGGCGGCGAGATCTCGGGCGGACATTGCTGGTGACTCAGCGACGGCGCTGCCGGCAAAGGAAACCGACAACATGAAGCCAAGTATAGCAGCTGTAACACGCAGGATGATCGAGTGGAGGAGATTCATGGGATGGTCGTGTTCAAGGTCAGCCCTGCAAGGCCTGGCTCGGCGTGAGCCGCGAACTTCGCCATGCAGGGTAGAGGCCACTGATCACGCCGACCGCAACGGCGATCGCCACAGAAGTTGTGAGGAGACCAATGCTGATGTCCGGCTCCAGGAGTCCGCGGATCACAGGCGTGGCTCCCAAGATTTGTACGCCAATGGCACCGATCAGCACGCCGACCACGCCGCCGAGCAAACCAAGCAGAGCCGACTCCCACAACACCATGCTAATTATCCGCCCACGTTTC
>Ga0208989_10000480_pt1 | contig 11537 bp, 10 predicted proteins | sample MedBloCAOM3_M1_FD_187852 | JGI IMG/M metagenome (GOLD analysis project Ga0208989, IMG submission 187852) | Forest soil microbial communities from El Dorado National Forest, California, USA - Mediterranean Blodgett CA OM3_M1 (SPAdes) (version 2) | ecosystem: Environmental > Terrestrial > Soil >...
CGGATCATAGAGAGTGCCGCGAATGTAGAAATGATCCGTGATGGGACTCGCAGTCTCGTGCCGGTGCGGCGGCAGCGGCGCCCCGGAATTCGGATCGTGGTCGCGGTCGGCAAACGCCGGTGCGGTCGGTATGAGGATCACCGCGGCGACCGCGAGCCTGTTGCGCATGCGGGCTGGACTCCTCCCGCTTAAGGAAGCGCGGGTTGCGCGAATCTTACTGATTCGGGGGCGCAATGTACCAGCGTCGCCCCGCGGCGACGTGACTTGCGTCCGCGCCGCGGTTGCCGGGCTGTTGGAACGCGCTTGTGAGCGCCGGCAAGGATGCCGAGACGCGCGGCTGAGTGCGGTGAGCGGCTCAGCGCTTCATCGCCTCGAAGAAGTCCCCGTTCGACTTGGTGTCCTTCATCTTATCGAGCAGGAATTCGATCGCGGCGAGCTCGTCCATGGGGTGCAGGAGCTTGCGCAGGATCCACATCTTGGCGAGCTCGCCCTGGTCGGTGATGAGCTCCTCCTTGCGCGTGCCGGAGCGGTTGATGTTGAACGCCGGATATACGCGCTTCTCGGAGATGCGCCGGTCGAGGTGGATTTCGCTGTTGCCGGTGCCCTTGAACTCCTCGTAGATGACGTCGTCCATCTTCGAGCCGGTATCGATGAGCGCCGTGGCGAGGATCGTCAGGCTGCCGCCCTCCTCGATATTGCGCGCCGCGCCGAAGAAGCGCTTCGGACGCTGCAGCGCGTTGGCGTCCACGCCGCCGGTCAGCACCTTGCCGGAGGACGGCACCACGGTGTTGTAGGCGCGCGCGAGCCGGGTGATCGAATCGAGCAGGATCACCACGTCCTTCTTGTGCTCGACCAGGCGCTTGGCCTTCTCGATGACCATCTCCGCCACCTGCACGTGCCGGGCGGCGGGCTCATCGAAGGTGCTCGACACCACCTCGCCCTTCACCGTGCGCTGCATCTCGGTGACTTCCTCCGGCCGCTCGTCGATGAGCAGCACGATGAGGATGACCTCGGGATGGTTGGAGGTGATGGCGGTGGCGATATTCTGCAGCAGCATCGTCTTGCCGGCCTTCGGCGGGGAGACGATCAGGCCGCGCTGGCCCTTGCCAATGGGCGCGACCAGGTCGATGGTGCGCGCGGTCAGATCCTCGGTGGAGCCGTTGCCGCGTTCGAGCTTCAGACGCTTGGTCGGATGGAACGGCGTCAGGTTCTCGAACAGCACCTTGTGGCGCGAGCTGTCGGGCGAATCGTAGTTGATCTCGCCCACTTTCAGCAGCGCGAAATAGCGCTCGCCGTCCTTCGGCGGGCGGATCAGGCCGGAGATGGTGTCGCCGGTGCGCAGGTTGAAGCGGCGGATCTGGCTCGGGCTGACGTAGATATCGTCGGGACCGGCCAGGTAGGAACCGTCGGCGGAGCGCAGGAAGCCGAAGCCGTCCTGCAGGATCTCGAGCACGCCGTCGCCGTAGATGTTCTCGCCATTGCGCGCGTGCGCCTTCAGGATCGAGAAAATGATGTCCTGCTTGCGCGAGCGGGCGAGGTTCTCGAGCCCCATGGACTCGGCTTGCTTCACCAGCTCATGGATGGGCCTGGACTTCAGCTCCGTCAGGTTCATCGAGCTGCGCGATTGCGTCAGCTCCGCCGGGCTTATGATCTCGGAGTCGTCGGCGTCGAACACCTCCGGCTCTTGCATCAGCTCATCGGGGCGTCCGCCATTATTGCCGCGATTGCCGTCACGATTGTGGCGCGGACCCTTGTTGGGCCGGTTGCGGCCCTGATTACCGAGATAGCCTCTCACAGGTTGCTGTCCAGAAATGCCGAAAGTTGGGATTTGGATACGGCGCCGACCTTCTGCGCCTCGACCGTGCCGTTCTTGAAGAGAATCAGCGTCGGGATGCCGCGGATGCCGAACTTGGGCGGTGTCTGCGGGTTCTCGTCGATGTTGATCTTGGCGACCTTGATGCGATCGTGGTACTCGCTGGCGATCTCATCGAGGATCGGGGCGATCATCTTGCACGGACCACACCACTCGGCCCAGAAGTCCAGCAGCACCGGCTTGTCGGACTTCAGGACGTCCTGCGAAAAAGTGGCGTCCGTAGTATGCACAATGTGCGGGCTACTCACGCGGTTTCAACCTCCGTCAATGCAGAGCGCAAGAATCGCTTGGGATATAGGGAATCCACGAGCGGGTCGGCAATAGGCGACCGAAAAGCGATGCCAGAAACACCCGCCAAACGGTTACACTAATAACTCGTGATTGAGTATCGACCTTAAGGGAATTAAGGAAACTGGGTCGGCAGGTGCGGCGCCTGTTGGCCCGCTGACTGACACACTTTGTAGCGCTTCCGGGCCTCTTTTGCAAGCCTCAGGCGCATTTTTCCGATCACACTCTAGACCTATTTGATGACTGCCTCACATTCTGGTTCCGTCGCATTCGCCTCGCTTGGCCTGCAGCCAGCGGTTATGGCTGGCATACGGCAGGCGGGCTTCACACAATGCACGCCCATCCAGGCGCAGACGCTGCCGATTGCGCTCGCGGGCCGCGACGTTGCCGGTCAGGCGCAAACCGGGACCGGCAAGACGGCCGCGTTCCTCGTGGCGCTGTACCAGGCGCTGCTCACCCGTCCCGCGGCTGCGAATCGCCGCCCCACCTCGATCCGCGCACTGATCGTGGCACCCACCCGCGAGCTCGCGGTGCAGATCCATCACGATGCGCTCACTCTCGGCGCCCACACCGGACTCAAGCATACGGTGGTCTTCGGCGGCATCGACTACGAGAAGCAGCGCCTGGAACTCGGCCAGGGGTGCGATGTGCTGATCGGCACGCCGGGGCGGCTGATCGATTACTTCAAGCAGCATGTGTACGACATGCGGCACGCACAGGTGCTGGTGCTCGATGAGGCCGATCGCATGTTCGATCTGGGCTTCATCGCCGACATCCGCTACATCCTGCGCCGCTTGCCCCCTCCCGAGCGGCGCCAGTCGATGCTGTTCTCGGCCACCCTCTCGCACCGGGTGCTCGAGCTCGCCTACGAGCATATGAACAACCCGGAAGCCGTGCGCATCGAACCCGACAAGATGACGGTCGATGAGGTGCGCCAGCTCATGTACTACCCCTCCATGGAGGAGAAGGTGCCGCTGCTCATCGGCCTGCTGCGCCAGAGCGAAGCCCACCGCACCCTGGTGTTCGTGAACACCAAGCGCACCGCAGAGCGGCTCGAGAGCGCGCTCAAGGCCAATGGCTTCCACGCCCAGGCGCTCTCCGGAGACGTGCCGCAGAACAAGCGCCTGCGCTTCCTGCGCGACTTCCACGAGGGCGCTCTGGCGGTGCTGATTGCCACCGACGTGGCCTCGCGGGGCCTGCACATCCCGGATGTCAGTCACGTGTTCAACTTCGACCTGCCGCAGGATCCGCCCGACTACGTGCACCGCATCGGCCGCACGGCCCGTGCCGGCGCCGAGGGCGATGCCATCAGCTTCGCGTGCGAGGAGTACGCGGTGTCGCTCCCGGACATCGAGAGTTATCTCGGTCATAAGATCCCGTTCGCCCCGATCGCCCCCGAGCTGCTGGCCACCGGCGTGGTGGCGGGCGCAACGGTGCATTCACACCGGCCGCTGCGTCCCGGCGGCCGCCGTCTCGGCGGCGGGTCGCACGGCGGCGGCTCGCGCAGCGGCGGCCCGCGCGGCGGCGGCCCGCGCGGCCACAAGGGGTCGCAGCCGGGCCGCTCGCACCGCGGACGGGGTCGCTGAGGCAACCGGCCGGCACTGCCTGGGGCTGCCGCCGTGGCACTCGGGCAGCCGCTTGAGCTAAGCTCAGCCCTTTGGCGGCCGCCGCCAGCAGCCCCAGGCCGTCCCAAGCCCATTCAGCCTCAGATCGTGGGCCGTTCCCGTATGGCGGAAATCGAAGACAACGTCGACCGCGAGCTGTTCCGCAACGTGGAGAAGCTACGTCAGTTGCGCATCGAACATCGTGATCTCGATGAGGTCATCTCCCGTCTGTCGCTCGATCTGCACGTGGATGAGTTGCAAGTGAAGCGCCTGAAGAAGCGCAAGCTCATGCTCAAGGATCAGATCGCGCGCCTGGAGAGCGAGCTGATCCCGGATCTCAACGCCTGATGGGTAGCGCCGACACCGCCGTAAGCGGGGTCCTGCTGCGGCTGACATCCCCGCAAGTGCTGGGGGCGGTGCTCGCGCTCCTGGTCGCGACCGTGATCGCGCTGCTGGTTGACCGGATGCTGCGCGTACGGCGGGCGGGTGGCGCAACGGCAGCCCCGACGCCGCGGCGACACTGGCTGGATCACACGCTGGAGGGCGCCGTGATCCTGGCGCCGCTGGTGGCGGCGCTCGCCACACTGCTTGCCGGGCACGCGGCGCTGGCCGCGTTCGCGACGCCCACCGCAGTCATCGACGGCGCCGTCAAGATCGTGGGCGCGCTGGCGCTCGTGCGCTTCGGCGTTTACGTGCTCGGCTTTCTGTTCGGCCCGAATTCCTGGGTTGGTACCCGGGAAAACCGCATCACGTTCGTTCTGTGGGTGATCGCGGTGGTGGCGCTGCTCGGCTGGCTGGATTTGCTCGAGGGCGCCCTCAACCGCGTCAGCCTGGTTCCGGGAAAAACGCAGTTGAGCCTGTGGGGCCTGCTCAAGGGCCTCGTGATAGTAACGGCCTTCGTGGTCGTGACGAGCCTGATCGCGCGCGCGATCGAGCGCCACGTCATGCGGCTCGACCAGCTGGCCGTGTCGACCCGGGTAGGAGTCTCGAAGTTCACCTACTTCCTGTTGCTGGGGCTGGGCATGCTGCTGGGGATCAACGCCGCCGGCGTTGATGTGACCACGCTCAACGTACTCACCGGCGCCATCGGCCTGGGGCTGGGCTTCGGTCTGCAGGCGGTCGCGAGCAACTTCGTCAGCGGCTTCGTGCTGTTGATGGACAAGTCCATCAAGCCCGGCGACGTCATCAGCTTCACCACAACCGCCGGCGCGAACGCCGGTAATTTCGGCTGGGTGCAGGAGCTGCGCGGCCGCTACGTGGTGGTGCGGGACCGCGACGGCGTCGACACCCTGATTCCGAACCAGAACCTGATCACGAGCCCGTTCATCAACTGGAGCTATTCGGATCAGCGCGTACGCCTGAAACTCCCGGTGCACGTGAGCTACGACGACGATCCGGAGGTTGCGCTCAAGCTCCTCCTGCAGGCAGCTGAGAATCATCCGCGCATCCTGCGCGATCCGCCGCCGGTGTCGCGCCTCATCAGCTTCGAGGACAGCGCCATGCGCCTCGAGATCCGCTTCTGGATCGCCGATCCTGTGAACGGCGTCAACAACGTGCGCTCGGATGTGAACCGCGCGATCTGGCGCATCTTCCGTGCCCACGGTGTGACGATTCCCGTGCCGCAGTACGAGGCGCGCATACTCAGGTCGCGCCCGCCGCGCGCGCTGCCCGGCCCGCTCACGCACGGATCGTCGGGGCTCGACCAGGCCGCCGACTAAGAAGTCGCAGGCGCCGTGTCACTGCAGGTCGCCGCTGGCATCGAGATTCCGGACAGCGAGCTGTCGCTGTCGTTCGTGCGCTCCTCGGGACCGGGTGGCCAGAACGTCAACAAGGTCGCGACCGCGGTGCAGCTGCGCTTTGATCTCGAGCGCAGCGCGGTGCTCCCGGACGGCGTCAAGGCGCGCCTCAAGGCCTTGAGCGGGCGGCGGCTCACCGCGGACGGCTCGATCCTCATCATCGCGCGCAACCACCGCACCCAGGAGCACAACCGCCGCGAGGCGCAGGAGCGGCTCACCGACCTCATCCGCCGCGCGCTGACTGTCCCCAAACTGCGCAAGGCCACCAAACCCACGCGCGCGGCGCGCGAGCGCCGCCTCGAGCACAAGACGCGGCTGCAGCGCACCAAGCGCCTGCGCGCCAGACCCGGCTGGGACGACTGACACGGGCGCTGACGCGCGCCCTCATGCAAGGGGTGTCGACATGTACGCATCCGCCGCCATGGCCATTCTGCACCACCTCGCCGCCTTCACGGTGGTCGCGGCGCTGGCGGTGGAAGTCGCCATGTTCAAGCCGCCGTTGTCGTTGACTCAGGCGCGACGGCTGCTGCGCAGCGACTTCATTTTCGGCGCGTCCGCGACCGTGGTGCTGGTGGTGGGAATGCTGCGCGTCGCTTTCTTCGAGAAGGGACGCGAGTACTACTGGCACGATCTGTACTTTCTCATCAAGTTCAGTGCGTTCATCGCCGCGGCACTGATCTCGATCTATCCGACCATGACGTTCCTGTCGTGGAGCAAGGGCCTGAAGGCCGGAGTAGCGCCCGAGGTGCCGGAGGCGCGCACCCGGCGCGTGCGCCTGTGCCTGATGCTCGAGCTCACCGCGATCGTGGTGATTCTCGCGTGTGCGGCGCTGATGGCGCGCGGCTTCGGCTACCTGCGTTAAGGGGAATGGTGGTGCAGCGGCGCCTGCCCGGCGCTTGAGCCTTGCGGGTGGATCAGCCACGCGGCCAGCGCCGGCAGCAGGATGATCGCGGCCAGCATGTTCACCAGGAACATGAAGGTCAGCATGATGCCGATGTCGGCCTGGAACTTCAGTGGCGAGAACACCCAGGTGGCGACCCCGATTGCGAGCGTGATGCCGGTGAAGATGATGCTGGCCCCGGTGACGCGCAGCGTGCGCTCGTAGCAGTCGCGCACCGACAGTCCCTGGTGCAGGAATTCCTGCATGCGGCTGAAAAGATAAATGCCGTAGTCGACGCCGATGCCCGCGCCGAGCGCCACCATCGGCAGCGTCGACACCTTGAGGCCGATGCCAACCAGGGCCATGACCGCGTACACCAGCACCGATACCAGCGCCAGCGGCACCACCACCAGCATGGTGCCCACCACGGAACGGAAGGTCAGCAGGCACATGACGAGCACCGCAGCGAACACGCCCGCGAGGATCATCATCTCCTTGGCCTTCACGGTCTCGTTGGTGGCCGCCATCACGCCGACGTTCCCCGCGGCGAGGCGCACCTGGGCGCCCGCGACCGGGTTGGCGTTGCGCCAGCGTTTCACTGCGGTCACGACCCGCTCAATCGTTGCGGCGCGGTGGTCGGTGAGGAACATCATCACCGGCACGACGTCGCAGTTGTCATTGAGGAGCCCGGTACTGGTCTCGATGTAACGCGTCGACTGTGTGAGCTGGGTCTGCTCGCGCGGGATGCTGCGCCACTTGAGGCTCCCCTCATTCCAGCCGGCGATCGCGATCTTGGCGATAAACGGCAGCGTGATGACGTCCTGCACGCCGACAACGTTGCGCATGTGCCAGCCGAAGCGGTCGACAGCGCTCATCAGGTCGTGACTGACGCACACCGGCTCGGTCGACTCGATGACCGCGGTGAGCACATCGACGCCGATGTTGAACCTGGAGGTAATGACGTCGTTGTCGCGGTTGTAGCGCGAGTCGCGACGCAGCTCCGGCACGCCCGCCTGCGTATCGCCGATCGGGGTCTCGCGCCCCTTCCACCAGCCGAGCGCCGCGAGCACCGCGGCGACCGCAACGATGGCGAGCGCGGGGCCCCGGTCGGTGATGCCGGACAGGCGCTGCCACAGCGCCGCGAGCCAACGCTGCCGCTGCTCCACCCGCCCGCGATAACCGGCATCGAAGTGCACGTAGGAGACCACCACGGGCAGCAGCACCAGGTCGGTCAGAATGACGATCGCGACGCCAATGCTCGCGGTAATCGCCATCTCGCGAATCACCTGCACCGGAATCATGAGAATCGTGACGAATCCCACCAGGTCCGCGAGCAGCGCAATGACCGCGGGCGCTAGCAGCTGCCGGAACGTGCGGCGCGCGGCTTCCATGCTGCCGAGGCCCGCGAACGCGGCGTCGCTCACGGCGCTGATCTTCTGCACCCCGTGACTGACACCGATCGCGAATACCAGGAACGGCACCAGCAGACCGATAGGGTCGATACCGTAATGCAGCAACACCAGTGCGCCCAGCTGCCAGATCACCGCGACCACCGAGCACAGCACCGGCACGAACGCGACGCGCCACGACTGGCAGTAGCTGCGCACCGCCAGCAGCGTCAGCACCAGCGTGATCACGGCAAACAGCACCACCGAGGCCACGCCGTCGGCGATGTCGCCCATCACTTTGGCAAAGCCGATCATGCGCACGTCGATCCCGTGGCCCTCGATGCCCTGCCGGACCCTCAGTTCGAGCTGGTGGGCGACCTGGATCGGATCGACCGGGTTGCCCTGGGCGTCCTGATCGAGCACGATCGCGCTCACCAGGGCGCCGGAAAAATCGTTGGCCACCAGGCGCCCGATGATGCCGGCCTTGCGGATGTTGTCGCGCACCCGCGCCATGTTGGCGGCAGTGGGCGTGAAGTCCGCCGGTATGACGTTACCCGCTTCGATGCCATCCTCGACCACCTCGAGGTAGCGCACGTTCGGGGTGAAGATCGACTGCACGCGCGTGCGGTCGATGCCATCCATGACGATCACTTCGTCGGTGGCCTTGCGCAGCGCGGCGAAGAACTCCGGCGTGAACATGTTGCCGTCGCGTGCGATGAGCGCGATCAGCACGCGGTTGGCGCCGCGAAACTCCGCCACCTTCGGGTCCAGGTAGGTGCGCATGTACTCGTGCCGAACCGGCAGAGTCTTGTTGAACGAGCAGTCGATGCGCAGGCCGCGCACCGCCACCGCGGCGAGCAGCACCGTGCCAAGCGCGAACAGCGCGAGAATCGGCGTGCGCCGGCCGAAGATCAGCCGCTCGAGCCGCCCGGCGAGCGCCGTGGGCACGACATCGCCGCTGAGCCCTGCGCCCGCCACTAGGGCGCGGCTCCCGCGCCGCCAGGCGCGTTCTTCAGGACGATGACTCTGGCGCCGTCTTCACCGACGGCCACAAGCTCGTCCTCTCCCACCGGCACCGCGGCGGAGAGCCCCGAGCGATCGCTCTGCTGCACCAGGGTGAAGCTGCGCCCATGGTCGTGACTGACGAGCACCACACCCGCAAGGCCCACGATGGCGGCGCCACGGTCGTCAAAGCGGGCCGCGCCGTCGAGCATGGCCACGGTGCCGGTCTCGATCTTCTGCCAGCTTGAACCGGCGTCCTCGGAGCGGTAGAGATTGCCGCGCAGGCCAAACGCCAGCAGCGCCTCGCCCTGCAGCGCCAGGACGCCAAAGAACGATCCCTCGTAGGGCGAGCTGAGTTCATGCCAGTGCGCGCCGCTATCGTCCGAGCGGTACAGCCGCCCCGCTTCGCCGGCGATGTACAGCCGCGAGGCGCCGGCGGGCACGATGCGGTTGAGGTGATAGCCACCCGCAGCCGCGCCCTCGGCCGCAGCGCCCGCCGCTGCGCCGCGGCGCGCCGCGCGTGCCTTGGGGGGCGGTGCCGCCGTGAACCTGCGGGCCGTCCAACTCGCGCCACCGTCCTCGCTCGTGAGGTAAGCGCTGTAGGCGCCGACGGCGATCACCTGTCCGCCGCCGCCACACCACACGTCCAGAAGCGGGCGCTGCGTCTCGGGTGCGTAGTGGCTGCGCCTCCAGGTACGTCCGGCGTCGGCGGTGGCGAGAATGACCTCGTCGTGGCCGACCGCCACGCCGTGCTGGGCATCAAGAAAGCACACGCCGGTGAGCAGCGCCTGGGTCGGCACCTCGAGCGCCTGTACCCAGCTTCCGCCCCGGTCATCGGACAGCAGGATGATGCCGCGGTCGCCGACCGCGACCAGCCGCGGGCCGGCCGTCGCGACCGCGATCAGGAGCGACTGCGCGGCCAGGCGCGCGGGCTCGGCGGACAGCGGCGCAGGCTCGGCAGCGCGCGCCGAGCCGACCACAGCGAGCGCAGCGGCGAGCGCGAACAAGGATTTTCGGGGGGCTAGGCGCATCGTCACGGCGGCCCCGAAGATCCTGTTTTTGCGCTCGCGAATGCGCGAACCTAACGGATTCCGCGCCGCTCCAGCACGCTCGGTTGGTAGTCGGCGGGCGTGCGCTTGACGCTGAAGTCGTAAGACTTCGGTTCCTCGCTCTGCAGGCCGAGCGCGAGATAGCGCCCATTGGACAGATCCATGACCAGCTCGAGGTCGGTCCACAGCGACGGCAGCTCGTAGTAGTTCATGGCGTGCCCCTCCTGCACGCGATACAGCTGCCCGCGCGTGTCGTAGCAGTCGACGGCGAGGATCTGCCAGGAGTCCTCGTCCGCGTATAGCGTGCGGCGGCTGTACAGATGGCTCACGCCGCGCTTGAGCGTCGCATCCACCACCCACACACGATGCAGCTCGTAGCGCGCCAGGTCCTGGTTGATGTGGTTCTTGTGCAGCAGGTCGCTGTACTTGAGCTTCTCGTTCTGCAGGCGATACGCATTGTAGGGAACATAGAGCTCTTTCTTGCCGATGAGCTTCCAGTCGTAGCGTTCTGGGCTGCCGTTGTACATGTCGAACTGATCAGACGTACGCAGGTTGTCGGAGTTGGTGCCCGGGTTGTCAAAGGCGACGTTCGGCGCACGCCGCACACGGCGCTGGCCGGGGTTGTAGACCCACGCGCGCCGCGCTTCCTTGGCCTGGTCGAGCGTCTCCTGCACCAGCAGCACCTCGCCCGCCAGGCGCGCCGGCGCGGTCGTCTCCTGCGTGAAATACAGGAGGATGTTGTTGAGCGCCGCCTCGGTCATGCCCGGCTGGTAGTACTGGAAGTAGAACTCCTCCTGGAAGTTCACCAGCGTATAGGTGCCGCTGGCGGTGAGCGGCGCCTGCCCTACCTGCAGCGACGCCGCCAGGCCACGATAACGCGTGATGTGGTTCCAGAACACCTCCACGCCGACCTTTGGAATCGGGAACGGAGTGCCGGCGATCGCGCCGCTCACTCCGTTGCCGTCCGGAACGAGCTTGGCGGTGCTCGCATTGCGCCTGGTGGCCTCGTAGATGCGCTCCGGAGCAGCCGCGCTGCGATGCGTCGGATAGACCACCATCTTGTAGTCCGGGTAAGTCTTGAACAGCGCCTTGTGACCCTCGGTGAGCCGTGCCACGTACTGGCTGCTGTTGGCCGCAGTGATGGTGAACAGCGGCTTGTCGCCGGCGTACGGGTCGGGGTAGTGAGCGCCGGCGTGATAGTTGGGAAAGCCGGCTTCGGCCGCGGACCTCAGGCCGCCGGTCCAGGCAGGAATGCTGCCGTCGGCGTTAGCGGCCTTCTCGCCGCCGAGTGGCGTGAGTTCCGTACCCAGACGCGCGGCCTCCTCCGGGCTCACCGCCCCCCAGGCCGCGGGTGCGGACAGCAGTCCTGCCGCAGCCAACCGGATCAGAGTTTTCATTGCAGCCCCTCCATAATTCGCGCCCGCGCCGGCCCGCGCGGCTTCAGAACGAGTATTTGATACTGGCCGCAACGAAATCGCGATCGTTGACGAGGTTGTACTGGCCGGCACCACCGTACTGTGTATACGACACGTCGAAGTCCCACTTGGAGCGCAGGCTCGCACCGAGACCGGCGGTGACGGCATGCCGTCCGGAGATGAAGTTGCCGCCCGGACCGGGCGATACGCCCGTCACGTCATGCACCCAGGTAGCATGGGGC
>Ga0208989_10000482_pt1 | contig 11526 bp, 10 predicted proteins | sample MedBloCAOM3_M1_FD_187852 | JGI IMG/M metagenome (GOLD analysis project Ga0208989, IMG submission 187852) | Forest soil microbial communities from El Dorado National Forest, California, USA - Mediterranean Blodgett CA OM3_M1 (SPAdes) (version 2) | ecosystem: Environmental > Terrestrial > Soil >...
GTCGTCGCCCGCCACGGATCGCGCTGCACCCGGCGGCCGTAGCGAAACTGCGCCAGGAGGTCGATCACCACCAGCCCGAAGCCGATCGTCATGATGAACCCGCCCACCGAGGACAGGAGGTTGAGCCAGTTCCAGCCGACATCGCCCGGATAGGTGTAGATGCGCCGCGGCATGCCGAGCAGGCCGACCAGGTGCATCAGGAAGAAGGTCAGGTTGAAGCCGATGAAGACCAGCCAGAAGGCGGGCACGGACAGCCGGTGCACGGCCGTGCGTCCGGTCAGCAACGGCAGCCAGTAGTAGAACGCCGCCAGCATGGGGAAGGCGAGCGCGCCGGCCACGACGTAGTGGAAGTGGGCAACGACGAAATAGCTGTCATGCACCTGCCAGTTGAACGGCACGATGGCGAGCATGACGCCGGTCAGGCCGCCCAGCGCGAAGATGAAGAAGAAGCCGAAGACGTAGAGCATCGGCACGTCCCAGCGCGGCCGGCCATGCGCCAGGGTGGCGAGCCAGGCGAAAATCTGCACGGAAGTCGGCACCGCGACGATCGCCGAGCCGGCGGAGAAGAAGGCGAGGGCGAGATGAGGGATGCCCACGGTGAACATGTGGTGCACCCAGATGCCGAAGCTCACGAAGGCGAGCGCAATGATCGCCACGACGATCGCCCGGTAGCCGACGAGCCGCCGGTTGGCGAAGACCGGGATGATGGTCGACAGCGCTCCGGCCATCGGCAGGAAGATGATGTAGACGTCGGGATGGCCGAACAGCCAGAACAGGTGCTGCCAGAGCAGCGCATCGCCGCCCCGCTTCGGGTCGAAGAACGGCAGGCCGAAGGCGCGCTCGGTCTCGAGCAGGATCGAGCCCAGGATCAGCGGCGGAAAGGCCACCACCATCATCAGCGCGGTGACCAGCATGTACCAGCCGAAGATCGGCATCCGATCGAGCGCCATGCCCGGCGCGCGCATTTTCAGGATCGAAACCACGATCTCGACGGCCAGCGTGAGCGCCGAGATCTCGACGAACGTCACCCCGAGCAGCCAGACGTCGGCGTTGACGCCCGGCGTGTAGACGTTCGAGCTGAGCGGCGTGTACATGAACCAGCCGCCGTTGGGCGCCACCCCGAAGACCAGCGACAGGGTGATGATCGTGCCGCCGAACAGGTAGCACCAATAGCCATAGGCGGTGAGCCGCGGAAAAGCGAAATCGCGGGTGCCGAGAATCTTTGGCGTCAGGTAGACCGCCACGCCCTCGATCATGGGGATGGCGAACAGGAACAACATCATCGACCCGTGCACGGTGAAGACCTGGTTGTAGGTCTCCGGGTCCATGAAGTCGGAGTCGGGGGTGGCGAGCTGGACACGGGTCAGCATGCCGAGCACGCCGCCCACCGCGAAGAACACGAACGCCGTGGCCATGAAGCGCAGGCCGATGACGGAATGGTTGACGGCGGCGAGGCGCTGCAGCCCCGGCCCGGTGGCCCAGATCGCGGCGAGCTCGCGGTGCAGCCGCAGCGCGCTCATTGTTGCTCCTTTGCCGCCTGCGCCAGCGCGGCGGCGAAGTCCTCCGCGCGATGGACGACCACGGCGAAGCGCATCCTGGTATGGCCGAGGCCGCAGAACTCCGAGCATCGCCCGTCATAGCGGCCCGGCTCATCGGCCTGGATGCGCAGCAGGTTCGCATGGCCCGGCACCGCGTCGATCTTGCCGGCCAGGCGCGGCACCCAGAAGGAATGGATGACGTCCGCACTGGTGACCACGATGTCGACGGGAACACCCGCGGGCAGGTGCAGGACGTTCTTCGTCACGACCCCGCCCTGGTCGGGATAGCGGAAGGTCCAGACCCATTGCCGTCCCTCGGCCTCGATCCTGGGTGGTGCGTTTCCCATCAGCGGCAGCAACCGCTCGCCGGCGACCAACCCATAGGCGACGAGTGGCGGCAGGACGACGGCCGGCAGGACGAGGCCGCCCAGCACGATCCAGCGCGCCGGCGACACGCCGGAACCCCAGCCCGGCCGGCGGATCACTTGCACGAAGAGGACCATGACCAGCGCGAAGAGAGCGGCGGAACCGGCCAGCATCACCCACCACAGCGTGGCGATCGAAGCCGCCGACGGCCCGGCGGGATCGAGCGTCGAGCCTGGTCCGCTGCAGCCCGTCAGCGCCGCGGCCAATCCGGGTTGGACCAACACCTGCAAGACGCTACGATCCCGGCTCGAAGGATGCCTGCGACTCGGAGGACGAGGACCATGGCGAAGCAAAGCGATCCTGCGACCCCGTCCCACAGTCCGGTCGTGCTCGAGCTGCAGCGGCTCGATGTCGGCTCGGTGGTCGCCCTGGTCGGCCATCCGATCCACGTGATGATGGTGCATTTCCCGATCGCCTTCGTGATGGCGACCTTGGGCGTCGATATTTTCTACTGGTGGTCGGGCGATGCGTTCTGGGTGCGGGTCGGCCTGTGGTCCGCCGGCATTGCCTTCTGGACCGGCGTTGCCGCAAGCATCGTCGGCATCGCCGAGCTCCTGCTGGTGCCCGGCATCCGGGCCCTCGAGGCAAGCTGGTCCCATGCCGTCGCCGCGATGACCCTGGTCGCGATCGCCGGCGCGAACTGGGGCCTGCGCCTGATCGATCCCGGCGAGGTCCTGACGCACGGCCTCGCTCTGTCGGCGCTCGCCGCGGCGATGACGGGCTTTGCCGGCTGGCATGGAGGCAAGCTCGTGTTCGATCATGGCGTCGGTGTTCTGGTGTCGGAAAAGAGCTGACGCAGCTTGCCGGGCTCGAACAGGCCCGGGGCGAACTGGGACGAGTCGATGTGGGGCTTGGCGAGCACGATCCAGATGATGGCGCTCATCAGCACGAGATAGGCGCTGGTCAGCGCAATGTGCGGGAACAGGCCGAAGCGGCCGTCGGGCAGGAACAGATGCGCGAGGACGAGTCCGGCAACCACGTGCAGCATCACCATGCCGCCGACCAGGACCATCTTCAGCGAGAACCATTCCTGGAACGTGGCCTGGAGGAAGATCAGCGCCGTGCCGCTGCCGATGGCGATGACGGCGGCGGGCGAGGTCATCCCGACATAGACGAACCGGGTCATCCGGTACAGGCGGTCAAGATCCGACCCCGCCGCGACCGTCGCGCGCTGCCAGAACAGGAAGGGCAGGACGAGCAGCCCGCCCGACCAGACGGCGATCGCGGCCAGATGGACGAATTTCAGGAAGACGGTCACAGGGCGGGCTCGCTGGGCCGCAGGCTGGACCAGGCGAGCCACAGCCCCACGCCGAGATAAGGCAGGCTCGCCGGCACCCACATCAGCAGCCCGGCCAGCTGCTGGTCGGTGAGCGGGCTCAGCCCCCAGGGCGCCGTGCTGGCGAGATGCACCGGATAGAGCGGCCCGGGCGCGAAGACGATCAAGGCGCCCAGAAGGCCCATTTGCCCGATGGTCGCGACGAGGGCGATCAGCGCCGCGCCAGACGGCGTCGCGGGCGCCAGGATCGCCCGCCACATCAGCCAGGCGGTGCCCAGCAGCGAGACCTGCATCAGGCAATAGGCCGGCACGCTGGCGAGGCCCCAGGCATAAGGGCCTGGCGCGTGCCACAGCCACAGGATGACCGCGCTTGTCCCGACCAGCGGAGCGAGCGGCAGCGCGGGCGCGCGCCGCAGCGGGAAAGCCAGCGCCAGAAGGGGCGCCACGGCGGCGACGAGAAGGACGTGGTGCAGCACCCGCACCGAGAAGAGCGCCGATGACAGCGCGCAGAGCGGCGACACGAAGATGACGACCATCAGCGCGATCGCCGCCCAGCCGGCCCGGGCATCGGACGAGCGCCTGCGACCGACAACGAGCGCCAGGGCGGCGAGCGTTGCCATCAGCAGCGGATCGAGATTCCAGCGCGTCCAGATGTCGGTCGGCACGGGCGCCGGGCCGCAGTAGGCGATCATCGGATCCGGCATGACACGATGCGCTCCTCCCCGCTTATGGGTTGTGTTGCAACGCACGGCCGATTCTCAACTCTAACAAATGCAACCGGTGTTGAACAGCTTGAGCGTGACCGGTGCTGTTCCATCGTGAGCCCACCGTGGCGCGATCGAGCGTCGCAGCGGGGGTAGCGCAGTTAGCGCAGTTAGCGCAGTTAGCGCAGCCCATTTTGGGGTGGTGTGCCATGGCATCGGGTCGTTTGCCGTTAAAGATCCGGTGTCATCCCGAGCGCAGCGAGGGATCTTTGATCGGGCGTCGCGAAAGGTCGCTCGCTGCGCTCGGGATGACACTGTTTTCTCAACTTCGGCGGTGCGAAGCCTCGGCAGAGATACGCCACAACATTGCTCAGTTCTGTCAAGAGCGAAACGTCAGGACGCCGCGCGAGGGAATACTTTCGCACCGGAGAGGGCGCGCGATTCGCACGAGGACACCACGGGCTGTCGTGAAGCTGCGTGCGATGCCAGCAAAATGCCAGCACAGGACTCACAGTCGAGGCGCCTTGCGACGTGGACAGCCCTGGCATCGGCAATGCAGAGTAAATGGTCGCGGGACAGGGAGAGCCTATGCAGCTTCTCTACAGCGTTCGCGGGACCGTCTGGATCATCCTCTATCTGCTGTTCATCCTGGCGCCATTGTTCGCGCTGCTGGCAGGTTCGCATCCACCGGCGCGCGATTTCTGGACGGAGTTCGCGGTCGCGATCGGCTATTCAGGCCTGGCGATGATGGGTCTGCAGTTCGGCCTCACCGCGCGTTTCCGCTACGTCACGGAGCCGTGGGGCGAAGACGTCATCTATCATTTTCATCGCCAGATCTCGCTGACAGCGGTCGGCCTGGTCATTGCGCACCCTCTCATCCTGTTCGCCGTCCAGCCTGAATTGCGCGCGCCGTCTAGTTTCATCGGCGCGCCCTTGAGCGCCTATTTTGCCGTCCTGTCGATCTTCTCGCTCATCGCACTGGTGGTGATGGCGCTTTGGCGCGCGCGATTGAACATCAGCTACGAGGCATGGCACCTCAGCCATATCGTGCTCGCGGTTGTCGCCGTCACGGCGGGCCTGGCCCACATGGTGGCATCGGGCTTTTACATGCCTGACCCCTGGAAACGCGCGCTGTGGATCGGTCTCGCCATCTTCTGGATCGCGCTGTTGCTTTATGTGCGCATCGCCAAGCCGCTGTTCATGCTGCGCCGGCCGTACCGCGTTTCAGAGGTGCGCAAGGAACGCGGCGACACCTCGACGTTGGTGATGCAGCCGGATGGCCACGAGGGTTTCCGCTTCACACCCGGCCAGTTCGGCTGGCTGACGATGTGGGGGAGCCCGTTCAAGATCACCGGGCACCCGTTCTCGTTTTCGTCCAGCGCCGAGGCCACCGACGGAAGGGTCGAGATGACGATCAGGAACCTGGGCGACTTCACGAGCGCGATCCACGACCTGCTGCCGGCAGGGCAGCGCGTCTATCTCGACGGGCCGTACGGCGCCTTCACCATCGGCAACCCGGCGGATATGCACGTGTTGATCGCCGGCGGAATCGGCATCACGCCGATGATGAGCATGATCCGCACCCTCGCCGACCGCGGCGACAGGCGGCCGGTGATCCTGCTCTACGGCAGCAAGGACCTGGAATCGATCACCTTCCGCGAGGAGCTGGAGGCGCTGAAGGCGCGGCTGAACCTCGTGATCGTCCACGTGCTGAGCGATCCACCAGACGGCTGGACGGGCGAACAGGGCTACATCGGCGCCGCGGTGTTCCGGCGGTATCTGCCGCCGCCCTATGCCGACCACGAGTATTTCATCTGCGGACCCAATGTGATGATGGATGCCATCGAAAGGGCCCTCGGCGAGATGCACGTGCCGATGTCGAAGTACCATTCCGAACGCTACAGCTTCGTCTAGGGAGGCCCGATGCGCCGTTTGTTCGCCGACCGGCTGGTGCTTGCCACGGGTTTGATCGTGGTCCTGATGGCGGCCCTGTTCGCTCTCTGGCGCGTGGCTGGATAGACGGGCGCGGTTCGGCGGAGACGCTGAGCGGTTTGTGCCGCGAGCCGGGGCAACACGTCCTCAAGCTGACGGCTCGCCACTATGCCGACGTACCTCCCAAAGCTTCTTGGGCCGTCGGCTGTCCTGTCACGACGATTCGCTCGGGCTCGAGCAATACCAGCTCCCCTTTCGAGCCAATTGCAAGCGTATGCACGTAGAAGTGGGTTTCCCCACAATCGGATGCCTCCATGATGGGCGAGGGCGCGGATACGATCGGAATCTTCCCGCACTCCCCGATCCAATCGACGTGCCGATGGCCATGCATGATCACGACGCGGCCCGCCAGGCGCTGCAGCCGGCGAAAGAACCAACTGCCGTTGATGAGGGCCGTGCCGATGCGCTCGGACAGCTCCTTTGTGGGATGTGGATACTCAATGACGTGGTGGTGCAGAGCCACGATCCAGCGGGCGCGTGGATATTGTTTGGCAGCAGCCTCGAATGCGCGGACCTGTTCGGCCGATACCAAGCCGAGCGCGTTGGTAAACGAAAAGTGCGTTTCAGCGTTGGAGTTCAGCACGATGACCCCCAAGCCGTCGTCGCCGTCCGGCGGTAGCACCATTGGAAGATCGTCGCCCACAGCCCGGCCAGGGACCTCGACAGCCGCGACGATCCCTTGTTTGCAAAGTCAATCATGTCGCTGGCATGCGGTCTCAGTGAGTCGGCCAGGACGCCTCCAAGCCGACCAGCGTCGCGCGCGACGACCCGCAGCCGCGCTCCTTGCAGCACTCCCAGCGCGGACATGGTCCTGATCTGGCGCAGACGTTTCATCGGACTGCCCGGCCGCTCAAGTCGGGCAGGGCTTGCCCGATCCACCACATTGAGATCGTGGTTGCCGGGTAGCGCTACCACCAGCTCGGCCAGCCGGGGGTAGGAGCTCAAGGCGGAGAAGAACTCGGCCCATTCGGCAGAACGACCGGCATCGGTGAGGTCGCCCGTTATCAGGATGAGGTCTAGCTTGCGCGTGGCGTGGATTTCATCCACCTGCGCCAGCGTCTGCCTGAACCGCTCGTTGCCGCGCGGGCCGGACCTTCCGCTTTCGACGCGAAATCCGTAACGCTCACCCACTGTGTGGATGTCCGACAGATGCGCGACGCGCCAGGTTCGACCACCGCTCGGCCGCGCAGGGAAGGCCCGGAAACTCTCCGGCTGGGCCATCGTCATATCGGCCAGACCCCAGACCAGGGCCGCCGCCGAGAAATACCCGGAAATGAGCACGATGCTGTTCGCCAGCACGACAGGCACCAGCCCGAGCGGTGAAGTCAGGTCTGCAAGGGTGCCGGTCCAACGCGAAGCCGGCCATGCCAGCACAAGGATGCCGAGCCCCAATCCGCAAATTGTCAATCCGGACCCGGCGGCGGTGCCAGCGCGTACGGAGGCGCGTTGCCTCTCGTTCAGGCGAGGCGAAATTAACTTGTCGGCCAAATGCCGCAAGCCTTCGCGAATCATTATATAGGCGGGTTGGACCGCCAAGGCATTGAGCGACCAGAAGCTGCTTTCCGCCAGCCGCAGCAACGGCCGGGCACCGAGCCAGCCCACTGCCGCCAGGGGCAGCAGCAACAGGGCCGGCCAGACCTCGGCGAACGCTATCGTCGCCTTGGACCATACCGAGGTGATCCAGATCGAAACGAGAAGCGGCGCCGCCCCAAGCAGCAGGCCTGGGAAGCCGATCAGCAGCATCCAGACGATGACGAGCTTCGGCAGGCTGATCTCCGCCAGCAAGCTGCCGGCCAGCGAGATCAACGATCGCCGTTTGGTGCTGGAAGAATCGTCCTCGATGTCGCCATTTCGCGGATCGACTATCGGCGTCATTATCGGGCTCCGACGCGCCATCGGCGCCCCATCAGCTTTGCCTGTTAGCGGGCGTGCCGAAGAGCTCCCCGCACATGGCCGAAAACGCGGAGATGCCGCGCTGCATCCGGCAAGCATGGCCGCATGGGAGAGAGGCGGCAAGCGCCACCATCAGGGGTTGACGGCCCGGCGCGAACCTGCGGCCTCGCCAACGGCGACGTTGAGTCCGACCAGCATTCGATGCTCGCCGGCCGCTAGGTGACCTGCGGTTCGCTCGGCGCGCAGGGCCGTTCGCGGCCTATCCTTTCGGCGTACAGGTCGCAACGATCCGCGGTTGTCTGAAGGCAGAAGCCAAGGCCTGCACGTCGGCAGCCTTTGCCGCTTCGCAGGCCCCAGCGTTGTTATATTCCACGGCGGTAACAGCGACGGACCCGCCGGAGAACACCAAGAGCGTTAAAATGAAAGTCATGTGGCCATTCCCGAGGTTCGAGATTGCCTCCTGGTCCAAGACGCAGACCCGACTGAAGATCGCTCGTACGAGCTCGAAGGCGCGAAGGAGGCCGCCTCGCGTTTGAACGCGCTCGCGTGGCAGGGTAGATAAAGTGACGGTATCTTTCGCGCATCAAATTTTGTGCGCCCGCCGATTTGTTCTATCGTCGCGCCATGAGCAAACGAAGCATTCCCGCCGGAGCCGTCGTGCGCGGCACCGACAAAGGCTATACGCACGCCGTCCTCAAGCCGGGCAGCGAGCGTCCGGTCGAGAAGGTCGACCAGAAATATCCCTACCTCCGGCCGCGCGATGCGGCGACGCTGATCCTGGTGCGCCAGCCCGGCAAGATCCCCGAAGTGCTTTTGGGCTGCCGCGACGCCAAGCATGCCTTCATGCCCAACCGCTATGTCTTTCCGGGCGGCCGGGTCGACCCCGCCGATGCGCGGGTGCCGGTGGCCACGCCGCTCGACCGTTTCGTCGACGAGCGCCTGCGCAAGGCGGCGACGCCGCAACGAGCGCGGGCGCTGGCCGTTGCTGCAGTGCGCGAGACGTTCGAGGAGACCGGGCTGATGCTGGCCAAACCGTTGAAGGGCGGGGCGCCCGAGGAGGATTTCGGCGAGCATTGGCATGGCTTTTTGGATAAAGGCTTCGCGCCCGCGCTCGACTGCCTCGACCTGATCGCCCGCGCGGTGACGCCGCCCGGCCGGCCGCGCCGCTTCAACGCGCGCTTCTTCATGGCGCGGGCCGAGGATGCGACGGGCGAGATCCGCCATTCGAGCGAGCTGGGCGACATCCGCTGGGTGCGGCTCGACGAGGCACGTGAGCTGCCGCTGCCCACCATCACCGGCCTCATCCTGGGCGAGATCGGCCGGCTGGTGCAGGAGCCGCCCAACCGAAAGAAACAGCGCAAGATTCCGCTGTTCACCACGGTGCATCGGCGGCACCTGATGCTCGAGGAATAGCCGATGGCGGCGCGCGCCGAGATCGCCTCGTCGCCCGCTCCTGCGGTCGCAACGCCGGGCGCCGCTCTGCCGCTGCGCAGCGGCGTGCGCCTGCGCGCGCTGGTGCTGATCCGCTGGGCCGCCGTCGCCGGCCAGCTCTTCACCGCCGCCGTCGTCCATTGGGGCCTGGGCTTCACCCTGCCGGTGCTGGCGGTGGGCGGCGCGATCGCGCTGTCGGCCCTGCTCAATCTCACGGTGAGCCTGGGACGGCCCGCCTCGGCGCGCATCGACGACCGCGAAGCCACGGTGTTCCTCGCCTTCGACATCCTGCAGCTGGCCGTGCTGCTCTATCTCACCGGCGGGCTGGTCAATCCCTTCGTGCTGCTGCTGCTGGCGCCGGTCGCCATCGGCGCCACCATCCTGTCGCTCGGCAGCAACATCGCGCTGTCGCTGCTCACCATCGCCAGCATCGCGCTGCTCGGGATCTTCCACCAGCCGCTGCCGTGGCGCGGGCCGCCGCCCGACCTGCCGGAGATCTATCGTACCGGCGTGTGGGCGGGCCTCACCCTCACCACGCTGCTGATTACGCTCTATGGCTGGCGGCTGGCCGAGGAGGCGCGGCAGATGGCCGATGCGCTGGGCGCGGCGCAGGCAGCCCTGGCTCGCGAACAGCGCCTGTCGGCGCTGGGGGCGCTGGCTGCCGCTGCCGCGCACGAGCTCGGCTCGCCGCTGTCGACCATCGCGGTGGTCACCAAGGAGATGTTGCGCGAGGTCGAGCCTGACGATCCGTTGCGTGAGGATGTCGAGCTCCTGTCCGCCGAGTCCGATCGCTGCCGCGCCATTCTCGCCCGCCTGTCGGTCGATCCGGCCGGCGACGTGTCCGACGCCTACACGCTGGTGCCGCTGCCGGCGCTGATCGAGGCCGCGGCGCAGAGCTACAAGCGTGACGGCATCGCCATCATCTTCGAGTCCGGCCCGTTAGGCGAGGGCACACCCCAGCCAGCGCCGATCCAGGTGCGCAGCCCGGAGATCATGCAGGGAATAGGCAATATCGTTCAAAACGCCGTGTCCTTCGCCCGGCACGAAATATTCATCGCCACCCGCTGGACGACCGAATGGTCCGAAGTCGAAGTCTCCGACGACGGCCCGGGCTTCTCGCAGGCCCTGCTCGACGAATTGGGCACCCCGTTCATTTCCACGCGCCAGGGCGAGGAAGGACACATGGGATTGGGCGTTTTCATCGCCAAGACGCTACTGGAACGCACCGGCGCCACCGTCACCTTCGGCAACCGCCAGGCCGGCGGCGGCGCGGCGGTGTCCGTGCGCTGGCCAAATCCTGTCTTCAAGGCTACATAGCGGCCGATGTCGAAGGAGTCGCCATGAGCCAGGACACCGGCGCCAACCGCACCGTGTCGCCCGCCATTGCCGGCGCGACGACGAACAAGGATCGCACCTTGCTGATCGCCGACGATGACGCGGCGTTCCGCAACAGGATCGCGCGCGCGCTCGAGCTGCGCGGGTTCATCGTCACGTCGGTCGGTTCGGTCGCCGAGGCGCTGGCGCAGACCGCGCGTCCGCCTGCCTTCGCCGTGCTCGACCTAAGGTTGGGCGACGGCAACGGGCTCGAGCTGGTCGGGCCGCTGCGCCAGGCGCGACCCGACATCCGCATCGTCGTGCTGACAGGCTACGGCAACATCGCCACTGCCGTCGCTGCGGTGAAGGAAGGCGCCGTCGACTATCTCGCCAAGCCGGCCGATGCCGACGCCATCGAGCAGGCGCTGACCGCGCACGGCCGCAAGCTGCCGCCGCCGCCCAGCAACCCGATGTCGGCCGACCGCGTGCGCTGGGAGCACATCCAGCGCGTCTTCGAGCAGTGCGACCGCAATGTCTCGGAGACGGCGCGCCGCCTCAACATGCACCGCCGCACCCTGCAGCGCATCCTGGGCAAGCACGCGCCCCGCGAGCACTGAGCGCCGCAGAACGATAACAACAAAAAGCCCTCATCCTGAGGAGCACGCCGCAGGCGTGCGTCTCGAAGGATGGGCCACACATTCCGTCCTTTGCCCACCCTTCGAGACGCGACCCTGCGGGCCGCTCCTCAGGGTGAGGTGAATGCATGCATCTCGAACGCGCTTCAGGCGCGCCGGTTCTGGGCGTTCCAGTAGAGTTCGAGATTGGAAATCAGCGCCGGGCTGAAATGGCAATATGCCTGCTCGCGGGCATAGAGGGCGGCGTAGCGGCGGAAGGTGTCGAGCGGCTCGGCCGCGAACCTGAGTGCGCGGCGGTTGCCGATCGAGCCCACGAC
>Ga0208989_10000483_pt1 | contig 11525 bp, 7 predicted proteins | sample MedBloCAOM3_M1_FD_187852 | JGI IMG/M metagenome (GOLD analysis project Ga0208989, IMG submission 187852) | Forest soil microbial communities from El Dorado National Forest, California, USA - Mediterranean Blodgett CA OM3_M1 (SPAdes) (version 2) | ecosystem: Environmental > Terrestrial > Soil >...
CGGGACGCCCGCGGTCCGGAAGACATGACGCGCCACTGGAGTGGCGCGCCCCCAGCAAAGATGTCTAGGACCCGAGCACGCCCAGCGCGTTGCGCAGGGAGTCGCTCGGGATCTGCATCAGCCCGGTGAAGGGGCTGGTCATCTCCACGATCAGGAAGATCGCGCCGGAGGCCGACAGGGCGATGATCACCAGGACGACGCCGCTGGTCGGATTGATCGGGGAAAACAGCGTGAAGCTCGCCAGCAGGATGGTCAGCCAGAAGACCAGCATGACGAGAAGGGGCCACGGCAGGCCCGCATCCGACTGCTCGGACAGCAGCACGCGCTGCTCGGTGATGTTGGTCGTGGTCTGAAGGGCCTGGAACTTGAGCGTGCGCTGCACTTCGTTCTGCGGCGACAGCGCCTCGATGGCCTCATAGACCTGCTCGCCCTCCACGGTCGGCTGGAAGGGCGCGCCCGTCGCGGACTTCACGGCGCGGTCGCCCCAGATTCGATCGACCAACGGGCCCATCGACTGGCGCTGCAATTCACGGGCGTGCCGGGCCTCCGGCCCGTAGCGCTGGAGCTGGCTGTCGAGCAGCACCAGCTTCGCCGCGATCTGCCGGACCTCGTTGCGCTGGGTTTCATAGGTATTCTTGGCCGACGTGATCAGGAGGCCGAGCACCAGCGCCGACATCGTCGCCACCAGGGCGGAGCCCAGGCGGACGACATCCTTCGAATGGTCGTTCAGATGGTGCTCCGGCAGGATCCTGCGCAGCCCGATGCCTGCGACCGCGCCGGCCAGCATGACGGAGAAGGCGAGAAGGGAAATTGCGACGACGGCCAACTTTGATCCTCAGGCATTGCCGCAAGCCGCGCTCACCGCCATTGCCGTTTGTCTCGATGGGCGGTCCTTGTAGCACAGGCGAACGACCGCGCTCGGCGTCGTTCCCCCCAGGGGCGTCACTCAGCCGCGTCGGCGGCGTCAGTCGACCGAGCGGTCATTTCCTCGTGCGAATCCTTGATCGCGATGAGCACTTCGCCGGGAGTCGTCCGCACGGACATCTGCCTGGCTTCCTGGTCGGTCCGGTTCTTCAGCGTCGGGCTGTCGCGGCGCAGCTCCTCGATGAGCTCGATGACCTTGGCGACCTTGCGTTCGGTCACGCTCGCCAATTCCAGCGTCATTTGCTCGCGCAGCTCGGCCAGCTGGTCGGCGCGCCGTTGCGTCGACAGGATGAGGATGCCCATGACCACGCCCAGGAAGGTGAGCGCCTCGAACAGCCAGGGAAACGGCGGCGCATCAACGATGGCGTAGCCGGCCAGCGGCGCCAGCAAATTTGCAGCAATCCACAAAACGACGCCGCAGACGACAGCCGCCAGGACCGGCGGCCGAGCCAGCCGCGCCGTCCAGTCATCCATGAATTTCTCGACGGGCGTGCGCTTCAGGTGATGGTCGGCATGGATCTGCGCAACCGCATCGACCGTTTCGGCGATATGCGAGGGCAGGGTCGTGCTGTTCGATTGGGCCGGGGATTTGTGGTCGATCACGGTCTGCCACGCTGGCGGGGAGTGTGTAGGTGGATAGCCTGTAACGCCCGGGGGCGTTTGACGTTGCTCCCGCCCCGGCTATTCCCCGAGCGACGCATGGATCTGCGCCACCACCGCCGCGCCTTCGCCGACGGCGGCAGCGACCCGCTTGGTCGAGCCGCCGCGCACGTCGCCCACCGCGAACACGCGCGGGCGACTGGTTTCGAGGGGCAGCGTCATGGGCCCGCCGGCCGCGTCCTTGCCGGTGAGGACGAAGCCTTTCTGGTCGAGCTCGACGCAGCCGTGCAGCCAGCCGGTGTTGGGATCGGCGCCGACGAACAGGAACAGGTGGCGAAGCTCGCAGCGATGCTGCTGGCCGGTGGCGCGGTCGCGGAAGATGGCGCCGGAAAGACCCGTCGCGCGGTCGCCTTCCAGGCCGACCACTTCGGTGCCGGTATGGAGCGTCACGTTGGGCAGCGCCGCGATCCGTTCGACCAGGTAGTGCGACATCGAGGCTTCGAGGCTCTTGCCGCGGATGACCAGGTGAAGCTGCTTCACTTTCGCGGCCAGGAAGACGACCGCCTGGCCCGCGGAGTTGCCGCCGCCCACCAGGGCGATCTCCTCGCCCTCGCACAGCTTGGCCTCGATGGGCGAGGCCCAGTAGGAGATCCCCGCGCCTTCGAAGGTGGCGAGGTCCGGGATGTCGGGCCGGCGGTAGCGCGCGCCCGAGGCGATGACGACGGTGCGCGCCTGCATCTGCTCGCCGCTGCTGAGCTTCACGCGCAGCGGACCGTCGCGATCGTCGCAGTCGAGCCGCTCGGCTTCGATCGGGATGGCGAGTTCCGTGCCGAACTTCTGCGCCTGGTTATAGGCCCGGCCGGCCAGGGCCTGGCCCGAGATGCCGGTGGGAAATCCCAGGTAGTTCTCGATGCGGGCCGAGGCGCCGGCCTGGCCGCCGATGGCGCGCTGGTCGAGCACCAGCACCGAGAGGCCTTCGGAGGCGGCGTAGACGGCGGTGGCGAGCCCGGCCGGACCGGCGCCGACCACCGCCACGTCGTAGAGCCGGCTGGGATCGAGCGTCGGGGTGAGGCCCAGGCACCGGCCGGCCTCTTCATTGGTCGGCCGGCGCAGGACGGTGCCGTTCGGGCAGAGCAGCAGCGGCTGCTCGTCGTCGTGAATGCCCAGCCGCTCGACCAGCGCGTGCGCTTCGGAATCGCTGGAAGCGTCGAGGATGGAGACGGGATAGCCGTTGCGCGTCAGGAAGCCTTGCAGCCGCACGAGGTCCGGCATGTCGGCGTGCCCGATCAGGATCGAACCGGACCGGTCGGTCTCGATCAGCCCGACCCGGCGCAGGATGAAGGCGCGCATCACGATCTCGCCGATATCCGCCGAGCCGATGATGAGCGCCCGCAGATGGGCCGAATCGAACGGAATGGCGGTGCAGCCCTGGGGTCCGGCCCGGCCCACGACGAGCGAGCTGTGGGCGCCAAGCTGGCTGATCTCGCCGGAGAATTGCCCCGGCCCTTCGCTGCCGATCGCGGTTTCATGACCGAGGCCGTCCCGCCACGAGGCCTCGATCGATCCGGCAAGCACCAGCCAGATCGGCGCGGCCAGGTCGCCGACCTCGACCAGGACGGCGCCCGGCTCGAAGCGGCGCGGCGCCCCGCTGGCGAAGCGGCGCGCGACCTCGATCTGCGCCGTCGAGAGCACCGGGAACATCTGGTCGTGCCTTGTCTCGAGAACACTCAACGCTTGCCTCCTGCGGCACCCCGGGCGGGGCGCCGTCGATACCGGCCAATCCTAGCAGTTCGTCGCCCCCAGCAATGACATGCTAGACGATCTCTAATGCCCTCCGACCGGCCGGCCGAGCGTCTCGAGCAGCGGCCTCAGTGCGTCGAGTTCGGTGCCGAAGCCGCTCCAGTCGCCCGCCTTCAGGCGCTCGACGGCCCGGTCATAATGGATCAGCGCTTCGCGGGCACGTGCATCCTGCGGACCTGCCGAACCGGTGGACGTGGAACCGGTGGACGTGGAACCGGTGGACGTGGCGGCCCCCGCCTCGGAGGGGCGTGCCGGCGGAACCGTGTCCTTGAAGAGCGCCGCCAGCGCCGCGCCCAGCGTTTCCTCCATCACCACGCGATCGCCGTAGGCGGCGATCACGCGCTTCAGCTCCGGCAGCTGGCCGGTCGCGGCACGCAGGTAGAGCGGCGAGACGTAGAGGATCGAATTCTCGATCGGCACCACCAGGAGATGGCCGCGGATGACGCGCGAGCCCATCTGGTTCCACAGCGAGATCTGCTGCGAGATGTCGGTGTTCTGCTGGATGCGCGCCTCGATCTGGAACGGCCCGAAGACCTGCTTGTCCTTGGGGAATTCGTAGACCACGACCTTGCCGTAGTCGGGCGGATCGCAGCGCGCCGCCAGCCAGGCGATCATGTTCTCGCGCTGGCTCGGCACCATCGGCAGCATGAGGACGAATTCGGCGCGCGCCTCGCCGGGCAGCCGCATGATCATGTAGTAGGGCGCCATGCGCTGCGCGTCACGGCCGCCCAGGCTGTCGCTGTCGGCGGGCTGGCGCGGGAACTGCCAGAGGTCCTCGCGATTATAGAAAACCTCGGCCCTGTCCATGTGATAGGTGCGGTAGAGCTGCGCCTGCACGAGGAAGAGATCCTCGGGGTAGCGGATGTGCTGCTGCAGGTCCGCCGGCATGGCCAAGAGCGGCTTGAACAGGCCCGGAAAGATGCGCTGGTAGGTCTTGATCAGCGTGTCGTCGGGGTCGCTCACATAAAAGTCCACCGAGCCGTTGTAGGCGTCGATCACCACCTTGACCGAGTTGCGGATGTAATTGAGGCCGCCGGAGGATTGCGGCTGGGCATAGGGAAACCACTCGCTGGTGGTGTAGGCGTCCTGCATCCAGAACAGGCGTCCGCCGCTCACCACGATATAGGGATCGTGGTCGAGGCGGAGCACGGGGGCGATCGTGCGCACCCGGTCCTGGATATTGCGATGAAGCAGGATCCGGCTTTCGCTGGTGATGTACTCGGTGAGCAGGATGTTGGGATCGCCGTAGTACCAGGAGAACAGGCCACGCCGCGCCGTGTCGCCGATGGCGACGCCGTCGGCGCCGTCATAGGCGGCATAGACGTTGTCCTTGCCCTTGGGATAGTCGAACTCGGGCGTGCTGCCCTTGACGATCGCATAGCGCTCTTCGGCCTGGCCGAAATAGAGGCGCGGCTCGCTGATGGCGGGACCGCCGGTGGCGAGCGGCGGGATGTCCTGCAGGTAGAACAGCGGCAGGCCTTCGCTGTTCTTGCGCGTCACCGGCGACATCACCACGCCGGTGCCGTGGGTGAAGAGCAGATGCAGGTTGACCCAGGTCTGCGCGTTGGACGGCAGCAGCGCCGGCTCGAGCTCGCGCGCCGACAGCATCACTTGCTGATAGGCGCCGTCCAGGCGATAGCGGTCGATGTCCATGTCGAGGAATTTGTAATAGGTCCGGATCTCCTGGAGCTGGGCGTAGGTGTTCATCAGCGGCTGCACGTCCCACAGCCGGATATTGTCGACGGTCGGGCGGTTGGCCTCGAGCGAGGCGAAGCTCAGCCGTTCCTCGGCCGGGAACGGCTTCACCGCGATCTGCTGCAGGTTGTAGGCCTGCCGCGTCAAGGCGATGTTGCGCTCGATATAGGGCGTCTCGAGCTGCAGCTCGCTCGGCTTCACCGAGAAGCGATTGAACAGCGCGGGAAACATCCCGGCGACCACGATCGAGCTGGCGAACAGCAGCAGCGCCGCCGCCGCGGGGAGGCGCCAGGTCCGCCACCGCACGGTCGACGCCGCGGCGATGGCGCAGGCGGCGGCGAGTCCCGCCAGGAACCACAGGATTGGCAGCCTGACATGGAGGTCGGTGTAGCCCGCGCCGACGACGACGCCGTTGTCGCTGTAGAGCAGCAGGAAGCGATCGAGCGTGTAGGACCAGGCCTTGACCGCGAAGTACAGGCCGAGCAGCACCGAGCCGTGGACGAGGGCGGCGGGCGACAGGCCGCGCGGCGGCCTGTCGAGCTCGATGTCGCCCTGCACCCAATAGACCGCGCCGGCCAGGGCGGCGCTGAAGAACAGGAGCAGCAGCAGCCCGTTCTTGAGCGCGACATAGGCCGGCAGCGAGAAGAGATAGAAGCCGATGTCCTTGCCGAAGACCGGGTCGCTCTCGCCATAGGGCACCTGGTGAAGGAAGCGAAGGGCCACCTCCCAGTTCGAGAGCTCGATCGCAGCGGTCAGCAGGCCGAGCAGGACCGCTGCGCCCGCGACGAGAAAGCGGCCCGAAACATGCGGCGACACGTAACCGATGAGCTGCATCGGCGATTGTGATGCCCCCGCGGAAAAGGCTGCGCGTGCCGGCCAGGCTGCCGGTTGCCGGGCGAAGCGGAGCGCCAGGGCTCCCGACAGCCAGAAGGCGCCGGTCGACACGGCGAAGACGGCGAGGAAGAGGACGGTGCGGGCGGTGAAGATCGTCCAGAAGACACCCTCATAGCCGACCGACGAAAACCACAGCCAGTCGACCAGGGTGTTGCCCGCGCGCCCGAGGAGGATCAGGCCCAGGACGACGATCGCGACCAGGATCGCTAGGTATTTCCCGCGCATGCCGACGTCTCCTTTGTCGGGCGCCGATGCTGCTCCCTGCGGCGCGCAGGCCCGCCGCTACAGGATGCCGAACATCCGTGACACGCGTTGAACGCCCTGCCACAGCGGATCGAGTGCGGCGAAGGTCTGGACCATCTTGTTGCCGTCGGCCAGCAGGGCCTTGAGCTTGTCCCGGTTCGGCTCGTGCTTTTCCGCTTCCTTCCTGGCCTCGTCCAGGATTCCGCGCAGTTCGCGCATCTCCTCGCTGTAGTCGTCGTCGATCGCCTTCAGCGATGCGGCCAGCGCCGCGGCCAGGGAGGAGTGCGATTGCTTCGGCGCTTCCGAGCCACTTGTCATGTCGAGTCTACCTTCTGCTTCCAGGCGCCAGGGCCGGTGCCGCATGCGTCGCGGCCTACGATCCTAGAATATCATCCCGGGCGCCTAGCGTCCGGACTACTCTTGGCAGACGCGATGATCCTGCAGCGAGCAGGCACAATGGCCCTTGCCCTGCTGGCGACGGCATCCCGGCAAGACATGAGTCAAGCCGACTGGGCCCGAAGCGCGGCCGTGCGGGCCTCGTCGACGTTGCGTCCATCAGCGGCGATCGCCACGGCGTAGTCGCGTTCGGCGGCAGGCGCGCTTATCACGCCGTCGCGCACGTCGCGCAGGACGCGCGCCGGATCGCGCGTCTTGGGATCGCCATAGCCGCCGCCGCCCGGCGAGAGCGCACGATAGGTGCCCGGCCCGTGCCGTTCGACGCCGTATTTGGGCGCCTGGATGCGCTTGCCGTCGGCCAGGGTGAGGACGACTTCGCCGCCCGAGCCGGCGCGGCCGCCGGCGGCGCCGAAGCTCGAAGGCGCGCCCACGCCTTCACCGCGGAAGGCGTAGTCAGCCGGGGTGAAGATCTCGACCTCGTAGTCGCAGCCGGCGCCGCCGCGGAAGCGCCCGGGGCCGGCGCTGTCGCAGCGCATCTCCTGGCGGCGGAAGCGGACCGGATAAAGGTGCTCGTAGGTTTCGAGGTTGGGCAGCGTGAGGCCGCCCAAGGTGATGAGATGGCCGATGAGATGGAAGCCGTCGCGGCCTTCGACGCCGCCGCCGGCCGGCGCGCCCGCCCACTGATACATCACGTAGCGTCCGCCGTCGGCGCGCAGGCCGGCGGTGACGGCATGCACCGCCTTCGACCAGCCGGCCGAGGCGCGTTCGGGCAGAGCCTGGCCCAGCGCCTTCCACAGGACGTGGACGATCTCGTGCGCCACGAACACCGTGTTCATGGTCATCGGCGCCGGTGCCCGCGCGTTCACTAAAGTGCCTTCGGGCAGGTGGATCTCGACGCTGCGGAAGGCGCCCTCGTTCTTGGGCAGGTCGGGCTCGAAGAACGAGGCGAGCGCCATGAACACCGCCGAGGTGCTGTTGGCGATCGAGCTGTTCTTGAAGCCGCGGATCTGCGGCGAGGTGCCGGCGAAGTCGACGATCAAACGCCGGTCCTTCACCGTGAGCGTGACGGCGATCCTGCCGTCGATCGGCTCGAAGCAATCGTTGTCGACCGACTCCTCGGCGCGCCACACGCCCTCGGCCAGGCGGTCGATGCAGGTGCGGAAGCGGCGGTCGGCATGGGCCAGCACGCCTTCGAAGAACTGGTCGGCACGGTCGGCGCCCAACTCCTCGACCAGCAGCGCCAGGCGTTCGGCGCCGATGCGGGTCGAGCCGATCATGGCGCGCAGGTCGCCGTCGAGCGCCTCGGGCAGGCGGGTGTTGATGAGCAGCAGGCGCCACAGGTCATCGCGCGTCTTGCCGCCCTCGATCAGTTTTAGCACCGGCAGGCGGATGCCTTCGTGGAAGATCTCGGTCGCCGCGGAGTTGTAAGTGCCGGCAGCGCCGCCGCCGATGTCGGCCTGGTGGGCGCGGTTGCAGGCGAAGGCGACCAGTTTTCCGGCGGCGAACACCGGCCGCGCGATCACCCAGTCGGGCAGGTGGTTGCCGCCGGCGGTGTAGGGGTCGTTCAGCAGGAAGACGTCTTCCGGCCAAATTCCTGGAGATGAGCTGGAGTCCTTGAAGTCGCGCAGGATGGCGCGCACGGCGAAGCCGCCGCCGCCGGTATGGATCGGGATGCCGTCAGCCTGGCTGATCAGCGTACCGCGCGCGTCGGCGATGAAGCAGGAAAAATCGTGGCTCTGGCTGAAGATGGGCGAGCGCGCCGTGCGCGTCATCACCCAGCCCATCTGGTGCGAGATGTGGTCGAGCCGGTTCTGCACGAGGGCCAGGGTGACGGGATCAAGCGTGACGGGATCGTGCGTTGCGGTGCTCATGGGTTGGCTCCGACATGAATCAGGAAGTCGTCGCGCACGTCGACCTCGAGCCGGTCGCGCGGGCCGACGAAGGCCGTCGTGGTGCGTTCCTCGATCAGCAGCGGACCTTCCAGCGTGCAGCCGGGGCGAAGGTCCGCGCCGTCATAGATCGGCACCTCGCGCCAGCCGTGCGCCGGATCGATCCAGACCTTGCGCTTTTCGCGCGGCGTCGGGGCGGCGGTCTGGGCTGAGCGCGTGGCCGGCGGCGTCCAGTCGAGCCGGCCGCGGCCGACGACACGGAGCGCGGTGACGTCGATCCGGCCGCCGGGCTGGATGTGGCCGAACAGGCGCTGATGCTCGGCCTCGAAGGCCCGGCGGGCGGCGGCGGCGTCGAAGCCCGCGCCATTGAGGGCCACCCGTACCGGCCATTGCTGGCCGTCATAGCGCAGGTCGACCTCGCGTTCGATCGCTGAGTCGGCGGCGCCGAACCCGTCGCGGGACAGCGCGTCGCGGGCGCGTGCCTCGAGCTGGGCGAAGCCCGCGTCGAGGGCGGGGCGGTCGAGCCGGTCGAGATCGGCCACGAAGACCTGCAGATAGTCCTGCCGCACGTCGGACTGCAGCATGCCCAGCGCACAAAAGGCGCCGGCGGCGCGCGGCAGCAACGCGCGGCTGCAGCCCAGCGCCCGCGCCACGGCGGTGCCGTGCATCGGGCCCGCGCCGCCCGCGGCGACCAGGGTGAAGGTCGCGGGATTGTGCCCGCGCTCGATGCTGAGCCGCTCCACGGCATGCAGCAGGTTCTGCTCGAGCAGGCGGATCACGCCGGCCGCGGCGTCCTCGATCGAGAGGCCGAGCGGCCTGGCGAGCTTGGTCTCGACCGCCTGGCGCGCCAGCGCGCCGTCGAGCGTGACGGCGCCGCCGGCCAGCGGGCCGGGGCGCAGGCGTCCGAGCACGAGCTGCGCGTCGGTGACGGTCGGGTTTTCGCCGCCCAGCCCATAGGCGGCCGGTCCGGGCCGCGCGCCGGCGCCCTGCGGGCCGACATGCAGCAGGCCCGCATCATCGACCCAGGCGATGGCGCCGCCGCCCGCACCGACGGTGTGGATTTCGACCGACGGCGTGGTGAGGTGGTAGCCGTCGATGGTGAGCTGGTCGGCCACCGGAACGTCGCCGCCGGCCATCACCATGACGTCGCAGCTGGTGCCGCCGATCTCCATCGAGATCAGGTTGGCCGCCTCGCCCGGCGCCGCGCAGCCCTTTAGCGCGCCGACGCCGGCGGCCGGGCCGGACAGGACCAGCATCACGGGACGGGTCGCGACCTGCGCGACCGACACGGCGCCGCCGTTGCTCTGCAGCAGGAGCAGGGAGCGCGGCAGGCCGAACTGGCGGAGCTGCTCGTCGAGCGCGGCGAGGTAGCTCGTCACCTTGGGCGCGATGTAGGCGTTGACCACGGCGGTCGAGCCGCGCTCGTACTCGCCCATGGTCGGCATGACCTCGCTCGACAGCGAGATCCATGGGCCGCCCCAGCTCTTGGCCAGCTGCGCGCCCGCCGCTCGCTCGTGCGCGCCGTCCAAAAAGCTGTTGAACAGGCAGACGGCGACCGATTCGACGCCTTCGGCGGCGAACACTGCGGCGGCTGCGTCGACATCGGCGGCGACCAGCGGGGCCAGCTCCTTGCCGTCGGCGCCGATCCTCCCGCGCACCGGCAGGCGCAGGTAGCGCGGCGCCAGGACCGGGGGAAACGGCGCGCGGTGATCCCACTGGTTGTCGCGGATGCCGCGGCGGATCTCCAGCGAATCGCGGAAGCCTTCGGTCGTCAGCATGCCGACCTTGGCGCCCTTCTTTTCGAGGATCGTGTTGGTGGCGACGGTCGAGCCGTGCACGAACAGCGCGCAGTCGCGCAACAGCGCGGTGAGCGGCAGGTCGAGCTGCTGGGCGGCCAGCCGCAGCACGCCCAAAACGCCCTCGCTGGGGTCGGCCGGGACCGACGGCGCCTTGTAGATGCGCACGGCGCCGGCTGAATCGCGCAGCACCATGTCGGTGAAGGTTCCGCCGACATCGACGCCGATGCGCCAGGGTGCGACGAGGGGAGGGAGGGAGTCGGTCATGCAGGAGGTGAGCTTAGCGTCTCTTTGCTGGGGGCGCGCCACTCCAGTGGCGCGATCTTCTTGGGGAGCCAGCGAAGACGCGCGACTGGAGTCGCGCGCCCCCAGCCCTGAGCAGGCCTCCCGCTATGCCAATACAAGTTCTTGATATCCGTTCGCTGCCACCGCGTCGCAGCGCGCGCGGTAGGCGGGCGCGCTGCCGCTGTAGCGGGCGATGATGCGGGTTTGCTTGCCTTCGACATTGGTGTTGATGCCGGTCATCCACGAATTGACCTCGTTGGAGAGCAGGCCCTCGCCCAGCGACTTGACGTGATCGGTCCAGGCCACCACCGCCTCCGGCCGGGCGTCGGCGCGGCTGAGATTGTGCTCGCGCATGTAGCGGAGCAGGCCGGTCACCCAATCGACGTTGTATTCGATGCTGCGCGGAATGTTGCCCAGCGCCGTATGCGGTCCCATCAGCATGAACATGTTGGGGAAGCCCTCGACCTGGACGCCCAAAAAGGTCTGCGGCCCGTGCGCCCATTTGTCCTTCAGCTTGCGGCCGCCCAGGCCCCTGATGTCGATGCGATCGAAGCTGCCGGTGATGGCGTCGAAGCCCGTGGCATAGACGATGATGTCGAATTCGTACTCGGCGTCGCTGGTCTTGATGCCCTTGGCCGTGATGCGCTCGATCGGCGTTTCCGTGATGTCGACCAGCCGGACATTGGGCTGGTTGTAGGCTTCGTAGTATTTGGTCTCGAGCGGCACGCGGCGGGTGCCGAAGCCGTGATTCTTCGGGATCAGCTTCTCGGCCACCGCCTGGTCCTTGACGCGCTGGCGAATCTTGCGGGCCACGAAATCGCTCACGGCTGCGTTGGCCGCTCGATCGGTGAGGATGTCGCGGAAATTGCCCTGCCAGATGCCGAAGCCGCGCTCGGCGTAGAGCTTCTCGAAGAATGCCTCGCGTTCTTCCGGCGTCACTTCGAAGGTGCCGCGCGGGTCGGGCGTGTGCAGGAAGCAGGCGAAGGTCTCGCGGCAGCGGGCG
>Ga0208989_10000484_pt1 | contig 11523 bp, 9 predicted proteins | sample MedBloCAOM3_M1_FD_187852 | JGI IMG/M metagenome (GOLD analysis project Ga0208989, IMG submission 187852) | Forest soil microbial communities from El Dorado National Forest, California, USA - Mediterranean Blodgett CA OM3_M1 (SPAdes) (version 2) | ecosystem: Environmental > Terrestrial > Soil >...
TCGACGTGCAGGCCGCCGACACCGAGATGACGAAGGCCGCCGACAATGACGTCGACGACGGCACCGGGGTGCGGCTCTACCAGAGCATCTACGAGACCGCCCTGCGCAATCAAGTGCCGCGCCCGGTGATCGAGGATCTCATTCGGGTCTATTCCTACGATGTCGACTTTCAGCGCAAGGTGCAGCCCGGAGATTCGCTCGAGCTCCTGTTTGCCGGCGAGGACGAAGGCAGCGAGAAGGCCGACGTGCTCTACGCCTCGCTCACCACCGGGGGCGAAACCAAGAAGTTCTATCGCTACCAGTCGACCGACGACAACATCGTCTACACCTCGGTTCGGTACTATCCGTTCTGATGCCAAAGATAGATTGGCCTAACGGCCGGTGAGCATTGGCAATCAATCTCAAGATCGCCCTGCTAGGGGTTGTCTTCTCGCCAGCGTATCGAGCTTCGCCAGCAAATTGCTGCTGATAGGGCCGCCCCGGCTCCAGTTAGTTTTCCCGATGCTGCCAAACCGACGGCGCGGTGGCGCAATTCGCTGGTCGGCGACCACGGCGCTCGGCCTGGAAGTACCGAATAATCTGCAGTTGGAGAAATTGTTGGCGAGGATCCCGCTGGCCACGCGCGGGGCCTTCCAAGGCCATCCTGGTCATCTTCGCCTTTCTCGATTGTGTCTGATGACGAACGGCTGTCGCAGCGATCAGCGCAAGCCTGAGCCAACCTCGGCAATACCGCCCAAGCCATTTCCCAGATCCGGTCGCTATCTTGCCGACGAAGCGCCGTGTGGCGCCGCAGATCGTCATGGTGGGCGAAGGAATTTGGGCCATGACAATTCCGGTCGAACAAGCTGCGATCAATCTCGCGGTTGCCTTGGGCCTCAGCGCGGTCATCGGCTTCGAACGGCAGTGGCGCAATCGTCTGGCGGGCCTGCGTACCAATACGTTGGTGGCTCTCGGCGCGGCGACCTTCGTTATCTTCTCCGCCCTCGTCCCCGGAGATGCAAGTCCCACCCGCGTCGCCGCACAGGTCGTCTCGGGGATCGGCTTCCTCGGTGCCGGACTGATCTTCCGCGAAGGGTTGAGCGTCCGCGGGCTCAATACGGCGGCCACGCTGTGGTGTTCCGCCGCGATCGGCATTCTCGCGGGCGGGGGCTATCTGCTTTATGCCACCGTGGCGACGGGTTTCGTCGTGTTCGTCAACCTTTTGCTGCGGCCGATCGTGAGCTTCATCAACCGGCAGCCACTGATGTCCACGGAACTCGAGATTGGATACTTGCTATCGGTCACATGCCGAGGCCTGGATGAGGCGCACATTCGAGCGCTCCTCTTGCAGGGCCTTGCCGGCTGCGGGTTGGCGCTGCGCCGGCTTGACAGCAACGATCTCGCGGGAACGGAGCGCGTTGTCGTCACCGCCTTCGTGTCTGCCCACCAGCGCGTTGACGCTGACGTCGAGAAAATCGTCGGTCGGCTGAGCCTCGAACAGACGGTGTCGGCCGCTCGCTGGCAAGCTGATGCTCAACTTGACTCTGAAAGCGACCACTCGTCGCAGCTCTCCGGAGTTCCTCAGGGCCGAAGCGCTTGAAGATAGGCGCGCCAACTTGCACGTAGCCGCGGTCGCCTGTGATTATTGGTCTCTGGGACGATCCACACATGTTTGACGCCGGTAGGGCAATCACAATCGTTCCGATATCTGCGGACCAAAAAGGAAAAAATGGGCCACGCACTGAGCCTTGAAAGCGAAGACGCGGCCCAAACAAGAGAGCTGCCTGCGCGGCGATGGCGTCGGCGTCGGAAGTGTGCAGCCGAACAGTCGGCCCGTGTCCGGACCGCATCGTAGGCGGGTGAAGCCGGGTATGACATCCGTTTGTTCGCTGAGATAATCGAATAGCTCCTGCGGTAGCTGGCGGCCGGCGACCAACGCGAGGCATATACGCGCGGCGGTCATCGCACGGCCTTCGCAACTACGCCGAAGCGGCGATAGAGGATCGGCAGCAGGATCAACGTCAGCAAGGTCGAGGACAAGAGGCCGCCGATCACAACAATCGCCAACGGTCGCTGGATTTCCGAGCCCGGCCCGGAGGCGAATAACAGTGGAATGAGCCCGAACGCCGTGATACTGGCGGTCATCAGGACGGGACGCAGGCGGCGCACGGAGCCCTCGAGGACAATGCGATCCTCGGAATGGCCGTGCGAGCGCAGCTGGTTGAAGTGCGAGACGAGCACTACCCCGTTCAGCACGGCGATTCCGAGCAGGGCGATGAAACCGACCGACGCCGGAACGGACAGGTACTCACCCGTCAAGACGAGCGCAAATACGCCACCGATCAGCGCAAATGGGATGTTCACGAACACCAGCAGCGCCTGGCGGATTGAGCCGAAGGTTGTGAACAAAAGGACGAAGATGAGCCCGAGCGCCACCGGCACGACTAAGGATAGGCGCGCTGCGGCGCGTTGCTGATTCTCAAACTGCCCGCCCCAGGTCAGCCGGTAACCTTGTGGCAGCGGCAGGTTCGCCGCGACCTTCTGCCGTGCGGCGTCGACGAAGCCGACCATGTCGCGGCCGCGGACATTCGCCCGCACTACGGCCATGCGGTTGCCGTCCTCCCGGTCTATTTTTACTGGCCCGTCAACCTGGTGAATGATGCCGACCTGTGAGAGCGCCACATGCCGGCCCGAAGCGAGCGTCAGGGGCAGGTTTGCCAGCAAGGTGGTCGCCTGGCGGGTCTGCTCGCTCCCGCGAATCAGGATCGGCGTGCGCCGCCCATCTTCCAACGCCGTGCCGATCGTCCGGCCTTCGATCTGAGTGCGCAAGGCAGCGGCAATTTCGTCCACCGACAAACCGAGACGCCCGGCTTCCAGCCTGTTCACTGCGACGGTGTAATACTGGGCCCCTTCGTTGAGGGTCGTATACACGTCCTCCGCGCCCTCGATACCGGACAGGATCGTCGCCAGCCGGCTCGCGAGTTCATTCAGCTTAGCGATGTCGAGCCCGAAGATCTTGACCGCCACATCGCCCCGCACGCCGCTGATCATCTCCTGAACGCGCATATCGATCGGCTGAGTGAAGCTCAACGAGAGCCCCGGGAACTGGGCAAGGGTCTGGCGAAGCTGCTGCATGAGTGCGGATTTGTCTGCGGTCTGCCGCTGGTCAATCGGTTTGAGGACCAGGAACGTGTCGGTCTGGTTCGGACCCATCGGATCCAGGCCGAGCTCGTCGGAACCGGTGCGGGCGACTATGCCCGCGACATCTGGCACGTTTGCGAGGATGGCCGACTGGAGCCTTGCGTTCATCATGATCGCTTGGTCGAGATTGACCGAGGGAATGGCCTCGACGCTGACGACGATGTCGCCTTCGTCCATCGTTGGCATGAACGTCTTGCCGACCTGAGTGTAAAGGATGCCGGCCGCGACGAGAGCTGCGACGGCGGTGGCCCCAACCTTGCGCGCGTTCGCGAGCGCCCAGGTCAGAGCGCTCGCGTACGTGCGCGAGGCGACGCGGATCAGCCACGGCTCGCGATGCGGGGCTGCCTTGAGCAGGAACGAGGTCGCGACCGGAACCACCGTGAGCGCGAGCAAGAGCGAGGCGGCCAGCGCAAAGATGATCGATAGCGCCACAGGTATGAACAGCTTGCCCTCGAGCCCCTGGAGCGTGAGCAGCGGCACAAACACGATGATGATGATCAACACCCCTGACGCGACGGGCTCCAGGACCTCGCACACTGATCGGAACACTACATGGACCAGCGGCGCCGGCGGGCCGGTTCCCTCCTTGCTGAGATTGGCGACAATGTTCTCGACGACGACCACCAGCGCGTCGACCAGCATCCCGATCGCGATGGCGAGGCCGCCGAGGCTCATCAGGTTGGCTGACATCCCGGCTGCACGCATGACGATCAGGGCGATGACGATGGCCAGCGGGAGGCTCAGGGCGACTACCAGCGAGGCCCGCCAATTGCCGAGGAACAGCAGCAACAGGCCGATCACGAGGACGGTGGCTTCCGCCAGCGCACGTACGACCGTGCCGACGGCGCGCCCGACCAATCGGCTTCGGTCATAGAAGACATTGATGGAAACACCTTTCGGCAACGACGGCTCGAGTTCTTTCAGACGCTGTTGCACGTCGCGCACGAGCTGGCCTGCATTGGCGCCGCGCAAGCCGAGCACAAGTCCCTCAACCGTCTCGCCGAGACCATTGGTCGTGACGGCTCCGTAGCGTGTGAGCGCGCCGATGCGAATGCCGGCGACGTCGCCCGCCCGGATCGGCGTCCCGTCGCGTGTATCGACGACGATCGCGCGGATGTCGTCCACACTGCGAATGCTGCCCTCGATGCGGACGAGCGCACTGTCCTCGCCCTGGTTGACGCGGCCGGCGCCATCGTTGCGGCTATTCGCTGCGATGGCGCGTCGGAACGCCTCGGGTGAGATGCCCCGGGCGGCGAGGGCGGCGCTAGCCGGCACGATTTCGAAGGCGCGGACATAGCCGCCGAGCGCATTGACTTCGGCCACGCCGGGGACCGTCCGCAATGCCGGCCGGATCACCCAGTCCAGCAAGGTCCGGCGCTCGGCGAGCGACAGGTCAGGGCTGTCGATCGTGAACATGAACATCTCGCCGAGCGGGCTGGTGATCGGGGCAAGGCCGCCGCTCACGCCATCCGGCAACTCGCGCACGATGTTTGACAGGCGCTCCGAGACTTGGTTGCGCGCCCAGTAGATGTCGGTGCCGTCCTCGAAATCGAGCGTGATGTCAGCGAGCGCGTATTTGGTCGTTGAGCGCAGGATCTTCTTGTTCGGGATCCCAAGCAGCTCAAGCTCGATGGGCACGGTGATCCGTTGCTCGACCTCCTCGGGGGTGAGACCCGGCGCCTTCATGATCACTTTCACCTGGATGGGCGAGACGTCGGGAAACGCATCGATCGGCAACGCGGGCAGGACAACCGCGCCTGCGCCGATAAGGAGCAGCACGCCCAAGACGACTAACAGGCGCTGCGACAGCGCGAACTCGACCAGGCGTTCGAGCATCACTCGCCGGCCTTGAGCCCCTGTAGAATGCCCCGCAGCGCCGATAAACCACCGATCACCACCGCATCCTTGTCGGTGATTGCGCCAGAGACCACCACGTGGTCTTGGTCCTCGGCCAGCATGGCGACCGGCACTAGCCGAAACCCGCCCTCGATCGCGACGAAGACGGATGCTGTCTCGCCGCGCCGAATGAGGGCGCCGTACGGGATCTCCCAGGCGGCCTCTTCGGGCGAAAGAAAGCTGATTCGCGCTGCCGCGGTCTGCCCTGGGCGCAGCTCCCCTGTGTTCGGCACTTCTGCGCGGACAAGCACGGTTTGGGTCGCCGCATCGGCCGTCTCCGAGACCAGCACGACCCGGCCGGGCGTGTCGTAGCCGTCGACTTCCACCTGCGCGCCCGGGCGGATGGCGCGCACGCCGGATGCGGGAACGGCGATCTCGACCCAAAGCGGCGACAGGCGTGCGAGCTTCAGGAGCGGGGCCGATTGCTCGAGCCGCAGGCCGGGCGAGACTGCGATGTCGACCACTGTTCCGGCATCGGGGGCGGTCACCGATAGCGCAACCGTAATCGCAGCCTCGCTGGTGAGCAGTGAGATTGCCGTGTCCGACAGGCCGCTGAGGCGCAGCATCTGACGGCGCTCAGCCACAGCAATGGTAGCCTGGCGGGCCTCGGTTTGGTTGGTCTCCACAACTCGCCATGGCGTGGCATTTCCCTTGAATAGCTCTGTATTCCGGCGCAGCTGCTGCGTCAGAAGCACCTCCTGCTGCACCGCCTGGAGGTACTCGCGCTGAAGCGACACGAAGCTCGGGCTCTCAAGCGTCACAAGCGGCTGGCCCTGCTTGATCTGGTCGCCACGGGCTACTGAAAGCCTGGTGACCATGCCGGCCATCGGAGCACTCACTACCCAGAGCTGCGGAGTTGGAATAATGATCTGGGCGGGGAACGCCAGGGTCTGATCCACCCGACTCAAGATGGGATGCGCGACGCGAACGCCCAGACTTTGCACCTGCGCCGGGCTCAGCTTGACCTCCGAATCGGCGGCGCGGGCGGCCGCGACCCCCATGAGGCCGAGCGCAAGCATGACGCCCGCTAGAACATGTTCAGAGCGGCGAACTAGTACCGCCCGAGGAAACCGCGCCATTGATAAAGCATCTCCGTGCGGTGCCGACGCGCCGCACCTTTCACGAAAACAAATAAGACCTACGTCTGGCATTGTTCCTAGCCTTGATCTGGTCAATCGCCTCGTACCCGCCGGCCCCGAAACACCGTTTCTTAATCAAAACACCGTTAATCAAAACACCGTTTTCTAAATCAAGAGCGCCGCCGACGTTTGCTCCTGATTGCTCCCGTTTGCTCCCGTTTGCTCCTGATTGGTCCCGACCCTGGCCATTGCGTAACCGCTCGGCAACTTCGGCTTGTCGACAAGAGCTTGGGACTTAGTCACGAGATTATTGCATTCGGCGGTACTACGCCGCGGTTCGCGAGTTATCGCCTGATTGGCCCGGCGCGATCCCATCGCCATCCGATCGGCCGACGCAGGCCGTTCGCGGCAGCGGACTTGTCGGCGACTTGGGCGCGTAGATCGCTTCGTCCCATAGTTGCCAGCAGTCGGTCGAGTTCCTTGGCCCTTGGCGAGCCCGCCGTAGTGCCGTTCCTGTCTTGCATATGTAGCGCTAACGGTGTGTTCCGTACGCAACACTTCGGACAAATTCGCGTCCTGCCGCTTCCCGGTAGCCAACCACATCCTTGACTGTGTGCAGACGTGGCAAACTGCCGTCCGGGTGCTCGGCTCGGCTGGTCGGACCCGCCCTCCGACGCCCGCTCCGCAACCGGCTAAGGAGACTTCCTGATGTCCATAGAAGCGCATGTTGAAGAACTGCAAAGACGTCATCGCGCCCTGGAAACGGAAATAGCTGAAGCCCACGCTCATCCATCGATCGACGATCTCGAAATCGTTTCGTTGAAACGGCGCAAGCTGCTTGTGAAGGACGAGCTCGCCCGCCTCAAGAACTAGGGCACGTACTCATAAATTCGGTTCATGTCCGCTTCACTCCGAAAGCGACGCAATTGCTGCGTAGCAGCGGAATGTCGCGAAGGGCCACCAGCGGACGAATAGGGCTTTGGTGAAAAATCCCGGGCGCCTCGTTCGTATCGCCGCGCAGGCGGCGCGCGCAAGGCAGGCTAGCGCTACGAGGCGTTCGTCGCCGCGCTCGGGCGCAGGCCCGCGAACGGACCGAAGCTGCGGCAGGAGATTTCCGAGGACGTTGATCGCAATCGGGGCTCGGAGTGATTGCAGCTAGCCATTGTCGCTGCCGATCGTTCCACGAGAGCGTGGGATCGCGGGTGAGACACCGAACCTGGCGGCGCGGCTGCAGGAGCGCGCGGAAGCCGGCGCCGTGGTGCTGTCAGACGGGACGCGAGCCTGCTGGGGGATCTGTTCGAGCTCACGAAACTTACGCCGTCCCCGCTCAAGGGCTTCACTGAGCCGGTGCAGGCATGGCGTGCCCTTGGGGAAGGCCACGCCGAGAGCCGGTTCGAGGCGCTGCACGGCAGACGGCTGACACCACTCGTCGGCCGGGTGAGGAACTAGTGCTCGTGCTCTCGCGCTGGCGCCAGGCGAAGGAGGATGATGTCGTCATGGTTCGCTCTCTTTTCGTGGTTGGACCATTGCGGTACGAAATCGTTCCCAAGCGCGACGACTACCGCGACGACTCCGTTGTTCCGGCGGAACCCGGCTGGCCAGTTTGGAGCGAGTATAGACAGCGGCGCGCGCACGACCGACCGCAGGCTTCATGGGTTAATTGGTCGCACACGAGCCATGTGCGCGGCGTCATTGCCCTATTCCGGTCATCCCCCGGAACGCGGGCTGTGACATGGGCCCGTTGACGAGGGGTGCCTGCGCGGGTGACGAGAGTGGGGCCGGAATCCGGTTTTCAAAGGCGGGCATCTGCGGGGCCGGTGATCCCAAGAGAGTAGTAGGATTGCGCACAAAGCCGCCACGACCTCCGCCCCCCATATGAGCGCCACCGCCGAAACCGCCGCCGTGTCCACCGCCACCGCCACGCGCAAGCGCGTCAACCGTCAGTCCCCCGGTGAGAGCGGCAGCCGTAGCCAAAACGATCATGGTCTTACGTAACATTGGGCATACTCCTTTGGCCGCGTCCGTTCGACTGAAAACATAGTCACGACCGTCGGCTCAGGACTCTGGCGAACCCGATCGATGTCTCTCCGCACCCAACACGTAGTGCGACGTTTCCGAGTTTCAATCGTTGGGGCAGTGCCGAAGTTTCATTGAAAGGAGAAAGAGGGCAAGACCGGTCCAATCCAAGCAATACCCATAAAGTCGTTTCCTGTTAGAGCGCGCATGGGAGAGGCGGAGCAGAAGAAGAAATGCGGTCACGCAACGTCTCTGCGCAGTGGTTCTGGCAGTGGCGTGTTCGCGATCTACTCCTGGTTTTGCACCTGGGCGATCCCCCTTCTAATTTTGCGCACGGCGCTCCGGGGAATGTAGGCGCCGCCGCCGAGCTGGTTTCAGGCCGCAGAAACTCTTTTTGAAGTGCACCTTTAAGTGCGCCGTACGTTCCCGACGCGTTCGCCACAGCAGCTCATCCCCTGAAACGCAACCAACTGGCCTTGCGCCACGGTCGATTTCCGCGCAATCGCAAGCAAAGCTCGGCACGAACGATCAAGTCGATGTGGCGTCCAGAAGGCTATGTCTGCGATATGCTTGTCGAGTTTGTTTTTGATTATCCCAGTCCCTATGCCTATCTGGCCAGCACGCAACTGGAGAGTCTCGGTGTGCCTGCCCGCTACGAGCCGATCGGCATCGTCGAGGTCATGAAACGCGTCAACAATCAGCCTTCCCCGGCCTGTCCGCCGAAGGCCCGCTATGCCGGCATCGACGCGGCCAGATGGGCTCATCGCTATGGCGTTCCCTTCGAGATCAACCAGGCGTTTCTCACGGCGCTGGGAACGGGCACGTTTGACTATCAAATTCTGACGCGCGGCGCGCTTGTTGCCCAGGAGCTCGACGTCTTCGCTCCCTACAATGCCGCCATGTTCTCGGCGATCTGGGGCAAGCCGCAGGATATCGTGAGCGAGGTAGGCCGGGAGACAATTCTGAAAAGGCTCGGGATTGATGCGTCACATTTCTGGCGGCGCGCCGAGTCACCCGATCTGCGCGCAGAACTCCAGCGGCGCAATGAGGTCGCCGCGCAAAGAGGTGTCTTCGGCGTGCCCACCTTCTTTGTCGACAATGAACTGTTCTTCGGCAACGATCGGCTCGATTTCGTGCGGGAGCGCCTCGCGGTCCATTCCCAAGACATCCGCGCATGACCAAAAAAGTAGCGCTGGTGACCGGCGTTGGTCCCGGAACCGGCGCCGCCATAGTCCAACGTTGCTCGGTCGATGGTGGGGACCTTTTCCAGGGGGTGAAGTGGGCGCGGAGAGGATGTGGATTGGGCGCGATATGAACGGTGGCATCGCATCCTCAAATGTACTTCATAGCTTTGTCCACCCACAGAACTGCATCGGGCAGAGAGCCTCGCCGTGCACAGCCGTCACGGCGTTGCGCAAGCGGTCCTCCAGGGTGTCGATATCGATTTCCGCTGCCGTGGCGGCGAACTGGCGATACTGGAAGATCGCAGGCACCGCGTGGCGGACCGTCAGTGGCTTCATTGCTGACGGGCAAAGCGCTTGGAATCGTCTGCGGCATATGCCGCCACTGCATTGTCGGCGGCGCGTGCCGCGCGCAGGCGCTCAATGAGCTCGGATACACGGCTCTCCGGGATCGCACAGGTCACCTCGTTATTGGACATGCCGGTGCGCACCCGGCTTAGCATGCAGCCGACGCTCATGGCGATCTCGCCGCTCTCTTTGGCGATCGGAATGATGTGGCATTGCGGTTTGCCTTCGAAGCGAAGGCTTGGCCATGCGTTATGCAGCAGCATCTGCTGCCTCCCATTCAGCCGCAGCAGGACGACCGATGGCTCGACGGGAACATCGCGCAGCGGTCCATAAACGATATATTTCGACGCTTCGCGAACGACCGCGATTTTTGCCACTGCCTCCGTCGTGACCCATCCGGTCTCGCACAGAGCAGCGACATCGGCATTGTGGGCGATCTACGCCACGGACTTGAAGCCATGCGTGAGGCTGCCGACGCTGCAATTGCCGTGGTCCTCCGCCACCGTCGCGAACACGCCTTGCGTGCCCTCGATCCAGAACACGCAACTCGCCGCAACGGGCCCCGTCCGGCCATCCGTCGTTGCCGGCGGCATGGTTCGTTCGATACGGCCGATCCCGGCAGGAAGGTGGCCGATAAAGCCAATGGCAATCGGCGGAACCGCAAGGCCTAACAGGTCATGCAGATCGAGGTGCCAACTCTCGAAGCGAGTCTGCGACATGCGCCCATTCTCCTGATCAGACCTCCAGTTATGTCCAATCGAACAGTGCAATTCTTCTGCCCGCTGAGTGGCGCAGTCACCGGCCATCTTTGCGCGCGGCGAGGCTGAGGAACAGGATGGCTCCGTAGAACGTGCCGTTCGCGACGCGCCGACGCGCCTCCTGAGCGAAGCCGTCAACGAGCCCCTGACCGATTTCACCAGCATAAGCGGCTGCGTTCGTGCCGCGCGACAGCAGCGTCAGCAAAAAGTTGGGGCTCGTCGTCTGTACATAGCCGTGCGGTTCGACCGACTGCACGCTGAACCCGGCTGCGGTGACGAGGGCGGGAAGCCGCCGCATGATATAAGGTGCGTGCATCATATGATGCAGTACCGCGCCTACGGCGGACTGCAGCGGATCCCCATCGAACAGGGCGACGGTGAGGGTCGCGAAGTCGCCGTCGAAAATCACGAGCTGCCCGCCCGGCCTGAGAACCCGGCGGGCCTCGGCCAGCGCCCCCTCCGGGTCGACCAAATGCGAGTAGACCGTGTGCGCGATAACAAGGTCAAAGAAGGCGTCCGCCTGCCCGGTCGCCACAGCGTCGCCGACCGCGAATGAAACCCGCGGTTCACCGGCGAATGTCTCGCGCGCCATGTCGAGGAACACCGGAGACGGGTCGATTCCGACCAGTTGCACCGGACCCACGTACTTCGTGATGAGCTTCGTCGTCGCCCCGTTTCCGCAGCCAATCTCCAGAACACGGGCGCCCACAGGCAGAGCGATCTGCGCCATGTAGCGGGCGCAGATTGCCTGCATCGCGGGCTCGGATGCGCGGACATTTAGCGACTTGGCGATGTTGTCCAACACCTCGCGCGGCTGCTCTTTGATGCGGGTGTACAGATCGGTCACAGTGACGTCACCCCCGGCAGCCGCGCTCAGTTCCAGCGCAGCAGATACTTTTCCAGGCGCCCCGCAACACCGAAGATCACTAGCACCACCGCCAGGATCAGCACAATCAGCGCGAACATCAGGGCGGCGTTGTAGGTGCTCTGCGCAAACGACAAGAGGTAGCCGAGCCCGCGGGTCGCCGCCACGAACTCCCCCACGCAGGCGCCGGTGAAGGCACA
>Ga0208989_10000488_pt1 | contig 11490 bp, 10 predicted proteins | sample MedBloCAOM3_M1_FD_187852 | JGI IMG/M metagenome (GOLD analysis project Ga0208989, IMG submission 187852) | Forest soil microbial communities from El Dorado National Forest, California, USA - Mediterranean Blodgett CA OM3_M1 (SPAdes) (version 2) | ecosystem: Environmental > Terrestrial > Soil >...
GGGACTGCTGCGCCGGCCGAGCGGCGCCACCATTGCGACGATCATGACTTGCACTGGCTGGCAGCCGCACTCGGTGCGGGGGTTTTTTGCTGGCGTGGTGCGCAAGAAGCTCGCGCTGAGGCTTGAGTCCGAGAAGACGGACGGCGCGCGCGTGTATCGGATCGTTGCCGGCAAGACCTCCGCCGACAGCGCGGCTCAGCCGAGTGCGTAGCCATGCGGCCGCAGCGGACAGAGCCGGCCGCGATCGAGGCCGAGATCGCGCGCCTGCGCTCGCTTGCGCTTGATGCCCTTCGGCGGCGTTGGCGGGTGGTCTTCGGACGAACGCCGCCTGCGGGTCTGAGCAAAGACCTGCTGGGGCGAATGATGGCCTGGCGCCTGCAGGAGCAGGCCTTTGGCGGCCTTGATCGGGAAAGCCTGTCCTTCTTGGAGGGTTTGGCGCGCCACGGCGGCTCGCCCCGCCGCCAGCTCAAACCCGGCACGGTGCTCGTTCGCGACTATCAAGGCCAGCGCCATATCGTCACCGTCGCGGCCGATGGATTCGACTGGCAGGGCACGACCTATGCCAGCCTCTCGGCCATCGCACGCGCCATCACCGGCACCGCCTGGAGTGGTCCCCGGTTCTTCGCCCTCGCGCGACCTAACGGCACCCCTCCGCGCAGCAATAACAGGAAAAGTGTGCGTGGCAGCCGCAATGGCTCTCACCTCCCGAGAGGATTGAACAACGCATCTGTGCCCTTGCAAACAGCCTCGCAGGCGTAAACCCATAGGAGTTGGTCGTGCGTCCCTACTGGAAAGGCTATCTCAAACTTGCGCTGGTCTCCTGTCCGATTGCACTGCATGCGGCGTGCTCGACGGCCGAGCGCATCGCCTTCCGGCAGGTCAACAAGGCCACCGGCAATCGCCTGCGCCAGCAGCTGGTCGATGAAGAGACCCGTGCGCCGGTCGCCCCGCAAGACAAAGGCCGCGGCTACGAGGTCGCCAGGGGTCACTACCTCATCGTCGCCGATGAGGAGCTGGAAGCAATCGAGATCGCGAGCACCCACACGATCGAGATCGACCGCTTTGTGCCGCGCCCGCAGATCGACCAGCGCTTCTTCGACACCCCCTATTACATCACCCCGAACGAGCCGGTCGGACAGGAGGCCTTTGCGGTCATTCGTGAGGCCATGCGCGGCAAGGGCATGGTGGCGCTCGGGCGGCTGGTGCTCTCCAAGCGCGAGCGGGTCATCGCGCTGGAGGCCTATGACAAGGGGCTGCTCGGCACGACGCTGCGCTACCCCGATGAGGTCCGTAAAGCCGAGGATTACTTCTGCGATCTACCGGAGCTCACCCTTGCGCCGGACATGCTCACGCTCGCTGGGCACATTGTCGACAGCAAGGCTGCCGATTTCGACCCCTTGACCTTCCGGGATCGCTACGAGGAGGCGCTGCTCGCGCACCTGAAGGCCAAGCAGGCCGGCGCCATTGAAGAGCGCAAGCAGACGCTTGCCGCGCCGCGGCGGGTGATCAATCTCATGGAGGCGCTGCGCCGCAGCGTCGCCGAGGATAAGAAACCGGCCGCGCCGCGCAGGGGAACCCCAGCAGCCCCGGCGCGCAAGAGGGCGTGAGTGTCATGCCGCAGCGCACCGCAATGCCGCCGCTTCCTCACAGCCGTGACGGCACCGTCTATCTCGTGCTGGATGACTTCGGTGAGCTCGGAAGCGCTTACCGCGAGACCGACGCGGCCAAAGCCGACCTGACAACGGTCGTCGCCGATCTGCTGTCCGGTCAATATCGACATCCCCTGCGCGTGGTGGCCTTCAACACCGCCGGCGGCTGGGCGCGCGACGTCAGCGCAGACATCGCGCGCAAGGTTCTCAACTGTGCACTCGAGTTGGACCATGAATTGCCAGCTGCGGTGCGCGATTTCGTGGAGCGGGTGTGTGCGTGAGCGCCCTCATGAGTGTGGGCGGCCCTCAAATCCAGCTTCGAAGATACGGCCCGTCCTGGCGATCGGTCCGTCGCGTAAAGGAATCTCGGTCGCATGAACGGACCCATCAGCAAGTCCGCGCGCTGCGCCATCTATACGCGTAAGTCGACCGAGTACAATCTTGAGCTTGCCTTCAACTCGCTCGATGCCCAACGCGAGGCCTGTGAGGCCTATATAAAGAGTCAAGCGCACGAAGGCTGGCGGCTGATCCCCGGCCGCTACGACGACGGCGCATTCTCCGGCGCCTCTCTCGACCGGCCCGCTCTGCAGCAGCTCTTGGCCGATGTCCGGGCCGGCAGGATCGACATCGTGCTGGTTTACAAGGTCGACCGGCTGACCCGCTCGCTCGCTGATTTCGCCAAGCTCATCGAGCTGTTCGATGCCCACGGCGTCTCGTTTGTGTCGGTGACGCAATCCTTCAACACCAGCTCCAGCATGGGGCGGCTCACGCTCAATGTGCTGCTGTCATTTGCCCAGTTCGAACGGGAGCTGATCGGGGAGCGGGTGCGCGACAAGATCGCTGCCTCTAAGCGCAAAGGCATTTGGGTCGGCGGCCCGGTCCCGCTCGGCTATGCCGCCGTGGACAAGAAGATCGTGGTGGTCGCGGCCGAGGCCGAGGCGGTGCGCACCATCTTCGAACGGTATCTTGCGCTTGGCTCGATCCGGGCGCTCGCCGCCGACCTCGACCGCAGAGGCATCCGGAGTAAGCCGCGACGACTCTCGACCGGCCGCAGCATTGGCGGCGGCTCGTTTGGCGTCGGAGCACTGGCGTATCTGCTCAAGAACCGCTTTTACGTCGGGGAGGTGGTGTACCGCCGAGAAGTCAATCGCGGCGACCACGCCCCGATCCTCGGTCGGGATCTGTTCGAGGCCGTGCAGGGAAAGCTTGCGGCGCAAGCCGTCGAGCGGCGCTGCCGCCTGCGCGGCTCACCCGCTGTCCTTACCGGTCGGCTGTTTGACGATCGCGGCAACCGCATGAGCCCGAGCCATACCAATAAGGATGGCGCCCGCTACCGCTATTACGTCTCCCAGGCGGTGCTGCAAAGGAAGCCTCTGGCAGCTGGAGCAATCGGTCGCGTGCCGGCCGCCGAGATCGAGGTGCTGATCAGCGCGGCGTTGCGCGGGCACCTGCAGGCGAACGGCATCGACGCCTTCGATGGTGATCGAGAATTGGTCGAACGCCATGTTGAGCGGGTCACGCTCACCCGCAAGCACATCCAACTGCGGCTGCGCCAGATCGGCGATGCACTGGTACAGACCGATGCGGACGAGGACGCAAGCCGTCCCGTCTCCGATCAGCTGCACGGTACTGTCAACGTCACGATCCCGTGGACCGGCACGGTGCAGGCTGCCGTGAAAGGTATCATCCATGTGCCGGCTCACAACACGCCGATGACACCCTCGCGTCGCGACGCCCTGCTGATGGCGATTGCCAAGGCTCGCAACTGGGCCGACGAGTTGGCCCATGGCCGGGTTGGCAGCGTCGCCGTGCTTGCCAGGCGTGAAGGGAAGGTCGAGCGGCACATCCGACTGCTGGTGCCGCTCGCGTTCCTCTCACCACGAATCGTCTCGGGCCTCCTCGACGGGACGGCGCCGGCCGGCCTCACCATCACGGCGCTTGCTCGCGCGCTGCCCTGGTCCTGGGCCGAGCAGGAGCGGCGCCTTGGGCTGCACTGCGATTGACGTTCTTGGTCCCACGCCGGCAGCAGCGCCGGGATTTTGCACTCTACTTCTCCCTTGAACGGAGGGTGCATGTGCTGACGGACGCCTGAGCCTGATTGGCTCCCTCCTCTCCCCGCCAGCGCCGCCAGGCCTCCGCGGGGTTTCGGTGGTGGCGGCGTGCTGTTGCGCCGCTCCCCATGATGGAGAGGAGGGCACATGTGGCTGGATCACCTGCCTGCGTCCGTCGCGTTTTGCGATGTCGAGACCACCGGACTTGGTAATCACGACCGCATCGTAAGCTTTGGCGGCATCGGAATGATCAGCCGCGACCTGGCCAAAGGCCGGCCGGATCTGGCATATCTGTACCTGGTGTTCGATCCCGGTACGGCAAACCGCCGCGATGCCGAACAAATTCATGGCTTCTCGGATTCGGCTCTGCGCCTGCAAGACCCGTTCGCAGTTCATGCTGCCGACGTATGGCGCTTCCTGACATCCTATGAGCTTCTCGTTGCCCACAACGCCGCATTCGACCTCAGGTTCATCAATCGCGAGATGAGATTGGCAGGCCTGCCCGCGCTCACCAGGCCTGTCTACTGCACCATGAAAGGATATCGCGCGCTCGACCTCGGCGGCAGCGCTTCTCTGAGCGCGGTCTGCCGCCACATCAAGCTCGCTCGTGCTGGCTATCTGCACGACGCGATCGAGGATACCTGGCTCGCGATGCAGATCTACCTTTGGCTGCACGGCTGCCCGCTTCAGGGTCGATTGCGCGGTTCGCTCCCTCGCACTCCATCCAACTTCCGTCACGCTGAGATCGGCCCATACCATGTCGATGGATGAGGGCCGCACCGTTCCGGCATGTCCGTCAAGCGAGGCGAGCAGTTACTCCCCTTGCTGCTGCACACGCCTAACCTTCGTTACCATGGACGGCCGGCGAGCCGCCCAAAGATTGCATCCTGGTAGAGCGCGTTCACGAGCTTGCTGTAGCCGTCAAGGCTTGCATTAGTCCAGTGTGACGGAATCCTGTGGCCCAAGGCCTGGCTTATGCTGTCCACCTGGTCGTCGTGCCGGCCGCTTGGAAACGCGAAAAGCTCCGCTTCGAGATCTGCAAGCCATCGGGCCTCCTTCGGGAAGAACACCTGACCGTTCTCGAACTTTACGGATTGTATGGCCATTCGGATTTTCTTGTCATACTCGGGTGTGACCGGAATGACCGAGAAATGCGCCGTCTTGAGTTCCTGGACCAGCGCTGTCCCGACTCCGGCATCTTCAATCAGGATGTGGGAGGCCTTATGCAGCTTCGCCTGCTCAGATACCTTCCTCCTCAAGGTCGGGAAGTCAAACCGGTCGCGCAGCACATCAATCAGGTAGTATTTGATTTCGTGAACCAGCCACGTGGTGCATACCGAGTAATCGTTTTCCTCCCCTTGTTTGCTGGCTACATCCCACGACTGAATTATTAGTCCAGACGTCGGCAGCTGATCATAGCGGCGGACCCAGGGGCGCTTGATCGTGCCGCCGCCGGGGTCCACGGGCTGCTGCTGATACTGGGCCGCGAAGGTCTCCGCACTGAGCTTGCGCAGCGACTCCAGGACGTCCCTTGATTCGCGCTCCGGGTGGAGCACGTCCCCGGCGTGACGGCAATGAAATTGTCCATTCCCAATTGGAATCTGTTCGTCCTGTTCCGCAATCGCCGGCAGGCTTAGGACGGTCCACTCATCGGAACCGCGCAGCAGGACACCAGCCAGGTCATCCTCGTGCAGCCGCTGCATCACGAGCACGATGGCGCCGTTTTGTTTGTCATCGAGCCGTGACAGCAACGTGTTGAAGTACCAATCCCGGACGTGCTCGCGCGACTTTTGGGAAAGTGCCGCCAGCGCGGCGATGGGGTCATCAATGATGATGATATCTCCGCCGCGTCCTGTCAGGGCGCCGTCAACCGAGTTGGCGAGCCGAAATCCATTTTGGGTGGTGACCACCTCGGTCTGGGTATTCTTCATCGCAGAAATGCGCATCCCAGGAAATATGGCGCGATACTCCACGGAATTAACAACCGCGCGGAAGTCATTGCCATGTTTGATCGCCAGATCGGCACCGTAGCTGACCACGATCAAGCGCTTGGTAGGATCCTGGCCCAGAACAAAAGCCGGGAACGCGACCGAACACATAATGGATTTGAGCGAACGCGGCGGCACGGTGATGATCAGACGTTTGATCTTTCCGAGCCGTACCTGTTCCAGATAATGCGCGATTGCGCATATATGCCAGTTCATTTGAAAAATAGCGCTGGGGGCCAGTACATGAAAGGACTTGCGAACGAAACTCACAAAGTCCTTCCGGCAGGCGGCATTTACATGCGCGGTTGAAGGGGGCAGCATGAGCTCCGGGGAGCAAGACAAGGTCTGGGGGTTTCGCGTTAACGTCTTCATCGATCGGTTCTCCTGATAGGATTTCTGGCGGGCCCAGAGTGATTTCTCGAGAGTTTTAACCGGGGATGGCTGCCCGCATCGGCCTCGCCCGGTCGGTCAGGCTGGACGGCGTGCCGCTGCACGTAATCGGCCAGCAGAGCTTCGTCATTGGCGGAGAGCGCCGCCGCAACGGTTTGTTCAAGTGCGTCACCCTGGCCCGCCACCAAGTCGACCCCAAGTCTTTCAGCCAGAGCGAGGAGGTCGCGCCGCGCGTGGCGGTCGCCTTTGGCAAATTGATTGACCAGCTGCTCTATGCCGGCGGCGGCCTTGGTGATGATCTTCTCCTGTTCTCCCTGCCTCAGCGTCACCTTTCCATTGAGCGCACGTTCGAACAAAGCCTTGAGGTCGGGTGCAATTGACCTTGGTTTTCGGCGCGCGCCTTTAGGATTGCCACTTTGGCCCGGCTTGAATTGATACGCCTTCGGCGGGCGACCCGGACCGACACGGTATTCTTGATCCGATGGATCAGGGTTCAAACTCAGCGGCGCCGTAGAGCGTTTCCGACTGCGAATTCGATGCCGCCCAGATGAGCGTTTCATTCTTTTGCCTCTTCACTTCTGGAAGCGAATCTCCCCGACCGCGAGCTGTCGGCCGCAATCTCATCGAAGCTCAACCCGCTCTCGGCGTGGCGTGCGTCCCGGCGCGTGAAGGCCTGCCAGCGGCGGATGGCGACGTCGACAAAACGAGGCTCGATTTCCAGCGCACGGGCATGGCGTCCGACCCGCTCGGCAGCGAGGATGGTGGCGCCCGAGCCCGAGAAGGTATCGATCACGACATCGCCTCGCCGGGTGCAGTCCTTGATGGCATCGGCGATGAGAGCCACTGGCTTAGCCGTGGGATGCGAGCGAAGCTCGTCCATGCGGCCGGCCCGGAAGGAGTTCACGCCAGCGTAGTGCCAGACGTTCGAGCGCGAACGCCCATGTCGCCCGAGCTCGACATTGTTTAGATGTGGCGCCTGCCCGACGCGAAAGACGCCGACAAGCTCGTGTTGGCTGCGGTAGAACGAGCCTTGGCCAGCATTCGACTTCACCCACACGGCGATGTTGATGGCGTCTCCATAGACAGGCTTGGCAGCTGCCATCAGCTCGGCGATGTGGCGCCAATCGGTGCAGACATAATGAAGTGCACCGTCGCGCGACACTGATGCTGCGGCATTCAGAGTAATGCCGAGGAAGTGCACGTAATCCGCAGACGACATCTCTCCGCTCGCCATGGCGAACTCGGAGTGCTTGGTCTTGCCGCGACCGACGACCCCGGCAATCCGCGAGTTATAGGGAGGGTCGAGGAATGCCACGTCGGCTCGGCAGCTCGCCATCAGTTTGGACATGTGGTCCGCGCAGCGGGCATCACCACATAGGAGCCGATGGTTGCCCAGCAGCCACAGATCGCCCAGCTTGGTGACCGGCGCCATGGCAAGCCAGTTGGGCTCGATACTGTCCTGCGGATCGGCCGACTCCTCCTCGAAGTCGGTTTGCAATTGATCGATCTCGACCGGCTCGAAACCAAGGATCGAGACATCAAGGCCGTCCGCTTCCAACAACCCGGTCAGCTCTGGTATTTCGATCGCAAGGCGCTCACGATTCCAGCCCGCATTCTGCGCAATCCGGTTGTCCGCAATCGCAAGCGCGCGCTGTCTCGCCGGCGAAAGCCCCGCGATCACGATGACCGGCACCTTCGCGAGGCCGAGGAGCTGCGCGGCCTTGTAGCGGCCCTCGCCGGCGATGAGTGTCCCGTCTTCACTTACCAACAATGGGTTGATGAAGCCGAACGCGACCATGCTGTTTGCGATCTGGCCGACCTGCTTGGTGGGATGGGTCCTGGAGTTACGCGGATTGGGCTTGATTTGACTGATCGACAGCGCCTGCACCCTCACATTCGTGGCCTTGAGCTTGCCTGGCATGCGCTGCCCCTTCGAAGCTTGTCGGCGATCAGGCCGCCACCGCCCGCGCGGGTTAATTCTCATGTGCACTCCCTAAGCCGGTTGATATGGAGTCCGCAGGCAATGCCGAGCAAGGAGCACAAGGCGGCTGATCGGTCGCGTACCGATGTCAGGAAGTTCGTCGGCCGGATCCTCTTCGGGATCGAGCAGGTCGCCCATCAGCGCGTCGATCTCAGCAGGCTCGAACCCTGTTAGGTGTATATCTAGGCCGGCATCCGCGAGCAGAGGCGCCAGCTCTTTTCAGCTCCAGTGCGAAGAGCAGCGCGCGGTCCCAACCGGCGTTCTCGACGAGCTTGCTGTCGGCGAGGAGATAGGCGCAACGCTCGGCGTCGCTTAGCCCAGATAGGACCACTAAGAGCATCAAAGGCGGAAGTCGAGTTTTTAGAACGTTACAAAAATCGTCAAATCGGTAACAAACTTTACCCGCGAGACTGCATCGCCCGCCGCAGTCGACCGGCGAAAACTTGCTTGCTGAGCATAAGCATGGCCTGGATTTCTTTGCGCGCCCACTCAGGCTCCCGAAGAGTTTCTGCGCGGGTTCGCGCAGCTTGCAGAAAATGCTGGCTCAAAACACAAAGGAGATCGCCACCCTTTGGCGGCAGGGAGACGGGCAGTCCGTTATCATGCAAAAGATCGGCAAGCTTACGCAGCATCCAGGCCGTAGCCGTGCCGCGGATCGGCCGGCCCTTCTTTGAGCTTTCAGTAAGCTTCTTGGCCTCCCGACGAGCGACAGCAGCAAGAACTTCGTTAGCCCCGATAGTAGCATCCAGAACCGACCGTTTCATTGGCTTGATCAAAATGTTTGCAAGGAAGTCCGCCGCTGCCTCGTTCGCCGTGTTAAAGTGCCCTTTCCCCTCGTTCCCTATGCGAATATCAAGCCTTAAGAGATCTTGCGCAAACTGATGGGCGTGCCGCGCGAGGTCTTCGAGCGCAGTCGCCACCTCGCGCGCTGACGGCGAATTCGCTTCCGCTTCTAGGATGCCTAAATAAGTGGTCATCAGTCGATCAAGCTCACTCCGAAGTAATTTGGGCTGCGGTCGAGCAGGCAGCCATTGCAAGAATGGTTGCCACTCGGTGTCGCTCAGAAATGGAACCATCGGCGTTGCGATCAGCGGTGCGACTTTCGGCCCTGCCACCTTTCGTTTCCGCTTAGGGAGGGGGGCGGCCTTCACGGCGCGGTCTCCTCCGGCCTTTTGACCGGATGGCTTTCTTTGGAGATCAGAAACGGGCTCACCGCCGATCACCACCTGCCACATCGAAGTTCACCTAGCCGGACAACGATCGAAATGGCTCGCAAAGTCATACTATGGTCCAAACGAGCCGATCAAACTTGCCCGCTGACCCCGCTTCAACAGGCACTACAGGGCAGCCCAGGTCCCGGACCGCGGGGATTCGCATAATGACAGATTGCCGCCGGGACCGGCACCGCAGTGGAGGTTCGGCCTATGGGGCCGGCCAGATACGAGTCCTCGATGCCTCGGGCATGATGCGCGAGACTTAGCCACGCTTTTCCGCGGCGGTGACGATCTGCTGATTGCGGATTCCGAGCCCGGCGTGATCTCGGTGAATCTGGCCTGGCGTTCAGCCCTGCTTGCCTTTGCGCGCGCCACCCTGCCACCATTAGCAATTTCACGCTGCTCTTCCCTGCAATCCCAAAAAATGCTCCCTGCTCCTTAGCTCGGGAGAACTCCTTGCAATCTCTTAAAAACATTAGGGAACTTGACAGGCAAAGGATCAATTCTCCCTGCAATTTCTGAAAATCACCCTGCAAATCGCAAATTGCAGGGAGATCCGCCCCAACGGAGACCCTTTCGCTTCTGACTGCATCCTCAGCCAGCCAGTCCGGTCTCCCACCGCGTCACATATTAAGGTCGCCTAAAACCGGGCGGTACCGCGTGGTTTCACTGGCAGCAGCGTCGGTGCGAATTTTGCGCGTCCGGGGATCCGGATTACTTCGCGGCGGGCGGCAGGACCTTGTGGTCGATCAGGGACTGCAGCGCATTGCGGAACGAGTCCTCGGTGTCAATCGTCTTTGTGAACCCAGCCTGGCGCAGCTTGATGGTGCTCACGAAGGCCCGAGGCCCTTCCGGCGCGCCGTAGGCGAACGCGAAGTCCGCGTGCTGGTCCCCTTGGCCAACCAGCTGCCGCAGGTTCCGCGAGCGAAGATCGTACTTCGCGACGATCTGGTCCCAGACATCCGCGTTTTCCTCGAGGTAGGCAGCCACGCTCGTTGGCATGTCCGGCCCGGTTTCGACACCGAGGGTTTCGGCCAGGGCCGGCCACACATTGCGCCACTCGAACACGTCGCCGTTAGTGATGTTGAACGCCTCGTTCGCCGCCTGGGGCGACTGCGCAGCCCAGACCATCACGTCGGCGACGAGGTCTGCATCGGCGGCTTCCCAAACGAACGATGGACCGCCAGGAAAACCGAACGTTTCAGCCTTCTCGCGGCGGATTGCCGCGAAGACACCGATAGCAGGGAGAACGTTCAACGCGCCTGGGGTGGGCCCGGTGACGAGCTGCGGACGCAGTGCCGTGTAGTTGAAGCCGTGCTGGGCGCCCATCTCACGCACATAGGCTTCGTGGTCGAAGAAGAAGTTCTGGTGGTCCTTACGGGCATCACGTTCGCGGGCCGGGATAGGGATCGGGTGCAGGTGCACGCCGTAGATCTTCGTTCCCTGCAGGATACTGATGTGCTGGAAATTGGAGGCGGAGCGCACGATCGGTTCCACCACGTTGCGCAGCATGGCGTTGTTGGTCTCGATCTGTTCCTTGCTCGACCAGCCAGCGACCAGCTCGGGCTTCTCGTGCAGAGCCGTGTAGGCGATGTGCGTGATGTCAGTCAGCGGCCCGAACGCGGCGCGGGCCGTTTCCTCGTCCCGCAGATCGACCGACAGAAACTCAACGTCCCGGCCGCTGGGCAGCTCGGGCTTGCGGCGTGAGACGCCGACCACCTCCCAGCCCGCGGAAAGAAACTTCTCGATCGCGGCAACCCCCAGCAGGCCGCTTGCGCCCGTGACCAGCACCTTGTTCGGAACGATCTTCTTTTGAGCAGTCGCGTTCATGATTCTATCGAACTCATTGTTTGTCGAGTAGGTTAACGTCGATCGGGTGTCGCGTACTTCCGATTTTGCTCCTCCGCGAGACGAGTTGCGCGCTGCAACGAAGCGCGAGATTTTGAGAGTAGGTACCAGGCATAGGCGTCCTCGCAGCTCATCGCGTCATGGGCCACATATAGGTTAGACCTAAAAGGAGGGAAGTGGCTCAACGGTGGCCACCCAAAGGGTCTAAAGCAGACCGCTGTTCGCAAAACGACGGCATCCGCGCAAGAGCTGGCGCACGGCGGTGAACACACCGGCGGACGTGCTGTTCCGTTGACCGCGGCGGCGCCTGGGCAGGCGCATCTCGCTGTGCACGCCGCCGATCCAGTGAACGACGAGAACGATCTCGGC
>Ga0208989_10000489_pt1 | contig 11476 bp, 6 predicted proteins | sample MedBloCAOM3_M1_FD_187852 | JGI IMG/M metagenome (GOLD analysis project Ga0208989, IMG submission 187852) | Forest soil microbial communities from El Dorado National Forest, California, USA - Mediterranean Blodgett CA OM3_M1 (SPAdes) (version 2) | ecosystem: Environmental > Terrestrial > Soil >...
CGACTATAGGATGGTAGCGATACCAGGAAAACAGGCGGAGGAACGATACAGGCGAAGCATCTACCGGCGATGTCGCTCCGCTATTTCTTCTTTTCCCGCATGTTGGTGTTGAAAATATCGCGATGGAGCTTCCACTGCCCGCCGACTTTCCGCCAGATCACGATGTACTTGCCGCGGTCCTTCACCTTACGATCGTCGTCGGACAAGGTGTATTTTCCGACCTCGTACGCGGTATCGCCGAAGCCCTTCGCCTCGACCGTGTCGAGCTTCATCACTGTGTCGCCGTCGCGCCAGAAGCTCTTGAACAGCGACTGAAGGGCCCGCGCGCCCTTCACCACGCCGCTGTTCGGCGGCATGATCTCGCCGTCCCGGGTATAGAGCGCCGCCAGGGCCGGCGCATCGTGCCGGTTGTAGGCAGTCACGAATACTTTCTCCGCGGCCAGGATGGCCTTACGGATTCCATCAGATTTAGCCATTGTTTCCCCCTTGCTTCGCCTTCGACAAAAGTCTGATCAGTTTTGCAGCCCGTCCAGCAGGGCCTTCGCCTCCCGAAGATCCTTGGTGCCGAATCCTTCGGTGAACCAGCCGTAGACGCCCGACAGCGCGTCGCGCGCCGCCGCGTGGTCACCGCGATCGGCCAGCAGGCGCGCGAGCGTCGTCGCACTGCGCAGTTCCCATGACTTGGCCTTCTGGGCGCGCGCAACATCGATCGCGGCGCGCAGGCTGGCTTCGGCTTCGTCCGAATGACCCTGCAGCATGAGCAGCCAGCCGCGCAGCCGCAGCAGCTCGGCGTAGTGGACCCGCTCTTCGCCCTTCTCGGTCGCCGCGACGCTCTCGTCGATCAGCGCCCTGGCCCCTTCAAGATCGCCGTTCAGGGCAAGGCCTTCGCCCTGCAGGGCCCGCAAATACCGCACCCAGACGCGGTGGCCGGTCGCCGTCAATCGCCCGATCGCCTTCTCGAGCTGCACGACGCTGTCGGCCGCGCGGCCGGCGCGCAGCGAGACGATGCCGCGGCTGATCTCGGCCATGATCTCGCCCAGCAGCGCGACGCCGTGGACCCGGCAGACACGCTCCGCCTCCTCGGTCCGCCGCAGCAACTCCTCGGGCTCGCATAGATAGTCGAAGACCTGGGCACCCAGGGTGAGCGCAAAGGCAAGATCAAACGGGTGGTTGCGGCGCCGCGCGTGGTCGTCTTTCTCGTCGCTCGCCAAGCGAGCCTGATCGGGATAGCCCAGCATCCAGAGATATTGCCCACGGTAAATCCCGTCGCCGGTCAGCGGGTCGGTGTTGGTGAGCTGGGCGATATGCCAATGGCGCCGGGGGTCGTACATGGCATGCAGGGCATCGCCGTAGCGGCGCGCCGCGGTGAAATCGCCCAACCAGTAATACGATCCCACCGCGGCCCGATGGCCGACGATCTCGAGACCGTCATCCTGCGTGGCGGCGCCGGCGGCGAGCAGCTTTTCCGCCGACTGCAGCGACACGGCCAACTGATCGACGCACAGATAATGCACCCACAAGGAGTGCAGCACCGGGGCATAGGCCGGGCGGTGATTGAGCGACTCGGCGAGCGACCACGCCGGCTCGAGGATGCGGCTGACCTCGCTTTGCCCCCAACCATGCTGGGCGACGACGGCGGGGCCCAGCACCGTGCGCAGCCCCAGCTCCCTGAGATCGCGTTCGGGCCCAGCGGGCAGTTTCTCGATCAGAATCATGCCGTTGCTCAAATGCGTGATCGCCTCGGGAAGCGCGAAGCGTTGCATGGCCAGTTCGCCGGCCCGCTGCCAGTAGGGCGTCGCGGCCTCGAACAGGCCCGCTGCCGTGTAATGGTGGGCAAGCAGTTCGGGCTTGGTGTCCCGACTCTCGGGCCAGCGCTTTTCGAGGGCCCGCGCGATCTTGCCATGGAGCAGCGTTCGCTGGCTCTTCAGCAGCGAGTCATAGGCGGCGTCCTGCACGAGGGCGTGCTTGAAGGTATACACCGCGTCCGGGATCTCGCCGCGGCAGAAAGCCAGCTCGGAGGCCACGAGGCGCGACAGCACGTCGGCGAGTGCGGCCTCGCTCATCATCTCGATCTCGGCGATGAGCTCGTAGGCGAACTCGCGTCCGATGACCGCGCCGACCTGGGCGATCCGCTTGACGGGTGCGAAACGGTCGAGGCGCGCCATCAGCGAGTCGCGCAGCGTCTCGGGGATCGCCACGCTGAACGATGTGCCGGCATAGTGGTAGCGATCCCCCCGCTCGACCAGGTCGCCGGACTCGATGATGGTCTTGGTCAGTTCCTCGACGAAGAGCGGGACACCGTCGGTCTTGGCGATGATCTGTTCGACGACCGCCGGCGGCAGAGCCTTGCCGGCGGTCAGGTTGGAAATGAGCTCCCGGCTCTGCGTCGCGGCCAGCCTGCCAAGGTCGAGCGTCGTCACCCAGGCATATCTCAACCACGGCTGCACGAACTCGGGCCGGTGGGTGAGCACGACCAGCACGGGAATGCCGCCCAGCCGGTCGATGAGGAGGCCGATCGTTTCCAGCGTGGTCGGATCGGCCCAATGCACATCCTCGAACAGCACCAGACTGCGCTCGGTGCGAGCCGCGGCCTTCACGACATCCACCAGGACGCGGATCGTTTCTTCCTTCACAAGGCGGGGCGCCATGGTGAGCGGGCCGTAGCGATCCTCGCAAGGAAGCGACAGCATGGCGGCGACGAACGGCAGGTCCGAACGCGGCAGGCCGTAGTGCCCGACAACGAGCGCTTCCAGCTTGTCCAGCCTCGAAGCCGGCGCCTCGTCGCGGCCGAAATCGAGCATGCGCTCGACGCTGGAAATGAACGGATAGAAGGCGCTGTTGACGAAGAAGGGCGAGCACTGAAACCGCAGCGAGCGCACGCCTTCGGCCCCCAGGCGCTCGAGGAGCGCACTGGAAATGCGACTCTTGCCGAAGCCCGGCTCACCCGACAACAGCACCGCCTGGCCGGCGCCCCGATCGCAGACCGCTTGCCAGCGCTCGAGCAACGCCTCCATCTCGTGGGTCCGTCCGACAAGGGGCGACACCGTCTCCCGGACGACGGCGTCAAACCGGCTGGCCGCCGCGCTGACCCCCAGCACATTGTAGGCGCGCGTGGACGCGGCAATGCCTTTCAGGTCCAGCTCCCCCAGATCCTCATAGTCGAACTCCCCGCCCGCGAGCCGGTAGACCCGGTCGCTCACCACGACGCCTCCCGGCTCGGCGACACCCTGCAGCCGGGACGCCAGGTTCATGGTTTCGCCCACGACATTGCGCTCGCCGGGCGCCACCACGACGATTCCAGCGGCAATGCCGATTCGCACTCTGAGACGGCCGACCTCAGGTATTTCGAGGTTCGATATCGTCTCGACGATTTCCAGCCCTGCCCGGATCGCGCGGGCAGCCTCGCCCTCGTGCGCCAGGGGGAAGCCGAAGAATGCCAGGATGCCGTCACCGAGCAGGCGGTAGACGTAGCCGTCGTAGCGGCTGATGCAGGCGGCGCAGGCTTCTTCGTACCGGCGGACGATAGACTGCAGGAGTTCGGGGTCGACCTTCAGGGTCAATTCCGTGAAGCCGACCATGTCGCAAAACAACACCGTCAGCTGGCGCCGCTCGCCCTCCGGCGTCGCGACCGGCCGTCCGTGGCCTTGTTGCAACGCAGCCAACAGCCGCTTACGCGGCCCAAAGGGCAGCCCCATCTCCTTGAGGTCCGCGTCGCTCAGGACTTTCAGCGTCTGAAGATCGACTTCGTTGTCGATGAACAGCGCCGTGTATCGCTCCAGATCGAGCTGTTTCAGCCAGTCCGAAATCGACGTCGTCATCACTTGTTCTCGCGCGGTCCAGACTCTTGCGAAACAAGGATCCCCCTGTTCAGCATCCAGCCGGCGATGGCCAGGCCGGACTGAAGCGAGATCCGATCCGACCACGATCGCGCGATCTGCAGCGGCGTCAAGCCGATAGGCAATCCGCGGAGCAGCGGCGCGAGCTCCTGACCACCCAAGTAGGCAACCGGACCTTCTAGCCCGGGATGGCGCACTGCCAACTTCAGGGTGACGAAGTCGCCGTCGATACACGGCAGATCGATGAATTCGAGGTGTCGCGAGAGGCCGACGCCGGTTGCCGAAAAGGCGGAGGCATCGAGGGGCGTCCGCGGCGGCGGCAACGCCGCCGGGCCGGGCGTCGGCGTGGGCATCGCGGCGCGATCCCGCCAGAACGGACCGCCGCCCTGCCCGGCAATCTTGTCGTAATGACCGGCCGCCCAATGACAATGCCGCTCGGACGATTCGGCAAGGCTAGAGCGATAGAATTCGAGCGCCGGGACGGTCATGTCGCGCCTGCGCAGCAGGGTGTTGGCGACGATTGCCGCCTGGAGCGCCCCCTGGATCGCCTTCTGCACGCCGCTCGACGAAAGCGGATCAATGGCCAGGGCCGCATCGCCCAGCTTGATCGTCGAGGAGGTCGCACTGTCCCGGTCGAGGTAGGGCGTGGCGTCGATTGCCGAGACAGGGCTGACCAGTTGCGCATCGCTGCACCCGGCCATGATCCCGGAGCGCCGAAGGAGTTCGAGAAATCTCGCGGCCAGCGTTTCCTGCTTTCGCTCACGGAAGCGTCGCACATCGACGAACACCAGCGTGTTGTAGGTCCCGTCAGGGAGCGGCACCCCCCAATACCATGCTTCTTCGCCCGCTTCGATGTGGGGCTCCTGCGGAAGGCTGCTTCCGCGCCAGTAACCGTAGAGAGCGAGCGTGCGGCGGGCGGTCTGCTGCCTGGGGCCAGCTCCGCCGCCAGCACGACCGCGCGCATTGGCAAGGAAGTCGGCGTCAAGGCAAACGATACGACCCTGCGTTTCCACGCCAAGCGCCCATCCGCCATGGCCGCGATCGCAGGTGCGCAAGGTCGCAGGCTGCAGGATGCGCACGCCGAGTGCCCTCGCCCGCTCGAGCAGCAGCCTGTCGAACTCCCCGCGGTCGACGATCAGGCCCTGCTCACGCGGATCCTCGCGTACCTCGGCGGCCCGCTCCCACTTCACGCACACGGTGCGAACGCGCCGGAACCGCGCCCCCTCGACGGATTGGCGGGCGCCCGTCATGTCGAGCAGCGGCAATACGCCGGGGCTCAGCGACTCGCCGAGCTGTCGGCGGGGAAACGATTGGCGCTCGACCAGGCAAACATCATGGCCGAGCTGGGCCATGCGAGCGGCGAAGGTGCTGCCTGCCGGCCCGGCGCCGATGACGCAGACCGAGCTCACACCGTCGTCCGATCAATCATCGGCAGCGCCGGCGGGCACACCCACCGGCGCTGCCGACAGTCGCAGATAGGCCCCAAGGCAATAATGCAGCCAGCCTCGGATATAGTCGCAGGCGGGCCGGCCGCGCCGAATCACTTCGTGATGGCAGCCGCCGCCGCAGAGGTAGCGCGCCCAGCACGAACGGCAGGGCTCCTGCCGGTGCACGTGCCGCTTGGCCAGCCAATCCGCCTGGCGTTCACGGTCGATGCCGGCCGCCAGAGAGCCCATCGCCCCCTCCTCGTCGCCGACGAAACGATGGCACGCGGCCAGGTCGCCGTCGGCGGATACGCCGAGATAGCCGGCGCCGGCGCCGCAGGGGTAAGGCCTGTGGGTGCCGCGCTGAAGTTCGCGCATGGCGTTCATCATGTTGGCGAACGGATAACGTCGACCGGCAAGCACGTGGCGCTCGTATGCCTGCCCGCAATCGATCATTTCACCCAACATGATCTCGAGATCGTCCGCTTGCATCTCGCCCGTTCCGTTGGGCGCGGCGAGCATCGGCGAGAAGCCCACGTTGTGGAAGCCGGCGCCGATGAATTCGTCGAGCGTCCGGCGCAGCTCGAGGTTCGAGGGCGTCACCGTCACGCGCGCCGAGACCTGCATGCGGCGCTGGCGCAGCAGCAGCGGTTCGAGCCTGCGCATCACCGTGTCGAAGCTGCCGCGCCCGTTCTTGTAAGGCCGCAGGGCATCGTGCGCCGCCCGCGGTCCGTCGAGGCTGACCGTCACCGCAAAGCCGTGGGTCTCGAAGAAGTCGGCATCCGCCTCGGTGAGCAGGGTGCCGTTGGTGGTGATGGAGAAAGTGATGGCGACGCCGCGGCGCTCCGCGCGCTCCACGGCGCGGCGGGTCGCGGCCTGGACGACCGGCCGATTGACCAGCGGCTCGCCGCCGAGGAAAGCGAGATTGAGACGCGCTCCCGGCGGCGCCCCGTCGACCAGCAGATCGACCGCCCGCTCGGCATCGGCCAGCGCCATGTTCTTGGCCGCGCCGCCGAACTCGCCCTGCTGGGCGTAGCAATAGGTGCATCCCAGATTGCACTTCTGGGCGACCGCCAGGGAGAGCGCGTGCGTGGTCGGCGGGGCCAGGGGCGTATCGTCGATCAGCGGCGGCCCGCCAAGGCCGCTCTGCTGCAGCAGCGCGTCGAACGCGTCCGCGTGGCCTTCGGCCCAGGCGTCGTGGAATTGCCCGAACAACCCCGCTTCGACGTCGAACAGGCGGCTGCCATCGGCGACGAACAGATGCCGGCCGAGCGCCGTCTCGACGAGATGGCCGTGGGCAACGCGCGCGGCCGACGCGTCCATATGGCGGCGGGCGTCGACGCGGCTCACCCGTCGTCCTTCGCGGCGTCGCGGTCGGGCTCGTCGGGCACGTCGCGACCGCCGACCTGGAACTTCAACAAGCGCTCCCAGTGCAGGAACAGATCGTCGTAGTGAATGAGGCGCGAATCGGCGTAATCATCCGGCACATAATCGCCCGTGCGTTTTTTCTGCAGCCAGTTGTCGCCGTTGCTCAGTCCGGTCTCCGTCGGTTCCACGTTGACGTAGTCCGGCCGGGCGGAAGCCCAGTAGTAGCAGGAGCACTCGCGATAGTCGTTCTGCCACGGCGAGCACAGGCCTTGCGTCAGTTCGCCGGCATCCGCCAGTGCCCTCGAGATGACGGCGGTGTCGTCGTCGAAGAACGATCTCACCTCGAAGACGGCGCTGATGGTCCCCTTCCAGGGATCCTGCAGATCGCCAAGATCCTGGGCTTCGCGGCCGGTAAACTCGCAGCGCACCCTCTTGCCCTGGCATTTTGCCAGGACCGGCGCCAGCGCGTTGGACCATTCCAGCGGCGCCAGGCCGGCCGGATTCGCCTCGGTCGTCAGGATCATCTCACCGCCGGGATCGGACGAGGCGGGGCCCTTGAACTGGGTCACCACCGCAATGCCGACTTTATCACCGGGCGGAAAGACGCGCAGGAGACGATGGCCTTTGAGTTTCTTCGCATCCGCGCCGCAGTCCTTGTCGACCTTGACGACGAGGCTGTCGTACTCGCGCAGTTCAATGCCTTTGAACAGGCGCCGCCATACGGCCCGAAAGTCGACCTCGAGACCCGGGCAGCAGTTGGCGACCGATGTGACGGGGCGCGAGCTGATCGGATTGCCGGCCGCTTCGTAGTGGACTTGCGCCGACAGGTTGCGCGGCGTCAGCCCGGCCGGTCGTGCCGGCGCCCCGGCAGCCGGTTCGAACGACGACTGTTCGGCTGCCTTGCGTATGGTGTCGATCTGGCGGTGCGTGAGCGCCAGATAGTTGTTGTCGGCGCCACACATCAGCGCCGGCATCTTGCGGCGGCCGCGATCGGTGAAGTCCGCGACCTCGCCGGGCCGCCGCAGCAGGTTCAGGAACCACGGCGCCGCCCGCCCGCGCAGGGCGGCGAACACCTGCTCGTGCAACGTCATGATGGCCAACGTATCGACGGTGCCGGGCGCCATGACCGGCCGGATCGCCCGCTGAGTGCCGGCCGCCTCCTCCTCGGGCATCGAGTCGAGCGTGAGCGCCGAGCGTCCCTTGAAGTTGTTGCCGTTCATCACCGCTACGTTCATGAAGCGGACGGTTTCGTAGGCGCGCCGCACGATGTCCTCAGCGCGAGCGCGGGTCACGGCGTCGTCCTCGCTGTTCGGGACGTCAGGTCCATGAATGACCTGGTCGAGATCGTCAGCCAGGCTGCGTACGAACAGAGAATCGGGCACCACCGCCGGCGGAGCGGCGCAGATCCGGGCGGTTGCCGCGAGTTCCTGGCGGCCCACTGTCAGTCGGACTTCGACGAAGCCGTCGCAGGCATCATCGAGGTAGCCACGACTTATCGCCACGTTGTGGTTCAGCCACGACGGCGCGGGCGAACTGATCGCATACAATGCCGGCGGCAGGGTTTCATTATGAAAGGCTTCGGACTTGCCGGCATCGTCGCCGTCGGCCCCAAAATCGAACCAGCCCTTTGCTGAGTCATAGATGGCGCGGCGCGCCGGAATCACAGGATCCGGTTTGCCGTCAGCGGTCGCATTCGGTCCGTAGATCAATCCCTTGGCCGGCATGAAGCGCAGGCGGATTTCGGAGAATTGCGGCGTCGGCTTGATGAAACGCACATGGCCGAAGTCGACGAACGCGGTGCGATCGATGAAATTCTTGCAGTGACCCTTGAGCTGCTGCGGCCCGTGGCCGGAAAACCAGCCGCTGTCCGCCTTCACGAGATCGTCCTCTTTATCGGTACGCCGGACCACCTTTCGATTGGCGACCACGGCGTGCCACGAGATCTTCGTCTCATCCAGGCCGTTGCGATGCAGCAGATCCAGTGTCAGTGGCTTCAGAACGTCGTCGTCGTCGGTGAGCGCGAACACTTCGAGGAAAGGCGCTACCGGCCGAATCCGCTCGCCCTGCTTGAAAGTGGGATTCGGCGCGACCCGCGCCTCGCGGATTTCACCGGTCGCCTCGTCGACAATGAGGGTCGGGGCTCCCTTGATGCGACGGAAACCCAGCGGATGGTCCGGGTCATCCTCGATCGTATAGTTGTCCAGCGGCTCCAGCGCCGAGCCCAGTCGTCCGATCGCGAAGGGCGGAAGGATGCGCAATGCCCGGATTGTCATTCGAAAGGCCTTTCCGTCGGAGCCAAACCCACGAGGATCTGATCGATCCATGTCCGCGCCTGGCTGTCGAGATCGAACAGCACCGTCAGGTAGGCCCGATCTTCGGCATCGGGGTGAGAGAGCAGGGTCTTGCAGATCCGCTGGGAACTGCCGAGCAGATCGCGATGAAATATCCAGATATCGGTTTCCACCGTCGACAAATTCAAGGTGTACGGCATCTCGAACGGCGGTCCGGCGCACGCCGCATCGGCGCCAACCTTTGCGCCTGGCGCCGCGTCGCGTAGAGGCGACCGCATGAGGATGCCCGCGATCGTTTTCAGGTTGTACATCTCGCCAAACACGCGGTGCATTACCATGGCGCGCAGGTTTGGCGTGTCGGCCCGCGTGACGCGCGCCAGTCGAAATGTGTGGGCGAGATACCTCAGCAGCAGGCGGTATCTCAGATTGAAGAGGCTGGCCCATTCCCGCGACTGCGTCGCCTCGATGAATCCGGCCCCGTCGGAAGCGGCGGGGTCATTCAGCGTTGTCGGATTGGTTGGCACCCGGCGCGCGGGGCGCCAAAGCTTGGCCTTGGCCTTATCTTTCGTCCTGCCGTTGTCCTTGCCCTCTATCTCCTCGAAGCCGTGGTAGATCTCGAGAAAGCGATCGAAATGCGAGAGTTCATCGGCCTTTCTGGCGGAAAGAAGCGGCGCCTCGCCCTGCAGACTGAGCGCCTTCAGTGCCGCGATCGCCTGGGAGCGGGTTGCAATCCGATTGATCATGACGTTTGCCCGACGATTGTCAGCGGCGGGTTGGTCAGGCGGCTTCAGGCTTCCCCCTGCGTCGACCAGACGTGGATCGGGCTGATACCCGCGGCCCCAATCGTCACTGGAGGCCTGCACCGCAAAGGTATGCTCCTGAAACACCGAGTCCGGGATGCGCTCCTTGTCCTCGATGAGCTTGATGATCTCGTCATAGAGGTCGCCCACGCGATGCGGCTTGCGGGTCGACGTACGCCGCTTCACCAATCGCTTGATGCGCGGCAAGTCCTTCTTCACGAATGTCAGATATCGCCTCGGCAGCTTTTGCCCGGGATTCTCGTCGTCAGCCGCGGCGAGCTCTTTCTCTGAAGGCATTTCCGCAAAAACGTAGCAGGCAACGGACTTCATCGAGAGCGGCTCCAGCCGGAACGGAAAGGGATAGAAGGGAACATCCCAAGGCAGATCCTCGCGATTGAGATTGATCGGCGCGCCGATCAGCGTGAGGATATTCTGCACGGTCAGGAAGTGCCCCATCTCCTCCTTGGCGACGGCGAGGATGCTTGCCTGCCAGCGCCGTACCCTGTTTCGATGGCGCGGCGGCACCTGCTCGCCGCCCAGCGAATAGGCGGCGTAGAGATATTGCACCATGAGACTGTGTTCGATCTCCGCCCCGATATGCAACAGCATGACGAGGTGATCTTTCCACGTCATTTCCGGCCTTTTCGGCGACGGTCCTGTGGAAGCATCCGCAGCAGCCACGGCACGAAGGTGACGGTAGATACGGTATCTCATCTCGCAGCGCCTCCGCGGAGTACGGCTCAGACGATCCAGCGGTCTTCCGGTCGATGATGAGTTTCAGATTGTCCGGTTGTTCGAGGGGCAGATCGGTGCACCTGGCAATCCGTCGGAAGGCCCGATATGCGTTCTGCAACCCTGATCGTGTTCTTCTTCATGCTGCGCTCCCCCGAGGGAACCCTACGCGGGGTTGCAATTCCTTGGCAAGGACAACGCCCTGAAAGCCGCAAGCCTATCCGCACGATAACGGGCTGATAGGGCGGGGGATCGAGACCAGGACGACGATTCGCATCGTTTGCGCACCGGCCTATCCGATCCTGGTCAGCTTCGCAGGCCGACCGGAGGCCATCCACCTGAAAGCGTGGCGGGCCCTCGCTCAGGCCTCGGCGCCGGCGAACAGGCTCTTCTTGAGGATGGCGTGCACGCCCCAGTTGCCGTCGACGACCTGCGTCACGCCGAAATCGACGGCAATCGACATTAATGAAATCGCCTCGTCTTCGGTCAGTCCCTTGGTCGTCATCAGGAACGCGCGCATCTTGCGGAACGCGTCCTTGAGCGCCAGGTCGACCGACGATTTCTCATAAATCGCCTGCTGTGCGGTCGGCCCGAGCTCCTGGAGATAGTTGGGGAAGCTGAAGCCGTGCAGCACCCACTCGTCCTGGGTTTCGAGCAGCGGGTAGTTCAGTTCCGCCAGCGACGTCCCGCCCAGCGAGGCCTTCTTGTGGAGGATGAGCTGGAACGTGCCGGTCAGCGAACATTCGATCGCGGTGCCGCAGAGTTCGGAGTCGCCTTGCGAGGCGTGCGAATCGCCGATCGAGAACAAGCCGCCCTGGACCGCGATCGGGTAGAACATGGTGGCGCCCTTGCCGATCCGCCAATTGTCCATGTTGCCGCCGAAATAAGCGGGCGGAATCGAGTCGACGTAGTCGGCCTCCTTGGGCGCCACGCCCATGACACCGAAATGCGGCCGGATCGGAATGCGCACGTTCTTCAGGATGCCATGGTTTTCCTTGATCGTGCTGTGGTCGACCGGAACGCCG
>Ga0208989_10000490_pt1 | contig 11467 bp, 14 predicted proteins | sample MedBloCAOM3_M1_FD_187852 | JGI IMG/M metagenome (GOLD analysis project Ga0208989, IMG submission 187852) | Forest soil microbial communities from El Dorado National Forest, California, USA - Mediterranean Blodgett CA OM3_M1 (SPAdes) (version 2) | ecosystem: Environmental > Terrestrial > Soil >...
TGCTCATCACCTGAAGGCGCTCAAGCTGCCGACGTTCCTGCGCGAGTACGACAAGCTCGCCCGGCAGTGCGCCGCCGAGGGCCTCGATCACATCCGCTTCCTGCTGCGCCTGGCCGAACTGGAGCTGATCGACCGCGAGCGGCGCATGGTGGAGCGTCGGATCAAGGAGGCGCGGTTCCCGTCCGTGAAGAGCCTGGACAGCTTCGATTTCGCCGCCATTCCGTCGCTCAACAAGACCCTCGTGCTGGAGCTCGCCCGCTCGGAGTATGTGACCCGCCGGGAGAATATCATCGCGGTCGGCAACAGCGGCACCGGCAAGACCCACATTGGTCTCGGGCTCGGTCTCGCGGCCTGTCAAAAGGGGCTGTCGGTCGGATTCTATACCGCCGCGGCCCTCGTCCATGAACTGCTGGAGGCGCGCGACGAGAAGCGATTGCTTCGACTGCAGCGGCAGCTCGCCGGATACAAGCTTCTGATCATCGACGAGCTTGGATATGTGCCGCTCTCACAGACCGGCGCCGAGTTGTTGTTCGAAGTGTTCAGTCAGCGATATGAGCGCGGCTCAACCGTCGTCACCTCGAACTTGCCGTTCGACGAATGGACCAGCGTGTTCGGTTCCGAGCGGCTCACCGGTGCGCTGCTCGACCGGCTCACCCATCACGTCCATATCCTGCAATTGAATGGCGACAGCTACAGGCTCAATCAGAGCAAGCGCCGATCACACCGTTCCAGTTCCGATACGCCGGCGGATCATCTCAACCAAGTCTGATACTGGTCGAAACGGCCCCGCGTTGGGGCCTCTTGCCAGCATCATTGATGTATTTTTGCTTCGGCCGGCCGATGCATCATTGCAGTGGCGTTGACAGCGAAGGGGTGCCTGTATCAGCAACTTGCCTGCTTTTTAGGGCGTTAACGGTGGATTGACCATTAGCTGATGAAATGCACGAAGACGAGGGAATGCAACAACGACGATGACTTGGGTCTATACAGTCCTGGAATATGTGCCTTCGGCAGACCGTTTAGCGCGCATCATTGCGGGCATGCGCGTCATCGGCGGATTGGGCTTTGTGCTTCTTGGAATCTACTTCGTCCTCCAAGATGCATGTCTCGAAGCAACCCTGACGGTCGTGATCACTCTAGCCTGGGTCGCGGCAACAACGGAAGCGATGAACCTGCTTCTAGAACGCTACTGGCTGGTGACGACGGATTATGCCGTCAGTGAGCGGCAGACACTGCGAAAGTAATCAGGTCGGACCATTTGCAGCCGTGATCAGACAATCAGCGAGCGTCCCGTCGTTTCCTCCCCCAGGCGGCCGCCATGAGTAAATTATTACCCGATCCTGATCAGTGAGTCGGCCATCAGCGCGCATCTCAGCTATCGTCTGCTCGGACTTGTCCTCGCCGAGCACGTCCATTCAGATGACGACTGTGCAAGTTTGGCCGGCGATCGCTGACGTTGATTGGGTGGGTCATGGCCTAATCCTTCATGGCGCCAACTCGTCCCGAATGAGAGCCGTCAGCGCGCGACGTTCTGCGATTGCCTTGTAAGTGTAGTACCCGTGGCGATAGTTCCCGTTGCGCTTGCCCTTCGGTGCTCCCGAGCCCGGCGCTCCCCCGTGCATCCGACAGCGGCGCTTGCCCTTCACGGCTGGCGATGGACACGGCGTCCCTCGGCGGGTCCGCGCTCCGCATCGGGGCGCTTGCCTCAACGGCAATGGCTCGTTTGTCATCCGCTGTATGGGCTTGTTCGCTGTTTTCATCTGCTACCCCCCCTCCCGGTATGCGTTACGTCGCCAATGATCGCCTGTGCTCCGGGGGCTACATAGACGTGCTTGTGGATGTGGACGTGCTCAACGACTACCTTTTGCCGGCCGCCACGCCTCATATTCGATAATGTTTCAAGTTGGCTGGTGAACGCTCGGTGGAGCCGAGACAGCGTCAAGGAAACAAAATCCTGCTCCTGCACCGAATCACTGCGGCCCAGCCGTGTGCTGAAGCTCATAACTTGACCATGAATAACTGCGATCTGAACCGCCAGCATTGCTTCCGCCTCGTTCTGCGGCTTTAGCCCATCGATCATTGCCAGGGCAGCATTGACCGCCTTTGCATCCACCGTTCCAGCTTTTTGGAACACGTTGAGCAGTCGATCGATCTCCACCTCTGTGAAAGCGACTGAGGTGGTCCCCAGTGCGTCCTGTAATCGCGCTTGCCACCCCTGGTAATCCGTGTGTGGGCACGACAGCAGCACATGCCGTGGTTTAGGCTCTTGAAAATTGAGCGCAACGCGAGGGTGGCGTTTTCTCCCTCGATCTGTTGCGGCAGCGATTTCCTGCCGTTCCGCAGCGTCGGCAGCATTGGGAGACGCATCCTTCTCGGGTCGTTCAACGAGCGTTTTTGCCGGCGCGTTCATGCCTCAGCCTCCCATCTTGGGACGCACTGCGGCAGTAGTGCAGGGCTGACTGCGAAATCATGTCGGGTCTCCAGCGCGCACGCTGAAAACGGCTGTTGAGGCCGGAAGAGCTTTTTAACGCGCAGCTCGGCGCGAGGGCCTGGAGTGGCCGCGGCTGTTAACGGGGGCCGTCCCGATCCCGCTTGTGGCGGGGCGCTACAATGCCGCGCAGGGCAAATCACCATGCAAGCAACATACACGAATCGCACCTGATCACAAAGACAAATCATCCGCCCGTGTATCGAGCGACGAACAATCCGAAGTCATACTCCGAAGCGTCGAGCGCGAGCTGCAGCGCTGACTCAAAGTCCGAAAAGTTCACTCTCGCGCGCACATCAGCTGGCAACAAAAGCAGCCGCTTGTTGAGCCGCATCAACCGCGCCGCGTGCCGCTCGGCCCTCAGAGCTCTCTTCCTCCAAGGCAGGAAGGTAGCTAAGGAAATAACCCGACCCGAAGGCGAGTCTCCGCCCTCAATCGTTCGCAAGGCTGGTCTTCTGCGCTCGTTCACGAACGCACGTCCTACGTTGCCGAACCAAGTGACGACGCTCGTTCCGTGCTCGGTAGCCCTCGCCCTAGTACCCCAAGCTTGGTCTTCACCGCTTGCTTGCTCCCTTCATCGCCAGACCACTTTCCCTCAACGGGCACCGGCACGAGGACTGTCAGCCAGTCGGTCCGCATGATCTCTCCCCGCCGAAGCTGGCTGGGGTGAGTTCTCGTGGTGATTGGCACTATTTCGTACTTGGAAACAAAGAAAAGTACTGCGGACGAAACAGTGCCAGGTGCGGACGAATTAGTGCCATTAGTGCCAGGCCGCCGCCGGAACCACGTCCGCCGACTGATCCGCTCTGCCAGCCACGGCCGGGTAGTGGCCAGTGAACAGCTTCGTGGTGTCGCCCCCGCCTCACGGCGCCTACGCGCCTTGCGCTCGCGGTCCAGCCGCTTGCGTCGCGTGGTGCGCTGGCTCTTCGAAACGTCGTAGCCACCAATTGTTCGGATGCCCCAAGCTGTGCGCTCCGCGTCGGTCAAGCGAAGATAATGTCCCAGATCGTCGGCCTTGAATAAGGGCCGGCCGCGCTTGGACGCCCCGATGATCACCTCAGCCTCAGAGGGCATGAAATTACGCCGCCCCATGCGCTGTGCGGCGTAGATCAGGTGGCCGATTGGGTTCTTATCCGCCGATGTCGGTCGATGCCAAAACCACGCGATCAGAAAACGATCCAGGTAATCGGTGTCCGCAACATCCTTGCGCTGGGCGGCGGTGATAATCTCGGCTCGCCGGAAATGGAAATCGACGCACTTCACGCCGCCGCCTCTTCGACCGGATTATTCCGGCTCTTCGCCCAGGCGATTGCGCGGGACTTCACCCAGCGGAACGTCGCATCCGATGGCGCCTTCGGCGGCAGCGAGCCATATTCCCGGGGTGGGAACGTGCCGAACTTGTCTTTGAACTTATGCCCGACCCAACCGTCCCGATACCCGCGCAACTGAGCCACGGCTCGAAGCTCGCGGTAGAAATTTTTGTGGTCTTCGGCACTGGCCGGTACAGCTCGCGCTCGTGACACCAGCTCGACGAGCTCGCCCTCGCGATGTACGGCGCCTGGTTGGGGCGTGGGGATGAAGCCGCAGCAAGGGCATTGCAGCGTCTTTGGCGGCTTGAGAAAGGCGCACTTGATGCACTTCTTCGGCAGCGGCCCGTCCTTGATGGCGCGTTGCGTCAACTCCTTGTTGCCGAGATCGAGATACTTGTGATGGATGTCAGTGACGAATCCGAGCCGGACGTGGTTGTCGCTGTGGTCAAGGATCAGGCAGTCGGCCTTGCCTTCAGCCGTGCGCAGGCCGCGGCCGATCATCTGGACGTAGAGGATCTCCGACTTGGTCGGTCGGGCTAGGACAATGCACCGAACGTCCCAGTCAATGCCCGTGGTGAGACAGCCAACGTTGCAGACGACCTTGACTTCTCCGGCATGGAACCGCTTTGCGATGGCGTTACGCTCCGCCGCCTCGGTGTAGGCGTCGATGTACTCAGCGCTGATGCCGCGAGAAGCGAATTGCTGCTGCAGATTCTTGGCGTGAGCCCGGTCGACGGCGAAGCACAGCGTCGGTCTGCCATCGGCCCGCTCGAGCCAGGTTTTCACTACGTCGGCGACAAGTGTCACCTTGTTCATGGCTGCGCCGAGATCGCCCTCGTGATAATCACCCGCGACGGTGCGAACGCCTTCCAGGTCCGGCGAGGCCGGCACGAATGCTCGGAAGGGGGAGAGATAGCCCCCGCGGATTAGCTCTTCCGTGGTCGAGCCGACGATCAGCCGCTGGAAGTGCTTGCCGAGTCCCTTCGTCCAGGGCGTGGCGGTGAGGCCGATCACGGGCGTGGCAGCCGCGCTCGGACCTGCGAGCAGCCGCGGGTAGAACTTGAACCAGCGGTGCACCTCGTCGATGAGGATTTCGTCCGCGGGCGGCATCGCGCGCCGTTCGAGCGTCTGCACGCTGGCCACCTGGATCGGGCGAGCGTAGTTTGTGAGCGCATGGTTTGCCTGAATGACGCCCACATCACGCACGCCCTCCTTGTATAGCTTCTCGACTGACTGATCGACGAGGCTAAGAGCCGGCACGATGAGGATCCCGCGCTTGCCGGCATCTTGGAGACGGCGCAGGCGGCGCGCCGCCACGATCGTCTTGCCGAACCCGGTTGGCGCCTGAGCGACGACGCGGCTACAGCCATCCGCGAGCGCCGCATCGATCTGCTCGAGCATGCGCTCCTGGTGCGGGCGGAGGACGGCCGTCATGATGTGAGCCCCCGACCAGCCGGGAGATGATCTCGCGCTCGCTCTGCTCCGCAGCTTTCAGAACCTCGAATTGTTTCGGCGGCAGATGACGTTCGATGGCATCGCCGTTTTATTGCACTTGAGCTATAAGATGAGAGGGCGGTCATACGATGCCCCCGTCAACAATCGGTCGAAAGAACGGGGACGTGCGCAGCTCGGCGAGAGCGTCCTCCTCGGAGATCATGCCGCCCTTGAGCGCGACACCGATCACCGTGAGGTGATTCTTCTCGCAATCCGTGAGCGCGACCGCGACTCGGATTTCGCTTAAAAGGTATTCGCGCCGCGTGGTGGGATGAACTGCTCTGCGAGGCGCTTGTGCGCGGGCGGGTCGGAGGCTATCTTCCGGAATAATCAGCGTCGCAGCATGATCTTTCTCGGAAACCCCGCCGTTTGCCCCGGCGGGGTTTTCATTGGGCGGCATCGACGATTACGCCGCCCCAGCTCGCGACAGTTTTGGCAAATTGGCTCGCCACGCCTTGGCATCCTCAGCTGTTACGATCGTGCGGGATCGCATCTTGCGAGCGACCAACCGGCCCGCAGAAATTTCGCCGTAGGCCGTGCTGCGCCCAATGGAGTGTGCCCTAGCAAAGTCCTCGATCGAATAGGCGCCTACTGGTAGGGTGACTTCGTTCATAATTCCTTCCTCGCATCGCTGTCCATAGATAGACAGGTGCGAGCATATGGCCGTCCGAAACGGACTAACCCGGCACTTAGAAATAATTTGTGGATTGTTGGAGTAGGATGGTTGAGGGCTTAAGCGTAACTGCCTTCGCGCTCTCGCGTGCGAGTGCTAAAAACCGATCGCCGAGTTCTTCGAGCTGGGATGGTGTCCGGTTTCCTGGCTGGATTGTGCGCAGGATAGTGGACCAGGAGTCTTGGGCTATCGCGTTCGCTACGCCTCCCTCTTGGAACGTGGCGTACCATGAAACAATCGCACCAGCTAAGGTGGTCTTGTTGACGTTTCGCATCACGGTGCCTTCTTCGGCATGTCGAATGAGTCTTTTTAACACCGGATGGCCGTTCGCAATGAGCTCGACCGCGTCAGTTTCGGGTTTGCCACTATTCGAAAGGCACTCAAGGGCTAGACAAACCCATTTCCGCGCGTGCCAAACGTCCTGGCTGTCTGGGGGAGCCCCATTTCGCTTTGTTTTCATGAATACCGGATGGACGACGCCCTGTTGTAATTGGTCGATACCCGCCGCAAGATCGAACAGGTAGCGGGTTGCGTGCCAAGCCTCCGACCTCGGCTCGATCCAGGCTTGATCAATAAATATGCTGAGCGCTTTCAGCAATTGTATGGTTCTCCGTTGCTCTGCGAGGGCTTCACTTATTTCAGGCGGTCGGTCTGCTGCCAATATTTGTCTAAGATTTAGGAGAAATTCGTAAGCGGCCCTCACCAGATCAGTGGGTGAGGCAGCCACAAGCGGCGGCGTGGAACACTCCCTCGGCAATTGAGCCTTGAGCGGCTTGACCTCTTCACTCATGCACGCGGTCTCCGCTCACGCGCGTGGTTCTGAGCGGCACTACCATTGCCTCTGATGCCATCACAAGCGATTGGACTACCGAGGCCCAGCGGGTGAGAGCCTCACGCTTCTCGTCGGCGTAGTCGTGCAGGTTATAATGCTTGCTCCCCACGTCGCTGGCCGCGTGATTTAGAACTCGGTCCCGAATCTCCTTGGGAACCCGCAGTTCGGCCAACCGCGTCCCTACGGTGCGCCTTAGATCATGGGGTGCTGGCGGCTCCGCTTTCCATGTCCGCACCGCTACCGCATCCCCATAGAGATGCCGTCCAAACTCGGCCATGGTCTGCGCCAAGGCCGTGCCGCGAACCGGAGCCCCGCGGCTCCGCCGCATAATGGTGGGAACGAGATATTCGCCAGCGGGCTCGATCGTGGTCAGCATCTCCAGGATCACGTCTCGAGCCATGGGCACAATCGGGATTAGGTGAGGGCGTCCATTCTTGGTTCTGGCCGCCGGTAAGATCCATGCCGCCCTGGTTGGCTCGCCGAGACGCTCGAGTTCATCGCGGCTGAGTGCAGCGATTTCGCTTGGCCTAGCCGCGGTCAAAAGCTGGAGTTGTAATCCCAGCCCAATTCTACGGCGGCGCGACGGCTCTACAATGCCGCGCCAAAACAGTCGAATTTCATCATCTGATAGAACGCGACGCCCAACGTTCTCGACGCCGCGCCTTTTCAGCCGACTGCACGGGTTAGCCTCGAGGAGGCCCGCGTCCATGCCGAAGGTGAAAATGCTGCTGATGAGTGCCTGCACGCGATTCGCCTGCGTCGGCTTGCCGGCCGTTATTAGCCGCTCCACCAACTCGATCACGTCTGCGCGCTTAATTCCGCCGTCGCCGGCAAAGGCCCTATCCCGCCAGCGGGGCAGGATGTGCAAACGAAGATTTCCCTCATCGCTCTTGTAGCTGCGCTTGTGCCTCCTTGAATGCTCCGCAAGGTATCGATCCGCCAGCGCCCCGAATGAAGCGCCCCCTGCACGGGCTGCACGTCGCTCCTGATTAGGGTTGCTGCCGGCCGCGATGATCGTGCGAAGGGCGTTCGCTTTCGTCCGAGCGGCCTTTAGGCTCACCGAAGGGTACGAGCCGATCGTAGCTCGCGTCTGTTTGCCCGATCTATCGCGGAACCGAAAAGACCAGCTCGCCACTCCAGCCGCGGTCATCCGAAACACAAGCCCGCCGCAGGTCGCGTCGGATATTTCAGTCCGCCCAGCCGCTGGGGGCTTCACAGACCGAAGGAGAGACTTTACGGGGGCACGCCGGGGGCACAAAATGACGCGGTCGTGTATGGTCGGCCCTGAACAAACATGGACCGAATCACACCATAGCAGCGCGATTTCTTGAGACAATAGCGTCCATGGTCGTCTACACCGGTTTGTCGAAGATGATACAGTGTCAGTCATCGACGATTCACCTTGAGCTTTTGCTCGCTGTGTCTGCGGAGGGAAGGGAGGGAAGCATGAGTCATGCGAGCTTCGCCGGTCGTTGTCTGGGCGCGCTTGCGGCCGCTGCGATCGGATATGGCCTTGTCGCAACCGCGCACGCAGAGACGCAACTTGGTCGCGCGTATCGAACCATCGCGGGTAAGCAATTTGTCGATCTGACCCACAGTTTCGGTCCCAACACGCCGGTATGGTCGGGCTTCGGCCAAGCAAAGATGACGCCGGCCGTCGATCCGCAGACGCGGCAGCCCTACACCATAGCCAAGGACGGATTTCGCAGCACATATTACGAAATGGTCGGACAGTACGGTACGCATGTGGATCCGCCCGCGCATTTCGCGGAAGACGGCATCACTATGGATCGCATTCCACTCAAGCAAATGATCCTTCCGCTTGTTGTTTTCGATGCGACCCCGCTCCTCGTCAAGGATCCTAACCACGCTTTCTCGATCGACGATTTGCGTGCGTGGGAAAAGAAGCGCGGGCGGGTGCCGCGGGGCGCCTTTGCAGCGTTGCGGACCGATATGTACAAGGATTGGGACAGCGATCCTGAGCGGTTCAAGCGCAGCCCGTTTCCGGCCTGGTCGCTCGAGACCGTCAAGTTCCTGGTCGAGCAGCGCGGCGTGACCGCGATCGGCCATGAATCGATGGACACCGACACCACCGACAAGATGGAATCGGAAACCTACATCCTGCACAAGGGTCGCTATCAGATCGAGGTCCTGGCCAATCTCGACCAGGTTCCTGCGACCGGCGCGCTAATCGTCGTCGCTTGGCCCAAGGTCAAGGACGGCTTGGGCTTTCCCGCGCGCGCCTTCGCCATCCTACCGTGATGCGGGTCGGCGGCGGCCGCGAGGCAGGCAATAGGCCTTCTCGGTGGGCATGGCGCGCCGCCCCCTGTCGCGACCGCAGGCGGGTCGCGGTTACTCATCGGTGGTCCCAGCTTGTGCGGCAACGCCGCGCGGGTCACAAGCCTTGCCGCGCTCCGGCACGGCCGCTATAAGCCGCCGCTATCGGCTCTCCCCATTTTCCCTCCTCGAAGTACAATCCAATGACGGTCGAGCGCACCTTTTCGATCATCAAACCCGACGCCACCGCCCGTAACCTGACTGGCGCAATCAACGCCATGATCGAACGGGCGGGCCTGCGGGTCATCGCGCAAAAGCGCGTGCGCATCAGCCGTGAGCAGGCGGAGACGTTCTATGCGGTCCATCGCGAGCGTCCATTTTTTGGGGAACTCGTCGAATTCATGATTTCCGGACCGGTGATCGTGCAAGTGCTCGAAGGCGAGAATGCGATCGCCAAATATCGCGACATCATGGGCGCAACCGATCCGGCCAAGGCGGCGGCAGGAACGATCCGCAAGACCCATGCGAAGTCGATCGGGGAGAATTCGGTGCACGGCTCCGATGCGCCCGACACGGCGCAGCAGGAAATCGCGCAGTTCTTTTCCGGCAACGAAATCATTCGGTAGGGTCGGGGCGGCGCTTCCCGTGCGCTTCGGCGTGCTGGCCAGCCTATGGGTTTCGCTTGTAGATTAGCGCGGCCAGGGCGGCCAGCTTAAAATAGCTGCCAGCGAACGGGGAACAGCGAGAGGAACATCCGGTGGGTTCGATGGGACAAATGATGGATCCGGCCACGTGGCTCAGCGTGCTCGGGAGCGGCTGGACCGATATGGGCCACACCGCGTTTTGGGTCGCCCTCCTCAAGATCATATGGATCAATATCCTGCTTTCCGGCGACAACGCCGTGGTCATTGCGATGGCCTGCCGTGGACTTCCCCATCGCCAGCGAGTGTGGGGCATGGTCCTCGGCGCGGGCGTGGCGGTCGTCCTGCGCATTGTCTTCACCGCTGTCGTCGCTTCGCTGATGTTGCTGCCGTGGCTCAAGATCGTGGGTGGACTCGCGCTGTTCTACATCGCGGTCAAGTTGCTCGTGCCGGAGGACGAGGACAAGGACGAGGTCGAAGCGGTAGAGCATTTATGGCGGGCGGTGCGGATCGTCGCCGTTGCCGACATCGTCATGAGCCTCGACAATGTGATCGCCATCGCTGCGGCTGCCCAAGGCAACGTTGCGCTACTCGTGATTGGCCTCGCCATCAGCATTCCATTGATCGTGGCCGGGGCGGCTTTGGTCATGGCGCTGCTGGACCGCTATCCAATCCTGGTCTGGGCTGGCGCTGCGCTGCTCGGCTGGATCGTCGGCGAGGTCATCGTCACAGATCCGGTCATCCATGGCTACCTCGAGCCCCGGTTCGGCGCCGACGGCTTCCATTACATCGAACTGTTTGCGGCCCTTCTCGGCGCTATTCTTGTTCTCGCCGTGGGTGGCTTGTGGCGCCGCTCGAAGCAGGCCGCGCATGCGGAGAAGGTACGGGCGGCGGAGTAGAATCGTCAGGGAACCGCGGTCAGGGGGATTCCTGACCGCTGGTGCCTGCCGGTGGTGGCGCGGGCGGAGTTACAGCTCCCAACCGAGCTTGCGGTCGAGCGAATACGGGCCGCCGCCACGCAACGCGATCGCGAAGAGGATGAGCCCCCAGAACAGCGGGTATTCCCATCCGCCTCTGCTCCAATTGAACCCTTGCGGCCAGTGGGCGACGAAAGTGATGATGGCGAACTCCACGGCAAGGGCGGCCGCAATAAACCGCGTGAACAGCCCCAGAATGATCAGTACCGCGCCGACCGTCTCGAGAAAGAACACAACATAAGCCGCGGCCATCGCCGGCTCGATTCCGCGCCGGGCCATGCTGCCGGTGGCGAAGGCCTCGATGGTGGCGATGAAGCCTTTTTCGGCCATCGGCATTACCTTCAAAATCCCATGGACCAGCAGCATTCCACCCGCCGTGAGGCGGACGACGAGCCATGAGAGATCGCGGGTATGCGAATAGAACCCTGCGAGCGGCGGGATGATGGGCCTCGGCTCGCGTGTCGCGGCACTGCGTGAATCGGACATTGTTGCGGTCATGCGCTTCCCCCGGGTTTTCATTCCAGCTCTAGATTTACGATAACACCGCCATGCGCGTGAGAATTCCGTGACGGGAGCCCCGGTCATCCGGCCAACGAGTTTTTCCCGTAGCCCCGGCCTCGCGCCGGGGGTTATTTTTTGCGGCGCACAACATAGACCGGCAACAGGCGCGGGGAGCCGGACGACAGCGAGGGAAGACTCTTCTATCGGTCGCGAATCAGCTCTCTGGTACGATCAATGCCTCAGCAGGCGTTTGATGAATCCCCTCGATCAGGCA
>Ga0208989_10000491_pt1 | contig 11461 bp, 10 predicted proteins | sample MedBloCAOM3_M1_FD_187852 | JGI IMG/M metagenome (GOLD analysis project Ga0208989, IMG submission 187852) | Forest soil microbial communities from El Dorado National Forest, California, USA - Mediterranean Blodgett CA OM3_M1 (SPAdes) (version 2) | ecosystem: Environmental > Terrestrial > Soil >...
CGCCGGCCCCGAGGGACTCGACGCCGTGCTGCAGCCGTTCGAGCCGTCCGGTGAGTCGTCTCACCACGGGACCGGCGCCGAGCGCGACCACGAGCGCGATGGCCCCGAGGAATGCCGCGAGCATGAGCGCGCCCGGGCGTGGCCGCGACGGGATGCGTGCCACCAGCCGCCGACCGTCGGGAAGCGGGATCGCGACCGCCGGTCCGCCCGGCGATCGCACCCAGCCGCCGGTTTGGCCGCTGCGACCAGGAGCCGGAAGCCGACGTCCCGCCGATGCCAAACGCTCGTTGCTGCGGCTGAACAGCGCCAGGTCAGTGCCGATGCGCTCGGCCAGCCGCTCGATCGCCTGCTGCTGAGCCTGCGGAGAGGCATCCGCCGGCGGGACAAGCTCGGCGATGATTTCGCCGGCAACCTCGAACTGCTGCCCGAATGGAGGAAACGACGTGCTGAAATGCCAGAGGAGACCTGCCGTGATGACGACAAGAACCAGGCTCGCCACGATGGTGAAGTAGACTTGAAGGTAAAGCCGTCTCATCCAAGTCTGCCCTCTCGGCGGAGGCGCCGCAAAATGCCAGCGCCCTCATTCCTGGGCCTTGGCGAAAACGTAGCCCATGCCACGGACGGTGATGACGCGCCGCGGCTTTTTTGGATCGTCCTCGATCGCGGCACGAATGCGCGACACATGCACGTCGATCGACCGGTCGAACGCTTCCATCTGTTCGCCCTTGATCAGGTCCATCAGCGCGTCACGGGACATGACGCGGCCTGCGTGTTCGGCGAGCGCCAACAGTAAAGCGAATTGATAACCGGTGAGCGGACGCGGCGTGCCGTCAAGGCGCACCTCGCGTGATCCTCTATCGATCTCGATGCGGCCATAGCGCAGCACGTCGGGTCTGGGCCCGGCATGGCGGCGGCGCAGGATCGCGCGCAGGCGAGCCAGGAGTTCGCGTGGCTCGAATGGTTTCGGCAGATAATCATCCGCTCCCATTTCGAGCCCGACGACGCGATCCATCGGGTCGCCGCGGGCGGTCAGCATCAGGATGGGGCTGTCGGACCGTGCGCGGATCAGGCGACAGATGTCCAAGCCGTCAGCGTCCGGCAGCATGAGATCGAGGATGACGGCATCTACCTGCTCTCGCCCATGCAGCGCCAGGCCGCGGGTCCCGTTCTCGGCATGAACGACGTGAAAGCCCGCCTTGCCGAGGTACTCGCCGACCATCTCGGCAAGACGGGAATCATCTTCGATCAGAAGGACACGTTCGCCCACGATGATCCATCAATCCGGTGTCCATCAACCACGATGCCAGGGCATCCATGGACCGCGGCGCGCCATCCAGTCCGCAACTTTGCGGCGCTGCTCGGGGTTCAGCACATCGGCGGCATCGGCCAGCGCCTGCGCAATGCGTTTGCTCGCGGTTTCCGCGAGCCCTATCTGCTCGGTGCGCAGGCGCTCGATTGCAGTACGATCGATGGTGGACGCGGTCAAGAGCGTGATCGCCTGAGCGCGTGCGCCCTGCGCCTTCTCCTTTACCGGCCGCAGATCGGCGACGGCGGCCTTGGCGATGTTCGCCAGCTTGACCTGTTGGTCCTGGGTTGCGTCGAGCTCGATCGCCATGTGTTTGGTCATGCGGTCGATCCGGTCGTCGATCTGCGCCGGGGTGAGCGGGCCACCGAACATGCCGCCGCTGTGCCAGCTGATCCGATGCCAGCTGGCGCCTTGGCCGAACGCGCTCGACAGCATGCTTCCGCCGAGGCCGGCCAAGACCGCCACCGCGAGCAAGGCGATCAAGAACGTGCCTCGTCGACCGTTTCTTTGGCGCGGGGACGCGGTCTGGTCCGGGTTCGGCGGCTTGGTATCGCTTTGGTCAACCATCGTGAGCTCCTCTGGCCGGTATGCCTGGGAGCGGCAAGTTAGGGGACGGTGTTTGCTCGTCCGTGTGGACTACGTAAAGTTTTGTAAAGTGTGGACCGCCAAGGGTTATCGCGACTCGATAGGCCGCCGCGGACGTCGGTGAGGGCTGAGGCTGGCCCCAGCAACCCGATCAGGCTTGCGCGGGTGCGCTCAGCGCTTGCCCAGCCGCGCCACCGCGTAATCCACGTATTGATAGTCGATGACCTTGCTGAGGTCGGCGCGTCCCTGCTGCAGGCCGAGCTTGAGGAACCAGTCCTGATCGGCTTCGAGGCTCTTGATCTCCATTCGTCCGTTGGGATCGAAGCCGGTGGGCGCCATCTTGGCAAGCAGGGCGAGATCCTTGACCGCGGTGTACTTGGCCAGGATCGCGTTGATGCCGTCGCGGTCGGTCCCGTTGATGACGGAGTCGAGATAGGCGCGCGTTCCTTTGAGATATGCCGCCATCCATCACTTGGCGGCCTCCGGCTGCTCCTGGGCGAATTTCTGGGAATAGATGATCACTCCGTTCTGGCCGGTGAACGGGAGGAAATCCTCCATCCCCTTCCAGCGGACGCCGACATTGCGGGCGGTCGCGAAGGTTATGAACGGCTCCAGCAGCGTGGCGCCGTCGATCGCCTTGTTGCCGAGCGCGGCAACCATTTCGGGCAAGCCGAGCTCGATCAGCTCGACCTCGTTGGGCTCGATCCCGCCGAGCTCAAGTGCCTTTCCGAGCTGGGTGGTGCTGGAAACGCCTTTGCCCATGACGGCGAACTTGCGGCCCTTCAGGTCCTTGAAGTCTCGGATGGTGCCCGCGAGGTCGCTGCGAATGACGATGGCGGCAAAGCCGAATCCCTGGGCGACCTGGCCCTTGTCGGCGACAAGCTTCATGACGATGCCGCGCGCGAACGCGTTGAACAGAGCGGGTGTCACCGCTGAGCCGCTGACCTGCACCTCGCCGGTTGCGATCGCGGGCAGAATCTGCGGCGCGGCCTTGAAGCCGACGATCTCGACGTCGAGCCGCTCGTCCTTGAAGTATCCCTTCTCCTGCGCAATGAAGATCCCGGCATCGGACACCGCGCCGATGGCGCCGACCTTGACGCCACACGCGGATTGAGGGGCGCGGTCTGCGCCGACGCGGCCGGGGCTGCGATCGAGAGCGCAGCCGACAGGCCCACGACGAACGCGGTGGAGGCGAAACGAAAACCCATACAACTCTCCTTGGTGTGCCGTCGTTGCGGCCGGCAAGTGCGATCTTGCCCTGTTGTTGGATCCTTGCCGTGGGTGCAGCTCTAGCCTGTCGCCGATTCCGCGGCCGGAAGCGCGACCTTGCTCTCATAGTACGTCCACAGCAACTTGAAGAGGCGCGGATTGTACGTGCTCTCGGAGCAGTCGCGGGCTTCGTCGGCGGACAGCGCGATCGCCCCGCCCATGATCTCGGCCTCCAGTTGCTTGGAGGCGTTCTCTTCCAGAAAGGTGCAGCCGAAGAAGGCGGCTTCCGCGCTCTCGCCGACCACGACGCTGCCGTGGCCGCGCATCTGGACGGCGATCTTGTCGCCGAGCGCGCGCGAGAGATCGGTCGCCTGCGCGTCGTTGACCACGAGCCGCGGATTGTTCCAGGTCGGCACGCCGCCGTGCAGGAACGAGCCGTGCAGGAACACCGGCACCACGTCGTGACCGGAGATGCCGAGGACGGTCGCGTGCCGGGCATGAAGATGCGCGATGCACATGCATTCCGGGCGATCGCGGTGAATGCGGGTATGGATCCGCCATTCCAGCGGAATAAGACCGCCGGGATGATGAACGATGTTGCCGTCGATATCGAACACGAAGATTTCGTCCGGCTGCACCGTCGCCTTGTCGGTGCCGCCCCCGGGGCTGAGCAAGACGCGGTTGGTGCCGGGCACGCGCACGGAGACGTGTCCGAACATTCCGATCGTGCCCTGGTGATTGAGCATCCGCGTCAAGGTTGCCGTCTTGCGCCGCAATGTTGTCTCGTCGTCCATGAACACCTCATCCACTCTAGAAATCGGACAGCCCGAAAATCCCGTCCGGGACATCGGCTTCCATCAAACGCTTTCCGATCAGATCCCGCAGCGTTTCGGAGGTGCCGCCGCCGAGGCTGCCGTAACGCGCCCCGCGATAGAGCCGCGACACCAGATACTCGTCGGTGAAGCCATAACCGCCAAAGACCTGCAAGGCGTCGCTGGTGACGCGCACCGACATCTCGTTGCAATAGACTTTGGCCGTTGCCGCAAGCAGCGGATCGGGAAAGGGGTCGGCAGTGGCGCAGGCGCGATAGAGCAGTCCGCGGCCGGCTTCGATTTCGTGGTACATGGTCGCGAGCTTCCACCGCATGCCCTGGAATTCCCCGATCGGCCGGCCGAAAGCCACGCGCTCGCGGGCATAGCGCAGCGCCTCGTCGAATGCGCCTTCGGCAAGCCCGAGCGAGATCGAAGGATTGAGGCAGCGCTGAGTGTTGAACGCCGACAGAAGTTTCTTGAAGCCGCCTTCGCTGAGCAGCAGGTTCTCCGCCGGCAATTCGCAATCCTCGAACCGCACCTCCTGCAGGTACTCGCCGCCCATGGTGTGGTATTTGCCGGCGAGGACGAGGCCGGGCGTGCCCTTCTCGACCAGGACGCAGCCTATGCCGTCGCGTCCGGGCTGGCCGTTGACCCGCGTGAACACGACGAAGGCGCCCGCTTCCTCGGCGCGGCTGACCAGGGTCTTCACGCCCTTGAGACGCAGCGTATCGCCCCGCACGGTCGTGTTGGTCGTGTAGCTCGCAACGTCGGTGCCGGCCTGCGGCTCGGTCATGCAGATGGCGAGGATACAGTCGCCCGTGCAAACCGACGGCAGCAGGCGCCGCTTGATGGTTTCGGGTGCGTAGGTCGCGATGATGCGGGTCTGGACGCCGACTTCGCCCAGCACCGCCATCGCCGTGATGTAACAGCCCTTCGCGATCTCCTCGAGCACCAGCGCGGTGTCGAAGACGCCGAACTCGGCACCGCCATAGGCCTGTGGCACTGCCATGCCGAGCACTCCGACTTTCGCCAGGCTGGCGATGTTCTCCCAAGGAAACGCGCCGCTCATGTATTGCAGGCCGCGGGGCTTGAACTCGCTCTGGGTTAGGTCGCGCACGGTCGCGATGATGCGTCGCTGCTCGTCGGTGAGCTTGAACCGGAACGAGTCGTCCGCGCTCATGATCGCTTCATCGGTCTGTCACAGCCGGGCCAGTGGCCCGATCCGCTTGTCACAGCAGGCAGGCCTTGAGGAAGGCGACGAGTTGCGGAGAGGCGATCACGGTCGCCGCCGGGTTGGCGACTGGCTCCTTGCGATGCATGAAGCCGTGCTCGGCATCGGGATAGTATTGCCAAATGGTAGGCGCGGCACGCTTGTTCAGCGTCTCTTTGAGCGCTGCATAGGTCTCCACGCTGGCGACGTGATCGTGGCCGGGCTGGACGATATGCACGGGGCACCGGATGTCTGCAGCAAGCGCGACCGCGTCCTGCTCCTGGTTGGGAAGACGCGGGCTTTCGATCGACGGGTAGGCGGCGGCGCAGGCTTTGATCCGCGTGTCCCGCGCGGCGGTCATGAGCACATAGCGCCCACCAAGACAGAAGCCGAGCACGCCGACCGACGTGAGCTTCAGGTCGTCCAGCATGTGGTCGATCCACTTCTTGACCGCTGCCTGCATCCCGGCGTCGGAGAGCTTGCGTGCGCGCGACTTCGATTCTTCGTAATCCGTCGTCAGCGGCAGACCTTCATAGAGATCCCACACCGCGGCGGCGAGGCCGGCGCGGGCGAGCGTCTCGGCATAGCCGCGGACGAACGCGTTGACGCCGAAGATCGTCTGCAGGATGACGACGCCGCCCTTGGTGGGCGTGTCCGGTTGCGCGAGAAAGCCGGCAAGGCCGGACTGCTTGATATCTTGAGATCTGGGCGACACGGTCACTCCCCTTGCGTTTAGCTGTTCAACTGACGGCGCTATTCGGCCGCCACGGACTTTCCGAGCGCGGCGTTGACGGCAGGCATGACCCTTTCCGCCATCAGCTCCATGGACTTGCGGCCGAGCTGCGGATCGGCCCAGTCTTTGCCGCAGTATAAAAGCGTACCGAAGTCGCCGATCTGCTCGTGCAGCTCCAGGATGCGATCGACGACGCGGTTCACGCTCCCGCGGATCACGATATTGTCGAAGATGTAGTCGAAGGTGATGTCCTCGTCGGGCATTTCGGGATGCGACTTGAAGGCGATCATGCGTCGCGCCTTCTTCAGCTTCGCCGTGAGCTGGCTCATATAGAAACGATACGGGCTATCGGGATCGTCGCCGCCATAGGCTCTCGCCACCTTGTCGTCCTCGGCAACGAAGATCGAACGGGCCACCCGCCAGTTGGCGCGATCGGGCTTGTGCCCGCCCTCGACGCACCCTTTGGCGTAGTTGGCCCATTGGCTCTTCAGACAATTGAGATGCAGGAAGTGGGAGGAGATCGGCCACCACCCGCGCCGCCCGAGCGCAATGAGGCCCTTGGAGTCCGGATCGGTTGCCGTGCCGGCAATCGGCGGATGGGGTTTCTGATAGGGCTTGACCACATCGCCGATGCCGACCTCGGGCCAGAGCGTCTTCACCGTCGAAATGGTCCAGTATTTCCCCTTGAGGTCGATCGGCGCCGTGCCTGCCCAGAGGGCGAGTATATGGTCGATAGCTTCCGCGAACATGTCGTTGCGGTCGGCCTCCAGCAGTCCAAGCGCCTCGGCATCCGAGCGCAGAACGCCCGCGCCGATGCCTAAGATGAACCGCCCTTCGAACAGGTTGTCGAGCATTGCCGCATTCGAGGCCACCACGACCGGATGGGTGTGCGGCAGATTGACGACGGCGGTGCCGACTTTGATCTGAGAGGTCACGCCGAGCAGCGTGGCGATGAACATCATGCTGTTGGGAATATTCTCGGCGGCGTCGGTGAGGTGCTCGCCGCAATAGCCTTCGCTGTATCCGAGCCGGTCGGCGAGAATAAAGGCTTCACGATCCTCCTTGAGCGTCTCGACGTAGCTTCTCGCCGGCGGATGGACCGGCATCGTGAAATATCCGAGTTTCATGCGTTTCTCCGCGGCGCCGAGAATGGTCGCCGCGCATTCTTGTCTTGTGGCGGTTCTCGCACAAGAGCCTGTCCGCCTCGGCGGCGGCATTCCTTTGCGTTCGGCCATCGAAGGAAGAGCAAGAGCAATTTTGGCGTGTGGCGATCGGGACAAATGAGACGTGCTAGCCTGCCGCGAAGCAGGGGAGTTGTTGATGGCACCGCGAAACGGACAAGAATTCATCGAAGGCCTGCGCCGGGCGCCGAGAGAGGTTTGGATCTCCGGCCGACGCGTCGGCGACATCACAACCGATCCGGCCTTGCGACGGCCCATTCAATCGATTGCGCAACTGTACGACCTTCAGTCGCAGCCGGAGCACCGCGAGATCATGACCTATGCCGGCGACGGCGGGCCGGTCGGAACCTCGTTCATGATCCCGTGCACCCACGCCGACCTCGTCAAGCGTCGCGAGTCCATGAAAGTGTGGGCCGATGCCACCTTCGGCATGGTCGGGCGCTCGCCCGATTATCTCAACACGGTGCTGATGACCTGGGCCGAGGGCTCTGACTTCTTCGGACAGCCCGGCGAGCAATTCGCGCATAACGTCAGGAATTATTATGACTATTGTCGCGACCGCGATCTGTTCCTCACCCATGCCATCGTCAATCCGCAGAGCGACCGCTCGAAAGGTTCGCATCAGCAGGACAATGCCTTTGTTCACCTCGGCGTCGTCGAAGAAAAGTCTGAAGGTCTGATCGTGCGCGGCGCCAAAATGCTGGCGACTCACGGACCCACGGCCGACGAGCTTTTGGTTTACCCGCTCCCCGGCATTCGCGAGGGCGAGGATCGTTACGTCCTGGCCTTCGGCATTCCCACCTCGACGCCGGGTCTTCGCTTCATTTGCCGCGAGCCGTTTGACACCGGTACCCAGTCGCAATGGGATCATCCGCTTGGGGCGCGTTTCGAAGAGCCCGACGCGGTCTGCGTGTTCGACGACGTGCTGATCCCGTGGGACCGGGTTTTTCTCTATAACGACGTCAAGATGGGCAACGCGCTGTTCGCGCAGGCGAGCATCCGCAACCATACCGCAATCCGTGGCCTGGCCAAATGTCAATTGGTGACCGGCATTGCCATTGCGATGACACGAACCGTCAAGAGCGACGTGTTCCTGCACGTGCAGGAGCAACTCGGAGAGCTCTTGGGCTATCTGCAGCTCATCGAAGGTGCGATCCTGATGGCGGAGCGCAACGCGGAGCCGACCGGCCGCGGCGCGCTACGCCCCGCATATGCGCCGCTGCAGGCGCTTCGCTACCATTTGCCGCGGATGTACGAACGCATGGTGCAGGTCACGCAGGTCTTGGGCGCCGGGGGCCTGTTGATCAATCCAATGGAAGCCGATCTTCGGTCCGAGATCGGGCCCGACATAGCGCGCTACTATCGGGGCGCCGGCGTCGACGCAGAGAAGCGCATCCAGCTCTACAAGCTCGCCTGGGACGCCACCGGCACACAATTCGGCCAACGCATGCTGCAATACGAGCGCTACTATGCAGGCGATCCGGTGCGGGTGGGAGCCTCGTATTATCTCGATCACAATGTGGAGCCACTCCTGGCGCAGGTCGAACACGCGCTCAACGCTCATTCATAAGGCGAGCAGCCAATCTCATAACGCTGTTCATCTCCCGGGGGATGACCGCAAAGAGGACATTGCCCTTAATGGCCGCGGGCGGTGCCAGAGGGCCGATCGTCATCGCCGCGGCCGCATTGACCTTACCGACCGGTCGGCCCCCAAGGCGCCGGCCTTGAATAATTGACCAGATTGGCCAGTTTGGACTATGTCAGCGGTAGGCATGCACCGAGCGGCATTTGTTACCTTTGCAGCGTTTTTGGCTTTGGCGGCGCCCAGCACCGCTGAAGCAAAGCGCGTTGCGCTCGTGGTGGGCATTAATATCTATGACAATCTTGCCCCCGGCCAGCAATTGCAGAAGGCACGGAACGACGCACGCGCGGTGGCAGCCACCTTCAAGGAAACCGGGTTCCAGGTGATTCTGGCGGAGGACGCCGGACGGGTCGCCTTCTTACGGGCGTGGCAGCGATTCCTCGATACCGTCGCACCCGGCGACGTGACGGCCCTGTATTTTTCCGGGCATGGCGTCGAGATCAATGGTTCCAACTACTTGCTGGTCCGCGACATCCCGGAGGTCGCGGATGGCGAAGAGGTTTTGAAGAATTCCGGCGTTCGGCTCCAAGCCCTGATGGAACGGCTAAAGGAGCAGAAACCTCAGGTGTCGATTTTCATCATCGATGCCTGCCGCAACAGTCCCTACGCCAACCAGGGCGGCAAACGCGGGGTTGTTGCTTCCGCACGCGGGCTAAGACCAGAAGAGCCCCCCAAGGGAACTTTGATCATGATGTCGGCCGGGGCAGGTCAGGAGGCGTTGGATTCGCTTTCGCCCACCGATACCAATCCGAACTCGGTCTACACCCGGACCCTGTTGCCCCTACTCAGAGAGCCAGGTCTTGAAATCACGGATTTGGCCAAGCGCCTGCGTGGGAACGTCGAGGCGCTTGCGTTGACCGTTCGGCACGAACAGCGACCGGCCTTTTATCATGAGCTGTCGGGAGACTTCTTTCTGGCGGCGAAAACCGAGGCCGCGGCGGTCGTAGCCGCGAGCGCGCCCGGCACGAGCGAAGCCTCGGCCGCGTGGGGGGCAACCAAGGACACGACCAGCCCGGCCGTTCTCGAGGCGTTCATCAAGCAATTCGGCGCCACAGTTTATGCCGCCATGGCGCGCGCGCGGCTGGACGAATTGAAGAGGACACAGGTAGCGACCGTCATTCCCCCCTCTGCCCCACCGAAAGCGACGGCGCCTGGGATTTCGGTCGCGCCTGGCTCGACACCCACGGACGCCAGGCCTCCGTCGGGCGCTGCCCCCGCCCTGGCGGTTCCGAAGCCTGAGAGTAGAGGCGCGCCGTCTGTCTACGAAGCCGCGCAGGAATGGGCGAAGACGCGAGAGACGACAAATCCGACCGTTCTGGAAGCTTTCCTCGGTCAGTACGGCGACACCATCTATGGTCCCATGGCGCGCGACCGGCTGCGCGACCTGAAAAATACGCAAGTCGCGGTCGTCGTCCCGCCGGCATCAGCGTCGAAGGCACCGAACGCGACCGCTCCTGCGGTCGTCGCCCCGCCCGCACTGATACCGGGCCCGCCCACGGCGACGCCGGCGGTCGGGGTTTTCCCAGCCTCGCGGTCCTCGACGCCGCTGACCGCGGCCGAGGAGCTTGCGCTGAAGCCCCGGGACGGTTTCACCGAGTGCACCCATTGCCCCGAGATGGTGGTCGTACCGGCAGGCGGGTACACGATGGGATCGCCCGCCGGAGAAGAAGGGCGCGCAGCCGCTGAAGGGCCGCAAAACGCGGTGACGTTCGCGAAGGCCTTTGCGGTCGGCAAGTATGCCGTGACCTTCGAGGAGTGGGAGGCCTGCGTCGTCGGCGGCGGGTGCAATAGCTACCGGCCCGGCGGTGGCGAGGGCCGGCCGAGTGGCCGGTACCCGGTTGTCAACGTTTCGTGGGATGACGCCGAGGCCTATGTGGCGTGGCTCGCCAAGTCGACCGGCAAGGCGTATCGGCTGCTTTCAGAGGCGGAACGCGAATATGTGACACGCGCGGGCACGACGACGCCGTTCTGGTGGGGCCCGTCGATCTCGACGAAGCAAGCCAATTATGACGGCTCCTCCGCCTATGGCGGCGGAGAAAAAGGCGAGTACCGCCAAAGGTCCATGCCCGTGGACTCGTTCGCCCCGAATTCCTTCGGTCTCCATCAAGTGCATGGCAACGTCAACGAATGGGTGGCGGACTGCTGGAGCGGCGCGTATCAGCAGGCGGCAACCGACGGAGCGGCGTCGACCGCGGGAGATTGCGGTCGCCGCGTCTTGCGTGGCGGCTCCTGGTACGACAGCCCACAACTGCTCCGGGCGGCTGCCCGCATCGGATTTTATCCCGGCTATCGCTCCAACAAGATCGGCTTCCGGGTCGCCCGGACGCTCTGATCTTTTCGACTAAGGAACACGGCCAGCGCGGCTCGACCGCGGCATCTGTGCCACATTCGCGAGTCCCCACATCCGGCAATGTTGCGCTTTTGCCGGTTGGGTTTGGTCTGCCAAAATCCTGCTTCGGGCTTTGCGCTGGTGGTTTGGTCGGCCAAGCAGGTCGCTTTGCCCAATTTTGCGCCATGCAGGTGGTGTCTCACTGTCTCACCGACCTAGTACCACTGAGTCAGAAAGTCGCGGGGCGAGTTCCGTCAGAATCAGATATCGGGCGAGATTCACATCAGCTGATGAGGGCCGAGATGGGTCTCCCCAGGGCGGAATGCAGTGAATCGCGATTTGCGAAGTATGTCGTGGGCATTGCGAGCGTGATCGGGCACGCGGATCGGGTCCGGCCATTGTGGGACTATTGCGTAGGCCTGATGATGCCGTGTGAACGCAAGAGCGTTGAGCC
>Ga0208989_10000493_pt1 | contig 11453 bp, 13 predicted proteins | sample MedBloCAOM3_M1_FD_187852 | JGI IMG/M metagenome (GOLD analysis project Ga0208989, IMG submission 187852) | Forest soil microbial communities from El Dorado National Forest, California, USA - Mediterranean Blodgett CA OM3_M1 (SPAdes) (version 2) | ecosystem: Environmental > Terrestrial > Soil >...
TTACCGTGCTTGACGGTGGCAAGGTCGCCCGCGATCGCCCCGTCTGTGACGCCGAGCTTCGGCTGTGCGGTGATGTAGCGCAGCGTGCCTGACTCCGATCCGGCGCCGAACAGCGTGCCCTGGGGACCGCGCAGCACCTCGACACGCTCCAGGTCGAAGAGCTCCAGGTCGGGCGTGAAGAGCGCAACCGAGATCGGTGATTCGTCCAGATAGACGCCCACCTGTGGTTTCACACCCGGCTGATCGCGCACCACCTGACCTGAGCTGATGCCGCGGATTGCGATCTGGCTCTGGCCGGGGCCAATGTCCGCAATCGTGAGTCCGGCAACATTGCGCGCCAGGTCGACGATGCTGTTTGCGCCGCTCGCACGGATATCGTTCTGGGTCTGCGCGGCGACCGAGAAGGGGACGTCCTGGAGGGAGGTCTCACGCTTCTGCGCCGTGACGATGACTTCCTGCATCGCGACCTGGTCCACCTGTTGCGCATTGGCCACAATGGGCAGCCCTGCGAAACCCGCTGTCGCGATGAACCCTATCAGGCGGCTGGTAAAGCCCGCTCCAGTGCACGCCATGTCGATTCCCTCCCGAAAAATGCGAGCAACCAGCTCTATCGGCCGGTGTCTCTCGCTTGTTGTTTGGCTCCGCCGGACCGTCGGCGGATTTCGTAAGTGCGCTCATGATACACACCTACGTGTCTTCGCTGCCACAGGTGCCGGAGGCTCAGGCGTCCTCTTGTACGTGCGCGACACGGAGCTTGAATACCTCGACTGCGCGCGAGCGCAGCGCGCGGTGCAGGGGAATGAACAAGTAGTAGGTGGCGAGAAAACACACGACCCGCGCAAGCGTGGGAGTGCTCGCCGCGGCGGGCCAGAAGGCGTGCCCCGCCGCGGGGGCCACGAGCCAACCCAACACGAGGACACCCCCTAGCACCGCAAAGTAGATGCGGCCCGCGCGGGTGAGCAGCAATCGCTCGCGCCCGCGCGGGTAGTGCATGCGGGTGCGCAGCCACACCATCCCGACGATGAACACCGCCGTGCCCGCGGTGAGCCAATCCACAGGCGTCATGGCGCGCGAAAATCCACGCCCGCGTTCTTCAAGCGTTCAAGAGCCGCGCGCTCGAGTCATGGCCGCGCGGTCGCATCGATGAACGCGTCGAGGTCGTGCTTCATCTTCGCCATCGACGGCGGATGCACGTACATCATGTGGCCGGCCTCGTAGTACTTCATGTCGATGCGTGTGCCCAGCCCCGGCGGCAGACCGAGGTGCGCCATGACGTACTCGGTCGCGGAAAACGGCGTGGCGAGATCATAGTAGCCGTTCAGCACCAGCACGCGCAGGTTCGCATCCTTCACCAGCGCCTCGGCGAGGTCGACGCCTGAATTGACCATGGCCTGCTCGCCGTGTTCGGTCTGGTGCACCCACTTCCAGTGTTCGCCGATGCTGAAATTGGTGGTGCGGTAGGTGCTGCCCTGCCCGAACCTGAGCTCCCCGTGGTAGTAATCGAGGAACGCTGCCGCAAAGGCGGCGCTGATCGCGGACGACTGCGGGTCATAGTCGGTGTACTTCTCCAGCGGATCCATGGTCGGTCCGACAAAGCGCCCGTCGAGGCGGCCGAGAGTCTTGCGCTGCGCCTTCAGGAGCTCGTGCGCGAAGGCAATCTCCGACACGCGCAGGTTGGCAGCTTTCAGGTAGTCGACCGTCAACCCGGTGAACTCGTGCATCTTCTGCGCGACCGCCTCGCGGTCGGCATCGGACAGCGCATCGCCCTTGAGCAGCGCCGCGCTGAAGGGACCCATGGCGTAGGCGCGCACTTCGGTGAGAAACGGCTCGAGCGCCGCGGGCTGGTTGGGCAGCATGTGATGGTACCAGGCCACGGCCGCGTACCCCGGCAGGTACACGGCATAGGGCCGGTCGTTTCCGGGCAGCTCGGCGAATATCGCCTCGATGTCGGTGGCGACGGACACGAGTATCAGGCCGTTGAAGGCGAACGAGCGCCGTCCCCGCAGGTAGTTGACGATGGCCGCCCCGCGCGTGGTGCCGTAACTCTCGCCCAGCAGGTACTTCGGCGAGGTCCAACGATTGTTGTCGCTCACGTACTGCGCAATGAAGCGGCTGACGGAATCGATGTCCGGATCGACCCCCCAGAATTCGTCGTCCCGGTGATCGCACACCGCGTGGCTCAAGCCCGTCCCGACCGGGTCGATCATCACCAGGTCGCTCTTGTCGAGGACGCCGAATTCGTTGTCCACCGTGCGATACGGCCCTGCCGGCGTCGGACCCGGATCGGACACCACGACGCGCTTCGGTCCGAGCACGCCCATGTGCAGCCACAGCGATGACGATCCCGGTCCGCCGTTGAACGCGAACATCAGCGGCCGCGCGCCGCCGGCCTTGAGGTCGTGCCGCGCATAAGCGATGTAGCCGATGCTGGCGATCGGCTTGTCCTCGTCGTCGCGGATGATCAGCGTGCCGGCGGTGGCGGTGTAGTCGAATGACTTGCCGCCGACGCTCAGGCGATGCTGGGTGACCGAGCTCTCCGCCTTCGGCAGCCGCATCCACTGGTCTTTCTTCTCGCCCTTGATGTCGATCCTGCACAGCTGCGAGGTGAGAACCGCTGCGGGGCTGGGCTGCTCGACCGCACGAGATGGTTCCTCCTGGCGCGGGCGCTCGTCGGCGAGCGCCACGCCGCACACACCCGCCAGGGCAATGATGCCCACCGACCGCCGCTTCCACATCGCACGACTCCCTGTTGCCGGCGGGCCGCTCCCGCACCGCGCCGGCTTATACCACGATCGCGCCGTAGGGCGCTCGTGACGAAAAGATACGGTGTGCGGGAGAGGCGCTTGCCGCGCGGTAAGATTCGCGCAACACATGACCGGGACAGAACATCCACGCTCGATCCGCTCCTTCGTGACCCGCGGCGGCCGGATCACTGCGGCGCAGGAGCGCGCGCTCACGGCGCTATGGCCGAAGTACGGCGTCGCGTTCGGGATGCAGGTGCTCGGGGCCGGCGCGCTGTTCGGCCGCGACGCACCGCTCACCATCGAGATCGGCTTCGGCAACGGCGACAACCTGCTGGCGCTCGCGACCGCGCATCCCGGGCGGGACTTTCTCGGCGTCGAGGTGCATCGTCCGGGCGTCGGCCGGCTGCTGCTCGGGCTCGAGGAGCGGCGGCTCGCGAACGTACGCGTCGTCTGTCACGACGCGGTCGAGGTATTCGAGCGGCAGGTCGCCCCGCAGTCCGTGCACGAGATCCTCGTCCTGTTCCCGGATCCCTGGCCGAAGAAGCGCCACCACAAGCGGCGCCTCATTCAGCGTCCGTTCGTCGACCTGGCGGTGAGCCGCCTCACGCGTGGCGGCGTGCTGCGCCTCGCCACGGACTGGCAGCCGTACGCGCTCGAGATGCTCACGACACTGGGCGCCACGCCGGAGCTGGAGAATCTCGCGGCCGACGGCGCCTTCGTGCCGCGGCCGGCGGAACGCGCGCCCACGCGCTTCGAGCGGCGCGGCGAGCGCCTGGGCCACGAAGTCTGGGACCTGGCGTTTCGGCGAACCTGAGACTGTCGACACGCCTTCAGTTGACGGCGAACGCCTGGCGCAGTCCGTCGAGCACGAACTGCACGGCGAGCGCGCCCAGGATCACCCCCAGGAGCCGGCTGGCAACATTGGCGCCGGTCACGCCGATCACGCGCATCAGCGGATCGGCCAGCAGCATCAGCAGCAGTGCGATCGCGAGCACCGCCGCCGCCGCGGCCAGCAGTGCGCCAAAGAGCGCCGCCTGGCCGGCAAGGTGCAGCGGGCCGAACCACAGCAGAATGGTGGCGAGCGCCCCGGGACCTGCGATGAACGGAAACGCCAGCGGAAAAACCGAGATATCCGCGCGCCGCCGGCTCTCGGCCGCCTCGCTGCTGGAAGTGCGCGTGCCGGACTCGCGCGCAAACACCATCTCGAGGGCGAGCAGAAACAACAGCAAGCCGCCGAATATGCGAAACGCCTCGAGGCTGATGCCCATGAGCTTGAGGAACCCCGCCCCGCCGAGCGCGAACAGCAGCAGGATCACCGCGGACACGCTGACCGCTTTCAGCGCCATGCGGCGCTTGTACTGGCGGGTGGCGCCGGCGGTGAGCCCGGTGAACAGCGGAATGAGCGAGACCGGTTCCACCACCACGAAGAATACGACAAAGAACTTGAGTGGCTGCTCGAGCATAGATGCCGTGCGCGACGGGCGGGCCCGCGGCGAAATCCCCGATAGTTCTTGAAAGCGTCAAAGACGAAGCGCAACATCAATTGTAGAGCGCACTGGGAATCCGCAGAAACTAGGGAATGTCTTCGCGGGAGGTGGGCGACGATGGCGACTCCTCAACCGGCTATCGGCGATTGGTATCGCTTAAGCGGCGGCGCGTTGTTCGAGGTGGTGGCCCTCGACGACCATGACGGCACCATCGAAATCCAGTATTTCGACGGCACGGTCGAGGAAATGGATATCGAGGACTGGGAGACGCAGTGGGAGGACGGCGCGCTGGAAGCCGCCGAGGCTCCCGAGGACTGGAGCGGCTCGGTCGATGTCGAGGCCACGGACGAGGGCCGCAGCTCCGGCTCGGACTCGCTGGGAGAGGACCGGGGCCTGCGGGCGGGCTCACTCGACGGTATCGATCTGTTCGAATGATCCGCCGCCCGCATCGCTAACCGGCCGCCTCCGCCAGAGCGTTCACGTCCACGCTGTCGGCCAGCAGAACGAATCCGTACCTGATCTCGAGCGCCACGGGCGTGAGCGCGCGTCCGGCGCACGGACCCGCCACGCAAAAGCCGGTACTCTTCTCGAACACGGCGCCATGCGAGGAGCACAGGATGAGCGCGCCGTCGGGCGTGAGAAATCGGTCCGGCAGCAGATTCAGCGGATGACCGGCGTGCGGACAGCGGTTCACGTAGCCGTGCACCGCCGCGCCCACCCGCACCACAAAGCCCCGCAGCGGCCAGTCACCGGCACCGATGGTGAAGGCGCGTGCGCCTAGGCGCTCGAGCTCCGTGAGGCGGCACACGACCCTCTCCAGGTCGAATGCCCGAGCGGGCTGCGTGCCCTCGCCGGTGGTCACGGGCACACTCAGCCGCGCAGCTTGTCCAGCGCGTCGATCTTGCGCCGGGTCAGCCACACCATCGCCAGCCCCGGCAGTGCCAGAACGAAGCTCATCACGTAGTAGGTGTACCAGCCCCCGTGGTCGGCGGTCCAGCCGGCCGGATATCCGAGGCTGTAACGCGGCAGCAGCGCGAGCACCGACAGCAGCGCGTACTGAAACGCGCTGTAGCGCACGTCGCACAGCGCCATGATCAGCGCGACCAGCGCGATGCCGCCCATCGCGGCGGCCACGTGCTCGATGGTCACCGCCGCCACCATGATGGGCCAGCTCTTGCCCGCGAGCGCCAGCGCGCAGTAGAGCAGGTTGCTCACGGCCTGCAGCACGCCGAAGGCGAGCATCGAGCGCAGCAGGCCAAGGCGCACCATGAGCACTCCGCCGAGCACTGAGCCGGCGAGGCTGCTCGCTGTGAACAGCGCCTTCACGATGATCCCGACTTCGGTCTTGGAGAAGCCGACGTCCATCATGAACGGCGTGAACAGCTTGTTGGCGAATGCATCCCCGACCTTGAACAGCAGCACGACTCCCAGGAGCGTGAGCGCACTGGGCGTGCCGAGAAGCTCCCGGAGCGGTTCCAGCACCGACTCGGACAGCGAGCGCGGCTGGTAAGTGTTGTGCGTCGTCGGGGCGCGCACCGTCGCCACGCCAAAGAGCAGCATGATGACGGCGAGGATCAGGAACGCCGGCCGCCAGCCGAAATGATCGGCGACCACCAGCGCCACCGCCAGGGCGATCCATGAGGCCGAGCGGTAGCCGAGATTGGCGGCCGCGGCCGCCAGCCCGCGCTCGCTCGGCAGCGACACGTCGGCGCGGTAGGCGTCGATGGCGATGTCCTGGGTCGCGGAGAAAAACACAATCGCCACGGCGCAGGCCGCGATCGGCGCCAACGAGACGCCGGGGCTCTGCAGCGCGAACAGCGCGATGGCGGCGGCGAGCGCAGCCTGCATTGCCAGCATCCAGCCGCGGCGCCGCCCGAGCAGCGGCAGCGGATAGCGATCGATGAACGGCGCCCACAGGAATTTCAGCAGGTAGGGCAGCGCTACGTACGACATCACGCCGATGGTGGTGTTGGTGGCTCCCGCGTCCTTGAGCCAGGCCTGCAACGCGCTCTCGGTGATCTGGTTGGGAAACCCGGAAGCCGCCCCGAGGAGCAGGATCGCCAGCATCTTCGGGCTCGCGAGCACCTCCCGCAGCCGCGGCTGGCCGGTGGCGCGCGGCGCGCTCAAAGATCGTAGTCCATGATGAGCGGCGCGTGATCCGAGAAGCGCCGCTTCCTGTAGATGGAGGCGGCGCGCGCCTTGCCGGCGAGTGTGCCGCTCACCACCTGGTAGTCGATGCGCCAGCCGACGTTGTTGGCGCGCGCCTGTCCGCGGTTCGACCACCAGGTGTACAGATCCGGCTCGGGGCGCACTTCGCGGAACGCGTCCACGTACCCGGCCGGCCCGAACAACCGATCCATCCAGGCGCGCTCCGCGGGCAGGAAACCGGAGTTCTTCTGGTTCGACCTCCAGTTCTTCAGATCGATTGCGCGGTGGGCAATGTTCCAGTCGCCGCTCAGGATGCAGTGGCGGCGCCGCCGGCGCAGGCGTGCGAGATGTCCCGTGAAGGCATCGAGAAAGCGGAATTTCGAGGCCTGCCGCTCGGGGCCCGCGGAGCCCGAGGGCAGGTACAACGATACGACCGACAGCTCCCCGAACTGCGCTTCCAGGTAACGTCCTTCGCGGTCGAACTCGGGGACGCCGAAGCCGCGCACCACGCGCTGTGGGGCGTGGCGCGTGTAGAGGGCGACCCCCGCGTAGCCCTTGCGCTCGGCATCGCAGAAGAAGCTGTGATAGCCCGGCAACCTCACGCCATGCTCCGCGAGCTGATGCTCGTGGCTGCGGGTCTCCTGCAGGCAGATGAAGTCCGCGTCCTGGCGGCGCAGCCAGCGGAACAATCCCTTCGCCGCGGCGGAGCGGATACCGCAGACGTTGACGGTGATGACACGCATGAGGCAATCATATGGCATGCAGCAATACCAGCTCACCTTCATCGATCTGGCTCTGAGGCGCGATGCGCTGCGCTTCGGGCACTTCGCGCTCAAGTCCGGGCGCGAGAGCCCATACTTCTTCAACGCCGGCCTGTTCAGTGACGGCGAGGCGCTCGCGACACTCGGGAAGTGTTATGCCGCGGCCATCGTCCACTCCGACATCCGCTTCGACATGATCTTTGGCCCGGCTTACAAGGGCATCGCGCTGGTGGTCGCGACGGCGGTGGCGCTATCCGGCGAGCACGGCCGCAGCGTCCCGTACGCCTTCAACCGCAAGGAAGCCAAGGACCATGGCGAGGGCGGCCGCGTCGTGGGGGCGCCGCTCAACGGGCGCGTGCTGATCGTGGACGACGTGCTTACTGCGGGCACCGCGGTGCGCGAATCGCTCGAGATCATTCGCGGCGCAGGCGCGCAGCCAGCCGGCGTGGTGCTGGCGCTCGACCGCCAGGAACGCGGGCGGGGTGCCTCGAGCGCCGTCCAGGAGCTTGAGCAGCAGCAGGGCCTTCAGTGTGTGAGCATCGTCACACTTGCCGACCTCATCGAGGCCCTGTCGCGGCCGTCCGAGGGTCCGGCGCGCATCTCTGCCGAACAGCTCACAGCTCTGCGTGCCTATCAGCAGCGCTACGGCGCCAAGTAACACTTGCCAGCCGCGTCGCTCGCGCTGGAATATAGTGGTATGTTCGCCCGTGCCCGGCGCCCCCGATTTCGCTGGCTGCTTGCCTGCGCGGCACTCGTATGTGCCGGCGCGTGCGCCGCGGCCGCTCCTTCATCCAAACAGGGCATCGCCTATCGGTGGGTCGATGAGCAGGGAGTGGTGCACTACGGCGACCACATTCCGCCGCAGTACGCCTCGCAGGATCGCGCCATCCTCAACAGTCAGGGCGTGGAGGTCGGGCACCTCGACGCGCAGAAGAGTCAGGAGCAAGTCGCTGCGGTTGCGCGCGAGCGCGCGACGCAAATGAGGCAGAGGCAGCACGATGCCTTCCTCATCACCACCTACACATCCGTCAAGGACATCGAGGCGCTGCGGGACGTGCGGCTCGGTCAGCTCAGAGGTCAGCGCGCCGCGGCCGAGCAATACACCGACAGCCTGCGCGTGCGCCTCGCGACGCTGCAGTCGCGGGCGCTGAGCTTCCGGCCGTACAGCTCACGCGCCGACGCGCGGCGCATGCCGGATGACCTGGCGGAGAATCTGGTGCGCACCGTGAATGAACTGAATGCGCAGAGCCGCGAGCTCGCCGTCAAGACCCAGGAAGAAACGACGCTGCGCGCGCAGTTCCAGGCCGATATCGAGCGCTACCGCGCGCTGCACACCATCCACTCCCAGTAAGCGCTGCTTTCAGCGCGCGCCGGAGTGACCGAAACCACCCGCCCCGCGCGCGGACGCTGCGAAGTCCGCCACCACTTCCAGCTCCACCTGCACCACCGGAATCACGACCAGTTGCGCGATGCGCTCGCCGGGCCGAATGGTGAATGGCTGCGCGCCGCGGTTCCAACACGACACCATCAGCTGCCCCTGGTAGTCCGAGTCGATCAGGCCGACCAGATTGCCGAGCACGATGCCGTGCTTATGACCCAGCCCCGATCGCGGCAGGATGACCGCGGCGAGTGCCGGATCGTCCACGTGGATCGCGATCCCGGTCGGGATCAGCTCGGCCCGACCGGCCTCGAGCACCAGCGGGGCGGCGAGGCAGGCGCGCAGATCGAGGCCGGCGGAACCACCGGTGGCGTAGGCCGGCAGCGGGAATTCCGCGCCGATGCGCGCATCCAGGATCCGCACCTTGAGCGCGCGGCGTGCGGCCGAGCGGGTGCTCAAGCGAGCGCCGTGCCGCGCGTGCGGGCGCCGGCGCGCGCCGCGAGATCTTCGGCGATCAGGGTGACGAGCCCACGTGCGAGCGTGAGCTTGCCGGCCCGGCCAAGCTCGTGGCGCCCATTGCGGGACAACACGATCAGCTGGTTGTCCTCGCAGTCGAAGGCCTTGTCGTGGCCGACTTCGTTGGCCGCGATCATGTCGAGATTCTTCTTCATGAGCTTGGTGCGCGCGTTCTGCTCCACCGCTTCGGTCTCGGCGGCGAAACCCACCACGAACGGCCGGTCGGCCCGGGCGGCCACGGTGGCGAGCACGTCCGCAGTGCGCTCCATCGCCAGCTCCATCGTTTCGGTGGTCTTCTTGATCTTGTGCTCGGCGGCGCGCGCGGGCCGGTAGTCCGCGACCGCGGCGGTGGAGATGAAGACGTCGGTTCCGGGCAGCTCGGTGAGCACCGCGGCCAGCATGTCGGCGGCGCTCTCCACATCCACGCGCGTCACGCCGGTGGGCGTCGGCAGGCTCACGGGTCCGCAGACGAGCACCACCGCCGCACCCGCCTCGCGCGCCGCCTGCGCGACCGCGAAACCCATCTTGCCGGAGCTGCGGTTGCTGATGAAACGGACCGGGTCGATGCGCTCACGCGTGGGGCCGGCGGTGATGAGGACGCGCCTGCCTGCGAGCACGCCGCTCCCAGACAGGAGCGCGCCCACCCGCTCGACGAGCTCGAGCGGCTCGAGCATGCGGCCCGCGCCGCTCTCGCCACACGCCTGGTCGCCTTCGGCGGGCCCGAGGACCTGCACGCCGCGCTGCGTGAGCGTGCCGATGTTGGCGCGCGTCGCGGCATTGGCCCACATGATGTGGTTCATGGCCGGCGCCACGGCGATCGGCGCCTCGGTCGCAAGACACAGCGTCGCCAGCAGGTCGTCCGCCTGCCCGGTGGCAAGACGGGCGAGAAAATCCGCGCTCGCCGGCGCGATGAGCACGGCGTCCGCCCAGCGCGCGAGCTCGATGTGGCCCATGGCAGCCTCTGCGGCCGCATCCCACAGGTCGCTGCGCACCGTGCGTCCCGAGACCGCCTGGAAGGTGGTCGGCGTCACGAACTCGCGCGCGCCCGCGGTCATCACGACCTGCACTTCCGCGCCGCGCTCGCGCAAGCGCCGCACGAGGTCCGGGGTCTTGTAGGCGGCGATGCCGCCCGTCACGCCAAGAAGAATGCGTTTGTCTTGCATGGGAACTCGATTCGCCTGCAGGTAATTATCGCACCGCGCCTGCCGGAACGCGCAAACGGGCGCGCGAATAGTGGGGAATCGCGCCACTTCGGGCGGTTTCTCCCCCTCCCGCCCCGTAGCGACGGGTCCTTAGACTGGCTGCCCACAGTCGTTAGAACCGAAGGTAATGAGCATCCGGCACTGGCCCGGCGCGGAGCGGCCGCGGGAGAAGCTGCTCGAGCGCGGCGCGCACGCGCTCTCGGATGCCGAGCTCGTGGCGCTGCTGCTTGGCTCCGGGACCCGGGGGCGTAGCGCGGTCGAGCTGGCACGCGGCCTGATCGCGGACTTTGGCTCGTTGCGCGAGCTGCTGAACGCGGAAGCGCAGCGCTGCCTCGCGCAGGCGGGCATCGGGCCGGCGCGCTACGCGATCCTCAAGGCGGCGGTGGAGCTGGCGCGGCGGCATTTTCGTGAGGCGCTGCGCATCGGACCCGCGCTGGCAGCTCCCGAGGCGACGCGCACTTTCCTCCTCGCGCAGTTGCGTGACCGGCCGTACGAGGTTTTCTGCTGCCTGTACCTCGACAACCGGCACCGTCTCATCGCTTTCGAGGAGTTGTTTCGCGGCACCATCGACCGCGCCGGAGTGCATCCGCGGGAGGTGCTGCGCCAGACGCTGCTGCACAATGCGGCGGCGGTCATCTTCGCGCACAACCACCCCTCCGGAGTGCTCGAGCCGAGCCAGGCGGACGAGCTCATCACCCGGCGTCTGAAGGAGGCCCTGGGCCTGGTGGATATCCGCGTGCTCGATCACTTCATCATCGGCGACGGGCGGTGCTTCTCTTTTTCAGAACATGGGCTTATCTGATAGCCCGGGACGAACGATTCGCATCGGCGTCGGTCCATCATGACTGCGTCGCCATGCGCGGAGGTCGGGCGTGGGAGGGCCGAAGACCTGGGGTCCGCGGCGAGGCATCGCGCTCGCCGCCGTGGTCGCGTTGCACGCCGGGTTCGTCATCACGTTGACGGTCGCGTTCCGAACTCCGACTTCGCCATCATCGACAGAGTTCATCAGTGCGCTGATCTTTCTGTCAGCGTCACCTTCTCCGCCCGCCTCTTCGAACCGACCGCGCCCGCAGCTTGCTGACGAGACCCCGCGGCGCTTGTCGAGCCACCGACTACACCGCCCCCGGAGATTGGCTTTCCAATCCGTGGGGATACGGCGATCGACTGGGTAGCGGAGGCGCGCTGCGGGGCCGGGACAAACAGCCGGCGGGCGAGCG
>Ga0208989_10000495_pt1 | contig 11436 bp, 9 predicted proteins | sample MedBloCAOM3_M1_FD_187852 | JGI IMG/M metagenome (GOLD analysis project Ga0208989, IMG submission 187852) | Forest soil microbial communities from El Dorado National Forest, California, USA - Mediterranean Blodgett CA OM3_M1 (SPAdes) (version 2) | ecosystem: Environmental > Terrestrial > Soil >...
CTTCGAGGGGCACCCTCCCTACCAGGCGCTGCTCGAGACGATCCCGACCCTGCTGATGACCTGCGAAGAACCCGGTCTGATCGGATGTGCTGTCTTGGCGAACGAGCAGGCGGTGACGGCTTGAGCGCTCGCGCCCGCCGGAAGGCTAAACCGCAGCGCGTCGCGCGGAGCCCGCTTGGGCGCTGTTTCGATGGCGGTGTGTCTACACGCGATAATTGCAAGATCGGCGATAATCCCCTAATATTTGCGCTGGCCGGGGGAGGAGGCGTCGCACCGTGACGTGCCGATGGCCCAGCTGGACCGGAATTCTGGCGATCTCGGCCGTGAACGCCACGTTGGCCGGGCCGGCCGCGTACGGACAAGGCGCGCCTTCCCCCGATCTCCCCGACTCCGCCTTCCAGGCCATTCTTGCGTGCCTCGCCCTCGGCCATGAGATCGTGATGGCGCCGCGCCTCGATTGCGTCCCTCGCAACCGGGGTGGCGCCATCGCCGCAAAGGCGCACATGCCGCTCGGCGAGCGCGAGGGGAGCGGGGATTGGGATCCGGTCTGCCGGGACGCGAACGATTCGCGTCGATTGCCCTCGAATATCATCAAGCGCATCGCCGCGCAGAAGGAGGTGACGATTGCGCCCAGCGGGATCAGGATCATTGGGGCGGTGTTCTGCGGCGGCCCGCGCGCGGCCGCCCTCGATCTCGTCGGTCTCGACCTCAATTACTCCCTGGTGATCGACCGGTCGGTGGTCAACGGCTTCCTCGATGCGCGCAATATTCGCATCAGGGGCGACTTCAGCTTCGAGAACACGGTGATCCTGCAAAATCTGCGGCTCAACCGCGCCCGCGTGGAAGGCTCGGTCTACGCCAACAACAGCTTCATGGACGAGCTGTTCGTGAACGATACGCAGGTCAACGGCACCTGGTGGCATAAGGACAGCATCGTGTTCTCGGACGCGAGCATGGTCCGCGCCAATGTGTCCGGCGATCTCAACATGAGCAATTCCGCGTTCACCCGGCTCTGGCTTCAGTCGAGCCAGATTGCCGGCACGCTCGGTCTCGACGACACCGAGGCGCGGTGTGCGTATCACCTCCACGCCAATACCGTGGGCTATCTCGCCGCCAACCGGACCGGGTTCGGGATCGTGAAGACGGCGGCTTCCGGCGATCACCCGTCCCTCGACTATGCGTGGTGGAACCGCGCGGTGTCCGGCAGCCCGAAACCGGACACCCAGCAGATGATGGAAAGTCCCGCGATCCGGCGCATCGCTGACGCGGCCCTGGCTAAGATCCGCAATCCCAAGGCCGCGAGCGCCAACGATCCCCGACACGCCAACCCAAGACGTGTCCGCGGGTGCGAAGACACGTCGGCGAGCGAATATCTCGAGTTCTACGTCTTCGATACCAATGTGCAGGCGGCGTTCTGCCTGACGTCATTCGTCTGGATGGCCCCGAAAAACGCGCTGCCTGACAGCGAACATCCGATCTCGATCGTGGCGCTCAACGGCACCAAAATCAGCGGCAACCTGATCATCGATCTGTGGGCCGACGAATCGTCGGAGGTCGGCAAGCTGAAAAAGGAAGACAAGAACTATCGGCTTGTGCGCGCCAAGCACAAATTCGAGGCGATCGGGCTGAGCACCGCGGCGTTGATCTCGGACTTTTCGGACAATGCGCGACCTTATTTCATCTATGTCGATGGCTTGAAGTTCGAGCGCGTTCACAAGGCCAAGCCCGCCTGCACCAACGTCTCCGGCGCCAAGCTCGCCACGCAGGTCGAACTGCCGAGCACGGACGATGTGCTGCACTGGCTGGACAAGAACGAAGCGCCCTCGTCGCAGCCCTTCATGGCATTCGTCGCTGCGTTCGAGCAGGCCGGCACCAGCGCGACGCCGTTGCGGGTGCAGCAAAAGACCGTCGATCTCTGCGAGAAGACGGCGCGCTGGTTTTCTTTCATCACATGGCAGTGTCGGGGGGAGCGGCTTCCTTCCGGCTCGCCGGTCGACTCATCGCCCAGGGGGCCGCCGCAGACCGGGGCCGTGGCTGCCGTCGGCGAAATGTTCAGCGGCACCGCCGAGCTGGTTACGATCGCCTACCAGTGGACGTTGTTCCTGCTGGCCGATCACGGCATGCGTCCGGCCAAGGTCGTCTGGTCGGTCGGTATCGCGCTTCTCGTCTTCCTGGGCTGGTTCTGGTTCGTCCTTGGGATCGTCGGCTTCGAGCCGAAAAGCGAGGGCAATCCACTGCCGGGCCAGTTGCCGACGCTCTGGCCGGTCACCCTGTTGTTCCTGTTCGACCGGATGATCCCGGCCTACAAGATCCGCGACGAGCATTACGCGATCACCAGGGTGTATCGCAAAGCGACCGCGGCCGAGATCCACGCTGGCCCGCTGGAGCCCGGCGCGCCGCCTTATCCGATCCGCTATCTCGGCAAGACCCTCCTGGTTTGGCCCGCCGCGGACGGTGACGTGGAGAAGGCCGAGAAATGGCTGGTCGTTCTGCGCATCATCGGCGTCGTGTTCACGATCTTTCTGCTGGCGGCAATCAACGCGCTCGCCTCGGGCTGACCGAGGTCCCGCAAGCGCCGCACAGCGGGCGACAGTCAGCCCAAGCCCAACGCCGCGAACGCGTCCCGGTGATGCGCGGCCGCGTCCGGAGAAAAGCAGCAGAACACGACCCGCTTGATGCCCGGTGCGCGGGCGATCTCAGCTGCCGCGGTGCCGACAGCGACCCGCGCGGCGCGCGCCGCGGGAAACCGGTAGATGCCGGTCGAGATCGCAGGAAAGGCGATCGAGGCGAGGCGATGCTCGGCGGCCAGAACGAGCGCGGTGCGATAGCAGGAGGCGAGCAACGCGTCCTCGCCCTGCTGGCCGCCGCTCCAGACCGGCCCGACCGCGTGAATGACGTGCCTGGCCTTGAGGCGATAGCCGCGGGTGATCTTGGCCGATCCGGTATCGCAGCCGCCTAGCATCTCGCACTCGGCCAGGAGCTCGCGCCCGGCGGCGCGATGAATGGCGCCATCGACGCCGCCGCCACCGAGCAGCGTCCGGTTGGCCGCATTGACGATGGCATCGACGTCGAGGGTGGTGATGTCGGCGACGCAGATCTCAAGCCGGGACGCTCCGACATTGGCGGTGAGCAGGGGAAGGGCGCCCTCGGCCATGGCGGGCAATGTAGCATATCGCGTCCGCAAGGGGCGGCGGTCGTTACTCCCGCACGGAGCGTTTCGCGGCCGTCGAGCTCGCTGGATGCGTCACCCGCGGGCTTGACATCGCAAGTCGGATTTATCCGACTTGCGTACTTGAAATGTCCGAAATCGGGTAAACCCGATTTCGGGTGGTCCATCGTTCTTCGTAAGAAGGTTTCTTGCGCGAAGACGATGGATTGCCCGGTCAAGCCCGGCAATGACGAACGATACTTGGTCTGACACGCTGACAACGCTCAAAGACAACAAGAAAATTTGCCGAGTGATAGAGCATGATTCCGAAAAGTTGCCCACTTTTCGGATAAGATCATGCGACCGAATAAATACTTAGAGCGAAACCGTGATTCAGTCTGAACCGATTTCGCTCTAACTCTCCGCCAGCTCGGCCTCGATCTTGTCCGCGATGTCGATCGTGCTCCTGCGCCCGATGTCGTTGAAATGCTTGTCGAGGAAGCGGCGGGTCGCGCGCTGGCCGAGCTTGCGCAGGGTCTCGAAATATTCGTAGTCGGTCTTGAGCGTGCTGCGGGCGCCGAAGGTGTCGCCCACATCCTCCATCACGATGCGATGGAGCTTGAGCCGCCGGAATTCCCCCTCCCGCGTTCCCCGCGGCAGGCGTCCCTCGTCGATGAGCCGGTTGACGAACGCGACCCCGCGCAGCTCCGACAGCAGCGAGGCGTTGAAATTGATTTCGTTGACGCGGCTCATGATCTCGCGCGTGTTGGTCGGCACCTTGCGGCGCTCGCGCGGATTGATCTGAACGATCAGCACGTCCTCGGTCGCGGTCGTGCGCAGGAACGGAATGACGGCGGGATTGCCGCTGTAGCCGCCGTCCCAGTAGGGCACCCCGTCGATCTCCACCGCGCGGAACAGCAGCGGGAGCGAGGCCGAAGCCATGACCACCTCGGGGGTGATTTCGTCACGGTCGAAGACGCGCAGCTCCCCGGTGTGAACGTTGGTGGCCGAAATGAACAGGTCGAGCCCGCGGTGGCCGCGGATCGCCTCGAAGTCGACGAAGCGCTCGATCACGTCCTTGAGCGGGTTGATGTTGAGCGGGTTGAGATCATACGGCGACAACATGCGCGACATCGCGCCGAACCAGAGGCCCTCGCGCGGGACGAAGGGGAACAGGCGCTCGACCACGCCGCGTTGCAGGTCGGGCAGGTGACCGTCGGCGCTCACCGCGCGCCAGAAATCGGCAAGCCGCTGGCGCGCTTCGTCGGCCCCACCGCGAGCGAGCCCGTCGGCCAGCATGACCGCGTTCACCGCGCCCGCCGAAGCGCCGGAAATACCCTCGATCTCGAGACGACCGTCGTCGAGCAGTTGGTCGAGCACGCCCCAGGTGAAGGCCCCGTGGGCGCCGCCGCCCTGCAGCCCGAGATTGATGGGTTTGCGCCGCCCTTTCCGCACCCGTCCCGGCCGCCGCTCCCGGCGCGGCGGGGTGCGAGCGGTCATCACCTGGGTCACAAGGTTTGCGAGCAAGATTGGAAACATTCACGCCCTGCCGATGAGAGGCCCCTCGACGGTGGGGCACCCAATGTGGGGATGGGATTGCTGCAATGCAATATTAATTATGGCAGTGCAGCAAGGCCGCAACACGCCCAAAACGGGTAAAGTCCGCCCATGTCCAAAGCCAAATCGCCCCGGAAGCCGTCGACGGCCGCACCGGCGCCGGTGTTCCCGGCCCCGGATCATGACCACGACCGCTGCTCGACCGATGCCATGGCGGTCGCCGAGGCGCGGTGTGCGGAACGCGGCCAGCGGCTGACCCCCATCCGCCGCAAGGTGCTCGGCGCCCTTTTGGCCAGTCACAAGCCGCTCGGCGCCTACGAGATCATCGACCGGCTGGCCCCCAGGGGTCCGCGGCCGGCCCCCATCACCGCCTACCGCGCGCTCGAGTTTCTGCGCCAGAACGGGCTCGTGCACCGCATCGAGAGCCGCAATGCCTTCATTGCCTGCGTCCACAATCATGCCGCCGGCGCGCTCGTGGTGTTTTTGATCTGCGAGCGTTGCGGCGCGGTGGGCGAGGCGTCCTCGACCGATGTGACCGCGACGCTCACGTCGGCGGCGCGCGCGGTCGGCTTCACCCCCAAATCCCCGGTGATCGAACTCACTGGGGTCTGCACCCATTGCGGCGCGGCGTGATGCGGCGTGGCGACGACGGAGCGCGGACGACAGAGGACGGACAGCAAGCGGCTTCTCCGGCCTCCGCCGTCGATCGTGCGTCTTCCGCCGTGGGGCGGCCGCTCGACGCGGTGGCGGCTGCGGTCGCGGTCGTGCTCTGCCTGAGCTGGGGTTTCAATCAGGTGGCGGTGAAGCTCGCGCTGCCGGAGATTCCCCCGCTCATCCAGGCCGCGTTCCGCTCGACATTCGGCGCGCTGATCGTCGTGGCGTGGGCGCGCGCTCGCGGCGTGAAATTGATGGAGCCGGACGGCACCCTTGTGCCCGGCCTCATTGCGGGGGTGCTGTTCGGGCTCGAATTCCTGCTGATCTATCGCGGCCTGGTGTGGACGAGCGCGAGCCGGGCGTCGCTGTTCCTCTACACCGCGCCGTTCGTCGTCGCCATCGGCGCGCGCTGGCTGCTTCCCGGCGACCGCTTCGATCGCTGGCAGTGGGCGGGATTGCTCTTGTCCTTTGCCGGCATGCTGATCGCCTTCGGAGTGCCGACGCCGGGCGGCAATCCCTACGAGCTGGTCGGCGACCTGATGCTCGTCCTCGCCGGTGCGGCCTGGGCCGCGACCACGCTGGTGATCAAGGCAACGCGTCTCGTGCGCGTGTCGTACGAAAAGATACTGCTCTACCAGCTGATCGTCTCGGCGCCGATGCTCGCGCTGTGCGCGCAGATATCAGGCGAGCGCGTGGTCGAGCCTCCCTCCGCGGTCGCCCTCGGCTCGCTGCTCTACCAGACGGTCTGGGTGGTGGCGGTCACGTTCCTCGCCTGGTTCGCGTTGATCCAGCGCTATTCCGCGAGCCGGCTCTCCGCGTTTACCTTTCTGACGCCGCTATTCGGGATCGCGGCCGGGCATGTGGTGCTCGGCGATCCGCTGACGCCGGCCTTCGCGCTTGCGGCCGGGCTGGTGGTGGCGGGTCTCGTGCTCGTGAACCGGCCACGTTGACGCAGGCGGCGTAGTCTGGCACTTCCCCAGGAGCTGTTTTCCGGCCAGCCGATGCCCATTTTAGCCCGAGAGGGTGCCGGAAAATGCGACAATAAGCTGGAACGCCTTGTCGATCCGACGGAGTGCAAGGTGCTCGAGCGCAAAGGAGCCCACAAATGACCGAAGCGGGGCCGCAGGAACGACGACGGTCGGTGGCCGTCGATGTCGGTGGAGTGCTGGTCGGCGGCGGTGCGCCGGTCGTCGTGCAGTCCATGACCAACACCGACACCGCCGATATCGAAGCGACGACGCGGCAGGTGGCGGCGCTGGCGCGCGCGGGCTCCGAGATCGTGCGCATTACCGTCGATCGCGACGAGGCGGCGGCCGCGGTTCCGCACATCAAGGAACGGCTGCTCAAGATGGGCGTCGGCGTGCCGATCGTCGGCGACTTCCACTATATCGGCCACAAGCTCCTGGCCGATCATCCCGCCTGCGCCGAGGCGCTCGACAAGTATCGTATCAATCCCGGCAATGTCGGCTTCAAGGAGAAGAAGGACCGGCAGTTCGGCGCTATCGTCGAGACCGCGGCCAAGCACGGCAAGCCGGTGCGCATCGGCGCCAACTGGGGCTCGCTCGACCAGGAACTGCTGACCCATCTGATGGACGAGAACGCGCGCTCGCCGAACCCGATCGAAGCCCGCGCGGTGACGCGCGAGGCGATGGTGCAGTCGGCGCTGCTGTCGGCCGCGCGCGCCGAGGAGATCGGACTGGCGCGCGACCGCATCATCCTGTCCGCCAAGGTCTCCGCGGTGCAGGATCTGATCGCGGTCTATCTGGACCTCGCGCGACGGTCGGACTACGCGCTCCATCTCGGGCTGACCGAGGCCGGCATGGGCTCCAAGGGCATCGTCGCATCGGCCGCAGCGCTCAGCGTCCTGCTGCAGGAGGGCGTCGGCGATACCATCCGCATTTCGCTCACGCCCGAGCCCGGCGGCGACCGCACGCTGGAGGTAAAGGTGGCGCAGGAAATCCTGCAGACCATGGGCTTTCGCGTCTTCGTGCCGCTGGTGGCGGCGTGTCCGGGCTGCGGCCGTACCACCTCGACCACGTTCCAGGAGCTCGCCCGCGACATCCAGAGCTTCATCCACGAGTCGATGCCGGCGTGGAAGCGGCAGTACCCTGGTGTGGAGACGCTCAACGTTGCGGTCATGGGTTGCATCGTCAACGGGCCGGGCGAGAGCAAGCACGCCGACATCGGGATCTCGCTTCCGGGGACGGGTGAGCAGCCGGCGGCGCCGGTCTTCATCGACGGCAAAAAGGCGGTCACGCTGCGTGGCGCGACGGTCGCCGCCGACTTCAAGCAGATGGTAATCGATTACATCGAGCGCCGCTTCGGCCACGCCGGCGCCGGACGCACGGCGGCGGAATAGGCGAATTCGCCTTAGTCTCGTTCCTTGCTGGATCGGATGCGGAGCAACGCCGCCGGGCGAGCTTATTGCCGCGGCTGCGCGGCCGCGGACATTTCAGCGAGTATCCCGATAATCCCCACCAGCAGACAAAGCAGCAGGATCTTTTCCATGTGCGCTCAGGCCCATCCCATTACCGTCCGATAGAACGAGATCGCGGCGGCACAGGTTCCATGGCGTGGCGAAAGCAAGGTAACATTTGCATAAAGTTCCATGGCGAACGACGGCGCGGGTCAAAATCGTGATTTGACTCGTATTACACGAATCTGCGAGACGTAAGCATTGTCCAGACATGCGCTTATCGACGTGGCTTGGCTTCGGCCGGGCGTACGTGTTCGTCGTTTCCGGGCGGACGCCAAGCGGCGTCGGTGCGAGTTTGAATGAGCGGCTACGAGGGCCGGCTATTGTTCTTTATTGTTATCGGCGATCGTTCTGAGCGCGGGCTCTGAGAAAATAGCTCTGCTTTATCAGCTACTTAAGGCTGATTCGCGGCAGCGAAGTTATTGTTATTTCATTGTTATTAACAATGGACCGGCCCTGCAGCGCGGGAGGGAGCCGACATCGTGTGGTTCAGATCGCGCTGGCCGCGATGTTCACGGTGAGCGCCAGCAGCGCCGTATTGAAGAAGAATGAGACCACGCCGTGGGCGATCACGGTGCGGCGGATCGGCTGCGAGGCCACCGCGACGTCGGAGACCTGGCAGGTCATGCCGACGACGAAGGAGAAATAGACGAAGTCCCAGTAGTCGGGGTTCTCGTCGTCGGGAAACTTGAGCCCGCTGCGCTTGGCGCCGTGCTCGCCGTAGTAATCGTGGGCATAGTTGAGGGCGAAGATGGTGTGGATGAAGACCCAAGACAGAAAGATCGTGACCGTCGCCAGCGCGAGCTGCACACCGGTTCGCTTGTCGCCGTCGCCGATGCCGAGCTCGGCAATGATCACGCCGAGGCTGGCCAGCGCGGCCAGCACCGTCAGCACCAGGAGAGCGATGCGGCCCTCGTCGTCCTGCGCGGCGTGCTCGCGAATGCCCGCGATGGTCGAGCGCGCCATCAGGATACAGGTGAGGAGAAGATAGAGCGCGACCCCGGCGTCCCAGCCCAGGATGATGCGCGTCGCGGTTCGCCACCCGGAAAGCGACAGCGCCAGGGTCACGGCGATGCCGATGGCGATCGAGATCAGCAGTCGCGGGCGGGCATGCATGAGCCGCAGAAGGTAGGGCGGCCGGCGCGCCGGTCGTTTGCGTTGCCGGGCCATGCTTACGCCGCCTTCGGCGGCAGGTTCGGGAGTTCGGCGGCGTAGACCTCGTCCATGCGCGATTGCGTACCATGCCGGGCCAGCGCCTCGGCGAACATGCGGCGCACCAGCGGATGCTCGTCGGCGTAGTCGACCTGGGTGCCGCCGAGCCGGCGCGAGATCCAGGAGATCGGCACGCCCTGCGCATTGCGCGGCGACCAGTGCTTGAACGCGAGATAGCGGGCGGGCGTCGGCCCGGAATTGAAATGCTGGTGAAACCAGGCGTTGGGCGGAACGATCAGTGTGCCGAGCTGCCAATCGTAGCGGCGCGGCTCCTCGCCCTCGGGCCACATCAGCGAATAGCCCTCGCCCGAGAGCACGATGACGTGCGCGCCCGGCCCGTGCGCATGTGCCTTCTTGTAGGTGCCGACCGGGAACTGGGAGATGTGGCTGGCGATCGAGCCGCGCGCCATGTTGAAGCGGATATGGCCGCCGCCGGCGCCGCGCTCCTTGGCGGCGATCAGCGGCAGGTTGACGGCGTCGGGGACGAAATTCGTCTGCAGCAGGAAGCCGATCTGCTCACCCTTGGCGCTGTAATAGTCAGCCTCGCCGGAGAAGCGGCTGACGAAATCATGTCGGTGATTGAAGACGAAATCGATGTCGTCGTAGAGGTTGATGACCGAGGGCGCATTGGTCACCGCGACATAGCGCACCGGTTCCTGGCCCGATCCGTTGAAATGCTGGTACCAGCAATTAAGCGGGATGGCGAAGATCGCGCCCGCCTTCCATTCGAAGGTGACGCGGGCGCCAGCGTTGTTCCACACGGTGGTCGATCCGCGGCCTGACAGCACCAGGATCATCTCTTCGAACAGGTGGTGTTGGGGCTCGAGTTTCCGGCCCGGCGCGATCTCGCAGACGTAGCAATCGTTGGAGGTGCGCGAAGCCTCGTGGTTGATGAACACGCCCTTGCCGCTCTTGCGCGGCCACGGCTTTAATTCGGCGGTGCGCAGGTTCGGCACGTATTGCGCGCTGACAATGTCCAATCCCTCGCCGCGCACGAAGCGCAGATAGGGCGAATCCTTTTCGGTCTTGAATTTGTCTGCCAGCTCCTGCGAGACGATCGCGTCCTTGGCCACGGATGTCCTCCAGGCTGGTCGTTGCTTTGATCTGGTGTACCAGCGGCCGGCGGCTTGCGGCAATCCGTGCCGCAGGCTCATGCCGCGCATTGCAGCCGCCGATATGAAGCCGGGCGTGACATGGGACGGGCGCGCTTCATGGTATCGACCAGCTCGCTGACTTGACGGGGATACGCGACGAAGAACTCAGGCTCACCGCTACCGCGACCACGCGAGTACTCCGCGCTTCGAACCCGGTTTCCGTCCCCCATAATGGGGCGGAAATATTGCGACGCACCAGTTCCAAACGATCGTGGAGGCGATATTCATCTTGCTGATTTAACGGCATTTTAAGGGCGAGCTCCTCACGCGCCGATCAAAGAATTGTGCGTTGCAATAAACGGCCCGCAAGGCCAATTGGGCGGGGCACGAAAGAACAATGGAGAATGAACATGAAGACGACCGTGATGAAATTGGCGTTTGCCAAGTTTGCCATCGCATTGGCCCTTGCCGGCGGTGTCGCACTCGGTGCCGTCGCTGTGTCGTTGACGGGGGCCACTGCTTCGTTCGCCCAGCAATGCATCCCGCATTACGACAGCTCGGGCGCGCAAACCGCTCCGTACTGCTGAGCGATCCGCAGCACCCTAATAAACGGAAGAGTCCGGGCGACCGGACTCTTCCCATTTGTGCGGAGGTAAAGCGGCACCCAGACCGGCGAGTTGTGCAAACGATACCGACGAATGCCGCCGCCGAGGCGCATGGTGCGTTGCCGGCCGAGCGGATGGATGATCGCGGATTTCGCCGCCGCGCCATCCGGGCTACGCTCGCGGACAATGCCCGCTGCAACGCAATCACGCACCCTGCGCCGTCCACTCTTCCGTCTGGCATGGGCCGTCGTGATTGCGATTCTCTTCGTGGTGCTGCTGCCCTATCTGCTCGTGCCGCTTTATCGCGTGGTCAATCCGGTCTCGACCCCGATGCTCTGGCGCTGGGCCACCGGCGCGCGCGTCGAGCACAACTTCGTCCCGCTCGAGCGCATGGCGCCCGCATTGCCGGTCACCGTCATTGCGTCGGAGGACGGGCGGTTCTGCAGCCATCGCGGCATCGATTGGCGAGAAATCAGTGAGCGGCTGGAAGACGCCGACATCAGCGAGGCGAGGGGCGTCTCCACCATCACCCAGCAGACCGCGAAGAACCTGTTCCTGTGGCATGGGCGCAGCTTCGTGCGCAAAGGCTTGGAGTTCCCGCTCGCGCTGTGGATCGACCTCGTGCTGCCCAAACGGCGTGTGCTTGAAATCTATCTCAATATCGCGGAGTGGGGTCCTAATGGACAATAC
>Ga0208989_10000496_pt1 | contig 11429 bp, 9 predicted proteins | sample MedBloCAOM3_M1_FD_187852 | JGI IMG/M metagenome (GOLD analysis project Ga0208989, IMG submission 187852) | Forest soil microbial communities from El Dorado National Forest, California, USA - Mediterranean Blodgett CA OM3_M1 (SPAdes) (version 2) | ecosystem: Environmental > Terrestrial > Soil >...
GAAGTGGCAACGAACTTAGTTGACGAATTACACTAAGTGGTATTTGATGCCCATACGCAAGGCCTCGGATGCCATGTGAAGAGGCGGACGCCCAGGCCTATGGCCTCGCCGCGATGATGAAATCGTTCGGCGACGCCGATCCGAAGATTCTTCAGGCGCTCGCCTCGACTGGCATGAGCCCGGGGCAGCTCATGGCGCTCGCCTTCCGCGACCTCGCCGACAATGCGACCAAGATCGGCCAGCTCAACGTCACCCCGGATCTGTTGCGCGAGATGCTGCAGCCTCAAACCGGGCATTGAGCCATGCAGCCCTCCGACCGCAAGATCATATTGGTGGTGCGCGAAACAAGGCTCGACGAGCTGATCGCCCGTTTCAACACGGTCCAGCAGGCGCAGTTCTATGTCGAGCATCTCGGGTCTGATTTCGGCGACTACCTTGCGGAGCAGCGACAGCTGCACGCCGCCACGCGCGAGGTCGAGACCAGCCTTCGCGCCTTCGGCCGGGTTCAGCGGCTCGATCGACGCTATCTCGGAAATTTCATCTTCGGGACCGACGATATCGTCGTCGTGCTGGGACAGGATGGGCTGGTGGCGAACACGCTCAAATATCTCGACGGTCAGCATGTGCTCGGTGTTAACCCGGACCCGAAGCGCTGGGACGGGGTGCTGCTGCCCTTTCGCCCCGACGATCTCCCCAAGATCATGCTTGAGGAGGTGGCTCGCAAACGGCCACTCAAGCGCGTCACCATGGCGAAGGCGTCGCTCAACACCGGGGAGACACTGTATGCGGTGAACGATCTCTTCGTCGGCCCGCGCAGCCACGTCTCGGCCCGCTATACGCTGCGGGTCGACGATCGCGAGGAACAGCAATCCTCGAGCGGGATCATTGTCTCGACCGGGATGGGGTCGACCGGGTGGCTCAAGAGCCTGTATGCCGGCTGGGCCGGTGCCGCCGCCAGCTTCGACGTCGCGCCACCAAACAAAGCGCTGGACGCGTCATTTCCCTGGGATTCGGAGTTCCTGCATTACTTCGTTCGCGAACCATTCCCGAGCCGAACCACCGGCGCCTCGCTGGTATCCGGCCGAATTCCAGCCGGTAGCGCAGCTGCGATTGTCTCCGGGATGGCCGAACACGGCGTGATCTTCAGTGACGGCATCGAGGCCGACTTCCTCGAGTTCAACGCAGGAGCGCGGGCGACGATTGGCATTGCCGAACGCCAGGGCCTTTTGGTGGTGTGATGGCCGGCCTGATCCTGGCGCCTTGCGCGGCGCCCTGCCAGCGATGCAGGGACTTTCCCGACATCAGGCGTATGACGGCTGCGCTGCCTGGCATTCCCGCTATTGCCAAGGTCAGGCCTTCAAAGTCAGGCCTTCAAAGTCAGGCCTTCAAGGTCAGGCCTTGGCGGAAATCTCGGTGCTGGTCACCAGAATGACGTCGCCGTCGAGAATGGGCTTTGCGATGCCGAAGAAGCGCGCCACCACTTGTGAATCGTTGTGGGCGTCCATGGCGGCCTGATCGAGGAACCGCTCATAGGTGGTGAAGACCGAGGGGTTCTCCTGTTCCTGTGAAACGAAGAAACCGATCGTGCCCGGCTCGTTGACGCGAACGTTTCCGGCGACCTCGAGCAAAGCGCGGCGCATGGTGTCTTCGTGACCTTTTTTGACGCGGATGACGGCGCTGATGGTCAGCATGTCAAAGCCCTTTTGTGATGAACCCCACCCACGATCGTGCAGACCGCAGCGTATGTCGCCCCGAGCTCACTCTCAACAAAGATCGACGAGTCGTGCGCGAATTCCGGCTCAGGACGGGAGAGCTTCGATAATCTGGCTGGTACTGGTGACAAAACCAAAACAGAACTTGACGTTCCAGAGCGTGGCCTCGCGGCAGAAATCGGGCGAGGTCGTTCCACAGCAATCTTCGACCAGCACGCAATTGTAGCCGAGGAAATGCGCGTCGGTCAGCGAGTGCAGCACGCATTGATCGGTGTTGACGCCGCTGAAGAACAGCGTCTTGACATCGAGGTTCTTGAGGATGCTGTCCAGCGGCGTGTCCCAGAAGCCGCTGATGCGATATTTATCGACCTTGATATCTTCCGGAAGCTGCTCCAGTTCGTCGACCACGGCCGCCGACCAGCTGTCCTTCTCGAGCAAATGTGCGCCATTGCCCGGTAGTTCGCCGCCGATGCCGATGCCGTTGCCGTCGCGGTTGAAAACATACAGCGTGGTCGGCGGCAGGTTCTTGCGATCGGCGCGGTTGCCCCAGTTCAGCCAGATGATCGGAACCCCGGTCGCGCGAAGCGCCGGCAGCAATCGCTGCAGCGGCTTGATCGGCGCGCGTTCCGGACTGAGGTCTGCGCCAAGCCAATCGACCCAACCTCCGGGAGCGCAGAAATCATTCTGCATATCGACGACGATCATGGCCGAGCGCTTGAGGTCGATGGTGATGGTCTGCGGTTCCGCTGTTATCGTGGCCAGCACCGGCGTCGCGGGTGGCATCGAGAGATCGACGTGCGTGGGGCTCACTTTCCAGGCGTAAGCCCCGTCGCCAATCCGCGCCATGCCCGCGTCATCTCCGGCTTCCGCAATCGGCATCAATTTCGTCGCCATCTCGCTTCTCCCTGAATGCTGCACACGGCACTGTTTCAGGGCGCACCTAAGCAAGGCATGTGCCAAAAGCATGTGACGAGAGCATGTGCCAAGAGCAAGGCATGTGCCAAGCAACGGAGACAAGCCTTACCCGCGTTCGATCGGCATATTGCGACGGCCGCCGATCCGGCCGCTCTCGCATTCGATCCGACAGAATTCGACGAAGGTCTCGGCCGCGAGACCGAGAGGTTTTGTGCGGGACCAGGCGATGCCGGCATCCATGGTGGGAATATTGGCCGCCACCTCCCGAACCTCGATCTGGTCGCCTTCGAGCGACCACGGCCGATACATCATGTCGGACAGGATCGTGACGCCATTGCGAAACGCGATCAGGCCTCGCACCGCTTCGACCGACTCGGTTCGCACGATGATGTTGGGCTCCAGCTTGTGCGCTCTCCAGTAGGAGTGCGTGGAGGTTTCGGCATCGTCGATCAGAAGCTGGATGTAAGGCTGCCGGGCCACATCGGCCAGCGTGATGATTTCGGCATCCAGCAGGGGATGCTTGGGTGGCAGCCAGAGCCGGCGCATCGAGCGGACCAGCGTATGACTGACCAGATTGGCGTGCCGGGACAGGTTCGACACCAGCATCAGGCCGAGTTCGTATTTTCCGGAAACCAGCCCGGCCTCGATGTCGCTTCGCTTCACTTCCTGGATGAACACTTCGATGGCGGGGAAGCGCTGGTGGAAGCGGGCGAGCAAGGGCGCCAGAAAATATCCGCTGATCGTGATGGTGACCGCGAGCTGGATACTGCCCGAAATATCGTTGATCGGCCGCGTGATGGCATAGCCGGCGCTCTCCACGGCGGAAAGGATATTCCTGCAATGCGCGAGCAGCCGGTGGCCCTCGTAGGTGAGCGTTAATCCGCGCGGGTGGCGCTCGAACAGTTTCATGCCAGATACGGCGGTGAGTTCCCCTATCGCTTCGGTCACCGCGGATGGCGAAATGCCGACCATGGCAGCGGCGGTGCCGATCTTGCCGGTCTCCGCGACCGCGACGAAATACCGAATTTGGCGAAACGTCACAGAAGCCATGAACCGATGCGGCCCATGGAGCGATTGAAGTTCGTGCGCGCCGCCGGTCTCCAGCCTATTCATGGAGCATATTTCTGCACCGCTGCATCATTCTTAGCCCGAGATCACCCGGTATTTCCGAGATCATAAATCGTAAAATGCAAATTTACAAATGCGTGGCCCGGGCTTCACTCTGGTTCAGCGCCATCAGCAGAGCTGCCGCCTTCCGCTTTCGCGGGTGAATGCAACCAATGATCGCAGGGGAACGAGAATGTCGCACCCACTCACCATCGCAGCATCATGCGGCGGAATCGCCCGCGCGTTTGCTGTCGCGCTCGTTTTCGTTGCCGGCCTCGCGGGCAGCAACATCAAAGCGAGCGCGGTGGAAATGTCGCCGGCAGCGAAAGCCGTCGTTGACTACGACAAGGCCTTCACCACTCCGACGAAGAAATACCGGATCGCGTATCTCACCGAGTGCGTCGACAATCCCTATTGCCTGGCGCGCCTCGAGGGTCTCAAGGCCGCGGCGAAGAAATACGGTTTCGACTTCAAGATATTCGACGCGAACTTCAGCCCGGCGACCCAGGCGAAGGTCGTCGAGAATGCCGTGACCGAAGGTTTCGAGGGCTATCTGTTCGGGCCGGCGGCGGCGCAGCCGGGCTGCGGCCTTTACAACCGCTTATTGAAGCCCACCGGCAAACCGGTGGTCTCGATCGATATCGCGATGTGCGGCGATCCGGACTACACGCCGGGCCTTGCCGCCACGCTCACCATGCAGGGCCCCTACCATTTCGACAACATGCTCGACAACGCATTCGCCTCCTGCAAGGGGAACTGCGAGGTCGCAGCGGTCGGCGGCTTTGTCGGTTCCGATCTGTTCACCTATTGGGAGAACGCGATCAAGAAAGCCGCCACCAAATATCCGAACGTCAAGGTTGTCGTCGATGAGCCCGCCAATTTCGACCCGCGCATTGCGCTGAAGAAGATCCAGGACGCGCTGCTGGCGCATCCCCACATCAATATCGTGATCTCCTCCTGGGATGACATGTCGCGCGGCGTCGAGCAGGCCGTGGTGGCGGCGGGCAAGGTTCCGGGCAAGGACGTCAGCATCTTCTCCGGCGGAGCAACCAAAGTCGGCGTCGAAAAAGTCAAGTCCGGCAAATGGGCTTCCACGATGGCCTACCTGCCCTACCAGGAAGCCTATTACGGCGCCGCCGCGCTGATGATGGCGCTGGATGGCAAGCCGATCAATGCCTACATCGACGAGGAACTGCTTCCGGAGATCGTCAATTCCACCGGTACTGGTTTCATCAGCAAGGCCAACGCCGACAAGTACAAGCCGGTGTACTGAGCGCGATGAATACTCATGCGTGCGGGTAAAGGCGTCCCGCACGCCGGTGGGAGCAAGGAGATTGGCGATCGAGCAAGCAATCGGGAGCGAGACGGCAGCGCGCCGAAGCATGCTGATACGCAAGCGTGATTCCAACTCGACAGTCGCGATCCGCGTCCGCAACGTATCAAAATCCTTTCCGGGCGTGCAGGCGCTGCGCGGGATCAATTTTGAACTTCTGAGCGGGGAAGTGCACGGGCTTGTCGGTGCCAACGGCGCGGGCAAGTCGACCTTCATCCGGATGCTGTCGGGGGCAAGCCAGCCCGACACCGGCGAAATCGAGGTTCAGGGTTCGCCGCTGCTGTTCGAGGATCCCCGGCTGCAGCGTGGTGCCGGCATCGCCGCCATCTACCAGGAACTGACCATCATCCCGGAGATGTCGGTTCTTTCCAACGCCTTTCTCGGCAGGGTTCCCAGCCGGTTCTTCGTCACCGACAAAGGGCGGATGGAGCGCCGCTTTGCCGAGCTATCGGAATGGATGGGCCTGAGGATCCCGCCGCATGTGAATGCCGGCTCGCTCTCGGTCGCCAACCAGCAGATGATCGAGATCCTGCGGGCAGTGCAGACCGACCAGAACGTGCTGATCATGGATGAGCCCACGGCACCGCTTGGACCTTACGAACGCGCAAAACTCTACGACCTGATCCGGCGCCTCAAGGAAAGTGGCGTGGCCATCCTCTTTATTTCGCACGATCTCGATGAGGTGCTGGAATTGAGCGACCGCGTCTCCGTGATGCGGGAAGGCCTGCTGGTCGAAACCCGGGGTGCGGCGAAATGGACCAAGGACACGCTGGTTCAGGCCATGCTTGGCGATATCCAGATCGTCCCGGGCAGAAAGCGGACCCACGGGTCGGACCAGGAGCTGTTGCAGGTCAGCAAGCTTGCTCTGCCCGGTCGCCTGTCGGGCCTGTCATTCGGCCTTCATGAAGGCGAGATTCTTGGAATCGCCGGCCTGGTCGGAGCCGGACGCAGCGAGGTGCTGCGCTGTATCGCCGGGGCCGAGCCTTCGGCGGAAGGATCGATGCGCTTTGCAGGCGTGGATCGCCCTTGGCCACGAACCGTTCGCGAGGCGATCCGGCGCGGCATCGTGCTCGCCCCGGAGGACCGCAAGCGCCAGGGACTGGTGCTGACGCGCTCGTCGCTGTCCAACCTCATGCTGGCCGATCTTCACGCCGTCGCCGCCGGGCCCGTCATCGACCGGGGCCAGATGCGCGAGCGGGGCAAGACGCTTGCCCGGCAGCTTGGATTCGATCCCGAACGGCTCGATACCGAGGCGCTTAATCTGTCGGGAGGGAATCAGCAAAAACTCGTGCTTGGAAAATGGCTCAACCGGAAACCCAGGATCCTGCTGCTCGACGAACCGACCCGGGGCATCGACCTCGGCGCCAAGCAGGAAATCTTTCAGGCGATCCGGCGCCTCAGCGATGAGGGCATGGGGGTGATTTTGGTCTCGTCCGATCTCGAGGAGGTGGTCGAGCATTCCGACCGCGTCCTCGTCATGGCGCGCGGCCGCCAGATCGACATCCTCGATGGCCACGATGCCACGGTCGAGCGGATTCTGAATTTGATCTTCGCGGTCGAAAGCCGTGCCGTCGACGCGGGAGCCAACTGATGAGCGACGCGGACATCCTTGCGTCGGCACCGGCACGGCAATCCGCCAGCTGGCATGCGCAGTTGCCGACATTGATCCGGATTTACGGCATCATCCTCACTCTCGTCCTGCTGCTGGCGGTGGTCACGATCGGCAACCCGGCGTTCATTTCGCAACAAAACATCTTCAACATGGCGTCGCAATGGGCCCCCGCGGGAATCATGGCGGTTGGCATGACCTTCGTGATTCTGACGGGCGGCTTCGACCTGTCGGTCGCATCGGCCTATTCGCTGTGCGCGGTGGTCGCAGCCTATGTCGGACAGACCCACGCGCCGTCGATTGCATTCGCCGCGGCGATCGCGATCGGCCTGGTGTTCGGGCTCGCCAACGGCATCCTGGTCGCGGTGGTTCGCATCAATCCATTCATCACGACGGTCGGCAGCGGCTTCATCATCAATGGCGTGGCCCTGGTGATGACGCAGAACGCCGCGTTCCTCGTCGACAATGAGGATTTCGCGATCCTCGGGGCGGGGCGTTGGCACGGCGTGCCCTATTCGGGGATGTTGCTCGTGATCTTCCTCGTTGTCTTTGGTTTTGTGCTCGCCCGCACGATCTACGGCGAAGCCATCTATGCGGTCGGCGGGAATTATGAGGCAAGCCGGCTGTCGGGAATACGGGTCAGGGCGGTCGTCGCGAGCACCTACGTGCTGATGGGCGGATGCGTCGGCCTCGCCGGCTCTATCGCGGCGTCGCAGCTCTCCTCGGCGCAGGCCAATCTCGATCCCGGCATCATCTTCGACGTGCTGACGATCGTCGTCGTCGGCGGGACATCGCTGTCGGGCGGCTCCGGCGCGATGTGGCGAACGGCCGTCGGCCTCGGGATCATTGCGACGATTTCGAACGGTTTCGTGCTGCTCGACATCAGCCCGTATTATCAGTCGATCATCAAGGGCTCGATCATCGTTGCCGCGCTCGCGCTCGACACCGGGCTGACCCGCCTGGTACGGGCGAAATAGGGTGCGCGAGCCCGTGTCCTTGCCGCGCGGCCATTTCCCATCAGCCATCGGAGTTGATCATGAGTTTCAAGCTGGAGGAGACCACCATCGGCGACGTTCACGAAGGCTACCTTTCCGGACAGCTGACCTGCGTTCGGCTGGTGCAGGCCTATCTGGATCGAATATCGGCCTATGACCAAAGCGGTCCCGCGTTGAATGCCTTCGTGAAGCTCAATCCGGCTGCGCTTGAAGAGGCTGCCGCCCTCGATGCGCATCTGGCGGCCAGCGGGGCGCTGTTCGGGCCGCTGCATGGAATTCCCGTGGCGGTCAAGGATCAGGCGGAGACCAAGGGCATCGAGACGCGCTTCGGATGCGAGGCGCTGTCGGGCTATGTGCCCGAACAGGACGCCACCATCGTCGCCAGGATGAAGGCGGCAGGCGCGATCATCCTCGGCAAGACGGCAATGCCGGATTTCGCGACATCGTGGTTCGGGTATTCCTCCGTCAACGGTGAAACCAAGAACCCTTATGATCTCGATCGTGATCCCGGCGGCTCCAGCGCCGGCACCGGAGCGGCGATCGCGGCTAACCTTGCAACCGTGGGAATCGGCGAAGACACCGGCGGCTCGATCCGGCTGCCGGCGAGCTTCAACAACCTTGTCGGCGTGCGCGTGACGCCCGGCCTCATCAGCCGGACCGGACTGTCGCCGCTGGTGGTTTTTCAGGATACCGCCGGGCCGATGGGCCGCACGGTGACCGATACGGCGATCCTCTTGGATGCGCTGGTCGGCTACGATGCACAGGATCCCTACACGACAGCGTTCGTCATTGCCGATCACAAGGGCAGCTATACCCAAAACCTGAACCCCGACGGATTGAAGGGCGCGCGGATCGGCGTGCTCAAGGAAGCCTTCGGCAGCGACGAGGACCCGGACTGCGCGCAGGTCAACGCGGTGGTTCGCGCCGCCATCGCGCAGATCAGATCCGCCGGTGCGGAGATCGTCGAGGTCAGCCTGCCGAATTTGATGGACTTCGTCGTCGAAACCTCGCTCTACATCACGCACTCGCGGCACGACATCAACAAGTTCCTGTCGTCGCGCCCGTCATTGCCCTATTCGTCGATCGACGCGATCTACAAGGACGGGCGCTATCACAAAAACCTCGACCTGATCGACGACATCATGACCGGCCCGGCGCATCCGGAAGAGGATCCGGCCTATTACCGCAAGCTGGCCGCGCGGGAGGCATTTCAACGCGCCGTCGTCAAGATCATGGCAGACAATCGGTTGGACTCGATTTGCTTCCCGCCCAGCCAGGTGCTGCCGCCGACCCGCGAAGAGCTTCGCAACGGTCGCTGGCCGGTGCTCGGCTTTCCGACCAACACGTTGATCGCGGCCCAGACCTGGTTGCCGTCGATCTGCCTGCCGGCCGGCTTCACGGCAACGGGGGTCCCGGTAGGCATCGAGATGGTGGTGTTGCCCTATCACGAGCCCGATCTGTTCAAAGTGGGCTACGCCTTCGAGCAGGCCACGCATCACCGCGTGCCGCCGCGGAGCACGCCCGCGCTTTGACTTTTGCAACCGCGAATCGTGTTTTTTGGCGGGCCCGACATGGCTCGAACGCGTGACCGTTGCCTTTCGGGCGTTGCTGCTCGCCCAAAACAGCCCCGGTTTGGCCGTTGCCGAGGTCCGGCCAATCGGCTAAATGGACCCCTCAGCACCCGTAGCTCAGCTGGATAGAGCGTTGCCCTCCGAAGGCAAAGGTCACACGTTCGAATCGTGTCGGGTGCGCCACTTTCGCGCACTTTCAGACCCATCGGTCCGCAGAATGTCCGCTTAATCGGTTCGCGCCCTGTTCACGCCGGGTGCCGCAATGACCCCTCCCCGCGGAACCGATACGGCGCGACAGCGAAAGCCGATCGAGCACTCGGTCTACATTGGCCGCGAACGGCTCGGTCGGTACGCGCAGACTGATCGAAGAAAATACAAAGCGTTCGACGCCAACGACCGGCCGTTGGGAAACTTCCGCGTCCGCACACGCGCGCTGGCCGCGATCCGCAAAGCAGCGCGGAGTGCGCGCTCATGATTAGCGTTTCCGACGAGCTGGCAAACCAAATTACAGATCAATCGCTTAGTCCTGACGGCCAAGCGCTTTACTATGTCATCAACGCCGCGTGCGACGTGCATCAACTCGATGAGGCCGGCAGGCTAGTCTGGCAAGGCAACTACACCGGCGCGATAAGTGAGGCCGAGGCGACTTATCTTGCCAACTTCATCCAACGCCGGCGTCCCCTGGGCCGCCATAACGCGCCTGGGCACGCAGTCCAAGTAGGTCGCATCAAGGGCCGGGTCAACGGCAGCGTACATCGCCGGTTCGTTTCCCGTCAGCGCCCGCGGTCGCCCGACCGCAAAGCATCGCGTGATCGCCGGCGGCGGCTCGGCGGTCAGGGCGCGCTTCCGGACGATCTGCTGAGCCACTACACCGAAGGCCAGCGTGCCGTGCTGTGCGTCGTCGGCTTTGAGATCATGGATCATGGTTCGTGCGACTTGGCGGTCGACGCGATCGCCGCAAAGGCCGGGGTTGGCCACACCACCGTGCAGACCACCATGCACGAGGCGCGGCGGCTTGGCCATCTGACCATCCGAGAGCGTCCCATGCCGGGAAAGAAGAACCTGACCAACATCGTCCGCATCAGCTCTCAGGAATGGCTGGCCTGGTTGAAACGTGCGTCGTCTGAAGCGCGCTTCATAGGGTCCAATTCATTGAAAATGGTGAGCGCCACGAAGATAAAAGATTTAAGAAAGGAAGAGGTTTTCAGCGAAGTAAGAGAATTTGACCCTCCAAACGTAACACTGTCACCCACGGTAGGGTCAACTTTGGCGACGAGGACACGGTGAGGTCGTCGGATCCACAGACGAATATATTGGCGGCAATTGAGAGCGCCTCGCGATCGATAAGGATACGTGCGTCGTTCCCCGGCGCAGCAATAAAACAGGCAGCGCGTCTGGCCGATCGACACGATTGCGGTACGCAGGATGCAGAACCTTGCCGCTCGGCGCGCCGCGGGAAGCCAAGCGTCGAGGCCACTTGTGAGCGGCATCCCGTAAGGCTGTTGCGATGCAGATGCTCAGAGCTGCTTGGCTAGCTGCGCAGCCCTCTGCCTGCAAACTATTCCCAGCGAAGTTGACTAATGCCGATGAGGACGGGCGGGTTACCGATCGAAATCCGACATGGGGGTACCAAAACTCTAAGCCGAAAGGGGCCGGACCGGCAGGTAGAATCTCATTTTTTTACGCAAAATCTCAGATTTATTTTTTTATGACGCGACGTCACCGTTAGTTGGGGTGGTCAAATCTCCGGCCGTCAAAGGCACCGGACCGGTGGGACTGGTTCCTATGCGGAATCTTCAGGTTTTTTAAAAGGAAAAGCCCACTTTTGTGAGTTATCTCACCCCCGGGTCCCAAAAGGCGTTCGCTCAGCGTCAGCATTTTGAAAACGTGTAGATTAGTCTAGAAGCGATTTGGGCTTTGCGATGTCGGTTGTTTAGGGAAGAACTGACGTTCCAACGCTCTAGCGCCAAAACAGCCTTTAACTCTGAACGGACTTACTTTGCCTATTTCCTAGGAAGACGAATAGTCGCGAGGTCGGTTCCTACGATGGTGAGCCGCTCGCTTCGACAACTTTTCGATAGTCCGCAAAGTGGTCCGCTGGGGAGTAATTGAAAAGCGCTGAGTCATCCGAACATCGCTCCACCCGTAGTTGAACCTACCGTGGCCTGGTATAAGCTATTGCCTCCA
>Ga0208989_10000501_pt1 | contig 11373 bp, 13 predicted proteins | sample MedBloCAOM3_M1_FD_187852 | JGI IMG/M metagenome (GOLD analysis project Ga0208989, IMG submission 187852) | Forest soil microbial communities from El Dorado National Forest, California, USA - Mediterranean Blodgett CA OM3_M1 (SPAdes) (version 2) | ecosystem: Environmental > Terrestrial > Soil >...
TAGGTCGGCTTGACGCCGACGATGCCCGCGAAGGCCGCCGGCTGGCGGATCGAGCCGCCGGTGTCGGTGCCGGTCGCGCCCAGGCAGAGATTGGCCGCAACCGCCGCCGCCGAGCCGCCCGAGGATCCGCCCGGCACGAGCTTGGTGTCGGCGCCCTTGCGCCGCCATGGCGACACCACCGGCCCGAAATAAGAGGTCTCGTTCGACGACCCCATGGCGAACTCGTCGTTGTTGAGCTTGCCCAGCATCACGGCGCCGTCGCGCCACAGATTGGCGGTGACGGTCGACTCGTAGGTCGGCACGAAATTTTCCAGGATGTGCGAGCAGGCGGTGGTGCGCGTGCCGTCGGTCGCGAACAGATCCTTGATCCCGAGCGGGATGCCGGCGAGCGCCCCACCCTCCTGGCGCGCCAGCTTTTCGTCCGCGCGCCTGGCCATCTGTCGGGCCTGATCGGGCGTCTCCAGCACGAAGGCGTTGAGGTCGCGCGCCTTCTCGATCGCCGCCAGATGGGCGTCCGCGAGCTCGACGGCGGAGATGCTTTTGGCGCGCAGCAGATCGCGCGCCTGCGCGAGCGTCAGCGAGGTCGGATCGGTCATTCGGGCTCGTCGCAAACGAAGGGCGGCGCCGGATCGGCCGGCCCGGCCGGCGTCGGCGGCTCAGGGACGCCAGCGGCGCCGGCGGCGGCCTTCTTCTGCTCCGCCACGTGGTCGAGATAGGCGAACCACAGCTCGTCTTCCATCTGGCAGGCCAGGCACATCAATCCACCTCTTGCGGACCTTCCGGCACGCACACGAAGCGCGGCGCCGGAATCGCATAGGGCCGGCCCGACACGACCCGATCGTCCAGAAGCCGGGCGTTCATGTCGCTGTCGTTGTTCATGTCGCTGTCGTTATTGATCGGCACTGATTTGGCCGCCGCCGGCGGCCGCCAGCCCTTGCGATCCGCCTTGCCGAAATAGGCGACCGTGAGCGGCTCGATCTCTTCACATTCCTCGCACATCCGGCAGTCCTGGTTATCCTGTGGCCCATTCGGCGCGGCCGCGGCACGAGATCCCCGGGTCGCGCTGCGCGCGCCCGGGGATGGTGGAATGATGCGCTCTGCGCATCATTCCACCACTTTCGGGACGACAAAGAAATGGTCCTCGCGGGCCGGGGCGTTCTTCACGATGTCGTCGGCAATCCCGCCGTCGGTCACCTCGTCGGAGCGCTTTTTCATGGCCATCGGGGTCACCGACGTCATCGGGTCGACGCCGTCCACCTTGACCTCGGACAATTGCTCGACAAAGGCCAGAATGGCATTGAGCTCGCCGCGGAGGTGCTCGACCTCCTCGTCGGCGACCGCGATGCGCGCCAGATGCGCGATGCGGCGGACGGTCGTGGCGTCGACGGACATGGGACCTCGGTGGGCGATCACGAAGATGGGATTTGGGCGGACCGGCGTTCCGCCCTATAGCAGAGAGCCGTTTCACCCGGCAACCGAGCCGCCTCGCGCGATATGGCGCCTGATACCGCCGTCGCGGACCGCGGGTGCCAGGCACGGCATGGCTTTCAAAACGCGGCGATGCGCCGACGCCGGGCCGGCCAGAACCACGGAACCCTTTCGGTGATCCCGGGTTTGCCCCTAAGGGGGCGTACCGTCCTTGTGGTGTGAGGCCTGCCATGGAACGCCTGATATTTACTTGCCCGACGACACGACGCCCGGTCGATATTGGGGTCGCGACCGAAATCAGCACCCTTCTGCGGATCCGTTCGCGGTCGGTGCGGGCCCAGTGTCCGGCCTGCGGCGAATTGCACGAATGGCCGGTACGGGATGCGCAGCTCGCCAAAGCCGCGTAACCACTTCCGCCTCCAGGTATTTTGTAAATCCGTGGCATGAGCCGCGGCGGTTGATCTGCTGCATCGCGCCCGCCGGCCTCGACCGCGCCGACCAAGATTTCCCCCAGATCCCGATCCCTGGCTGGAACTTGTTCCATCCTTGCACGTTCATGACCCAACGCCGCACCGGCGTGGGAGGCCTGGGCCATGTCATTACTCATCAGCATTCTCATTACCTTCGTCGTCATCATTCTGATCCTGTACCTGGTCGACATGCTGCCGCTCGACGGACGGGCCAAATACATCGTTCGGATCATTGTCATCATCATCGGAATCCTGGCGCTGCTGCGCTATCTCTCGGTCTTCTGAATGGGGTGGCCGCAGCGGATCGAGGGCTACGCCATCGTGTCCCGCGAGGGCATGATCGCGACCGCGGATCGCGTCATGCCGCCGGGCCTCAAGATCGATGCCGATCAGCGCTTCTTCCACGGTTCCCTCGAGCACGCCGCGGCCGTCGCCAACGGGCGGCATTCCAACGAGGGCGGCCCGCTGGCTGGCGCGCGCCCCCGGCTGGTCCTCACCCGGCGCATCCCGACGATCGCCGCCCACCCTACGAACCCCAACGCGCTGTTGTGGAATCCGGCCGGCAGCAGCTTCGAGGAAGCCTGGGATCGGCTGAAGGTCGACGGCGTCCTGGCGGTGGTCGGCGGTCCCGATGTGTTTGGCCAGTTTCTCGATATCGGCTACGATCTGTTCTTTCTGTCGCACGCGCCGGCGAACATCCCGCATGGGCGTCCGGTGTTTCCGGGCGTGCCGGAGAAGACGCCGGAGGCGTTGCTCGCCGAGCACGGCATGGTCCCGCAGGCCGTGCAGGTGCTCGACGAGGCCTCCCATGTCACGGTCACCCAATGGGGCCGCGGCTAGGCGTTCTGGAGTCGCCCGGACCCAAGTCCGGGACCTTTTTTGCGGAAAATACGCGCGATGGCGTTCCGTCTTCCCGGCAAGCATTCGGCCGATCTGTGGAGCAAGAGCCCGGCCGGCGTGCTCGATTACGAGCTCGCCCAGGAAACCGCCTCCGCGCTCGGCCGGCAGGGCCGCGCGCTCGAAGCCGCCTTGAAGGCGTTGGCCGCATTCGACGCCAATTCGCATGGGCCGCACGACCTCAAGGTGCGCGCCGCCCTGGTGGCGAGCGCCGCGCAGGCGCTGTGGCAGTTCGTCGTCCAGCGCGAGGCCTGCGGGTTGCGCGACAGCGGCGCCATGATGCGGATGTACGGGGTGCCGGCCGAGGTTCGCGACCGGATGGGCGTCTTTCCGCCGGGCCGGCCGTGAGACGCCTTGGGGGGACGGTTTCATCCCCCCGGCGGGGCGTCCCGGATGCAGAAAAATCCCGGGTGAATTCAGTTAGTTAAGATATCGCTGCAGTCAGCAATCGTTTGTTCACTGTTGCTGCGCCATATTTCTTCAACGATTTCAAACGCGCCCCGGTGGTGCGCCGAACGATACAGCAGCCCATGGCAAACCGGACATCATTAATCGACGAGTTGGAGAACGTGCTTGCCTCCGGCACGAGCGACCAGCGCATCCACACGCTGGCGCGGATCACCGACCTTTTCGTCCTCGGCGCCGAAAACTATTCCGACGAGCAGATCGACATTTTCGACGACGTGATGATCAAGATCGCGGCCCGGATCGAGGCAAAATCCCTCGCCCGGCTGTCCAGCCGGCTCGCGCCCGTGCCCAACGCCCCGAAACGGACCGTCAAGGAGCTCGCCTTCCACCAGGACATCGCGGTCGCGCGGCCGGTTCTGGTCGGCTCGGAACGGCTCGACGAGTCCGACCTGGTCGACAATGCGCGCACCCAGAGCCAGGAGCATCTGCTTGCGATCTCCGAGCGCAAATCGCTGAGCGAAGCGATCACCGACGTGCTGGTCGAACGCGGCGACCGCGAAGTGGTCCGCTCGGTCGCCAGCAACACCGGCGCGCGCTTCTCCAATGCCGGCTTCCGCCGCCTGGTGACGCGCTCGACCGGCGACGACCTGCTCACCACATCGGTCGGCTCGCGCCGCGACATACCGCGCGCGCACTATCTCAAGCTGATCGAGCGCGCCTCCGCCAGCGTGCGGGAGAAGCTCACCGCGCTCAATCCGCAGGACGCGGTCGCGGTCAAGACCGCGGTCGCCGAGGTGACGGGCGGCATCCGCAGCGAGACGCGCGACGCCTCGTCCAATTACGCCGAGGCCAAGGTCCAGGTCGAGGCGCTGGCCCGCAACAAGCAGCTCAACGAGCAGGCGATCCATCAGTTCGCGCGCGAGCGCAAGTTCGAGCAGACCGTCACCGCCCTGTCGCTGCTGTGCGACGTCGAGATCGACGTGGTGGAGCGCGCCATGCTCGATCCCGGCGCCGAGGTCGCGCTCATCCTGGCCAAATACGCCAACCTGTCCTGGACGACCGCCAAGGCGATCCTGCTGCTGCAATCCGCCGAGCGCGGCCTCACCGCCCAGGACCTCGATCAGGCGATGTCGAATTTCTCGCGCCTGCAGCCGGAGACCGCCCGGCGCGTGCTCGGCTTCTATCGCACGCGGCGCAAGCCGCCGATCGAGGCCGCCGAATAGCGGCGGCGCGGATTGAAATCTCAAGAAAGCCCGGCGGCGGCCGCTTCCTCGCCGCGGCGCACTTCACTCACCTCGATCCGCTTCGCCGCGAAGGCCTCTTGCAGGACCGGCACGCATTTATCCGGATCGGCATCGCCGCACATGAAGACGTCGACCGCCGCATAGCCGGAATACGGCCACGTATGAATCGAGATGTGGCTTTCGGCCAGCACCGCGACGCCCGATACCCCGTTGGGCTGGAAGCGGTGAAGATGGATGTGCAGAAGCGTGGCCCGGGATGCATCGACGCAACGGCGCAAGGCCGCCTCGATATAGTCGATGTCGTCGAGGTGTTCGCCCTCATACAGGTCGATCAGGAGGTGAACGCCGGCGCAACGCGAGCCATGCCGCACCACCGAATGGTCGCGACGGACGCCCAGAGGCACAAATCCGGTGGAATTCATGACGAACAAGCTTCGTTTAGCGGTTGGAATGTTCCCCAGCGCGGGAATTCACGATCGAATGTGGCGGCTTATGGCTCGCGTGACATAAGCATATCGCCCTGAGGGATCAAGGCATTATTCAAAAATCGCGATCGCACGGTTAGCGACGCCCGCGCGCCTTGATCTCATCCCCTGGCGGTGGCCGCCTGCGCCTCGACCACGGCGACCGCCGTCATGTTGACGATGCCGCGGGCGGTCACCGACGGCGTCAGGACGTGGGCGGGGCGCGCCGCGCCGATCAGGATCGGCCCCACTGGGAGGGCGTCGGCCAGAACCTTGATCATCTGATAGGCGATATTGGCGGCCTCGAGATTGGGCATGATCAGCAGATTGGCTTCGCCCTCGATGCGCGAATGCGGCAGCGTCCTGTCGCGAAAGGAGGGGCTGAGCGCCGCATGCCCGTTCATCTCGCCGTCGACCTCGAGGTCGGGGTGCTGGGCCGTCAGGAGTTCCGTCGCGCGCCGCATCTTGCGCGCCGATGCGGTGTCATAGCTGCCGAAATTGGAGCGCGACAGAAGCGCGATCTTGGGCTCGATTCCGAAGCGCCGGACATGGGCGGCGGCAAGCACCGCCATGTCGACAAGCTCCTCGGCATTCGGCTCCGGGCTCACATGGGTGTCTGCCACGAAGAAATGGCCTTTTGCGGTGATCATCAGGCTGAGCGCGGCGAAATCCCGCGCGCCCGGCGCAAAGCCGATGATGTCGCGGACATGCTGCAGATGGCTCATGAACAGGCCTTCGATGCCGCAGATCATGGCGTCCGCTTCGCCGCGACGAAGGGCGAGCGCCGCGATCACGGTCGCGTTGGTGCGCACGAGGGTGCGCGCCGTATCGGGCGTGACGCCGGCGCGGCCGGCAACCTCGACATAGGTCTGGACGAAATCGCGATAGCGTGGATCGTCGTCCGGATTGATCACCTCGAAGTCGCGCCCCGGCTGGATCGAGAGGCCGAAGCGTTCGATGCGATTTTCGATCACGCCGGGCCGGCCGACCAGCATCGGATGCGCCAGGCCCTCCTCGACCACCACCTGGGTGGCGCGCAGGATGCGCTCGTCCTCGCCCTCGGCATAGACCACGCGCCGGGGCGCCGACTTGGCGGCGGCGAAGACCGGTTTCATCACGAAGCCGGAACGGAACACGAAGCGGCCGAGCCGCTCCCGGTAGGAATCGAAATCGACGATCGGACGGGTCGCCACGCCGGACGCGATCGCCGCCTTGGCGACCGCCGGCGCGATGCGCAGGATCAGGCGGGGATCGAACGGATTGGGAATGAGCGAGCCCGGGCCGAAGGTGCGCGCCTCGCCCCCATAGGCGCGGGCCGCGACCTCCGACGGCGCCTCGCGCGCGAGCGCCGCGATCGCGTCGACCGCGGCGAGCTTCATTTCCTCGTTGATGCTGGTGGCGCCGACGTCGAGGGCGCCGCGGAAGATATAGGGGAAGCACAGGACATTGTTGACCTGGTTCGGGTAGTCCGAGCGCCCGCTGCAGAACAGCGCGTCGGGCCGCGCCTGCAGGGCGACCTCGGGCATGATCTCGGGAGTCGGATTGGCGAGCGCCAGGATCAAGGGGCGCGGCGCCATGCGCTTCGCCATCTCGGGCTTGAGCACGCCGGGAGCGGAGAGCCCCAGAAAGATATCGGCGCCCTCGATCACCTCGTCGAGCCGCCGCTTATCGGTCGTTTGCGCATAGACCTCTTTCCAGCGGTCCATGAGCTTGGGGCGGCCCTGATAGACCACGCCTTCGAGATCGGTGACCCAGATATTCTCGCGTTTCGCCCCCAGCCTCACCAGGAGATTGAGGCAGGCGAGCGCGGCCGCGCCGGCTCCCGAGACGACGATCTTGACCGCGTCGATCCGCTTGCCGGTGAGATACAGCGCATTCTGCACCGCCGCCGCCACGATGATGGCGGTGCCGTGCTGGTCGTCGTGGAACACCGGAATCTTCATGCGCTGCTTGAGCCGCTCCTCGACCTCGAAGCATTCCGGCCCCTTGATGTCCTCCAGATTGATGCCGCCGAAGGTCGGCTCGAGCGCGGCCACGACCTCGACCAGGCGATCGACATCGGTTGCGTCGACCTCGATGTCGAACACGTCGATGCCGGCGAATTTCTTGAACAGGACCGCCTTGCCCTCCATGACGGGCTTGCCGGCGAGCGGGCCGATATTGCCGAGGCCGAGGACGGCGGTGCCGTTCGTCACCACCGCCACCAGATTGGCCCGCGTGGTCAGCTCGGCGGCCTGGCGCGGGTCGGCCGCGATCGCCTCGCAGGCGACGGCGACGCCGGGCGTATAGGCGAGCGCCAGATCATGCTGGGTGGCGAGCGGCTTGGTGGCCTGGATCTCGATCTTGCCCGGCTTGGGCGAGCGATGATAGGCGAGCGCGCTGAGGCGAAAATCGTCCGACTGGCTGTCCGACGGATTGGATGACACGACGTTTCCTCGTTTCCTTGCGGCGCAATCCTGCTGGCTTTACCCAAAAACGCGGCCGGAAGCGACAGGTTGTTGCGCTCCTCGATGCGGCGTCGGGGCGCTTGACCGGCGGGGCCGAACGGCCCCAGGTTTGCGGCCCGCAGGAAACACCCAGGACCCCCAGGAAATCCCATGACTGCTTCGATCCGCCGGCCGCTGCGCGGCTGCTTCTGTTGCACCGACACGCTCCCGGCTGCCGGACAGGTGAGCCGGCGCAATTTCCTCGCCGGCGGCGTCGCCGCGCTCGGGCTCGGCACGACCCAGGGACGGCCGGCGCGGGCGCAGGCGCAGCCCAGGTCGCGCATCGACGTGCATCATCATTACCTTCCGCCCTTCCACCGCGAGACCCTGCTCAAGAATCGCGGCGGCGCGGGCCTGCCGGACTGGTCGGTGCAGATGTCGCTGGACGATATGGACAAAGCGGGCGTCGCGACCGCGGTCGTCTCCGCGGTTCAGCCCGGCGTGTGGTTCGGCGACAACGAGGCGGCGCGCAAGCTCACGCGCGAGGTCAACGAATACGGCGCCCGCATGGTGGCGGATCATCCCGGCCGCTTCGGCCTGTTCGCCGCCATTCCGCTGCCCGATCCGGAGGGCAGCCTGAAGGAAATCGCCTACGCGCTCGATACGCTCAAGGCCGACGGCATCGGGCTGTTCACCAGCTATCAGGACAAATACCTGGGCGATCCCGCTTTCGTGCCGGTGTACGAGGAGCTCAACCGCCGCAAGGCCGTGGTCTATGTCCACCCCGTCACGCCGGACTGCTGCCGCGCGCTGGTCAAGGGCATTCCGCCCGGCACGATCGAATACGCCACCGACTCGACCCGCACGATCTCCAGCCTGATCTTCGGCGAAGCCGGCAGCGCGTTCCGGTTTCCCGACATCCGCTGGATCTGGTCGCACAGCGGCGGCACGCTGCCGTTCCTGACCGGCCGGCTGATCCGCCTCGCCAGCGAGCGCAAGGATCCGCGCATGCCCGACGGGCCGCTGCCGATCCTGCGGAAATATCACTACGAGGTCGCGCAGGGAAACACGCCCGGCCAGCTCGCGGCGCTGATGAAGCTCGTGAACGTGTCGCAGGTGCTGTTCGGCTCCGACTATCCCTACCGTCCCGGTCTGGAGGCGGTCGACGGTCTGGCCGACTTCAAGTTCAGCGAAGCCGACGCGCGCGCGATCGATCGCGACAACGCCACGAAGCTGCTGCGCAACATCAAGGCGGGCTAAGGCAGAGCGCTCCGGCGGCGCGGCCGCCGGAGCCTCATCCCGCGACGCTTCCCCACTGCGCGACCAGATGCTCGGCGCCGCGCAGCGACAGGGCGAAGATCGTGTAGGTCGGATTCGAGGCGCCTTCGGTCGGGAAGATCCCCGGACCCGCCACGTAGAGGTTCCCGATCTCGTGGGTCTGGCCGTAGCTGTTGGTCACTGAGTTGCCCGCCTCGGTGCCCATGATGGTGCCGCCGAACAGATGGATCGTCGGCATGTTGCCGCGTCCGGACCATACCTCCTTGGCGCCGGTCGCCTTGGCGACCTTGAGTCCTTCCTCGAAGTTGGCGTTCCACAACGCGACCGCGTCCTGGTCGAAGCTGTGCACGATCTTGCCGAGCGGCATGCCGAACTCGTCCTTGTCGCTCGCGAGCTCGATGCGGTTCTCGATGTTCGGCATTTCCTCGCCGAACGCCCCGATGCGGGTCAGCCCGCGCGCGGCGCGTTTCATGAAAGCCGCGAGGTCGGGACCGAACAGGTCGAGACGGGCATTGGCATAGCCGCCGAGGTCGCTGGTCTTCTGCCCGGTGCCGGCGACGATGAAGGTGCTGCCGAACGTCCCCTTGTGGCTGGTCTTGCCATAGCGCTCGTAGGACATGTATTGCGCGCCGGTCGTGCCCATGTGGTTCTGGACGTCCTCGTCGAACATCGCCCAGGTACCCGACGCGAAATGCGCCATCATGTATTTCCCGAGCAGCCCGCTCCCGTTGGCGAGCCCCTTGGGGTGCTTGTCGGTCGCCGAGTTGAGCATGAGGCGCGGATTCTGGCCGGACCAGGCCGCCAGGATGACGACGCTCGCCTCCTGGGTCTGGCGTTCCTTCTTGTCGTCGTAATATTCCACCCCGGTGACCTTGGTGCCCTGCGGGTTGGTGAGCACGCGCGTGACGGTCGAGCGCGCCCGCACCTCGGCGTTCGCCTTTTTGGCGTCGGCCAGATAGGTCACCACCGGGTTGGCGAGCGCCCCGATCGGGCAGCCCACATGGCACCAGCCGTCATAGATGCAGGCCGGCCGGCCCTTGTATTCGGTCGAGTTCATGCCGACCGCGGCCGGCACCATGCGGATGCCGGCGGCCTCGAACCCCTTGAGCCAGATGTCGCCGTTGCGGAATGTCTTCATCGGCGGCATCGGATAGGGCTTGCCGGCGGGACGCCAGATTTCCTCCGCCTTGGCGTCGCCGGAGACACCGAGATCATCCGCAACCTTGTCGTAATAGGGCGCGACGTCCTGGTAGGAGATCGGCCAGTCGAGCGCGCGGTTATGCTCGCTCTTGATCTTGAAGTCGTTCGGCAACAGCCGCGGGAAATTCGCGAAATAGTGCAGCGCCGCGCCGCCGACGCCCCATCCGGCCTGATAGGCATAGCCGTAGGGATTCTTGCCTTCGAGCACGAAGGGAGCGCCCGCCGGCTTGACCCGGCGTCCCCAGATGTCCGAGCTGATGAGATCGGAGAGCTGCCAGTCCGGCCCGCTCTCCAGCAGCACGACCTTCTTGCCGGCCTTGGCCAGAACGGCCGCATAAGTCGCGCCCGACGCGCCGGCCCCGACGATGACGACGTCCACTTTCTCGTGCGTAGCCATGGTCACCACCTCTTGGTCGGCGCGATATGCGGCATGTAGGGAATGCCGAGGGCTTCGTAGCCCGCCATGGTGCCGTAGACGACGTCGACCGCGTCGCTGCGCAGCACGAGATACACGAAGGGACCGGGCGGGCCCTGCCAGCCGTCGATCTTGTTCTGCCGCATGAGGTCGATGAATTCATGCTGCGCGGCGGCGTCGAGCAGGGCGAAGCGCTTGCCGCCGCGGGCCGCGCTGGTGCGATCGATCGCGCCGATCGCGGCCCGGTAGAAGTTGGCGTAGGGCGGCCGGACGTTGAGGATGCGCGCCTCGAGCAGCGCCTCCTCGGCCGGGATCGAGATCTGCTGATCGATGAAATTCGCGATGCCGGCCTTGCGCGCATCGGGCACCAGCGTCTCGCCCAAGGCCTCGATGGTCTCCGCCTCGTCGGGCTTGAGGCTGCGCAAGGGAACGCCCTGGGCACGGGCCTCGCCGGGGGTGAGCAGGACTTCCGCGCCGCCGACCATGAAGGCGAGCGCACCCGCGCCTTGCATGAAGGCGCGCCGTTCGATGCCATGCATGACTTTCCTCCCTTTGCCGTCGCCGAAGGAGGCGGCGGCCACCGTTGTGATCACGGATTGAGGAAAGTGAACGCCAAGCCGGGCCTGGAATCAAGTTGCCGATCGTAGATCTTCAGCCACGCCGACCTGCGGCTTGCGCATCGCGAATCCGTCGCCGCGCCTGCCAACCTCAAATCCGCGTGATGCCGACGACCGCCTTTCCCGCCAACACATCGATTGCGTTAGGCTCGCCCCCGGCCGGCAGATGGGAGCTGCCGGTCCCCTCATAGGTAGCCAGTTCACGCTCCTGGAATTGAGAGGATCAGTCCACATGTTCCAGATTTCACGTCGTGATCTCGTGCTTGGCGCCGCCGGTGCCTACGCGGCGTTCGGCCTTTCGAAGCCGATCGCCTTCATCGGCGCAGCCCAGGCGCAGCAGACTCCGGCCGGCCCGGGCTTCAAGAAGTACAAGGTGGGCGACATCGAGGTCTTCTCCCTCTACGACGGCGTTTGGGAGAAGCCGCATGACGAAGCCTTCATCAAAGGCGCCAATGTCGAGGAGACGAAAGCGGCGCTCAAGACAGGCGGGCTGACCGATGCGCACGTGCCGGTCCCGTTCACAACG
>Ga0208989_10000502_pt1 | contig 11371 bp, 10 predicted proteins | sample MedBloCAOM3_M1_FD_187852 | JGI IMG/M metagenome (GOLD analysis project Ga0208989, IMG submission 187852) | Forest soil microbial communities from El Dorado National Forest, California, USA - Mediterranean Blodgett CA OM3_M1 (SPAdes) (version 2) | ecosystem: Environmental > Terrestrial > Soil >...
CTGAGATCGGCGCGCGTTCCCTGCGCCCGGCTCGTCTCAAGATAGATACGGTGCGCGCTCAGGATTTGCGCGAGGGCCTCGAGCGAAACCGCGCGCAGCCCGTCCTGCCGCGAGGCTTCGCGAGGCAACGCAGGCTTCGTCTCCGGTGGATCGGCCTTTTCCATGGCACCATCGCGATCGTAGCACGCACTGCCGATCTTGGGCTGCCGATCTTGGGCTGATCGACGGCTCAGTCCGGTTCCGACGCGCACGGCCGGCGAATATAGGTCGGTACGACCTCCTCGACCGCTTTCGGCTGGATGCTGAGGTCTTGGAGGCCCGGCAAGGTTCCGCTCGCCACGTTGTCCACCCTAAGAAGATCAACCTGGCCTGTGGTGAGCGGCGGGCTCGGCAGAAGCTCGAACAGCCGCGCCAGGAGCTCGGCTATCGCGAAGGGTACCGGGACGAGCAGCCGCCGCCTGCCGATGAGGCGCAGCGTGATCCCGACCAGTTCACGCAGCGTGTACACGTTCGGCCCGGTAGTCTCGTAGGTCCGGCCGGCGGTCACGGGGTCGGCGAGCAGGCGAGCGACGGCCTCCGCCACGTCTTCTACATAGACTGGCTGCAGGCGGGTGCGGCCGGCGCCGATGAGAGGCAGCATCGGGAGCAGCCGCGCCAGGTCGGCCAACGTGCCGAACAGCGCGTCGCCCGGACCGAACATGGCGCTTGGACGGACGATCGTAGCGCCAGGAAATTCCCGCTGGACCGCCCGTTCGCCGCGCCCGCGTGCGCGGATGTAAGGCGACCGCGATTCGGGATCAGCACCGATGCCGGAGACGAGCACGAGGCGGGCGACGCCGGCCGCGGCCGCGCCTCGCGCTACCATCTCGGCGCCGCGCACGTGCACGGCCTCGAATGTCTCGCCGCCCCGCTCGACATAGGCCGAAACCGCATTCACCACGGCGTCGGCTCCGGCGATGGCGGCCGCGACCGTGGCTTGGTCGCGCACGTCGGCGCGTTGGACCATGACCCGGTCCAGGCCGGCCGCCTTCAGGATGCGCCGCGCCGGGGCGGGATGGCGGACCGCGACGCGGACAGTCAATCCGTCCCCGGCGAGGCGCCGCACGAGCCGCCGACCGAGGAACCCCGAGCCGCCGAACACCACAACCGTGGTCATGGCATACCCCCTCCGCCAGGCTGGGCCCGCTCGTCCCGCCGAGCGACGAACGATAGCGCCGCCTCTCCGCCCGCGCGAGGACGTGGTGCCGTCGAAGGCGCGACGGCGATGCCAACGCTTTCGACTATGGCGAGCGCATTGGCCTAGGCACACAGATTGCCGACTTGCTGGAGGCCGCGTTCCGTAAAGCTCACTCGTGACCGACGATCAAGCGGCGCCGGTGGGCAGTTTTTCCTCACAGCGCGATAAGGCGCAGGACCAGCCAGACGGCGCCCGCCGCGGCCACAAGGACCGACAGAACCTGCGGCAAACGCGGCAGGCGGCCGGACCGCGATACCCAGGCCAGCGGCGGCATGACCACGACGACGAAGGCGATCTGGCCCAGTTCGACGCCGACGTTGAAGCCGATCAAGGCGTGCACCAGCGCGTCGCGCGACAGATCGAGCTCGGTCAGCGCCGAGGCAAAGCCCAAGCCGTGGATCAGGCCGAAACCTGCCGCGATCAGCCAACGCCGCCCGATGCCGGAGGGCGCGACCAGGTTCTCAACGGCGACCCAGACGATCGAGGCGGCGATCAGCGGCTCCACGATGCGCGACGGCACGTCGACGACGCCCAGCACGGCCAGGCTGAGCGTGATGCTGTGCGCCACGGTGAAGCCGGTGACGATCGTCACCGTCTGCCAGAGGCCGCGCGCCAGCGCCAGCAAGGCGAGCAGGAACAGCAGGTGGTCGAGGCCGCCCAGGATGTGCTCGACACCCATGGCGATGAAGGCGAACCAGCCGGTGGGGGCCGCTGTCGCGAGGTCGAGCGTGGCGCCGCGGCGGTCCTCCAGGAAGACGAACTCGACCGAGGGCCGGCCCGGCACGCGCACGCTCAGCACCGTCTGGAAATGCGCGCCCATCACTTCCGGCCAGTCGTCGCGAATCGCGAGCGCGCCGGTCGCCTTCGGGCACGACAAGGCCATCTCGAGCACCACCTTGTCGTCGCCGGTGCCCGAGCCGCGAATCGAGATACGCCCCGGCCGGCAGGGCTCGTCGGCGATCGAGAACCGGGCGTAGTCGCGCAGGAAGCCGGCGACCCGTTCGGCGGCGGCGCGGTCGCCCTCCGCCGCGGTCACGAGCAGCCGTCCGGCCTGGTCGTCGACCTCGGTGGCGACCACCGTCAGGCGATAGGCGAGCGTTCCGTCCGCGACATCGAGCGTCGCGAGGCCGGTGCTGGTGACGTGCGCGGACGCGGGGCCGGCCCACATCATCGCCAGCAGCAACGAAGCGAGCAAATTCCTCATCGGGGCATCGCCGCGCCGATCGCCTGCTCCCAGGTCTCGGCCACATAGGCCGGCATCAGAGGCACGCCATCGATTCCGTCTATACGGACGTAGCGGGCCGACCCCAGCGGGTTGGCCGCGCCGAACACGATGGCGAATGTTGCCGCGTCCGGACCAAGCACGGTGACGCGCAGCGCGTCCGAACCCAGGGCGTAGTCAGACGGCGCCGCGCGCGCCGCCTCGTCGGCCGAGAGCACGCGCAGCGGACCGGAATCGCGCAACAGCCGTAGCGCAGTGTCGATGCGATCGGCGGCTTCGGCTGGCACCGGCCGCGGCGCCTCGACGACGCGCCAGCTTCTGCCGTCGCGCCGGAAGCGCCAGACCTCCCCCGCTCTGCCGACCTCGACCTCGCGCGCGTCGTCCGGAGCGAAGGCCGTCAGCAGGCCGGCCGCCTTGAAACCCACCATGCCCGGCTCCGGCCGCTCGCCATGCAGCGCCAACGCCGCCAGGAAGACGAGCGCCAGGGCGGCCGCCATCGGCCACGCCGCGCGCCGGGTCAGCGACGGCGCCACAGCCATACGCCGACGCCCGTCAGCGCCACCGCGCCGGGCAGCAGGATCACCGTCAAGATGAAGATCCAGCGGACCTGCGCGTTGGTCAGCGTCACCTGCGGCAGGACTTCCACCGGCGGCTTCAAGGTCGGCAACCGATCCTCGCGCAGCAGCCACGAGACGCCGGCCAAGGCGATGTCGGCATTGGCCAGATAGGGAAAGAAGGAGTTGCTGGCGAAGTCGGCGTCGCCCACGACCATCAGCCTGAACGGTCGCCCGGCGCCATCCTGCAATTTTCCCTCGGCCGCCACGGCCATCGGGTAGGATCGCCGCTCGGCCGTCGCCGTCTCTTCGCGAAAGTGTGCGCGATCGCTCACGACGTAGCTTTTCGGACTGCTGGCGAACAACGCCGTCGCCTTGACGCCAGTGCCTGTTACCGGCTCGACGGGCCGCGCGCCAGGATAGAAGGACAGCGCCTGGGAGCGCGTCACCGGATGATTGGCATAGTGCGTCACGGCGATCATCTGCTCGTCGGTGAAATAATGGTCGATCGGATCGACCATCACGCCCGCGCCGATCCTGGCACCCGCCTCAGCCAGCAATGCGGCCAGCGTCGGTTCGACCGCGAAATCCGGTTCGACCAACAGCATGTACGAACCGCCGGCCCGCAGGTAGCGGCGCAGGATGTCGGCCTCGGGCGGCGCATGCTGCGTGCGCGGATTGGCGTCGACCAAGGCGTCGCACTCGGCCGGCACCGGCCGACCGGCGGCCAGCTCGACCTTGCGGGGGCTGAGTCCAAGCTTCTCGACGGCGCGGCGCAACCGGCCGAGACCGTGCTGCTCCATCTGCACCACGCCCGCGCCCTCGCTGTTGTGGCTGTGGCCCTGCGCCCCTTCGAAGTGGGTGTGGAACTCGAAATTGTCGATGTCGTATTCGCCGTGCCCGGTGGCGAAGCAAACCAGCGGCTGGTGGCGGCGCAGCGCGCGCAGAATGCCGAGCGCGATCTCGCGGTCCTCGGTGGTGAGCACCTCGACGCGATTGCTCCCTGCCCGGATGATCGCGGTGTTGTAGAGCCGCACGCCGAGCGCGCCGGCGCGCGCCGGATTGCGATCGATGTCGACGGTCTCGACGGCAAGCTTCGGGTTGAGGCGCCCAAGCAGCTCCAGCATGGTGACGGCGGAGCGTCCGGCGGGATCGTCCTTCTGGTAGAAGTAGACGACGTCGACCGGTTCCTGCAGCGAACGCACCACCTCCTCCGCCTCGCGCGAGGGCGTAAAGGCTCGCTCGCGGGTGACGTCGAGATGGGCGTCGTGCCGATAGATGGCGACGTTGGCCGCCAGCGTGGCGACGAGAGCGCCGCCGATCAGCCCAAGCCGCAAGGCCCAACGGCGCCAGCCCGATCCGTAGACCCGCACCCGCAACGCCGCCGCAAACAGCACGACGAGTGCCGCCACGGTGGCGGCGAACCACAGGGCGCCCAGCCAGTCGCTTTCCTCGCCGCTCATCGCTCGGCCAATCTGCGCGTTGTCAGGAACAAGGCAAGCAGCGAGAGGCTCACGAAGTAGCAGATGTCGGAGACGAAGACCGACCCCGACACCATGGGCTTGAAGTGTCCGATCAGCGACAGGTTGATCGCCAGGATGTCGAACGGCGGCGGCAGCAGGTAGGACACCGAATCGGCGAACCACAGCATCAGGCCGGTGCCGAGCGTCAGCGCGGCGGCGACGACCTGGTTCTCCGTCAGGCTCGACATCAGAAGCCCGATCGCCACGATCAGCGAGGCCTGGCAGACAAGCGCCAGGTAGCCGCTGACGATGGGACCCCAATCGGGTGAGCCATAGGCGTCGAGGATCACCGCGTAGAGTATGGCGCCGGCATACATCGCCAGCACCAGGGCAAGCACCGACAGGAACTTGGCGAGCACGATCCAGACTTCGCCGACCGGGGCGGTGAGCAGAAGTTCGAGCGTGTCGGTCCGCCGCTCCTCGGCGATGGCCCGCATGGTGAGTGCCGGCACCAGCAGGATGGTCAGCACGTACATCTGGTGGAAGATGTAAAGCAGGTTGGCGACCTTGGTCGCGAACAGCGTCAGGCTGAACGTGTAGCCCAGCACCAGCAGGAAGACCGCGGCAACGGTATAGGCGATCGGCGAGCCGAACGTCGCCAGCATCTCTTTGCGCAGCAGGATGGCGAGCGTTCTCATGCCACCGACAGGAACCAGGCTTCGAGGTCGGGGGTGTCGGCGATGGCGCGAACGCCGAGCAGCCGGCCGTCCAGCAGGATGGCGACGCGATCGGCGATGCGCGCCACTTCGGACAGCACGTGCGAACTCACGATCACGGTGTGGTGGCCGGCAAGGCTGCGGATCAGCTCGCGGATCTCGATGATCTGCCGCGGATCGAGGCCGTTGGTCGGCTCGTCGAGAATGACGACCGGCGGATCGTGCACCAGCGCCTGCGCGATCGCCGTGCGCTGGCGATAGCCGCGCGACAGGACGCGGGCCGGCCGATGCGCCACCGCGCCCAGCGCCAGCATGTCGATGACGCGGTCGACCGCGCCGCCCACCTGCCGCGCCGGAAGGCCGCGCAGGCGGGCCATGAAGGTGAGGAACTCGCGCACCCGCATGTTGCCGTAAACCGGAGCGGCCTCGGGCACGTAGCCGATGCGCGCCCGCGCGCGCAGCGTGTCGCGCACCGAATCGCAGCCGTCGATCTCGAGATGCCCCGCGGTCGGCAGCAGGTAGCCGGCAAGCAGGCGGATGAAGGTGGTCTTGCCCGAACCGTTGGGCCCGAGCAGACCGAATACCTCACCGCGTTCGATCTCGAGGTCTAGCGACTCGAGCGCCAGCGTCGGGCCGTAGCGCTTGCTGACGCCCCTGGCGATGATGGCACTCATGTTTCATGCTCTTTTGGACCGCGAGCGTCTCGCTCGCTCATGATCATGAGCGAGCGAGACGCTCGCGGTCCGGAAGACCCAGCGTCCTAGTCGTAGAACTCCGGCGCCTTCTTCGCGGCCTTGAAGAGCTCCGGATCGTGACCGATGAACAGCTTGGCGTTCTCGACATCGCGGATGTGGCGGATGCGATCGTAGCTACGATAGGCATCGCTCGGACTCCACGTGCCGGGAATCGGCGGGATCAGGTTCTTGTCGAGGCTCTCCGTCAGGTAAACCACGTCGCTGGTCAGGATCGCCGTGCCGGTCTTGGGCAGCTTGACCACCATGAACTGGCTGCCCGGCGTGTGACCCGGCGCCCGTATGAGACGGACCGAGCCATCGTTGAACAGGTCGAAGTCGCCGTTCAGCCGGATCGTCTTCACGTTCTTGGTGTCGGCGAAGTCGCCCGGGATGTAGTAGAGCGAATAGCCGACGTCGGGCCACCACGCCGCCTTGAACTCGTCGTCCTGCGCGATCAGGGTCGAGTTCTTGAACTGCCCGACATTGCCGCCGTGGTCGAGGTGAAGATGGCCGACCGCGACATACTTGATGTCGTCGGGCTTGAGGCCGATCTTGGCGAGCTGGACCGGGATCGCATCGTCCTTGGTCATCTTCAGGCCGAAGCCCTTGGCGAGGGGACCCCACCATCCGTCGGCATCGGTGATCGTCTTGTCGTTGTTGCCGGTATCAAACATCACGTTGCCCTTGGGATGCTTGATCACATAGAAGCTGACCGGCGCCCAGTCGATGTTGCCCGTTCCGCCGATCTGCAGCGCGGCCTTGGGGAAGCCGCCCAGCGAGCCGGAGGTGAAGACGTAGAGCTTGGGACCTTCCTGAGCGGCCGCCGGGAAAATCGAGGCTCCGAATAGGAAGCCGAGGCAAGCCAACTCAGCTACGCGACGCAGGAATCGAGTATCCATGGACGCTCCTCCTTGCTTCTCGTTATGTGCAAATCGTCTCGCGGCGACCGGTCCCCGTCAAGACCGCGCCGCGCATATCCTGCAAAACAGAACGCCCCCGTTGCGGGGGCGTTCGTCTCATAGGCTGTGCGACCAGATCAGGTCACGGCGATCGGCCCGCCGTTCGATCCCGTGGCGCCTTTGATCGGCGCCGGCGAGAAGACGTAGGCGAACTGGTACTTGCGGTCGGCGATCAACCCCGTGAAGTCGAGATTCTCGTGGTTGTAGATGCCGTTCTTGCAGATCAGCTCCTGATGGACCGGGAATGCCAGGTCCTTGTTGGGATTGGGCACCACCTCGGTCGCCCAGGTGTCGGCGCCGGTCATGCACACGCCCTTGTCGATGCACCATTTGGCGACTTCCAGGCCGATGCCCGGCTCGCCGCTGTTGAACTTGTCGTTGTTCTTGATCCACAGCTTGCCAAAGCCGGTGTTGAAGAACACGGCATCGCCTTCCTTGATGTCGGCCTCCTGCATGTTCTGCTTCTGCAGGGCAGCCCTCAGATCGGCGACGGTGATCTCCTCGCCCACCTCCATCATCTTGCCCTTCACGGCCTCGACGTCGAACAGGTGGCCGCGGGTGAAGAACGGCTTGCACTGCTCCATGCCGAGCTTCTTCAGCCCATAGGCGCTGTTGATCTCGAGTTGCGTCACGCCGTTGTAGTAGCGCATCTCGTTCTGGTCGCCGTCCTTGCCCATCTGGATGCCGATGTGCCCAAGCCCGTCGAACTGGGTGCCGGTCTGGCCGATCTCCGTACTCAGGAACTCATCGTGATAGATGAGCTTGTTGGCGCCGACCGGGCCGCCGGTCGGCGAGCCGGGAATGCGCAAGACGAAGACGCGCTCGCCGAACTTGGGCATCGCGTTCTCGTAGACGCGGCCGACGCGGTAGACCTTGCCGTCCTTGATCCACTTCACCGTGTCGAGGACCTTGGCCGGCGTCATGTAGTTCGACGCACCTGCCTGGTCGTCCTTGCCCCATTTGGGATGGGGCCAGAAAGGCGCGGTGGCGGTTGCCTGCGCGAGCTGCTGGGCATGCGCCGCGCCCGCCATCAGCGCGCCCGCAGCGACCGCACCGCCGACCAGGCCGGTGGTGAGGAAGTTGCGGCGCTCCTCGTCGACGGTCTGCGCCGCCTGTTTGAGCTCTTCCTTGTCGTGAAGGTATCTCGAGTCCATGGACGATCCCTCCTTTGTTATTGACGAGGCGAGCGTCCTGCCGTCCCCTGTTCACGTCAAGATGGACAACAACGTTACGTTGTAACGGTCATAAAACTGACACCGTCGGTGCAATGAGCCTGTTCGATCACGACAAGTCGGCCGAACGCATGCCGGTCAGCCTGATCACCGGTTTCCTGGGCAGCGGCAAGACCACCCTGCTCAACCGCGTGCTGGGAGATCCGCGCATGGCGCGTAGCCTGGTGCTGGTGAACGAGTTCGGCGAGGTCGGGCTGGACCACCTGTTCATCGAATCGCTGAGCGGCGACATGGTGCTGCTCCAGTCGGGCTGCGTCTGCTGCACCATCCAGGGCGACCTCGACCGCACCTTGCGCGACATCGCCCGCCGCCGCGCCAAGGACGCGACGCCGCCCTTCGATCGTGTGCTGCTGGAGACGACGGGTCTCGCCGATCCGGCGCCGATCCTGCAACTCCTGCTCAATAGCCCGATGATCAGCAACGACTATCGCCTCGACGGCGTGGTGGCGACGGTCGACGCCGTGAACGGCGCGCGCCAGCTCGACGAACATGTCGAGGCGGTGAAGCAGGCCGCCGTCGCCGACCGGCTGCTGATCAGCAAGACCGACCTCGCCGACGTGAATGCCAGCGCTCACCTGCGCGCACGGTTGGGTGAGCTCAATCCCGGCGCGCCGCTCTTCGAAGTCGTCCAGGGCGACATCGACCCGGCGCTGCTGTTCGATTCAGGCCCGTTCGATCCGGCCGGCAAGAGCGACCGCGTGCGGCAATGGCTGAACGCCGAAGCGCATGAACATGAGCACGGCCATCATCAGCACGAGCACCCCGACCGCTCGCGCCACGATGCCCATATCGGCTCGTTCTGCCTGACCTTCGAGGAGCCGCTCGACTGGGACCGCTTCAATCGCTGGCTGATGGCGGTCCGCGCCTCGTGGGGCGACCGCCTGCTGCGCGTGAAGGGCGTGCTCGACGTTGCGGGCGAAAGCCAGCCGCTGGTGATCCACGGCGTGCACCGCACGTTCCACCCGCCGACCCTGCTGGCGCGCTGGCCCGACGACGACCGGCGCTCCAGGCTGGTGTTCATCACCCGCGACCTCGACCGCGCCACGGTGGCGGCGAGTTGGGCGGAGATGACATAAGCTCTCGGCGAACCGCCGCACGGAAGGAGTCCATGCCCATAAGCTTCAAGGAACTCATGGAGACCTACGAACTCGCCAGCATGGGCAGCTCCGAGTATGGCGAGCATCATGCCTATCTCGGCAGGGAGTCGGGCAAGATCTACTGGCACTCCGAGTTCTCCGACCTCGAGGAACTCAACGATGAACTGCCGGAAGATATCGAGGATGAGGACAAATACATCCAGTTACCCAGCAAGCGAGAGCTCGATCTCGGCGTACCGCTGGTGATGGATTTCGTCCGTCAGGTCCTGCCGAGAGACTTTGATGACGTCAGCGACATGTTCGACAGGCGCGGCGCCTATGGGCAGTTCAAGCAGCTGCTGACACGAAGGCGCGCGCTCCACCAATGGTACGATTCCGAGCAGAAGGCGACGGAACGCGCGCTGCGAGAATGGTGCGAGCTCAATTCGATAGTGCTCGCCGACTGACGGCGGCAATGCTTCGGCGCGGCTCTGCTGTGGGAGGTTGCGCCTCCGGTTAGCCAAGTACCGCGAGTGTTTTGACGATGGCAACTTTGAAGCGGACCGACAATCCGTACCATCTTACTTGCATGGTTCTATCGCGCCAATTCCGCCAGCCTACGACAGTCCGCCGGCAGCCGCCGTTCATCTAGGTTGGTCACGCCGAGCAGCAGTCCCCGTTGCGAGGGAGACTGCATGTACCAGGGCGAAAGGGGAGACGGCGCCAGGCCGAACGGCAGGGCGCGTAAAGCGACGTCCACGTCTGACGCGAACTCGGGAAGCAGGACCACCACGACCAGACCGGCGCTCGCTTCCACCTTCATCGAGTCTGATGCCACCTCCGCCAGGCAACGCAGCAGAGCCTGCCGTCTGGCGGCGTAAAGCCGCTTCATGTGGCGAAGATGGCGAAGGTAGTGCCCTTCCCGCAGGAATGCCGCCACAGCGCACTGCACGGGCGCGGCGGGCGCCGGCGCCAGGCACGCAGCGAGCTCGCCGAACCGACGAGCCAATTCCGGCGGCATCACCAGGAAGCCGAGGCGCAGCGCCGGGCTGATGGTCTTGCTGAAACTGCCGATATGCAGCACCCGTCCCCCATGATCGAGAGACGCGAGAGCCGGAGCAGCCCTTCCTTTTAACTGCAGCTCGCTCAGGTAATCGTCTTCAATGACCCAAGCGCCGTTCCGCCGAGCCCACGCGAGCAGCGCAAGTCGCCGTGGAAGCGACATCGTCATCCCGAGCGGCGCCTGCTGGCCTGGTGTCACAACTGCCAGCGCGGCTCCGGCGGCGCTCCGGAGGCCAGCGGCAATATCCAAGCCTTCCGCGTCGACCGGGACAGCTGTCACAGTCATACCAGCCAAGCCGAGCGCGGTGCGAGCGAGCGGAAAGCCCGGATCCTCCATCCAAGCTGCCCTCCCTTCAAGCTCAAGTCCACGGACAGCGAGACCGAGCGCACTGGGGAACCCGGTTGTTACAAGCACCTGAGAGGGAGCGCACCGAATGCCGCGCGCGATTGCCAAGTAAGCCGTGATCTCCTTTCGCAGGTCCGGCTCACCGCGTGGATCGGGATACGCGACCGGCGCCGTCGCCGCTCGCCGAGCCTCACGAGCGAGGATGCGTGACCACAGCTTGAAGGGAAAGGCATCTTGAGAGGGCACACCCATCTGGAATGTCAGAGGCACGGTTCCGAAGTCATAAAAAAAGAGCTCCGGCAGAGGCGGCGCTTCTGGCGACCAAGCGGGTGTTGAGGAAGGGGACGGGCGCTCAGCGACGCGAGTGCCTGCCGCCCCCATGCCAATCGCGAATTGCTCGTTGATTAGACGTTCGTAGGCCACGCGTACGGTGCCGCGGGAGACGCCAAGCTGAGCCGCCAAGTCGCGCCAGGAGGGCAGCCTAGCGCCCGAGGCGAGCCGCCCTGTCTCGATGGCACTCCGGATCGCCCCGTAGATCTGTACGGCGAGCGGCGTCTTTCCGGCACGATCGAGGTCGATGCGGGGGGCAGCCATGGCTCGATGGTACACTCCGAATTGTCAATTTCGGTACTGTTTTATGGACGCGGCAGACGCATCTCAGCGCGGACCAAAGAGACAAATGACCGCGGAGAAAATTGTCATGAAGGCAATCGTTGTGACGGACCAGGCTGCGGGAACGGCCGGGATGAAGCTGGTGGAGCGGCCCGAGC
>Ga0208989_10000503_pt1 | contig 11359 bp, 8 predicted proteins | sample MedBloCAOM3_M1_FD_187852 | JGI IMG/M metagenome (GOLD analysis project Ga0208989, IMG submission 187852) | Forest soil microbial communities from El Dorado National Forest, California, USA - Mediterranean Blodgett CA OM3_M1 (SPAdes) (version 2) | ecosystem: Environmental > Terrestrial > Soil >...
CAAAGCCGCGTAACCTGCCGTCATGCTCCTGCCGATGACACAGGCGGCTTGGCCGCCTGTGTCATCGAAACGTGCTAGGCAAGACATAAGAAGGAGCCGGCAAGCGCCGTATCATGGAAACCAAACCGCCCGTTCCGCGCGCGATCCTCGTCGGCGTCCAGCTCCCGGGCGTCGACAATGTCGCGCATGCCGCTGATATCGAAGAGTTGGGCCGTCTGGTGAGCACGCTCGGTTACGAGGTCGTCGGTACGATATCGCAGAAGCGCGACGAGATTGACGGCGCGATGGTGCTGGGCAAGGGGCGGCTTGAGGAACTCGCGGCAATTACCGGTGGGACAGGCGTCGTCGGATCGATGGCGATTCCTCGGAAGTCGAAGGCCCGCGAGCGCTTTGAGGACGCCGACGCGAACAAGCCGAACGGGAGGCAGAAAGAGACTGATCGTCAGGCGCCGCCGAAGCCGAAGTTCGTGGTCGTCGACCATGACATCTCGCCGAGCCAGGCCCGCAACCTTGAGCGCGCAACTGGTGCGCACGTACTCGATCGGACGGGTGTGATCGTGGAGATTTTCCACCGTCATGCGCACAGTCGCGAGGCGAAGCTGCAGGTTGAGATGGCGCGGTTGACGTACGTCTCGCCGCGTTTGCGGGAAGCGCCGGGCGGTGGACGGCAGCAGGGCGTCGGCGCGGGCGAGTCCAATCTCGAACTCGATCGCCGCAAGATCCGCGATCGCCTCGCGGAGCTGAAAGAACAGCTGGAGGATATCCAGCGAGACAACGACCAGCGTCGGTCCACGCGTCGCGATCAGCTCCGGGTCGCACTCGTCGGCTACACCAATTCAGGGAAGTCGTCGCTGATGCGGGCGCTCACGGGTAGCGAGGTACTGGTCGCGGACAAACTCTTCGCGACCCTCGATACGACGGTACGCACCCTGCAGCCCGAGACGAAGCCACGGGTGCTGGTCTCGGATACGGTTGGGTTCATCAAGAAGCTGCCGCACGATCTCGTCGCGTCATTCCGGTCGACGCTGGCCGAAGCGCTCGAAGCGTCGCTGCTGCTGTTCGTCGTTGACGCGTCCGATCCAACCTGCGAATCGCAGCTCGAGGTGAGCCGCGGCGTGCTGCGCGAGATTGGCGCGGACGTCGTCCCGTCGCGGCTGCTCCTCAACAAGATCGATCGCGTGAGCGAGGCGGGTCGCGCCGCCCTACGCGCCAAGCACCCCGACGCGATCCAGCTCTCCGCAAAGTCACCCGAGGACGCGGCCGCGCTGCGCGAGATGATCATCGCGTTCTTCGAAGCTGCGATGGTGGAGGACCGATTGGTGTTGCCGTATGCGAAGCAGGGACTGCTCAACGTTGTGTATGAGAATGCGCGCGTGCTCAGCGAAGACTACGACACCACCGGCCGGATCATAAAGGTGCGCGGCCTGCCCGACGCGATCGCGCGCCTGCGAACAACTCTCGCCGCGTCATGAGTTCGATCGACGATCGGTTGGCTAAAAATACGAATACGAACAAAAGTCGCCGGTGCTAAGTCGACACAACGACACGGGCGGCAGGCGCAGCGGCTCGCCGGTTGCGTGCCACGAGCAGGAGATGGGTGGCGCGATCCATGAACTTCGAGCTTGTGGCATACGCGTTCTCGAGTCGCGCGAGCTCGTCGGCAAGCTGACTATCGCCTGGCCGGCATATCGGGTTCCACCGGGGATCCGGCGTGAATCGACTATGAAACAGGTCGAGGCCGCGCAAATCTTCGATCTCGAAACCGCTGGCGAAATAACTCAGCAATTCGACCGCTGTAAACTGGTGAAAACTGAATGCAATATGTCGGCCGTCGCTGAGGTCGATTTCGCAGCGGTCCCTGACGTGATCTTGTCTTAATCGGAGGACTTTCTCGATCGAATCGACAAAGGCCGTTGGAGTGCTGCCAATCGGACGGACCGTCGTTATGAAATATCCCGATGTGACGCGTATGATCTCTTTTGAGATATCCGGCAAGCGTGCAACAGGCAGATGGCTGAGCGCGCTGTACAGGCAGAGAGTCAGATCGACGGAGGCATCGGCTTCCGGCAACCGGCCCGCAAGGTCCGCGACGTCGAATGTGAGATTCACTCCAGGAAGGCTGGAAAGATTTCGGGTCGCCAACCGCGCCCGTTGTATTTGCGCCTGTGCGATGTCGAATCCACGCGCGGTAATGCTGCTGAATTCGAGCGCATGTGCGCGTATGACCAGTCGGCTCAGCCATGTACCGGGTCCACAACCCGCATCGAGGAGCCTGACCGAGCTTGCGCCGGAAGCCCGCAGGTCAGTCAGTTTCTTCTCCAGTACGGCCCAGACGCAGCGATCTGCGTACGCGTGCATTCCGTCAAAGGCAAATGGCTGAGAAGGATCGCCGTCAGCATAAGAGACATAATCGTCACCAGCCTGGTTGTAGATGTCAGCGACGTCATCCGTTGCCGCATCATCAACTGCCGGCACAGAATGCCCAGCACTATGGGAGACGGGCAAATTTGACGCCCATTTCCGCGCAGGGATCGAATCGTGGTCAAACATGTGCGGCCTGCCAGACATGAAATGGGGCGTTTTGAGTTTCCACTTTTGCAGCTCATACGGCCTCAGAGCCGGCCGACGCGCAGAAGATGTGCCGAGGACTATATAAAATCGAGACTGATTGCTGTTGTCATTCATAAGCGCGTCATAAAGCAGATTGCAACTCAGCCAGTTTGTCGCCGGTCAGGCTGCGACCAAGGGGTTGCGCCACAGCTGGTCGCCGCGAACCGGCGGATCGTGCGTCATGGACCGGCGTCAATTCCCGCGCGGAACGCCACAGGATTCTCGTGCATGTCGGCATGCAATGGTGGCTGCAGATCGGGGGGCAAACCCCGCTGACCCCACGTGGCACCGCTGCGCTTTTTCGCCGGCGCTTAAGTGTCGCAGCGCACAAACATTGCAATTTTCTTGCAGACCGGCCGGAAAAGTCTCAAAATTCGCGTTCAGGAGTCTCCTTTGGATCCCGGCTCGGTGCGACCCGTTGGATCTCAGATTCGGCAGATTTTTTCCTCTGCCCGATTTTGGAGTACGACATGGCCACATTCACGCAATCGCAACGGCTACTGGTTTCCGCGGGAGCTGCGGCACTCGGCGGCGCTGCACTGGTGACGCTGCTGGCCGGGAACATCGTTACCCTCGCGGGTGCGGGCGCAACCGCCGTGGACATATCGCCGCCATTCGTCGGCCCGGATTTTCCGGTCTGCCACACGCCGGCCGCAACCGGCTTGCCGAACATGATGCTTCGCCTAGCACAGACCGAAGTGCCACGCGCCGAGATGAGCGCAGCCAGCTCCGCGCCGGCATTCGCGGAAACCGAGCCGCCGCTGTGGGCCGGCCTCGGCTCCATCACTTACAAGATCACGACCGCGAACGAGCGCGCACAGGCTTATTTCGATCAGGGCCTGCGCCTCGCCTACGCGTTCAATCACGGCGAGGCGCAGCGCGCGTTCCGCATGGCGCAGAAGCTCGATCCCGACTGCGCCATGTGCTTCTGGGGCGAGGCGCTGGTGCTCGGTCCCAATATCAATCTTCCGATGCAGGAGGACGCGGTCGCGCCCGCCTACGCTGCCGCGCAGAAGGCGAAGGCGCTTGCCGGCAAAGCAAGCCCACGCGAGCAGGCGCTGATCGGCGCTCTCGCGGCGCGCTACGGCAGCGATCCGAAGGCCGCCCGCGCGCCGTTCGACGCAGCCTACGCGGCCGAAATGGCGAAGGTTGCGACGCAGTTTTCCGACGACGACGAAATCGCCACGCTCTATGCCGAGGCGGTCATGGATCTCAGCCCCTGGAACTACTGGAAGCCGGGCGGCCGCGAACCCAACCCGCAGAGCGTGCCCATCGTGCCGACACTGGAGCGCGTGCTGGCTCGCAATCCTGGTCATCCCGGTGCAATTCACTTCTACATCCATGCCGTCGAGGCGTCGGACCGGCCCAAGCGCGCCGAGCCCTATGCCGACCGATTGCGCGGTGCGATCCCCGGTGCCGGCCATCTCGTGCACATGCCGAGCCACATCTATTATCGGGTCGGCCGCTATCTCGACGCGCTGGAAGACAACAAGGCTGCGGTCAAAGTCGATGAAAAATACCTGGCCGACACCAACGCGCCGATGGGCGTCTATCGGCTCGGGTATTATCCGCATAACGTGCACTTCGTGATGGCGTCGGCGCAGATGGCTGGCGACGGCCAGACCGTGATCGCCGCCGCGGAGAAGCTGCGCGAGCTCATTCCCGACGAGGTTGCCCGTGGTATTGCGATGGTACAGCCAGTCAAGGCGGCGCCTTATTTCGCACACGCGCAGTTCAGCACGCCCGAGACCATCCTGGCACTGCCCGATCCCGGCGACGCCACCCCTTATGTCAAGGCGATGTGGCTCTACATGCGCGGCGTAACGCTGGCGGCGCGCGGTGACTTCGCGAGCGCGGCGGCGGCGGCCAATGCAATCGAGACGCTGGAGCGCACCGCGGACTTCAAGTTGCTGAAGGATTCAAACGTCCCGGCACAGGAGGTGCTTCGCATCGCGCGCACACTGATCTTAGCGCGCGTGGCCCAGGCCAAAGGCGACAACCGCACCGCCGTCGTGCGGTTCGAGCGGGCGGCTGCGTTGCAGGACGCGCTGCCCTACACCGAGCCACCATATTGGTACTATCCGATTCGGCAGTCTCTTGCCGCTGCCCTGCTGCAGGCTGGCCGCTACGCCGAGGCGGAGCGACAGTTCCAGCGTGCGCTCAGCCGAGCGCCATCCAACGGCTGGTCGTACTACGGACTGGCGGAACTGCACAAGTCACGCGGCAACACCGCCGCGGCGCGAAAGGCCAAGGCTGACCTTGCCAGAATCTGGATCGGCGACCGCAGGCTTTTGCAGATTTCCAATCTCTGAAGCTCGCGCATCGGTGTCGTGGTCGGGGCCCCAAGCGGAGTAGTGGGCGATCCTTGACCAACGACCGACCAATGATACGCCGCAGCCAAATAAGAACGAACGTCATCGAACGTCACGCTAAAATCATCAGATTTTTTCGCGTTTCCCGGGAAGGGCGTACCGCTCATAACAGTCTGCTTGCCCATTGGCGGGCTTCGCGAGCGCGACCGCACCCAAGAACCAAAAGCAGCCACTGCCAAGATGATGCAATGTCCGCTTTTGTGAAGGTTTTCGGACGCCGGCCCCACGATGGTGGCGCGGCGCACACTGGGGCCGGCGTACGCAAAACCTTCACAGAAGCGGAAGTCCAGAGCCGCCGTTCACCCAAGCTGACGAATTTCAGTGCAAGCCACAGCGCTTCGCTTCAGAGCCAGGCGAAAAGGGTACGCAGTGTTTCGCCGCACCGAGACTTCCCCTTGGCGTCACAATATCGGGGCAATGCACTAATTCATCGGCGTATCGCGGCGGCCCGGCTAATGCCCTGCTCCCGCACCTGACTTGTCGCTCGTGCAGACGTGATCTAAGTATACGACCAGCGGACGTCCAAATTAAATAATAATCGCGAACTTGATCCGCCTTCGAGGGAGAAGACAATGAAGACGCTCATGATGACCACGGCCATGGTTGTCGGCATCGTTATCAACGTGGCACATGCCGGGCCGTTGCCGGAGGCAAAGCCGGACGATGTCGGATTCTCGCAACAGGGATTGACGCGGCTCGACGATTTCTTCGCCCGCGAGATATCAGCCAAACGTGTGCCCGGTGCCGTGGTCGCAATAGCCCGGGACGGAAAGCTCGTCCATTACAAGGCGTACGGCCAGCTCGATGCGACCAAAGGCACGCCGATGCCGCCGGATGCCATTTTTGCGCTTGCGTCCATGACCAAGCCGATGGCGGCGGTCGCCGGTCTGGCGCTGATGGAGCAGGGCCGCCTGCCTCTCCAGGCCAAGGTCGCGGACTACTATCCGGCGTTCTCCGATATGAAGGTGGGCGTTCAACAGCCGGACGGTTCGCTGAAGCTCGAAGCGCAGGCTTCACCGATCTACATACACGACCTGTATCGCCACACATCCGGCCTTATGTATGGAGGACGCCCGGACAGCTCGAGCCCGGTCGCGCGTCAGTATCCGGACGGGACGGCGCCGGCCATCGAGGGCGATACACAAGCCTTCATCGATCGCATCACGAAGCTGCCGCTGGCGCACCAGCCGGGGACGGTTTTCGAGTACGGGTTTTCGATCGACGTGCTGGGCGCGGTCGTCGAGAAGGTGAGCGAGCAGCGCCTCGGCGACTACCTGGCGGCCAATGTGTGGCAGCCACTCGGCATGAAAGATGCCACGTTCCACCTCACGGAGGCGCAGCGCCCCCGTCTCGCCCGCGCTTTTCCCAATGACCCGCTGACGGGCAAGTCGCAGGCCATCAAGCTGCTCGACACGCCGACGAAGTTTGACTGCGGCGGAGCCTGCGCCTTTGCCACCGTCGGCGACTATCTGCGCTTTGGACAAATGCTGCTCAACGGCGGCGAGCTCGACGGCCAGCGCGTTCTTGGCCCCAAGACGGTGCATCACATGATCTCCAATCACCTTGGGCCAGAGATCAAGAACAACGTGGCCAATGTGGAGCCGCATCGCGATGGCTTTGGTTTCGGCCTTGGGGTGGCAGTCCGTACCAGCGAGGGTCTGTCATCGGTTCCCGGCAACCCTGGTGAGTTCACCTGGAATGGCGCCTACGGCACGCAGTTCTTCTGCGACCCGAAGGAGCGTCTTGTCGTGGTCGTAGGAACCGCGGCGCCCGGCGAACTCCGGAAATACTACCGTGAGCAGGTCCAGGACATCGTGTATGGCGCGATGGTGAAGTGAGGCTCGTCGCCGACTAAGGATTACCGTTAGCGTAACCCGCCACCATTCACACGTATCGGCGGGTTACGCTACACACGCGGCTGCGGGCGCATCGGGCGCCCGGCATTCCCTGCGCCCTCTGATCGGAGAGGGTAAGGAATTTCCAGCAAACCTCGGGAGTATACGCCGCGAGATCGCGAAGTCGTGTTTGCTGACACGCGTTGTTTGATAATCGAATCCGCAGATATCTGTCGCGCACGCAAGCGCCTCATCTCCCCAGCTGTCATCGCCCGGCCTGACCGGGCGACCCAGTATTCCAGAGTCGGCCGTGTTCAACCGAAAAGCCGCGGCGTACTGGATCGCCCGCTCAGGCCGGGTGACGACGACTGAATGCTAACCGCGCGCCTCACGGAATGATCCGCGCCGCGCGCAACCGGGCGAACAGATCGAAGAAACTGTCGTCGGTCGCCTGATAGTCGAGAAAGCCGAGCTTGCGGCTCTTGCTCATGTCGGTGACCACCTCGATCGGGCGGCCGAGATCCGCGTCGGTGTGCCACGCCGAGGTGATCACGGAAAGATCGCTCTCGGCCAGACCATGCTTGCGGGCGATCTCCGCCCAGACCGGGCCGGCATCGGCGAGCTGACGCTGCAGCGGAATGCCTTCGCCGGGAAACGGCGCCGGTTGCAACCCGAACCAGCCGGCCAGCCGCGTCCACATCCAGTTCCAGCGGAACACGTCGCCGTTGACGACATTGAACGCCTGGTTGCGCGCCACAGGAGTCGTCGCGGCCCATTCGAGATGGCGGGCCAGTAGCCTCGCATCGGTCATGTCGGTCAGGCCGTTCCATTGCGCGGCGGACCCGGGAAACAGGAATGGCCGCCCGGTTTCCCGGCAGATCGTGGCGTAGGCCGCCAGCGTCACGCCCATGTTCATGGCGTTGCCGACGGCGTAGCCGATGATGGTGTGCGGCCGATGCACGTTCCACCCAAAACCATCGCGTTCGGCGGCGGCGAACACCTCGTCTTCCTGCGCGTAGTAGAAGTTCTCCAGCTCGAGCCGCGGCTGCTCCTCGCGGAACGGCGTCGCCGGCAATTTGCCCCGGCCGTAGGCTTCGAACGGACCAAGGTAATGTTTCAGCCCGGTCACCAGCGCGACATGCCTGACCGAGCCGGCAGGCGACAGCGCCTCGAGCAGATTGCGCACCATGGCGCGATTGATCCGGATGTTTTCCGCTTCGGTGTCTTGGCGCAACCATGTGGCGATGAAGATTTCGGTGGGACGCAGGCCTTGCAGGGCGGCGCGAAGCGACGCGGGATCCAGCAAGTCCGCGGCCACAGGCTGCACGCCGTCGATTTCGGTAGGCGGCCGCCGCGCCAGTCCATGCACCTGCCAGCCGCGATCACGCAGATGCCGCGCGAGATTGTTGCCGACGATGCCGCTGGCCCCGACCACAAGTGCCGACCGTGTCATGCCCTTACCCTTTTGATGGTGCAAAGGGGGAGATAGGCGGTGCGGACCGGATCGACAGCAGGGAAACGTTCACGACCACTTGTGAAAGATGAAAAACGCACCGGCGGCGATGAACGCAAAACCGAGGGCGTGATTCCAGCCCAGCGGCTCCTTCAGATACAAGACCGAGAAGCCGGCGAACACCACCAGGGTGATCACCTCCTGCACGGTCTTCAGCTGCGCGGCGGTATAGACCGCGCTGCCCCAGCGGTTGGCGGGCACCGCCAGCCAGTATTCGAAGAACGCAATGCCCCAACTCACCATGATCACCAGCGGCAGCGAGTTCTCCTTGAATTTCAGATGGCCATACCAGGCGAAGGTCATGAACACGTTGGAGGCAAACAGCATCAGGACCGGCAAGACCTGCGGGGAAATGGTGGGCATGGACATCCTTTCGAAAATCTCGGCGCTTAACACATCAGCGTGGAACCGGGTTCCGTCATCGATCGATATCATTTGAACCAACAGATCGGAAAGCCGGGCGTATCAGATCAACCGCTTTTTAAGCATCGAACAAGAAAATCGGCCGCGATTGCAACTATCCGTCACACTGGGCGACTTAACTCTCGAAAGCGAAAAAACCAACGAGAACAGGCATGCAGATCGACTGGCGCGCAATCTCCGGTCCGGCTCTGACGACAGCGACGGCGTTCATCGCCATCGCTCTCGATCATAATCCTATTGCCGTTCCGAACCCCGCGCCGCTGTTCGTCTGCATCGTTGCCCTGGCGGCTTCGATCAGCGGACTCGCCTCGGGCCTGATCAGCGCGGCCATCGCCGTCGGCGCCTCGGCGCTGTTCTTCGTCAATCACCGCGCCACGCCCGGCTACGACGTATCGGATCTGGTTCGCCTGGTGATGCTGGCGATGACGGCGGCCGGCACCGCCGCCATCACCGGCCTGTTGCGAAAAAAATGGATCGATGCGTTCGCGCAGGAGCGGCGACATCACGCCACCGCGGAGCGGCTGTCGGCAGCGCTGGATCAGGTCGACATCGGCATCGTGCTCTTGGATTCCGACACCCGCGCCGAATTCATCAACCGCGCCTTCCGCGATTATTTTTCGCTGCCGGACGAGAAGGCCGACAGCAAGCCGCCGTTCATCGCGCTGATGTATCACGGCCGCGACACCGGGGCCTATGAACTGCCGGAGGAGGAATTGGGCGCGTTCATCGCGCGGCGCACCGAGATGATGCGTGCGGGCGATTCGACGCCGATCAATATCAACCTCAGGGATGGTCAGGTGCTGCGCTTCAGTTGCACGGCATTGCCCGACGGCGGACGCATGCTGAGCTACACGCCGGTGACCGATCTGGTCCGTCATACCGACGATCCCGCCGGCGCCGATTATTACCGGTCGCTGCGCGGCGGCGGCGAGCGTGGCCTCGCCCGCCATCTGCGCGCCGCGGAATAGCCGCTGCTTGGAATCGAACGCCGAATGAGATTGATTCCTCCCGGCCCAGTCCTTAATGAAGGGCGGCATCGCTCCGGCCGCACGCTTGAGTGATATCCCCGTCACCAACGCAGAATCGCGAATGTCCAGCGACCTGTCCATCCGCCCCGTTGCCCGGAGCGATTATGATCAATGGCTTCCCTTGTGGAACGGCTACAACACGTTTTACGGACGGTCGGGTGCGATCGCGCTTTCCCCTGAGATTACAGCGATGACGTGGGCTCGCTTCTTCGATGCCTATGAGCCGGTGCATGCGCTTGTCGCGGAGAGCGGCGGCGAATTGCTTGCCCTGACGCACTACCTCTTCCACCGCAGCACGACGGCCATCGAGCCGACCTGCTATTTGCAGGACTTGTTCACCAGCGAGGCCGCACGCGGCAAGGGCGTCGGCAGGGCGCTCATCCATGGAGTCTACGAACAGGCGAGGCTCGCCGGATCACCGCGTGTCTACTGGCAAACGCACGAAACGAACCGCACCGCGATGCAGCTTTACGACAAGGTCGCGGAGCATTCCGGATTTGTCGTGTATCGTAAGCTGTTCTGAGCCGTGCCAGCAGCGTGCCGGACGATGCTTCGCATCGCCGGGAGAACGCGACACCGTGTCCAGAACCGGCCTGTGGATAAGTCCGGCTGTCATGGCTGCGTTACAAAGCGTGGCTAGGTTCGCCCTGCGTCTGATCAGGCCCCCCGTCACAGATCACGCGCCCCCAAGCGGTCCCCGTCAGTCGCCGCGTCTGACCGGGGCCGCCTTTTTTTGTACCTGGCTGGTGGCGTTGAGTATAACCGCGCGGCGCGATCCGCAGCGCCAGGCATCTCCGCCCAAGAACCGCCCATGATCCGCGTCATCCTTATCGCCCTGGCCTTCGTCGCACTCACGGTTGCGCTGCTGCCGTTCCAGCTGATCGGCATGGTGTTCGATTTGCGGCTGCAGCGGACCATTCCGCATCTGTACCATCGCATTCTCTGCGCGCTGATCGGGGTGCGGATTCGCGAGGTCGGCACTAGGTCGGCCGCCAGTCCGGCGCTGATCCTGTCCAACCATGTGTCGTGGCTCGACATCTGCGTCATCACCGCGCTGGGGCCGGTGGTGTTCGTGGCCAAAAGCGAGGTCGCGGGATGGCCGGTGTTCGGCTGGCTCGCGCGATTGCAGCGGACCATCTTCATCAACCGGCAGGCCCGGCACCAGACCGGCGCCGCGACGAGGGAGATCGCGGGCCGGTTGCTCGGCGGCGACGCCGTGGTGCTGTTCGCCGAGGGCACCTCGAGCGACGGCATCCGCGTGCTGCCGTTCCGCTCCTCGCTGGTCGGCGCGGTCCATCACGCGCTCGGCGCCGGCACGCAGCATACCCATGTCACGGTGCAGCCGATGTCGCTGGCCTATGTCAGCCTCAGTGGCCTCCGCATGGGCCGGAGTCTGCGCGAGCGCGTGGCGTGGTACGGCGATGTCGAGCTCGTTCCCCATCTGCTTTCCGTGCTGGCGTCAGGCGCGGTCGATGTCACCGTGAGCTGGGGCGAGGCCGTCGCCTACGACATGCGCGCGGATCGCAAGGCGATCGCGCGCGACGCCGAATTTTCGGTACGGCGCATGACCGCGGCGGC
>Ga0208989_10000504_pt1 | contig 11350 bp, 11 predicted proteins | sample MedBloCAOM3_M1_FD_187852 | JGI IMG/M metagenome (GOLD analysis project Ga0208989, IMG submission 187852) | Forest soil microbial communities from El Dorado National Forest, California, USA - Mediterranean Blodgett CA OM3_M1 (SPAdes) (version 2) | ecosystem: Environmental > Terrestrial > Soil >...
CCGCGGACGACAGGGCACGGTGCTCAATGCCGACGCCATGCAGACCTACGATGCCTTTCCGATCCTGACCGCACAGCCCACCGAGCGCGAGCGGGCGGATGTGCCGCATGAGCTCTACGGCGTGTTGCCGTTGGCGGAGACCCTGTCGGCCGCGCGTTGGCGGACGCTCGCCGCGGCCGAGATCGAGCGCTGCCTCGCCGAGGGCCGCACGCCCATCCTGTGCGGCGGCTCGGGTCTTTATCTGCGGACATTGATGCAAGGCATCGCGGCCATCCCCGATCCTCCGCCCGGCCTGCGCGACGAGGCCAATGCGGACTGGCAGGCGATGGGCGCCGAGGGCTTCCGTGCGCGGCTTGCCGAACACGACCCGGCGATCGTGGTGCGCCTGAAACCCGGCGATCGCCAACGTCATGTCCGCGCCTGGGAAGTCTGGCTGGCAACCGGCCGGCCGCTCAGCCTCTGGCAGAAGGCGGAGGCAGAGGCCGTGCGCTGGCGCTTCATCACGGTCCTGCTGGCGCCCGAGCGGGGCTGGCTGCGCGCCCGGATCGAGAACCGCTTCGATGCAATGCTGTCAGCGGGCGTGCTGGCCGAGGTCCGCGCCGTCTTCGATCGCGCCCCCGATCCGCGGTGGCCCGGCCTCAAGGCCCATGGCGCGCCCGAGCTGTTCGGCCACTTCCGGGGCGAGCTGTCGCTGGACGACGCGCGCCGGATCGCCATCGATCACACCCGCCAATATGCCAAACGCCAGATGACGTGGTTCCGCCATCAGATGGCACCAGATCTGGTGTTGGACCCCCAGATTAGCCCAGCTTTAGAGCTGGCCGAGAAATTATTGACCAATTCAGGGGTCTGAAACTTTACATTTCGTGCTGATTTTGGTTGACCCTCCCAGACCCCGGCGATACCTTCCGCGCCGCCGCAAACCCTGTTTTGCGGCGCATTTGTCTTAAAGGAGACCCGTGTCATGAAGCCCGAGGAGCCCGCCACGACTGGCGCCGATCTGTTGGTGAAAGCCCTGATCGACGAGGAAGTCGAGGTCGTCTTCGGCTATCCGGGCGGCGCGGTCCTGCCCATCTACGATTCGCTGTTCAAGCAGAACCGACTGCGCCACATCCTGGTGCGCCACGAGCAGGCGGCCGTCCATGCCGCCGAAGGCTATGCGCGTTCGACCGGCAAGGTGGGCGTGGTGCTGGTGACGTCCGGCCCCGGCGCCACCAACGCGGTGACCGGCCTCACCGACGCGCTGATGGATTCCATCCCCGTCGTCTGCCTGACCGGCCAGGTGCCGACCCACCTGATCGGCAACGACGCCTTCCAGGAGGCCGACACCACGGGCATCACGCGGCCCTGCACCAAGCACAATTATCTCGTGAAGGCCGTCGCCAATCTGGCGCGCACCGTCCACGAGGCTTTCTACGTCGCGCGCTCGGGCAGGCCCGGGCCGGTCGTGATCGACCTGCCCAAGGACGTGCTGATGAACAAGCACGACTACGTGGCGCCCGACAAGCCGGTGCAGCACAAGAGCTACCGCCCGCAGGTCCAGCCTGAGCCCGCGAAGATCGAGCAGGCGATCGACCTGATCGCCAACGCCAAGAAGCCGGTCTTCTACACCGGCGGCGGCGTGGTCAATTCCGGGCCCAAGGCGTCCAAGCTGCTCGCCCAGTTCGTGCACATGACGGGCTATCCCATCACCAACACGCTGATGGGGCTCGGCACGTTCCCGGCGTCGGACAAGCAGTTCCTCGGCATGCTGGGCATGCACGGCACCTACGAAGCCAACCTGGCAATGTATCACTGCGACGTGCTGATCAATATCGGCGCGCGCTTCGACGATCGCATCACCGGCAAGCTCACCGAGTTCTCGCCGCACTCCAAGAAGATCCACATCGACATCGATCCCAGCTCGATCAACAAGAACGTGCGTGTCGACCTGCCGATCGTGGGCGACGCCGGCCACGCGCTGGAGGAGCTGATCCGGGTGTGGAAGGCCAGGCAGCCCCGCACCGACCTCAAGGCGCTGAAGGCGTGGTGGGCCGAGATCGACGGCTGGCGGGCGCGCAACTGCCTCGCCTACAAGCAGGACAACGAGACGATCAAGCCGCAATACGCGCTCGAGCGGCTCTATCACCACATCAAGAACCGCGACCACTACATCACCACAGAGGTGGGCCAGCACCAGATGTGGGCGGCGCAGTTCCTGAAGTTCGAGCAGCCCAACCGCTGGATGACCTCGGGCGGGCTCGGCACCATGGGCTACGGCCTGCCGGCCGCGATGGGCGTGCAGATCGCCCATCCCGAGGCGCTCGTCATCGACGTGGCGGGCGAGGCCTCGATCATGATGAACATCCAGGAGCTCTCGACGGTGGCGCAGTACCGCCTGCCGGTGAAGGTCTTCATCCTGAACAACCAGTACATGGGCATGGTACGCCAGTGGCAGGAGCTGCTGCATGGCGGCCGCTATTCCGAGAGCTACATGGAATCGCTGCCCGACTTCGTGAAGCTTGCCGAGGCGTTCGGCGCCGTGGGGCTGCGCTGCCATGAGCCGGCCAAGCTCGACGAGACGATCAAACAGATGATCGAGATCAATCAGCCGGTCATCGTCGACGTGCTGGTCGACAAGACGGAGAACTGCTTCCCGATGATCCCCTCGGGGGCGGCGCACAACGACATGCTGCTGGGCCCTGACGACAAGGCGGCCAAGCCGATGTCGGAAGAAGGCATGGTGCTGGTGTGAGCCCGTCCGACCTGGTTTCGAGCCACACCATCTCCGTGCTGGTCGACAACGAGCCCGGCATCCTGGCGCGCGTGGTCGGCCTGTTCTCGGGCCGCGGCTACAACATCGAGAGCCTCACGGTCGCCGAGACCGACGCCAAGGAAAACCTGTCGCGCATCACCATCGTGACCAAGGGCACACCGATGATCATCGAGCAGATCAAGGCGCAGCTCGATCGGCTGGTGCCGGTGCATCGCGTGCGTGACCTCACCGTCGAGGGCCCGCACATCGAGCGCGAGCTGGCGCTGGTCAAGGTCAAGGGCATCGGCGACAAGCGGGTCGAGGCGCTGCGCCTGGCCGACGTGTTCCGCGCCAAGGTGATCGACGCAAAGACCGATTCCTTCGTCTTCGAAGTCACCGGCAATTCCGACAAGGTGCAGACCTTCGTCGGCCTGATGGAGGGCCTCGGCCTGGTCGATGTCGGCCGCACCGGCATCGTCGCCATGTCGCGCGGCGGCGAAGCGTTGTGAATTCGGCACGACGTCTGGGGCCGACCCTTCGAGACGGCGGCCTGCGGCCGCCTCCTCAGGGTGAGGCGCCTTTGGACCCACGATTAAACGCACGACCTCATCCTGAGGAGGCCCGAAGGGCCGTCTCGAAGGATGGGCAACAGTAGTGGACTACGTTGTCGCCCTCCTGGGCCTGGCGGTCGTCCATCTGCTGGCGGTGGCGAGCCCCGGCCCCTCGACCGTGCTGGTGATCCAGACCGCCGCCGTCGCCGGCCGTCGCGGCGGGCTTTTAGCAGCCTTGGCCATGATGGCGGGCGCGCTCCTGTGGGCGACCGCGGCGCTGTTCGGCCTGCAGGCACTGTTCGCCCGCTTCGAATGGCTCTACCTCGCCTTCCGCATCGGCGGCGCGATCTATCTCTTCTATCTGGCGATCCAGCTGTGGCGCCACGCCCGTGATCCGTTGCCGGAGATCCCGGTCGGCGGCGCGATTCGCCTGACGGGCTGGCAGGGCTTCCTGCGGGCGCTGCTGCTGCAGCTCAGCAATCCCAAGATCATGGTGTTCTTCGGCAGCATCTTCCTGTCGCTGCTGCCCGCCAACCTGCCGGTCTGGATGGATGCCACGGTGCTGGCCGTCGTGGCGTTCAACGAATTCGCCTGGTTCGCGTTGCTGGCGCTGCTGTTCTCGGGCGGCCCGGCGCGAGCCTTCTATCGCCGCGCGAAGGTCTGGCTCGATCGCTTCATGGGCGGCGCGCTGGCGCTGCTCGGCCTGCGCCTCGCTCTCGCCAGCCGCTAGCGGCCGACGACTTGCGCTTCCACCTCGGCCAGGTTCGCCGGCGGCGTCGTCAGCACGAACTGCGCCTGGGTGCGATTCAACAGGTGCAACGGATCGCCGCTTTCGCGGTCGGCCATCTGTTCGAAGGCCGTGCCGGCCGGACGGCAGTTCCAGTCGGCGCTGAGATCGGGCCGCCGGACGCCAGGATAGCGCAGACAGAGTTGGACGAGCGGGCCGCCCTGCGGGCCGGTCGTGGTGTCGATCCGCCACTCACCGCGCAGGATCCTGTTTTCGCCCACCAGCCACGCGAAATCCCGGCCGTCCGCCGTCGAATAATGGACCTGATAGGGCCCGCCGCCGAGGGTCCACAGCCAGGTCTTGTTGCTGATCGCCCGGCGTGCCTCGTCGGGCGTCGAGTTGGCAATGGCGGCCGAGAGCTGCGGCATCGGCACGGCAGGGCCGGTCGGCGCCGTCGAGTCGGGGTGATTGGCGCAGGCGCTCAGGGCCTGCAGCGCGGTCAGCAGCACGAAAGAGAAGCGTATTGAGGACATGGAATTGAAGCTGGCCTTTGCGGGCCGGGTTGTCTAGTAAGCCCCCGTTTCATGCAAAGAGCGCACACTACCAGGAGGAATGGCCCCATGCGTGTCTACTACGATCGCGATGCCGATGTGAACCTGATCAAGGGCAAGAAGGTCCTGGTCGTGGGTTACGGCAGCCAGGGTCATGCCCACGCGATGAACCTGCGCGACTCGGGCGTGAAGGACGTGCGCATTGCGCTCAAGCCGGGCTCGGCCACCATCAAGAAGGCCGAGGAAGCGGGCTTCAAGGTGATGAACCCGGCGGAGGGCGCCAAGTGGGCCGACATCGTCATGGTGCTGACGCCGGACGAGCTGCAGTCGGACATCTACACCGCCGACCTCGACCCCAACATGCGTCCGGGCTCCGCACTCGCCTTCGCGCACGGGCTCAATGTCCATTTCAACCTGATCTCGCCGCGCTCCGACATCGACGTGTTCATGATCGCGCCCAAGGGTCCCGGCCATACCGTGCGCTCCGAATATCTGCGCGGCGGCGGCGTGCCCTGCCTGGTGGCGGTGGCGCAGAATTCGTCGGGCAACGCACTCGAGATCGGCCTCTCCTATTCCTCGGCGATCGGCGGCGGCCGCGCCGGAACCATCGAGACCACCTTCAAGGAGGAATGCGAGACCGACCTGTTCGGCGAGCAGGTCGTGCTGTGCGGCGGCCTCGTGGAGCTGATCAAGGCGGGCTACGAGACCCTGGTCGAGGCGGGTTATGCGCCGGAGATGGCCTATTTCGAGTGCCTGCACGAGGTCAAGCTGATCGTCGACCTGATCTACGAGGGCGGCATCGCCAACATGAACTACTCGATCTCCAACACCGCGGAGTACGGCGAATATCGTTCCGGCCCGCGCATCGTCACCGACGAGACCAAGGCCGAGATGAAGCGCGTGCTGGCCGACATCCAGTCCGGCCGCTTCGCGCGAGACTGGATGCTCGAGAACAAGGTCAACCAGGCCTCGTTCAAGGCCATGCGCAAGAAGATGTCGGAGCATCCGATCGAGGAGATCGGCGCCAAGCTGCGCGGCATGATGCCGTGGATCAAGGAACGCGCGCTGGTCGACAAGACGCGCAATTAGCGCTTTCCGAAGACGAACCCTCCGCCGGAGGCGTCGAGCGTCACGCCGGAAATGAAGCTGGCTTCGTCGGACAGAAGCCAGAGGATGGCGTTGGCGATCTCCCGGGCCTGGCCGATGCGGCCCATGGCGATCGTCGACTCGATCGCCTCGCGCACCTCGTGATCGGCGAGCGCACGCTCGGTCATCTCGGTCTCGATCATGCCCGGTCGCAGCGAGACCGCGCGGATGCCCTCGTTTGCGACCTCCTTGGCAAAGCCCATGGTGAAGGAATCGACCGCGGCCTTGCTCGCGGCATAGGCCGACACGCCGGGCCGGCCGCCGATGGTGGCGGCCATCGACGAGATATTGACGATGACGCCGCCCTTGCCGCCGCGCTTGGTCGACATGCGCCGCGCGGCCTCGCGGCAGCACAGCATCAGGCCGACGGTGTTTATGGCAAACAGCCGGGTAAGCACGGCCACGTCGAAGTCCTCGACGCGCGAGCTGCCGCTGATGCCGGCGCTGTTCACCAGATGGGTGATCGGGCCAAGCGCCTTTGCGGCTGCGTCGAACAGCAGGCCGATATCCGCTTCGCGCGCCACATCGGCCGGCAGGGCGACCGCGTGGCCGCCCTCGGCCGTGATGTCGGCCACGACTTTCTTCGCTTCCGCCTCGCGCGAGCGGTAGTTGATCGCGACCTTGTACCCGCGCGCCGCCGCCAGCCTGGCCGTTTCCGCGCCGATGCCGCTGGCGCCGCCGGTGATGAGAAGGGTCATCCTTTCAACGCGCCTCCGGTGAGACCATGGACGAGATATCGCCTGACCACGAAGGAGAAGACCAGCACCGGCAGCATGATCATGGTGCCGCCGGCGGCGATGCGGCCCCATTCCCAGCCTTCGTAGTTCATGAAATTGACGACCGCCACCGGCGCCGTCATGGCCTCGGTGCGGGTCAGGATCAGGGCGAAGAAGAAGTCGTTCCAGGCGAACAGGAAGCAGAGGATCGCCGTCGCCGCCAGGCCGGGGCCGGAGAGCGGCAGGATGATGCGGTAAAAGCCCTGCCACATCGTGGCGCCGTCGATCCACGCCGCCTCCTCGAGCGAGCGCGGCAACTGGTCGTAGAAAGGTCGCATCATCCAGATCACCAGCGACAGGTTGAAGGTGAGGTAGATCACGATCAGGCCCGTCAGCGTGTCGAGCAGTTCTAGATGGCGATAGACCAGGAAGTAGGGAATGGTGAAGGCGATCGGCGGCGCCATGCGGCTGGCCAGGATCCAGAGCGTGATCGTCCCGCCGCCGCGTCCCGTCCAGCGCGACAGCGCATAGGCCGCCGGCACGCCGATCACCAGCGACAGCACCGTCGAGGCCACGCTCACGATCAGGCTGTTGCCGAAGGAGTTGCGGAACTCCGAGGTCCACAGCGCTGCGTAGTTGGCGAGAGTCGCGTCGAACAACAGCCGCGGCGGAAAGCGGAAGATCTCGGCGTTGGTCTTGAACGACATCAGCAGCAGCCACAGGAACGGCGCGAGCGCCAGCAGCGCCAGAACGACCGCCAGCGTCTGCATCGCGAAGCGATCGCGGCGTCTAGTCGACACGGGACCCCCATCCCACCAGGCGCACGATCAGCCAGCTGAGCGCAATCGTGGCCGCGAGCAGGGCGACGGTGATGGCGCTGGAAAATCCCAGGAAGGAAAAGTTGAAGGCCTGCAGGTACGAATAATAGTTGGTGACCTCGGTGAGGTTGCCCGGCCCGCCGTCGGTCAGGATGAAGATCAGCGGAAAGGCCTTTATCGAGTCGATCAGGCGAAAGAGCCCGGCGACCAGCAGCACGCCCCGGATGAAGGGCAGGGTGATGTGGCGCGTGAGCTGCCACGGCGAGGCGCCGTCGACCTTGGCGGCGTCCAGAAGCTCCTGCGGCATCATCTGCAGGGCGGCCAGCACCATCAGCATGGTGAACGGAAACCATTCCCAGGTATCGGCGATGATGATCGAGGTGAGTGCCCAGTTTGGATCGGTGATCAGCGCGGGCACGTTCCAGCCTACGCTGCGGAAGATGCCGTGCATCGGGCTGATGTCGGGCGTGTAGATCACCTTCCAGATGATGGCGACGACGATCGGCGGCAGCACCATGGGGATCAGGAACACCGTGCGCAGCGCCTCGATGAGCCGCGAGCGCATATTCAGCAGCAACGCCAGTAGAAGCCCGATCAGGAGCTGCAGCAGCACCGTCCAGAACGACAGCTTGATCTGCACCCAGACCGAATTGTGCAGGCGGGAGTCCGACAGGAGCTGGCGATAGCTCTCCAGCGGCTGCGAGAAATCCCACTGCGTCTCCGGCCGCGTCAGGCTGAGCTGCGTAAAACTGGTGGCCAGCAGATAGAGCGCCGGCAGGAGCGTGATCAGCGCCAGCACCGCCAGCGAGGGCGCCACGCAGAAAGCGAAGAAACGGTGTTGCTGCCGGTAAAAGCTCGCGGAACGCTCAGCTATCAACCTTGATCCCGGCCTTCTGCAGATCCTGGATCGCCTCGGCCTGCGCCTGCTTCAGCGCCTCGGGGGCCGCCTGCTGCTTGGTGGCGATGCGCTCGATCGCCTTGTTGATCTTGTCGCCGACCTGCGGATAGACCGGCACCGTGCGGTATTTCATGTAGCCGCTCTTGCCGCCCAGCTTCAGCACCTCGAGATAGAGCGACGCCACGTCCTGGCCGTTGAGCGTGAGCACGTTCTTGAATTCGGGGCTGTTGATCACCGAGAGCCGGCAGACGCTGGGATAGCCATGGTCCTTGACCACCATGGCGAGCGTCTCCTTCGACAGCGCCCACTTGATGAACTCCCACGCCGCCTCCTTCTTCTTCGAGCCGGCCGGGATGCCGAGGCCGTGGCTGTTGCAGCCCGAGAAGTTGCCGGCCGGCCCGGCCGGCATCAGCCCGTAGCGCACCGTCTTCTGCACCGTGCTTTCGGCGTGCTTGGCGAGCGGCACCATCCAGGTGATCGACTGGGTGCGGATGTTGGCGCGGCCCGACATCTGCGAGCGCATCGCCTGGTCGTCGGAGTAGGAGAGCAGGCCGTCGGGCCCGTATTTCATCAAAAGGTTGGCGTACCATTCACCCGACTGCGCGGCCTGCGGCGTGGCCAGGGTCGGCGTCAGGTTCTCCGGCGGCGCCTTGAACACGCCGCCGCCCACGCCCATCAGGTAGGGAATCCAGTTCCAGTGATGCAGCTTGTCGGCGGTGAAGGCCGCCACACCCTCCTTGCCGTGGGTCGCCTCGCAGACCTTGATCAGCTCGTCGAACGTCGTCGGCATCGCAAGTCCGGCCTTCTCGATCAGGTCATAACGTGCCGCCGCCTGGATCATGGCGCCGCCTTCCCAGGAGAAGGCGAAGGTCTCGCCCTTGGCGTTTTGCATGGCCGATTGCGTGCCGGCCACGAAATCCTCCGGCGCCCAGTCGGCCGGAGTCATCTTGGGATCCTTGGTGAAGGTGTCGAGGTTGGTGAGCCAGCCCGCGCCGATCCAGCGCCCAGTATAGATGAAGGTGGCGTTGACCACGTCGAGCGCCGAGCCTTTGGTCGACAGCTCCAAGTCGGTGCGCTGGTTGTAGACCGGGAAGGCCTGCATGGTGAAAGCCACCTTGATGCCGGTCTTCTCCTCGAACTGCGGGAAGTAGTTCTTGAGGTATTCGAAGAAGGTCGTCTGGAAGCACGACGCGTTGATCGTCGTACCGGCAAAGGGCTTGCCTTGGGCGATGACGGCGGGTGCGGAAAGTACACCGGACGCAAGGGCCGACAAGCCGGCGCCGCCGCGCAGTACCGCCCGACGATTGGGTCCGTTCATGGTCATCTCCTCCAGCCGGCTTTTCTTTTGCCCGAGTTGAACGCGCCTGCGATGCTTGGTCAAGCAAGGCCGGTGCTATAGTGGAATGGCAACGGGAGGAGAGACGATGAAAGCCGCCGTTCTGTTCAAGCCCAACGAGCCCCTGCAGGTCGTCGACTGCGAGCTCGATCCGCCCAAGGCGGGCGAGGTGCGGGTCAAGATGAAGGCCTCGGGCGTGTGCCAGAGCGACTGGCACGTCATGAACGGCGACTGGCCCTCGCCGCTGCCGATCGTGCCGGGCCACGAGGCGGCCGGTGAGATCGCCGAATGCGGGCCCGGCGTCACCACGGTGAAGCCAGGCGACCACGTGATCTTCTCCTTCCGCCCGCATTGCGGGCGCTGCCGCTACTGCACCCAGGGCCGCACCGTGCTCTGCATCGGCCGCGCCTCGGTGCCGCCGGGCGCGCTCTATGACGGCACCTTGCGCATCAAGCACAAGGGCCAGGGCATCAACCAGATGGCGCGCATCGGCACCTTCGCCGAGGAAGTGGTCGTGCCGGAGGAGATGGTGGTGCCGATTCGCAAGGACATGCCGTGGCCGCAGGCCGCCCTGGTCGGCTGCTGCGTGGCGACCGGCGTCGGCGCCGTCACGCGCCATGCCAAGATCGAGGCGGGCTCGACCGTGCTGGTGATCGGCTGCGGCGGCGTCGGGCTGAACGCGGTGCAAGGCGCCCTGCTGTCGGGCGCGAGCAAGATCATCGCCGCCGACATTCTGGACAACAAGCTCGAGATGGCGAAAACCTTCGGCGCCACCCACACGATCAACACCGGCACCAACGAAGACCCGGCCAAGAAGGTGAAGGAGATCACCGGCGGGCTGGGCGTCGATTATTCCTTCGATGCCGTGTCGATCGAGAAGACCCAGGCGCTGGCCTTCGACTCTCTGGCGCCGGGCGGCCACGCCGTGGCGGTCGGCATTTCGGCGGCGACGGTGCGCGCCTCCTACTCGCCCTTCATGATGGTGTTCACCGAGAAGACGGTGAGCGGCACCTTCTACGGCTCGGTGCGACCCGACCTCGACTTCCCGGTGCTGGTCGACCACTACATGAACAAGCGGCTGAACATCGACGGCCTGATCAGCCGCACCTACAAGCTCGCCGACATCAACGAGGGTTTTAAGAAGATGATGGCCGGAGAAGTCGCACGCGGCGTCGTGGTTTTCGACTAGGGCGTCGGTGTCGTGAAACCCTTTGCCTGCCTGGTGCTTGCGGCACTCCTCCTGGCGTCGCCCGCAGCGAAAGCGCAGGGACCGTCCGAGCGGAAGATCACCTGCGATCGCGGCCCTGTCGCCAACAAGACCTATGGCGGCACCGCTTGGGACATCTACGGCTGCAACGACAACCGCTCGGTGGCGGTGGTGACGGCGCGCGGCAATCCCGGCATGCCCTTCTATTTCCTGTTCACCGAGCGCAACGGCGCCTATCGGCTGAGCGGTGAGGGCACCGGCAAGCCTGAAATCACCCGCAAGGCCTACGACGATCTCACGCGCCTCTCGCAGCAGGACATCCAGGCACTGGTCAAGGAAACCCAGAAGGCCGCACCGCGTCCCGGGCAATGACCCTCGTCCTTCAGCCTGCCTGACGATTTGTTGCCAAGATATGCGTTGCCGCATCGTTCGCCTGAATCGCCTTGCGGCTCTCCGCCTGCCGGTCTAAACCGAGCGCACCTTGGCGTCGGGCCCTCACCGTGCACTGCCCGTTCAAATTTCACTAGCAATTGCAGAGACTTAACTCAATGCTCTCGCGTGTCATCGGGCTCTTTTCGGCGGACATGGGCATCGACCTCGGAACAGCCAATACGCTGGTCTATGTGAAGGGTCGCGGCATCGTTCTCAACGAGCCGTCGGTCGTGG
>Ga0208989_10000507_pt1 | contig 11335 bp, 7 predicted proteins | sample MedBloCAOM3_M1_FD_187852 | JGI IMG/M metagenome (GOLD analysis project Ga0208989, IMG submission 187852) | Forest soil microbial communities from El Dorado National Forest, California, USA - Mediterranean Blodgett CA OM3_M1 (SPAdes) (version 2) | ecosystem: Environmental > Terrestrial > Soil >...
AACCGGCGGATCGGCCAGCGATGCGCCGTTCTATATCGCCTACGACAAGGGCTTCTTCAAGGATGAGGGGCTCGACGTCGATCTGATCGTGCTCGATTCCGGCGCCAAGGTGATCGCGCCGCTCGGCACCGGCGAGCTCGACGTCGGCAGCGGCGCGCTCTCCGTCGGCTTCTGGAACGCGCTCCTGCGCGGCGTCAAGTTCCGCATCGTCGCCGATCGCGGGCACGCGGAGCCCGGCTACCTCTATCAGACCGTGTTCATGCGCAAGGACCTCGTCGACGGCGGCCAGTTCAAGAGCCTCGTCGACCTCAAGGGCATGCGCATGGGCTTCGCCGCCCAAGGCGTGACCTCGCTCTCGTTGCTCAACGAAGCGGCCAAGTTCGCCGGGATCAAATACGAGGACGTCGTTCCGGTTTATCTCTCCTTTCCGCAGCAGATCGCGGCGCTGCAGAACAAGGCGCTCGACGGCACCTTCCTGATCGAGCCGCAGGCGACTGCGGCGGTCAATGCCGGCTATGGCGTGCGCTTCATGGACACCAACGTGTTCTATCCCCACCAGCAGATCTCCACGATCTTCTACAGCGACAAGTTCGCGCGGGAGCGCAAGGACGTCGCGGACAAGTTCATGCGCGCCTGGCTGCGCGGCGTGCGCGCCTACAACGACGCGATCAAGGGCGGCAAGATCGCAGGATCAGGTGCCGACGAGGTCGTGCAGACCATGGCCAAGAACTTCAACATGAAGCCCGAGCTCATTCGTGACATGTATTCGCAGGCCGTGCATGTCGACGGTGCCGTCAACGCCGCCGGCATCCAGAAGGACCTCGACTTCTTTCTCAAACAGGGTTGGGTGAGCGGGCCGATCAAAGCAGGCGATGTGATCGACATGTCGTTTGCGCAGCAGACGAGCGCCGCGCTCGGCCCCTATCAACGGAAGTCGCAGTGACAAGCTTGCTTATTCTGCTGCTTAGAACATCAAAACGTTCCGCAAATTCGGTGGGGCTCTGCTGACATGATTTCAATTGCGGGGATCGAGCTCGACGTGATCGAGCGCGGGCAAGGCGCGCCCATTCTCTATCTGCATGGCGGCGCCGGCGTCGGACGCGACACTCCATTCATCGACTTGCTCGCGAAAGGGCGGCGCGTGATCGCCCCGTCGCATCCCGGTTTTGGCAAATCGTCGCTGCCGGACTGGCTCGACAACGTGGACGACATCGCTCACGTCTATCTGGAACTGATGGATCGCCTGGGTTTGACACGAACCGATCTCGTCGGCCTCTCGATCGGCGGATGGATCGCCGCCGAAATCGCGACCAAGGTGCCGGAGCGGATCGAGCGCCTCGTGCTCATCGGCCCGGTCGGCGTGAAGACCGGCACGCCCGACAAGCTCGATGTTCCCGACGTCTTCGCCATGCCGCGCGAGAAGCTCGACCAGCTCCGCTTCCACGATCCCGCCCAGCATGCGCCCGAACTGGCGACGATGCCGGACGAGGAACTCCACATCGTCGCCCGCAACAGCGAGACATTGGCGCTGCTGACCTGGGAGCCGTACATGCACAATCCCAAGCTCAAGCATCGCCTCCACCGGGTAAACGTGCCGACGCTGTTTGTGCGCGGCGCAAGCGACGGCATCGTCTCGGCCGATTATCTCGCGCGCTACGCCGCGCTCATCCCGCAGGCGCGGATCAAGATCGTGGCCCAGGCCGGACACCTTCCGCAGGTCGAGCAGCCTGCGGCGACTGCAGCGACGGTCCTGCAATTCCTGCAAGGCGAACAAGCGGCCGAGACTTCCGGAGCACGCCGATGAAAGCATGGCATTTCAGTGAAAACGCCTATCCTTACCTGCCGCCGGCGGACGAATACGAATCCATCCGCGTCTCGCTGCCCAGCCGCAACTACGATCCAAAAAAGGGTGCCGCGCTCTACGATCGCTACATTGACGAATGGCTGATCGCGGAGGACGAGGGCGTGGAAATCATGCTCAACGAGCATCACCAGACCGCGACCTGCGTCGACCCGGCGGCGCCCCTGGTGCTCGCCGCGCTGGCGCGGCTGACCAAGAAGGCGCGGCTGTTGATCCTGGGAAACCCGGTCGCCAACCGCCGCCAGCCCGTGCGCGTCGCCGAGGAGATGGCGATGGTGGACGTGCTCTCAAAAGGCAGGCTCGAATGCGGCTTCGTGCGCGGCGTCCCCTACGAGGTGCTGCCGGCCAACAGCAACCCGGTGCGCATGAACGAGCGCCAATGGGAGGCCATGGACCTCATCGTCAAGGCCTGGACCAGTCACGACGGGCCGGTGAGCCACGAGGGGCGGTTTTTCCATCACCGCAACATCAATATCTGGCCGCGTCCCTATCAGCAGCCGCATCCGCCGATCTGGGTGTCCACCACCACGCCGGGCGGCGCCGGCCGCGTCGGTGCGCGCGGCTACGTGCAGGCGACGTTCCTGACCGGGTTCGGCGGCACGCCCGCGATTTACGAGTCCTACCGCAAGGGTTGGCGCGAAGCCGGCCGTGGTCCGGATGTTCCTGTCGATCGGCTGGCCTATGCGGCCCTGGTCTATGTCGGCGAGAGCGACGCGGAGGCCCGCTCCGGCGCCGAGAAACTGCTTTGGTACATGACGGCGAACAAGGTGCCGCTGCACTTTTGCTATCCGCCCGGCTACGTGCCGACCCCGGTGCACGCACAAATCCTGCGGGGAGCGGCGATCGATCAGCACGCGGCGAACAAGGCAAACGCGACCGTGGACAAGGCGATCGAGTCCGGCCTCATGTTTGCCGGCACGCCCGATCAGGTCTTTCTCCAGATCAAGAAGATGCATGACCATGTCGGCGGCTTCGGGCATCTCCTGATCATGGGCCAAGCCGGATTTCTCGAGCACGACGAAACCGTGCGCGGGATCAAGACCTTCGCGCGCGAGGTCTATCCGCGGCTCAAGGACGCGTTTCCCGACACTGCGATCTCGGGCTTGCAGCAGGATTCCGCGAGTGCGCGGGTGGTCGCGTAGCGTGTCTTCGCGCGACGCCTGTGGTTTGGCCGTGCTGTTGCCGTCATGTCCGTGATCCACGAGACCGGTCTGATTACCGCGCCGGTGCCGGTCTATTTCGAGACCTTCGCGCCGGCGGCCGCGACCAGCCGATCGACTGTCGTCATGGTCCACGGCGGCGCTCACTCCGGCGCCTGCTATCAACGCACCGCCGACGGCCGGCGCGGATGGGCCTATCTCTTCGCCGAACGCGGCTACCGCACCGTGGTGCCGGATTGGCCTGGCACCGGCCGCAGCGGCTACGTTCCGCTCGATCAGCTCAACGGCGCCACGGTGGTGGAGGGTCTCGGTGCCCTCGTCCGCAGCCTCGGGGCTCCGGTCGTCCTGCTCACACATTCCATGTCGGGCTGCTACGGTTGGCGGCTGCTGGAGCTTCACGGCGACATCATCGATAGGCTGGTCGGCGTCACGCCCGGCCCCCCGGGCAATATCCAGAAGGCAGCGCCGGTTTATGCGGAAACCGAACACGAGATCGAGACCGAAGCATCCGGCCAGCGCGTGCGCATCGACAAGAGCGCGCCGGTGGTTCCCACCCGCGATTTCGTGGAACGCAAGTTGATCGGAGCGAGCCGATATTTCCCGCGCGAGCGGATCGCCGGCTATGCCGCGAGCCTGCGCCCGATCCCGCCCAATATTCTGCTCGAGCGGCAGAACGTGCACGGCCGTCAGGTGCGTGTAAGCGATCCGGCAAAGCTCGCGGGCAAGTGCGTCCTCGTCATTACCGGCACCGATGATCTCGACCATGCGCGCGAGGTCGATGGCGCCATCGTCACCTGGCTCAACGCAAACGGCGCCAGGGCCGACTTCTGCTTTCTCGCCGACCGCGGTATTGTCGGCAACGGCCACATGCTGATGTTGGAAGAAAACAGCGACGAGATCGCCGCCATCATCCTGGACTGGCTCGACGATGAGTGAACGAGCCCACATTCGGCATCATGAGTTGCGGCGGTCGGCGAGCTGGAACAAGGTAGAGATCCGAACCATGGCAAAGATCGTACTGGGCATGGGTGCCTCGCACGGCCCGTTATTGGCGACGCCACCCGAACAATGGGACCAGCGCGTCGAGGCCGATCGACGCAATCCGGCACTGGCCTATCGCGATGGCACGTTCAAGTTCGAGGAACTGGCGAAGCTGCGCGCCGAGGAAAACCTCGAGGAGCAGATCAAGCTTCCCACCAAGCAGAAGCGATACGATGCGTGCCAGCGCGCCATGGCGGAAATGGCGCGGGTGTTCAAGGAGGCCCGGCCCGATGTCGCCGTGCTCGTCGGCAACGACCAGATGGAGGTGTTCGAGGACGCCAATATTCCAGCCTTCATGGTGTGCTTCGGCGAGAGCGTCGACAACATTCCGTTCTCGGAAGAGCAGAAGAAGCGGCTGCCGCCCGGTATCGAAATCGCGGAGCCCAATCATCACGGCAGGACCGCGCAAAGCTATCCCGGCCATCCGGAACTCGGGCGCTACCTGATCGAAAAGCTGGTACAGCGCGATTTCGACGTCGCGGCATCGGCGCGGCTGCCGCAATCCGGCTCGTCCAACATTTCGGGATTGCCGCACGCCTATGGCTTCATCTATCGCCGCATCATGCAGGAGAATTTCGTCCCTGCGGTACCGTTTTTCATCAACACGTTCTATCCCCCCAACCAGCCGAGCGTGCGGCGCTGCTTCTCGCTCGGCAAGGCCCTAGCCGACGCGATCGCCTCATGGGACGCCGATCTCCGCGTCGCCGTCATCGGCTCGGGCGGGATGTCTCACTTCGTGGTGGATGAGAAACTCGATCGCGCCTTCCTCGACGCCATGAAGCGCAAGGACGCCGAAGCCCTGATGTCAATCCCGCCATACAACTTCCGCTCCGGGACCTCCGAACTGAAGAATTGGATTCCGGTCGCCGGCGCCATGAAGGAAGTGGGGCTTGACATGACCGTGGTCGACTATCAACCGCTCTACCGCTCCGCCGCCGGAACCGGCAGCGGAATGGCCTTTGCGTATTGGCGGTGATGCGCCGTTCCCTAGAGCGAAATCGCTTCACATTGAGTCGCGATTTCGCTCTACGTATCTGTTCGGTCGCATATCTTATCCGAAAGGTCTGCAACTTTTCGGGATCATGCTCTACGAGGGGGTCCAGACCTCTCGGCTAGAATTCGGCATGCAGGCGCGCGGAGAACACCGACACCGGTCCGCGATCCGCGTTGTGGGCGATATCGGCGATGAATTGATAGTCGAAGGTCAGCGTCGACCACTTGTTGACGTTGTACGCATAGAAGGTCTCAAGAATTTTTTCCGGACTATAATTGATCCGTCCGTCGCCGATCAGAATGCCGAGGCCGCCGATTGCGAGGAAATCGCGGTGATCTCTTGAGAGCGTGTTGATCGCGCCGGCAAGGCCGATCTTGTCGTCGGGCCGTCCCCAAGCCGTGCCGCGGATGGAGGTGCCGAACGAGAGGCTGGCGTCGATGTCGGTGAACGCCGTTATTTCGGTCTTGCCGTTGTTCCAGCTCCAACGTCCGAATACTCCGACGTCGTCGGTGAGCGCCTGCTCGAAATTCAAATAGTAGCCGTACTTGGTTTGGGCCCGCCGGGTCTGAAGGATGGCATCGTTCGGATTGAGGCCCGGACTGATCAGGGTGAGATCGATGGCCTCGCGATAGCTGCCGGAGAAATAAGTGTCGGCCCAGACGGCCACGCGAAACTTTCCCGGGCGAGAAAACAACGTGTAGCGGGTCTCCAACTCGGTGACGTAGGCGCCGCGCGAGAACAGGTTCATGTCGAACGAGTTTGAGTTCGGCTCGTTGCCGGTCAGGAAATAGCCGACGCGCAGCGCCCAGTGTTTCTGATTGAGCTCGACCACCGCGCCGTAGGTCAGCCCGACCCTGTCGGCGGGATAGTCGAAGGCGCCGGCCGCCCAGATCGACCAGTTCATGAAATCGGCGCGCGAGTCCATCGCATAGGCATTGTTGTCGAAGACATCATGGACGGCGAATTTTCCGACTTGAACAGTAAGCCGCGACACATCGCGTTTCTGAGCCATCTGGCCATACGCGCTGTCGATCGATTCCTGCTCGCCGCCAAGCCCCAACGTCTGGCGCACGAACAGTCGCGACGTGTTGTAGCGCGGATATGGAAAATTCGACTTCTGGGCTTCGCCGTTCGGAAAGCCGGCGGCGCCCGTGGTGTCATGCAGGCCGAAGCCCTGCAGCAGCTCCGGATTATAATAGAGCTCGCCGCCCTCCCATAGCCGCAGGCCGAGAAAGGCGCTGGCGGTCCAGGTCTGCCGCGTTTGCGCCCACGGCGTGAAACTGTTCTCGCCGAGATACGGTGACCGGAATGCCGGGTAGCCCTGCTGGATGTAGGTGGTCTGTCCGTGGATCTCCCAGTTGTCGAATTGGGTTTGCGACGAGCCGCCGAAGTTGCCGGCCCAGGCGTTTCCGCTGGGGCCCCCGATCTTGTAGTTCAGTCCCAGCCGGGCGGTGTGGATGTCGTAGGACGACTCGGCCGTCGCGCCCGAGGGGAACACGACGTCGGCATGCCCGAAATTCAGATAGAGATATTCCAGCCGGAGCGTCCAGCTCGGCGCGATCGCAACTTCCGTCCCGGCGCCGGCCGCCCAGCCGGTGTGGAGATGCAGGACCCTGTCGGATTCGTCGACGACGCCGGGAGTTTGAAGAAAGCGTCCCAGCGACCACGCGAACCCGCCCGTCGCGTAGGCCATCCAGTGGTCGAACGCGTAGCCGACGCGGCCACGCAGCGTTCCCATCAGCTCGATCTTCTCGGCAAGGTCGGTGTCGGCCGTGGTGCGAAACCACGCAAGTTCGTCCCCCGACAGATAATTCAAGACCGACAGATCGGCCTCAATGCCCAGAAGCAGGCGCGAAGGCAGAACACGGTTATATCCCGCCTGGATGCCACCGCTGAGGCTGCCGAACGAGCTGCGGAAACTGGTCGGATCGGGCTCGCCCAGCCCGACTTGGGCGCTGCCTCGGCTGTACCCGACATGGCCGCCGAAATAGAGGCCGCTCCAATCGTAGAGGGGGACGCTCGAGGGAGCCTTCATCGGCAGCCTGATGGCCACGTCGGCGGCGTCGACGGAGTTGCTCAGGCCGACGGCGAAGATCGCCGCGCCAAGCCTGCGCGCAGTTCGAGTGATCACTGCCTGCCCCCCAAGTTCCGTCCGCACCAGCCCTGGTTATTCCAAAGCACGTTCACCTTACAGCACCTAAATGCAATTGCGAACGAGTTGCAATAAACTTAGAGAGAATGTTGCATAGAAGCAACGGTCACCTCCGGTGGCGCGGGGCCTCGGGTGACGGCAGCATCCCACATCCGTGTTAGGCCGCGCTGACGGTCATGCGTTGGAACGGGATGTGGCTGGGAGGCTTTACTATTTGTGGTTGGGAGGAAAGGTGCTTCTCGGCCACGGCCAAGGCGGAATATCATTCCTCCGTTCTGGTGTCGTTCATCTAGGCTTTGTATAAGTGTGGCAATGCTGCTGATATGAGCGCCGTCAAGGCGACGTCCTGAGGGTGGAATCGACGTGACCAGCGACGACTCCCATCGCGCCAAGTTGAGGGTGCGCACCTTGCCGGCGCGCATGCAGGCGCTGGTCGTCGTGTCGCTGGTGATTGCCGGCGCCGCCGTCGTCTGGGCGGTCAAGTCGCAGCCCGCCGGTAAAGCGGCCGATTTGGATACCGCAATCTCGAGCCAGTCGAAGCGGACGCGAGGGTTGTTCTACCCCACCGCCGCCCAGTGGGCGACGCTGACGGTGGAGCCCGCCCAGCAAAAGGTGTTTCGTTCCGAGCACGTGACCGAAGGCAAGATCGCTGTTGACGAGGATCGCTCCACGCCGATCTTCTCGCCCTATGCAGGCCGGGTCACGAAGCTCTTCGTCAAGCCCGGCGACATCGTAACGCTCGGCCAGACGCTGTTCACGGTCGAAGCGACCGACATGGTGCAGGCGCAGAACGACTTCATCACCGCCTCGACCGCGTTGAACAAGGCCCACTCGACGCTCAATCTCGCCCAGATCAACGACAAGCGGCAGCGCCTGCTCTACGAGGGAAAGGCCGTTCCGCTCAAGGAAGTGCAGCAAGCCCAGGGCACGCTCGACGCCGCCGAAAACGATGTGCGCTCCGCCGATGTCGCGCTGGAAGCCGCGCGCAACCGGTTGCGCATTCTCGGCAAGACCGATGCAGAGATCACTGAATTCCAGACCAAAGGTACGATCAACCCGGCCACCCCGATCTATGCCCCGATCGCCGGAACGATCGTGCAGCGTAAGGTCGGACCGGGACAATATGTCGGCAGCGGCGCGAGCGATCCGGTGTTCGTCATCGGCGATCTGTCGACCGTCTGGGTGGTGGCCTATATCCGCGAGACCGAGGCGCCGATGGTGCATATCGGTCAGGCGATCTATTTCACCGTCCTGGCCTATCCGGATCGCTCCTTCCCGGCCAACATCTCCTACGTCGCGGCCGCGCTCGATGCCACCACGCGACGCCTGCTGGTGCGAGCGTCCGTGAACAACGCCGCCGGACTGCTCAAGCCGGAAATGTTCGCCAGCGTGAAGATCCTCACCGGTGAAGGCGACACGGCGATCGCAGTCCCTCGTGCCGCCATTATCCATGAGGGCGACAGCGCCCGGGTGTGGATCTTGCGCGACCACGACACGGCGATCGAACTGCGGCACATCAAGATTGGGATGACCAATGGCAACATGGTGCAGGTACTGGAGGGTCTTGCGCCCAGCGACCGCGTGATCACCAAGGGCAGCCTATTTATCGATCGGGTGGCGAGGGGAAGCTAGTGAGGGTGGTCCCCATACATTGACGACCAACAACTGCGCGCCCCAGCCCAACATGACTCCGATCACGGGGCGGTCTACCGACACTTTAGTGTCGGATCAACAACACCATTAACCAAATAATACGGCGGCAGCATCGTTGGTATGTGCGCGCTATGCCGCGCTATTTGTTCGAATCACCGATCCTTCGACCAACGGTAGTAGAGGTTCTGATTGATCCGTGGTGCTTCGAAAAAACAGCCAGGCGGCTCCCCCCAGATGGCAACAAAACCCTTGCCGACCGCACTGCCCCAGATAAAAATTCACCCTGTGTCTGGGGAGGCCATCGGATGCGATTGCTATCGCGGGCTCGATGACCTCATGAATCGTAACCGCCGAAGCATTTTCATGCGCATTGGCATACATGGAGAGTGTGCATGACGGAGGGCTGATCGCGTCGGCGCTCGCCGCCTTATTCACTATGCTGTCCGTAACAGTCCCTGCGCGCGATCATGTCATCCTCCTGAAATCCTACGGTGCATTGAATGCGCTCAAAACAGGTACACCAAACCCTTCTCACAAAATTGGGGGGCGGCGATGCCGAGCACTCGAATTATGAGACAACTGGCGGTGGCGGTCGGCGCTGCGTGCATTGGATCTGCGGCCGCCTATCCGGCCGACGACGCGAACCTCGACAAAATTGAGACGGTGATTGTCATCTATGCCGAGAACCGCAGCTTCGACAACCTGTACGGTCACTTCCCGAACGCCAATGGCCTCCAAAACCTATCCGCCAAAATAGCTCGGCAGGTAGACCGCGACGGCAAGCTGCTCGCAGAACTACCGCCGATCTGGAAAGGCCTCACCGCCCAAGGCGTCGTCCCGGCTATCACGCAGGCGCAGACCGAGCACTTACCAAATGCGCCCTTCGCCATCGACGATCCCAACGGCTTCAACCTGCCTTTGTACGTCGCCACGAAGGACCCGTGGCACCGATTCTACCAGAACCAGATGCAAATCAATGGCGGCAAGAATGACCGTTTTGTCGCCTACGGCGACTCAGGGGCTCTCGTTATGGGCTACTACGATGGTTCCAAGTTGCCGCTTTGGGATGTGGCCAAGCGCTATGTGCTGGCCGACAATTTTTTCATGGCCGCGTTCGGTGGATCGTTTCTGAACCATTTCCAGCTTATCTGCGCTTGTGCGCCGTACTATCCCCACGCTGATCAAAGTCCAGCCAAAGCCCAGATCAGCGAAGTCGAGCCCGACGGCGTCACCCTGAAGTTCGCCCCGGATTCGCCTGGATCGGCAATGGAAGGGATTCCAAGGTTCGTCCGCGATGGCGGACTGACGCCGGACTTCTACGCCGTCAACACGCTGCAGCCGCCATATCAGCCGAGCGCCAACAAATCCGCGAGTGGAGGTGATTCGCGCTACGCCGATCCGAGCGCGCCGACCACGCTGGTCCCACAGAACGCGCAGACAATCGGCGATCTGTTGAGCGCCAAGGGTATTCGCTGGACTTGGTACGCCGGCGCATGGCAGGCGGCTCTGGATGATCAGAACTCGGTGCCAACTCCGAACTTCCAATATCATCACCAGCCGTTCAACTATTTTGCCACCATGGCCCCCGGCACGGCCGCACGTGCCGAGCACCTCAAGGATGCGGGCCTATGGGGTGTCGAATTCATCAAGGCGATCGATGAAGGCACCCTACCGCCGGTCGCGTTCTACAAGCCGCAGGGAAATTTGAACCAGCATCCTGGCTACGCCGATGCCTGGGCGGGCGATCATCACCTCGCGCAGGTGATCGCGCGCTTGGAGAAGAGCCCGCAATGGGACCACATGCTTGTGATCGTGACCTACGATGAGAATGGCGGCTTTTGGGATCATGTCGCGCCCCCGAAGGCAGACCGCTGGGGACCAGGGAACCGGATTCCCGCGCTCATCATTTCGCCGTTCGCGCGGAAAGGCTTCGTCGATCATACGCTCTATGACACGACATCGATCTTGCGTTTTATCACTCGGCGGTTCGACCTCCCTGCACTTCCGGGCCTGAAGGCCCGTGACGACGCCATGGCGGCCGCCGGCAGCGGGTTGCTCGGTGACCTCACGGGCGCGCTCGACCTATCATCTCGCTGATGGTTTCAGTCGCCGTGGCGGGGTTTGGTTTCAAACACCGGCGCTGGATTTCAAGCTGCCGATCAAGAGGGTGATCTGGAGTGTCGCGGATCTTAACCGCGGAACCAATAATCGCCATCTGCTTTGTTGCTCCGGTAAAATTTCACCGGGGCTTGGTATGGTGAGATACTTCTTTCCTGTCAGGGGATATCGAACCACAGTGCCCTCTCCAGTAGTGCGCCTCCCATTGGAACGAGCCCCCAGGTTCTTTACGTGATTGGCAATGGCGCTGTTTCAACTTATGCCGTTGACAAAAACGCGTTGACTTTCACTTCCTTAGGGCAGCCCATCGATTTGATTCCAACCGGTTCCCTGGTTCAGTTCGTTCCCGCTCCCAA
>Ga0208989_10000512_pt1 | contig 11310 bp, 10 predicted proteins | sample MedBloCAOM3_M1_FD_187852 | JGI IMG/M metagenome (GOLD analysis project Ga0208989, IMG submission 187852) | Forest soil microbial communities from El Dorado National Forest, California, USA - Mediterranean Blodgett CA OM3_M1 (SPAdes) (version 2) | ecosystem: Environmental > Terrestrial > Soil >...
CTCTCGGGCCGCCTCGATCCGACCAGCCACTGGCTGCAGAGCCTGTTCGACCAGGTGAAGGCCAACCCTCAGCGCATCGTGTTCGCCGAGGGCGAGGAGGAGCGCACCATCCGCGCCGCTGTCGTGTTCCGCGACAACGGCTACGGCACGCCGGTGCTGATCGGCCGCGAGGAGCAGGTCCGCGAGACCATGAAGTCGCTCGGCATCGGCGACGCGACCGGCCTCGAGATCCACAACGCGCGGCTGTCGACGCGCAACAAGCCGTACACCGACCTGGTCTACAAGCGCCTGCAGCGCGACGGCTACCTGCGCCGCGACGTGCAGCGCATGGTCAACCAGGGCCGCAACGTGTTCGGCGCCTGCATGGTGGCGATGGGCGACGCCGCCGGTATGGTAACCGGCATCACCCGCCGCTTTCCCGAATGCTATAGCGACATCCAGCGCGTGATCGATGCGCAACCGGACAAGGTCCCGATGGGTTATTCCATCGTCGTGGCACGTCACGGCACGGTGTTCCTGGCCGACACCTCGATCAACGAGACGCCTTCGCCCGAGCAGCTCGCCACCATCGCCAAGCAGATGGTCGGAAACGCCCGCACCATGGGCCATGAGCCCCGGGTCGCCTTCCTCTCCTTCTCCAACTTCGGCAGCCGCGAGATCGATCGCATCGACCGCATCCGCAAGGCGATCCGCCTGCTGGACGCCGAGAAGGTCGACTTCGAGTATGATGGCGAGATGCAGGCCGACATGGCGCTGGACTACGAGCTGTTGCGCGAGACTTATCCGTTCTGCCGCCTGACCGGCCCGGCCAATGTGCTGGTGATGCCGGGCCTGCACTCCGCGCACATCTCCTCGCGCCTGATGCAGCGGCTGGGCGGCGTCACGGTGATCGGTCCGGTGATCGACGGCCTGCAGAAGCCCATGCAGATCGTGCAGATGGGCTCCACGGTCAGCGACCTGGTGAACCATGCGGCGCTCGCGGCCTATGGGGCGCTCAACGGACGGAGGCAGTGATGGTCGATCTCGTCATCCGCGGCGCCACGATCGTCGACGGTCTGGGCCATGAACCAAAACGCGCCGATCTCGCGGTCAAGGACGGCCGCATCGTCGGCATCGGCGCGATCAAGGACAAGGGCGCCGAGACGATCGACGCCGATGGCCTCGTGCTCGCGCCCGGCATCGTCGACGTGCACACCCACTACGATGCGCAGGTCACCTGGGACGCCACGCTCTCGCCGTCGCCCTCGCTCGGCGTCACCACGGCGGTGATGGGCAATTGCGGCTTCGGCATCGTGCCGGCGCCGCCCGCCGCGCGCGACCTGGTGATCCGTAATCTCTCGGTCGTCGAGGGCATGGATCTCGACGCGCTGCGCCAGGGCATCACCTGGGATTTCGAAAGTTTCAGCGACTACATGGCGATGCTGCGCCGCCGCGGCGCCTACGCCAACCTGGCTGTGCTGGCAGGCCATTCGACCATCCGCACCGCCGTGATGGGCGAGGACGCCTCGCAGCGCCAGGACGCCACGCCGGAAGAGCTCGCCCGCATGAAAGCCATGGTGGCCGACGCCATGGACAAGGGTGCGATCGGGCTCGGCGCCTCCTATTCGCTCAATCATTCGGGCTATGGCGGCGTGCCGATGCCCTCCACCATCGCGCCGATCTCCGAGCTCGACGCGCTGGTCGGCGCCATGGGGCCGCGCGGACGAGGCGTGATCGCCATCGCCTCGGGCGTGAAGACGCCGCAGGAGCTGGAGCCGATGGCGGCCAAGTATGGACGGCCATTCTTCCAGGGCACCGGCATGGCGATGTACAACGAGCAGGAACCCAACCGCTCCTTGCGCATCTTCGACGACTGCGCCGCCGCCATCCGCCGCGGCAACGGGCTCTACGTCCAGATCCCCTGCCAGCCGCTGTCGTTCGACTTCACGATGGCCAACGCCTATCCGTTCTACAGCCACTCGGCCTTCGATCCGATCAAGGCCTTTACGCCTGAGCAGCTGAAGTCTGTTTTCCGCGATCCGTCGTGGCGCGCCAAGTTCCGCGAGAACGCCAAAAACCCGCGGCCCGGCATGATCTTCCAGGGCAACTGGGATCGCGTGATGGTGGCCGTCGCCCACAAGGCGTCGAACGCCAAATACGTGAACCGCTACGCCGCCGAGATCGCCAAGACAGAGCATCGCGATCCGCTGGACGTCATGCTCGATCTCAGCCTCGACGAAGATCTCGAGACCGCCTTCCTCGGCCGCTTCCTCAATGTCGGCGACGAGGGCGTGGCGCGCCTCTTGAAGCACGAGGCCGGCGTGGTGGCGCTCTCCGATGCCGGCGCCCATCTCATCTATATGTGCGATGCGGGCTTCGGCCTGCATTTTCTGGCGCACTGGGTGCGCGCGCGCGGCGATTTCGACCTGGTCGAAGGCATCCGCCGGCTGACCAGCCATCCCGCCGATCTCTACGGCATCCAGAATCGCGGCCGTCTTGCGGTCGGTGCGCAGGCCGACCTGCTGCTGTTCGATCCGGCCACGGTGGGGATCAGCCCGGCCGAGCGCGTGGCCGATCTGCCGGGTGGCGGCCGGCGCACGATCCGCCGTCCGACCGGCGTGCACGGCGTGTTCTGCAACGGCGTCAAAACCTTCGACGGCAAGGATTATGTGAAGCACGCCAAGGGCCCCGGCCACGTGCTCGACCGGTTCAACAACTCGCAGGGCCAGCACAGCGCCATCGCCGCACAATGACGCTGCAGACCTGGTGGCTCTATCTCGGCGCTGTCGTCCTGATCGCCTGCACGCCGGGGCCGAACGTCCTTTACGTCACGACGCGCAGTATCCGCTTCGGTTTCGGCGCCGCCATGACCGGCATGGCGGGCTGCCTGCTGGCGCTTGCGGTCATGCTGGCGGGCTCGATCGCCGGCGTGAGCGCCTTCATGCTGGCCGTGCCCACGGCCTTCGAGGTGCTGAAATATGCGGGCGCCGCCTACCTGATCTTTCTCGGCATCCAGATGTGGCGCGCGCCGGTCGACTTCGAACCCCTGGCGGCCTCGCCGCGCGGAACCGCCAGCCGCGTCGCGCTATTTCGCGGCGGCTTTCTGGTCGGCATCAGCAATCCCAAGCTGCTGATCTTCGCTGCTGCCTTCTTTCCACAGTTCATCGCACCGTCCGCGCCCTGGGCGCCGCAATTCACCCTGCTTGTCGCGACGTTCCTGGCGGTGGAGTCATTCTTCTACGTGACCTATGCGTTGTCGGGCCGCCGGCTCGCGACCCAGCTCATGCAGGGCGCGTGGCAACGGCGATTCAACCGCGTGAGCGGTGTGATTTTTGCGGGATTCGGCGGCGCACTGCTTCGTTACCGGCCGTAGCGCTTCCCGCTTCTCCTTCGCCAGTATAGGATTTTCATAATCAAATCGCCTGGGAGGGCGCCATGACGACCATTATGAAGGTCAGCAGCCGCAATCTTGCTTCCATTCGCCGCCGCAGCCTCGTGAAAGGCGGCATGGCCGGCATCCTGGCGACTGGTCTCGCGCCCCTCGTCGCCCGCGCCGAAGCCAAGAAGCTGGTGATGGCGCATCTCAACGCCGTGCCGGAATCGGCCGCCGTCGCCTTCGACTGGCAGGCGAAGGAAGTGCGCGAGCGCTCGCACGGCGAGCTCGACATGCAGTTCTTCGGCTCGACCTTGATCAGCAAGGAACTCGAGATCATGAACGCGGTGAAGTCGGGCAACATCGCCATCGGCAATCCCGGCGGCGCCGCCGCCACCGTGTTCCCCGAGATGGGCGTGTTCTTGGTGCCCTACCTCGTGCAGAGCTACGACCAGGCCTACAAGATGTTCAATGGCAAGATCGGCGATCAGCTCGATAAGCAGTTCCAGGAAAAGTACAAGCTCAAGACCCTGTGCTTCTTCGACTACGGCTTCCGCCATTTCTGGACTTCCAAGAAGGCGATCAAGGAGCCCCGCGACCTGCGCGGCGCCAAGATCCGCGTGCAGCAGGCCAAGGTGTTCGGCGACACCATCAACGGGCTGGGCGGCAACGCCGTGCCGATGGCGTGGGGCGAGGTGATCTCGGCCGCCAAGTCGGGCGTGATCGACGGCGGTGACCTGCCGATCGTCAACCAGATCGCGCTCAAGATCTACGAGGTCTCGAAATACTGCTCGATGACCTTCCACAACTATGGCCCGACGCTCAACACCATGAACCTCGCGGTGTGGGAGGGGCTCAGCGATCCGCACAAGAAGCTAATGCTCGACACCAGCCGCGAGGCGCAGACCAAGTGCCGCGAGCTTACCGAATCGGTCGACAATTTCGCCGCCGCCAAGAAGGAGCTCGAACCCAAGGGCATGACCGTCGTCGAAGCCGACGTCGACGCCTTCAAAAAGGTCGCGCAGGAGAAGATCTGGCCCGCCTACAAGCAGCAATATGCCGGCTTGTGGGACCAGATCGTGGAGTTCAAGGCCTAGGGACTCGTATGGTCCCGATGCTGAAGCTCATCCGCGACATTCCCAGGTTCGTCGTCTCCTTCCTGCTGGTTGCCGCCATCGTCAACCTGCTGATCGGCGTGTTCCTGCGCTACGTCATGATCGAGGTGACGGATTGGCTCGACGTCGATCCGATCCGCTTCACCTGGGTCGAGGAAGTGGGCGAGATGCTGCTCGCCTGGCTCACCTTGATCGGCGCGGCGATCGGCGTGCGGGAGCGCGCGCACTTCACCCTGCATGTGCTGAACCTTTCGCCCGCCACGCGGGTCTGGGTCGACCGCATCCACCATCTGCTGATCGCGGGCTTCGGCGCGCTGGCCGCCTGGTACGGCATAAAGCTCTGCCTGCTCAACCGCACGCTCGCCACGCCGGGGCTCGAGATCAATCTCGCCGTGCTCTACGCCTCGGCGGTGGTGGGCGGCCTCCTCCTCGTCGTCTACGCCATCTCCATGATCGTGGCACCGCCGCCTCGTGATCACGCGATCGTGCCGTTGGAAGTCAGGGCCGAATGATTTTGTTCGTGGTGGCGGCGATCTTCGTCGTCTTGATCGTCTTCTCCATGCCGATCGTCTTTGCACTCGGCGTCTCGGGTGTCGCCGGCCTCGCGATCGGCGGCTACGACATGCAGGTGCTCGCCTCGAGCATGGTGTCGGGCTCGCAAAGCTGGGTGCTGCTCGCCATCCCGGCCTTCGTCTTCGCCGGTGGCCTGATGGAAAAATGCGGCATGAGCCATGCGCTGGTCGACTTCGCGCGCGCCCTGGTCGGATGGGTCAAGGGCGGGCTCGGCATGTCGGTGATCGTGGTCGCCTATTTCTTCTCCGACATCTGCGGTTCGAAGATGGCCGAGGTCTCGGCGCTGGGCTCGACCCTGATGCCGCCGCTCACCAAGGCGGGCTATAAGCGCCAGGATTCGGCCTCGCTGATCGCCGCCGGCACGGCGATGGGCATGCTGGTGCCGCCCGCCATCTTCATGATCGTGATCGCCCAGGTCACCAACACCTCGGCGGTGGCGCTGTTCCTGGCAGGCTTCGTGCCCGCGGCCACCATCATGGTGTGCCTCATGGTGCTGGTCTATTTCCGCGCCCGCAAATACGACTGGCCGGTCGACACACGGCCCAATCCCCGGTTCCTGTGGGACTCGGCCAAGCGGGCCGCCGTGCCGCTGGTCATCCCCATCGTGATCCTGGGCGGCTTCTTCCTCGGCATCTTCACCGCCACCGAAGCGGGCGCTGTCGTGGCGGGCTATGCCTTCATCGCCGCGCGCTTCTATTACAGAAACGTCAGCTTCCGCGAGATGGGCAAGCTCGCCTATGAAAGCGCGATCCTCACCGCCGCCGTCGTGTTCCTGCTGGCCGTCGCCTCGGTGTTCCAATACCTGATGGGCGTCTCCGGGGTCCCGAAGCTGCTGGCCGAAGTGCTGGGGCCGCTCAAGACCATGCCGTGGCTGTTCCTGCTCTGCACGGCGCTGATCACCATGATGTTCGGCATGGTGCTGGAGGGCTTGCCGGCCGCCGTGGTGCTGATCCCGGTGGTGTTCCCGATCGCCGAAGCGATGGGTATCGATCCCATCCACTTCAACATCGTGCAGACGGCGGCCGTCGGCATCGGCCTGTTCCTGCCGCCGATGGGCGTCGGCCTCTTGATGGCGCTGAAGTTCGCCAACCTCACGGTCGGCGAGCACTGGCGTTCGTACCTGCCCTATCTCGCGGCGTTGATGATCGGGCTGATGCTGATCATCCTGTTCCCGCAGCTCTCGCTGTTCCTGCCGCGCAGCGCGGGCTTCATCAAGTAACTTTCGTCACCGTCAATTGATGGTGCTTGCCGTCGCGCGCGGTCCAGCTGATCGACTGGCCCTCGGCCAGGCCGATCAAGGCGGCGCCGACCGGAGTCATCACCGAGATGCGATGTTCGTCGAGGCTCTCGTCGACCGGATAGACGAGCTTCAGGGTGCGCGTGTTGCCGTCGTCCGACTTGAAGGTCACGGTCGAACCCATGCGCACGACGTTGGCCGGCACCGCAGGTTCCTCGACCACGCGGGCGCGCTCCATTTCCGCCAGAAGCTCGTTCGCCACGTCGGGCAGGCGCTCGAGCGACGCGGTGGCGAGGTCGGTCAGCCGCTCGTGGTCGGCGGTGCTGACGATGATCTGGGGAACCGAACGAGTCCGTACGACGTCGCGCATAGAGATCTCCTGAAAAACAGCGCACGCCACATGCACCGGTGACGCCGCCGCCTGAATTTTACAACTGGATTTGTGCTCGCCCTATGGGGACCAAGCGTGCGCCCCAAGGCCGGGCGCATCAAGGGCCGGACTGAGGGATTACGCCCGCGCCACCGAATGGTTCCGACGCGGCACAAGTGCCTGTGCGGCCGAATTCTGCATGCCCAAGGCATGGGGACGAAAATCCCGGCTTTCAAGCCTAAAGAGCCGGCTTGCCGATCCCGCCGCGCGCACGCCGCGCCAGATAGACCTGCAGGTGAGCGTAGGCCATGCGCAGGTTGGGCGCTGCGATGCCGGCCTTGCGGGCGCGTGCGATCATGTCGCCCACGACATGATCGGCCTCGACCATCGAGGCCTTCTCCAGGTCGTGCAGCATGGAGGCGGCGAAGCGCGAGCCCTTTTGCGTGAGGAACGAGCGCACGTTGGCCATGCCCTTCTCGCCCGGATCGCAGCCCGCGGCGGCCGCCACCTTGCGGCACTCCTCGACCGTCTCGAGCATGATCGCCTGGCCCTCGTCGGCCTCGAGGATATCACCGGACGTGCCGCGCATCAGGCAGCACATCGAGGCGAGCGAGCAGAGCATGATCCACTTGTCCCACGAATCCTGGATTATGTTCTGGTGCAGGCCGCCGTCGATGCCGGTCTTCTTGACCGCCGCATCAAGTTCGGCCAGCGCCTTGCGCGCAGGCTTGCCGTCGCGCTCGCCGAAGGAGATCGCGGCGAATGGGCTGGTGTGCAGGATCACGCCTTCGGGCGACAGGGCGACGCCGACGCGCGCCAACCCGCCCACGATCTTCGCGTCGCCGAACTTCGCGGCGAGGATATCGATGTGGCGCATGCCGTTCAGCAGCGGCACCACCGTGGTGTTCGGGCCGACCGCCGGTGCGATCGCCTCGATCGCCGAATCGAGGTCATAGGCCTTGCAGGTCAGCAAGACGACGTCGTAGGGGCCACCGTCGGTGCCGGCCAGCACCGTCTTCACCGTCTGGGTGATGTCGCCCTTGGTGCTCTTGATCACCAGGCCGTCGCGCTGCAGCGCCTCGCGCCGCGCCGGACGAACCAGAAAAGTGACGTCAGCGCCGCTCTGGTGCAGGCGCCCGCCAACATAGCCGCCGATCGCGCCGGCACCCAGAATCAGAATTCTCATTTCAATGCTCGATTCATTTCAACGCTCCCGGGCCCGGCGCGCCTCGTAGGCCTGCAGATGGGCATAGGCGAAGCGCAGGTTGGGCGCCGGCAGCCCCGCCTTGCGGGCGCGCGCCAGCATGTCACCCACGATCGAGCGGGCCTCGACCGCCCCGCCCTTCTCCATGTCGCCCAGGATCGAGGCCACGGCCTTCGAACCCGGCTGCGTCAGGCCGGCCTCGAGGCTGGCGCGCACCTTGGCGTTGGGAGCGTGGCCGTTGGCGGCGGCGACCCGGCAGCATTCCTCGAGCGTCTCGCGCATCAGCGCCGCACCGTCCTCGGCCGCGACGATGTCGCCGACCGTGCCGCGCATGGCGGCGCACATCGTGGCGATGGTGCCCAGCATCACCCATTTGTCCCAGAGATCCTGGTTGATGTCGGGATTGAGGCCGCCGTCGATGCCGGCCTTCCTGCAGGCCGCGTCGAGTGCCACCAGCGCCGGCCGTGCCGGCTTTCCGTCGCGCTCGCCAAACGACACGCCCGAGCCACCGCTGTTCAAGATCTCGCCGTTCGGCCCCAGCATGCCGGAGATGCGCGCCAGGCCGCCGGCCACCCGGGCCGCCCCGAAGCGGGCATCGAGCGTGGCGAAATGGGCGTGACCGTTCAGCATGGGCACGATGGTCGTGTCGGGACCGACCGCAGGCGCGATGGCCGCGATGGCCGAGTCGAGGTCGTAGGCCTTGCAGGCCAGGATCACGACGTCGTAGGGCCCACCCTCCTCGCCGCGCGTCACCACCTTGACCGGCACGACGGCGTCGCCCTTGGGGCTTTTCACCACCAGTCCGCCGCGCCGCACCGTCTCGGCACGCTTCTCGCGCAGCAGGAAGGTGACGTCGACGCCAGCCTGATGCAGGCGCGCGCCCCAGTACCCGCCGACTGCGCCGGCGCCGAGAATCAGGATTTTCACTTCTTGACGTTCCTTTGGGCGACCCAATCGGCGAGCCAGGTCGCAAGGTCGTCGGTCTGGTGATGGATGTGATCGAGATTGAGGTCGGCCGCGCGCTTCACGCTCTCGTCGGTGCGGATCCACACTGTGCGCATGCCCATGTCGCTGGCCGGCTTCAGGTTGATGGCGATGTCATCGGCCATGGCCGCGCGCGTCGGATCGACGCCGTGTTTGACCACCAGCTTATCGTAGATCTGCTGGTGCGGCTTGGGCCAGTAGTCGCCCGCCACGATGTCGAAGATCGCCTCAAAATGGTGCGCCACGCCCAGCCGCTCCATCACCCGCTCGGCATGCGGCACGTCGCCCGCGGTGAAGATGATCTTGCGGCCGGGCAGCGCCTTGAGCGCAGCCTCCAACTCCGGGCTCGCGGGCACCGGCGAGTAGTCGATGTCGTGCACATAATCGAGATAATGGCGCGGATCGACGCCGTGCAGGGTCATCATGCCCCGCATCGAGGTGCCGTGGTCGCGCCAGTACGCCTTCTGCACCCGCCGTGCTTCCTCGGCGTCGACTTTCAGCCAGTCGGAGATGTAGCGGCCGATGCGCACGTCGATCTGGGCAAACAGGTTGCAACGCGCCGGATAGAGCGTGTTGTCGAGGTCGAACAGCCAGACGTCTGGATCGTGAAGCGGAGGCATGGGCCTGAATTAACGGCCCACCGTGCGCTTGTCGAGACGGGAGCTTATAAGGAAACCAATGGATATCCTGACGACCGTGCTTTTGGCAGCCGTCGCGCTGCTGATCCTGGTGCTGGTTCTGGTGCTGACCCGACGCGATGGCGGCGAGGCCGAGACGATGCGCCAGCAGCTCGCTTTGGCGCTCAGCCAGCAGGCCGAGACCGTGCAGCGGGTCGAGCGTTCGCTGCGCGAGCAGGAGCAGGCGCTCTCCAAGGTCGTGGGCGAGCGGCTCGACCGCACCGAGAAAGCGACCGGCCAGATCGTCACCGACCTGCGCGAGCGGCTGGTCCGCATCGACGAGGCACAGAAGAAGATCGGCGATCTCTCGACCCAGGTCGTCGGCCTGCAGGAAGTGCTGTCCAACAAGCAGGCCCGCGGCGCCTTCGGCGAAGTCCAGCTGAACGACCTGGTGCAGAACGCCCTGCCGCCCCAGGCCTATGAATTCCAGTCGACGCTCTCCTCCGGCGCACGTGTCGACTGCCTGCTGCATCTGCCCAACCCGCCGGGCTCGATTGCCATCGACGCCAAGTTTCCCTTGGAGAGCTATAGCGCGCTGCGGGCCGTGGCGGCGGGCGACGCGGCCGCCCTCCAGCTCGCCCAGCGCAGCTTCCAGCAAGCCATTCGGAAGCATATCGGCGACATCCGTGACAAATACATCGTGCCCGGCGAGACTGCCGAATCGGCGCTGATGTTCCTGCCCTCGGAAGCCGTCTATGCCGAGCTGCACGCCAACTTCACCGGGCTGGTCGAGGAATCCTATCGCGCGCGTGTCTGGATCGTGTCGCCCACCACCATGATGGCGACGCTCAACACCATACGCGCCGTCCTGAAGGACGTGCGCATGCGCGAGCAGGCGGGCGAGATCCAGAAGACGGTCGGGCTGCTGCTCGAGGATGTAAAGCGGCTGGACGATCGGGTCGAGAAGCTGAAGGGCCACTTCGCCGCGACCGAGAAAGACCTGCGCGATGTCGACATCTCCGCCGACCGCATCACCAAGCGCGGCCAGCGCATCCTCGAGGTCGATCTCGGCGAGGAGCCGACGGCGCTACCGAAGCCTTAGCCTGCTGATTCTAGCCCGCTAATCTCAGCCCCAAGGCCCGCGACGCGGCGTTTGCGAAGCGCCGCCCCATGGGCTGGTCTGCGCCCGAGGCGCGGCGGCAACTGCCGGCCGATAGCCACCCGCGCCCGCCATCGCCTCGAGGCGCGCGATGCGGTCCTCCATCGGCGGATGGGTCGAGAACAGACCGCGCAGCCCACCGGCCGACAAAGGATTGGCGATGTAGAGATGGGCCGTCGCCGGGTGGGACTCGGCCACCTGGTTGGGGATCTGCTGCGTGCCGGCGTGCAGTTTGGCCAGCGCCGAGGCGAGCCACAGCGGCTGCCCGGAAATCTCCGCGCCCATGCGATCGGCCTCGTATTCGCGGCTGCGGCTGATCGCCATCTGCACCAGGGAGGCCGCCAGCGGCGCCAAAATCATGGCGGCGATGGCCACGACCGGATTGACCAGCGGCCGGCCGTTCTCGTCGCGGCCGCCGCCCATCAGGCCGCCGAAGGTCGCCAGCATGCCGATGGCGCCCGACAAGGTGGCGGCGATGGTCATGGTGAGCGTGTCGCGATGGCGGACGTGGCTCAGCTCGTGCGCCATGACGCCGGTGATCTCCTCGCGGCTGAGATGGCGCAGCAGGCCGGTGGTCGCCGCGACCGCGGCATGTTCGGGATCGCGGCCGGTGGCGAAGGCGTTGGGCTGCTCTTCGTCGATCAAATAGACGCGCGGCATCGGCAGGCCGGCGCGCTGGGCGAGGCCTTGCACGATACT
>Ga0208989_10000513_pt1 | contig 11303 bp, 10 predicted proteins | sample MedBloCAOM3_M1_FD_187852 | JGI IMG/M metagenome (GOLD analysis project Ga0208989, IMG submission 187852) | Forest soil microbial communities from El Dorado National Forest, California, USA - Mediterranean Blodgett CA OM3_M1 (SPAdes) (version 2) | ecosystem: Environmental > Terrestrial > Soil >...
TACAGCCAGGGCCCGAGCGGCGTGCATTTCATGAGCGTGCTGACCAAGCTGGGGATTGCCGATCTGGTCAAGGCCAAGGGCGTCGTTCCTCCGCTCGGCCAGCGCGTGGGTACGCTGATCGCCAAGGGCGACGCCGAGATCGGCGTGCAGCAGATCACCGAGCTGCTGCTGATCCCCGGCATCGATTTCGTCGGGCCGCTGCCGAAGGAGCTGCAGGCGAACATCGTCTATGCGACCGCGACACCGTCCAACGCGAAGGAACGGCAAGCTGCTGCTGCGCTGGTGAAGTTTTTGTCGTCCGAGCCGGCATTGCCTGTGATCAAGAAAGTGGGGTTGGAGCCCGCATAGAGCGCGCTCAAGCGTGAGTGGACTTCATGTTTGCGTCGATGAGCTGTTCCATCGAGATCGCGGCGCCGTCATCGAGTCCACAGCCGCACGCCATGATCACCGTTCACCGGTGCTGGGTGATCGTGTCCACCAGCGCGAGCCGGCCCTTCTTGACCTCGGCGAGCGCGCGCAGGAGCGCGGGGCGCATGTCCTGCGGCTTGTCGATCGGCCCTTCGCCGTAACAGCCCATGGAGCGGGCGAGCCCGGCGAAATCGGGCTCCGGCCCGAACAGATCCATCCCGATGTGAGCCTTGGCTTCGTCGGTGCCGCGCAGCTTGGCCATGCGGATCTGGTGCGCCCAGTCGTTGTAGTAGGCGCGGTTGTTGTGCATCACCACCAGCATCGGGATTTCATATTTTGCGGCCACCCACAGCGCGCCGGCGTCGAACATCAGATCGCCGTCGGGCTGGATGTCGACCACGATGCGGCCTTTGCCCTTGTGCGCAAGGGCCACTCCAAGTGAAATCCCGATTTGGGTCGAGGTGCCGAGCTCGACGCCGGGATGGCGGTAGGGCTTGTCGAAATCCCACAGCTTGCGCACCTGCTGCTTGAGGTTGTTGGCGGTCAGCACCCAGTCCTCGTCCTTGATCACCTCCCAGACCTCGAGCGCGAGCCGTGAGAACGTGATCGGCGAAGCGTCCCAGTCCTGGCGCGCCTCCTCCTGCCACGTCGCCCAGACCTCGTCATGGCGCTTGCCGACGGCGCGTTTGCGCGCGGCGATGCGGGACGCGAGCTTGGCGTCGTCCGCGATGCGCTCCTTGCACATGCGGGTGAGCTCGGGGATGCCGAGCGCGGTGTCGCCCAGCGCCCGGATCGAGCACGGCTGCATGCGGCAATAGTCAAAAGCCCACTTGCTGATGTTGATCTCGCCGAAGCCGATCTCGACGAAATCGCATGACGGCGGCGCGAGCTGTTCGCGCGTGCGCTTGGCGTTGTTGAGCTCGGTGAGCTGCTTCTCCCAGTCGTTGACGTCGAGACCGACGACGAGGTCGGTGTGCCGCAGCGTGTCCTTGTCCATGCTCAGGCACAGCGGGTGTTTGTTGGGAAAATTGAGCGCGTTGTTGATGTCCCACACCGCCGCGCCCGTGGTCTCGGCCAGTTCGACGATGCTTTCGAAGCCGCCGGCGCGCCGGCCGGCATATTCCGCGAGCAGGAGAGGGTGCTCGGCCTTGATCAGCTTGTCCGCGATCGCCGCGATCGCCGCCGGATCGGGCGCCATCCGCGCCGGGGTCGCGGCCGCGCCGGCGGGCGGCAGCGGCACGTCGCGGGTGAGCGGCTCCTCCTGCAGGGCGGCGTCGTAGCACATATAGACCGGGCCTTGCGGCTCGGTGGTCATGATCGAATAGGCGCGTGCAAAACTTTCAGGCACGCCTTCGATCGAGGTCGGCTGGTAGTCCCACTTCACGTAGTCGCGCACGGCGTTGCCCTGCACCAGCGCCGAGTGCGTCCAGTCGATGTGCGGCCGGCGCTTGCCCTCGTCCATCGGGCCGGTGGCGCCGATGATGAAGATCGGCACCCGGTCGATGTAGGCGTAATAGATCGCCATGCAGGCATGCAGCAGCCCGACCAGATTGTGCAGGATCACCGCCATCGGCTTGCCTGTCGCCTTGGCATAGCCATGGGCGATCTGCACCGCGATCTCTTCGTGCTGGCACAGCATCATCGGCGGTTGGTTGCCGCCGTAATTGACCAGGGAGTCGTGCAGGCCGCGAAAGCTTGCCCCGGGATTGAGCGTGATATGCGGAAAACCGTAGCGCTTGATCAGGTCCACGATCACATCGGACTGCCAGCCGCGGTAGTTCTGGCCCGCCGCTTCCACGCGTCCCGTCTGGTCCTGCATCAGCGCGCCCCCCTCGATACTGATCAGTTTACGCCAGCAAGCGATGCTGTAGGGCTCGGTTCGATATCAAATAGCGCAAACTAATGCCGGATGTATTCCGCCGCCTTGTCGGCGAGCGCCTTGGGCGTCTGGTAGATGTCCTTCACCAGCTGCTCGACGTCCGCACCGGAAACGGGATTGATCTCCAGTTGCGATTTTTCCGCATCGGCGAGGAACTCGGGATCCTTCATGGTGTCCATGAAGGCCTTGCGCAGCGCCTCGGCGCGGTCCTTCGGCACCCCCGGTGGGGCCAGATAGGGCCGTCCCATCACCTGCCGCGCGAAGATCAGCTTGAAGATCTGCTGTTGGTCCTCGCCCTTGGCGAAGTCCATGATCAGCGGAACGTCGGGCAGGTCGGGATGCTTGCTGAGCGATAATTGCACCAGGATGATGATCGACTTGTCGTCGATCCAGCGCTTGTGCGTCGCCAGCACGCTCGACCACGACCAGCCGCAGCGGCCCTTCACCTCGCCGCGCTCCATCGCAAGCGTCACGTCGTTGCCGCCGGGATAGCCGGTGACGATCTTGAATTTCGTGCCGAGCACACCGTTGAGAATGCGCGGAAACTGGTCGGTGTCGGCGGCCTGGCCGGTGCCGCCGACGATCAGCTCCTTGGTCTGCGCATCTTCGAGCTTGCTGATGCCGCTCGTCTTCCAGGCGACGCAGATGCTCACTTCGTTGTTGGCGCTGCCGATCCAGGTGAACTTGTCGGCCTGGAACTGCGCGCCTTTGGAGCCGAGCAGCGGATCGAACGCGGTGCCGCGGCCGATGGTGCCCATTGCGGTGCCGTCCTTGGGCGCGACATTATAGAGCCAGTTGGCCAGCCGCAGGCTGCCGGCGCCTTCCAGGTTCTTGGGCACGATGGTGGGATTGCCGGGGATGTGCTTGCTGAGATGGCGGGCCAGCACGCGCGCGTAGAGATCATACGCGCCGCCTACGCTGTAGCCGATGTAGAGGTCGACGTTGCGGCCTTTGTAGAAGGCCGCCGGGTCCTGCGCGTATGCGATCGGCGGGGCGAACAGGATCGTCGCCAATGATATGAGGACCGCGGCCGCGCCGCGGCAGGCCCAATTGCCAATACGCATGGCGTTACTCCCTGAACCTCACCCGGCCTGCTTCTGTTCAGGCTCGAATCCTGGGGCGTTCTCCACCTGATCGAACCAGTCGAAGCCCATCTCCTTGACCATGCGGTTGCTCATCATGATCAGCCGCGCGTCTTCGGTCGCGAAATGCTGGTGCGAGGTGAAGGGCGGGATGTAGATGAAGTCGCCGCGCTTCCACTCGAACCTCTTGGGCACGTCGGCCCATTCCCATTTGAAGGCATCGAGGCAGTCGAACTTCAAATCCCAGTGCAGGTCGTGGCCGGCGCCTTCAGCCACGAAGATGATCTCCTCCCACATGTGCCGGTGCTTGCCCGAGCGTTCGCCGGCCTTGAGGAACTGCATATAGGCTTCGACGCAGCATTCGCGGGTGTTCAGGCGATGATGGACGAGATGCTTGATCAGTCCGTCCGACGAACGCTCCCAAGGCATGTCCTCGGCTTTGACGACGTTGGTTCGCGTCTCGTAGTTCTTGCGGAACTCCTGCGAGGCCGCGATGTCGTCGGCGTGGAACGTGCAGCTGTTCGATCCGGAATGCGCCGGCTCTTTGTCGCCCTGTGACCCCTTATCGTCCAATGACATGCGCCGTCCTCATGCTTTGCTCAAAGTGCTTTGCTCAAAGGCGTCCTGCCTGACATTGCCTGGCTCAAAGGTCGTCCGGCGGCTTGTACTCGGTCTGACCCCCCGGCAGTTCTTCCGGCGGCCATTCCACGATCTTCTGGAACAGGAGGTGCATGAACAGGAACAGCGGCTTGGCCTTGAACACCAGCAGGATCGCTTCCTCTTCGGGGTCGTCGTTGAAGTGCTGGTGGACGCAGCCGTTCTCCACGATCATCACGTCGCCGGCCTTCCAGGGAATATGACGGCCGTCGTGGACGTCATGGCCGCGGCCCTTGAGCACGTAGAACACCGCGCTATTGAGGTGGCCGTGCTTCTGGCCGTAGGCGCCCGGCGCATAGGCCTCGATATGCGTCTCGAGCGACTGGGTGACGGCGGAGGCTTTCGGGCTGATGATGTGCTTGCCGTACTGGCCGGGACCGCCCTTCCAGGGCACGTCCTGCGACGAGTAGACCCGTTTTTCCTCCAGCAGCGCCTTGTAGAGGTGACTGTAGGTGCCTTCGAGCGCCCGCACGAAGGTGCGCTTCTTGGCCCAGCGCTCCCATTTCTCGTGCTTCTTCTCTTCGGCGTACTCGTCCTCGGGCTGGTTGTGACCGATGCCCGGCCGCACCTGTTCGTACATGCCTGTCATTCCGGCGCCCTCCCTCGAATCGGCTGCGCGTGGGCGATCCGTACCGCCCGTCGTTGCAAGCGAGCTTTGATGACCGTATGCGCTGTCATTACGGGATTACGGCGCGGCGCGCAACGCTCGGCGGGCGCGCGCAGGGCTGCGCCGCGCGGGTCAGCACCCGGGGTCGCCCCGGTTAAGCCATCACGTGTCCCGGATGCGGTGCAGCGCGAGCGGCAGCGAAGCGGTGCACCGCTGATCCGGGACCTTCGCGAAAATGGTGCGCGTAACGATCCCGGGTCTGCTGCGCATCATTGCGCTTTGCTTCATGCTGCGCAGCGCCCGGGACACGCTCTATCTTATCGTCTTGCGCTGGCCCGCCGGTAGCCTACTCGGCGGCGTAAAATGGCGTCGCGCTGTGTTGCTTGAGGTCGCCTAATGTTAGCACGCGGGCGCGAAGCTGCGCCAGCTTGCCATATTGCTTAAGTGCACGACCGCAGACCTTCTCCGCAGCCTCTTTCTCGCTCGCGGCCTCGATCTTTTTCCAGTTGTGCTCACGGCTCCATTGCCCGTCCGGCCAATGCTGCACCTGATACGTCCGCTGCGTTTGCATCGTTTCCCCGATGTTGATGCGAGAGGCGTGGGGGTAGAAATCGTTTTTGGCGACAATCAGGCTTCTCGCCGCGACGATTGTGATTTGTTGCGCTATTCGGCGTGCGCCGGACACGCTCGCGTGAATGTCGTCTTCGCCTTGCTGCCGAACGACTGAAACAGCGATCCGCCACCACCTGATCCCGAGAAGTGGCAAGCTTTTCGGACAAGATCGGGCGACCAGGCAAAGGCCTCAGGCTTCTTCACCGCTTCTTCTTTTTCGCGCCGCCCTTCTTGCTCCGGGCCGCCGGGCTCGTGCGCCGTGCCGAGGTCTTGGGCTGCGGCAGCCCCGCGGTTTGCGGTCGCGCCACCTCGGCCAGACCTTTCATTTGCGGCAGGCCGGCGGCGGCCCACATCGCCTCCGCCTTTTGCAGCCGCGTCACCCAGTATTCCCAGGCACGCTCCACTCCGCGCGAGCCCAGGTTGTGGCCGCCGCATTTCTCCGCTTCGCCCGCCGACAGCGGCCCCAGCGTTCCGATCGCCATCGCGCGCAGCTGCAGCTCGGCATTGCGGGTGGTGTAGATCGATCGGAACACGCATTCGCGCACCGACTTGCCGGCCAGCGACGCGCCGTGGCGGCGCAGCAGCAGCATGTAATGCGGGCCCAGCGCGCGCGCATGCGAGGCGCCTTCCTCCGGCGTCCGCACCAGCAGGTTGGTGTCGCCGAACTCGTCCCGGCTGTCCCAGAACGGCACCTTGGCGCCGAGCGTGCCGCCGAGGTGGAACAGCGGCACCAGCTCGACGCCGGTGGCGCAGAACGGCAGCACCGACGGCGCGTGGTGATGGCACACCGAGTTGATGTCGGGCCGCGCTTTATAGATTTCGCCGTGGATCACCATTTCGCTGTAGAGGCGCAGGCTCGTCGGCATGACCGGCTTGGAATCCAGCGTCATCTCCAGAACGTCGGATGGCTCGACCAGCTCCGAGGCGCGATGCCGCGAGATGAAGTAGCGGTTCGGATCCTTCGGATTGCGCGCGCTGATGTGTCCGAACGCATCGATGATGCCTTCGTTGGCAAGGATGCGGTTGGCGACGGCGATCTCGTGACGCAGCACGGCGAATTGATCCGGCATGGGTGTTCCCTTTTTCGAGTTTGAATTTAGTGATAGGCCGCGAGCTCGGTGCGCTCTCTCTCCCACCCGAAGTCAGGTAGGTCCGAGTTCGGCATCCCGGTGGAAGAGGGCTTGGGTCATAGGCGCTAGGTTTAGCTGCGTGTCCCGGATGCGGTGCAGCGCGAGCGTAGCGAAGCAGTGCACCGCTGATCCGGGACCGTCACGAAGGCGGGGTTTCTAACGATCCCGGGTCTGCAGCGCATCATTGCGCTTCGCTCCATGCTGCGCTACGCCCGGGACACGCGGCGACTACGCGCAGCCGATCTTGCCGAGAATGTCGGCGAATTTTTCCTTGACCGTCTGCACCAGCTCGGGGCTCGCGCGCGCGACCATGGGAAAGTCCTTGAGCCGCTCGAACGGCCGGCAGGCGTCGATGATCGCGCGCGAATTGGTCGAGCTTGCCTTGTCCAGCAATGGATCCAGCGGACCGCTCCAGGCGCGGCGCACGAAGTCGATGTCGCTCGCGGGGTCGCAGCGCGTGCAGATCGCCCACATCACGTCGAACAGGTCGGTCGGGTCGACGTCCTCATCGACCACGGCGACGAAGCGCCCGAGATAGGACGCCGACTGGCAGCCGGCGGCGAGCAGGCCGGCCTGGCGGGCATGGCCGGGATAGGCCTGCTTGATCGCGATGACGTTGAACATGCGCGCGCCGCCGAATTCGTGCACCCACACGCCGGCGACGCCGGACAGGCCGGCGCGCTCGACCTCGTCCCAGATCATGCCGGCCTTCATTACGCACTTGCTGAAGGAGAAGTCCGACGGCGGGCGCATCGGCGAGGCGATGCCGATGATCGGGTCGTTGCGGTAATAGACCCGCTTGACCTCGACCACCGGCTGCTCGCTCGGGCTCGAGGCGTAGTAGCCGGTGAACTCGCCGAACGGACCTTCCTTCGCCGTGACGTTCTCGATCAGCTCGCCCTCGAGCACGATCTCGGCATGGGCCGGCATCGGCAGGCCGTGCAGCTCGCTCAGCACGATCTCGTAGGGCTCGCCGCGGTGGCCGCCGGCATAGTCGTATTCGGACAGGCCGAATTTGAGCTCGTTGCCGCCGGCGAGGAAAAGCAGCGGATCATGCCCGCAGGAGATCAGCATCGGGCAGGGTTTCCCCGCGCGGAAATATTTCTCGCGGATTTGCCGTCCGTGCTTGCCCGGCGAGATCCACAGCGAGACGTGGTTCTTGTCCAGCACCATGACGCGGTAGGTCGCGCAGTTGACCCAGTTGTCCTCGGGGTCGCGCATGATCACGAGATCGTCAGTGCCGATATAGCGGCCGCCGTCGTGCTCGTGCAGGAACGGCACCGGGAATTTCAGCACGTCGACCTTGCCGTCGCGGTCGACATTCTCGAACACCGGCCCTTTCGCCACCGTCTTCGGCGCGATCGGCCGGTGCGTCTTCATGCGGTCGCGATAGGCACGCACCACGTCGAGCGGATTTTTGGGGACCGGCAAGCCGAGCGTGATCGCAAGCCGCTTCGACGAATTGGTCGCACCGGACAGGAGCCGCATGCCCTTGGGATAGCCCGGCACGTCCTCGAACAGGATCGCCGGCGGCTCCGGCCGCGCGTGGTTCACGATCTCGGCCAGCGTGCCCATTTCGAGCTTCCAATCCGCGCCCTTGATGCGCACGATCTCGTCGGCGCGCTCGGCGCGCGCGATGAATTCGCGCAGATCATCGTGCGGCCGGTCGTAGGCGTTGAAGCTCGGGGCTTGTGTGTTGGCCTTTTCCAGCACGGCGTTTCCTTTCGCGAGCGGTCGGTGCTGTTTTGCCACGGGTGGCACGGCGAATCCAGGTCACTATCGCCGCGCAATCTGCTCCAGTGTCCCGGGCGCAGCGCAGCACGAGCGCCCTTCGCGCGAGTGATGAGCTGCAGACCCGGGACCGTTCCAATGTGGCGGTCCCGGATCAGCGGAGCACCACTCGCGCGCTCAATGCGCGCGGACTGCACGAAAATATCTTCGCGCCCTCGCGCTGCACCGCATCCGGGACACCCGCGCTTCCCCGATGCCGACGGGACGGTTAAGCTTCCCGCAACAAACAGAGACACCGGGAGGATCGAGATGCCCATCGTGCGCGCCGTCATCGCGCTTTGCGCTCTCGTCGCGCTCGCCGCACCGAAGGCTCACGCCGACGATCCCTTCTACAAGGGCAAGCGGCTCACCATCCTGATCAACTTCGCCCCCGGCGGACCGACCGACATCGAGGGACGCCTGTTCGCCAGGCATCTTGCCCGCCATATCGACGGCGCGCCGAGCCTGGTGATCCAGAACATGGACGGCGCCGGCGGCATCGTCGGGGCCAAGTACATGGGCGAGGTGGCGCCGCGCGATGGCAGCATCGCCGGCTACTTCACCGGCACCGCCTTCATGTACGCGCTCGATCCCGAGCGCTTCCGCGTCGACTTCAAGACCTACCAGTTCGTCGCCACCCAGGCCGGCACGACCGTGCATTTCGTGCGCACCGACGTCGCGCCCGGGATGAAGGAGCCGACCGACATCGCCAAGGCGAAGGACCTCATCGTCGGCGGGTTGAGCGTGGACACGCCGAAGGACCTGCGCCTGCGGCTCGGCATGGACATGCTGGGCATCCCGTTCAAATACGTCACCGGTTATCGCTCGAGCCCGGCGGCGCGGCTCGCGTTCCAGCGCGGCGAGATCAATTTCTTCTCGGAATCGCCGCCGAGCTACCGCGGCGTGGTCGACCCCACTTTGGTGAAGACCGGCCAGGCGATCCCGGTGTTCTACGACGCCGGCTTCGACGGCAAGGAGTTCTTCGTCCCGGACGCGGTGAAGGGGCTGCCGATCCTGACCTTCCACGAGCTCTACCGGAAGATCAAAGGCACCATGCCGTCGGGCCAGTTCTGGGACATCTACAAGGCGATCATCGCCGCCGACGGGATCATCCAGCGCCTGATCGTGATGCCGCCGGGCGCGCCGCAGCCCGCGGTCGACGCGGTGCGCGCGGCGATTGCGCGCGTCAACCTCGATCCCGCCTACGCCGAGGAGGCGGAGAAGGCCTTCGGCTTCGTGCCGCAATGGGCCGCCGGCCCCGACACCCCCAAGGTGGCGCAGACCGCGCTCACGGTGCGCCCGGAGGTGCGGGCGTTCTTGGCGGACTATATGAAGAATTTGCCGAAGTAAGATCGTGACGCGGCGGTAGGTGGGCGAGGGCGCCGCGCCAGACTTCGTCTCTTTGCCGTTCAAACGGTGTAGCGCGCGCCGCTAGCTCTTCGTCTGATGCGGCGTGCCGATATACGGGAACTCCTTGAGAATGTCGGTGTGCGGCTTGAGCCCATCGGAGGGAATGTCGCCCTTGGAGAGGAAGGCGAGCCGGTGATCGATCACATCATCGGTGAACACGCGGCCGTTGGGATACTTCGCCGGCTTCGACGGATTGAACGGCAGCATATCGGGCAGGATGCGATCCTTGTCGATCGCGGCGATTGCCTCTTCGCGGGTGTAATTGCCGGTATGCCCCATCAGGTGGACGAACATATCGGTCCAGCGCTTGCGATCGTTGACCGGCTCGCTGGCGTTGTATTCCTCCTTGGTGTCGTCGGTGTTGAAGAAGCTGCTGACGCTCGGGTGGCCGGCGCGATCGACATGGAGAAGCTTTCCGTCGCGGCGCAGGCTGCATCGTCCCCAGATGTGGATCTCGGGCTTGGGAGCGAGCTCGCTCGTCGGCAGCTCGATCACCGTCGAGAACACATTGGCTTCGGTGTTTGAATCCACGCCGGTCCATGGCGACTTGCCGCCCAGGTGCGGCGCGGTGAAGTTTCTGCCGCCCCTGGTATCGAACAGGTTCTTGATTCCCTCGTAGTCGAAAAAGAACGCGTCGCTGCGGCTGCCGGCGAAGAACGTGGTGCTGCCGGACTTGACGATGTTGGGCTTGGGGCCGAAGGAGACCTCGGCGTCGGCGATGATCTTCGTCCCGACAGCCTCGGGCGAGCGGGATTCCGCGCCCTTTGCCAGAAACACGCTGACCGTCTGCTTGCCGTTTTGCGGCTTCGAGAACACGTAGCTGAACGCGATGTCGGTCAGGCAGTCGCCGTCGTTGTCGATGTTGAGGCGGTAGATGGCATCGGGATGGAGCGCGTCGGCGGTCGGATTTGCATTGAGGATGATCACGGTCCGCGACGGATCCGCGGGCGCCTGGAATGCGTAGAGGTCGCAGAGGTCGAGTCTCTGGTCCCCGAGCGGCGGGCCGAGACTGAGCCCGGTGAAATGGTTCGACATTTTTCCTTCCTTTCGAAATCGAGAGTGGGAGCTGTCATTCGGTCGGATGATAACAAACCGTAGATTTGATGTCGCCCGTTTCATTTTCGACAATTGCAGAGCTGGTGTCCGAAGCCCGCGCCGATCTCGTATTCATTCGGACCCGCGATCATGCGCCCGCTCAGGATTCGCTCGAAGCCGAACGGCGTCAGGTCAACCGTCGTTCTGGTACCGGTCAGAATCAGCTCGGCCATCGACGCGCCAAGTGCTGGCGCGGTTTTGAATCCCGTCCCGCTGAAGCCGGCCGCGAATAGGCGCTCGACACCGGGCATCGGGCCCATCAGGGCGCGCGCGGAGTGCTGGGTTGGGCGCGTGATCAGTTTGGGCTCGATCTGGCAACCGCGCAGGTCACAGCCGTCAATGATCGAAGGCAAAACTCCCGACCAAGGGTTAAAAAAAACCGGTACTCATCGGTCCAAATGAGTATGTGTGCGTGCTCGGCGGGATACATCGGACCCCGCAGGTCGAGTTGCTCGGCAGGCCTGATCGAAGGGTGGCGCGCTCCGCGCACTGATCTCAACTACAATTCGTATTTAGTTGTTGACTACGAATAGAAGCTATGCTATAGATTCGCATCCTCGCTCATGAGGGGGCGTCTCCGGAGACGATCCTGAAGGCGGAGCGGGGAGTGGCGTCCTGCGGCTGCGGCTCGTAACCGCAGGCTCGGGAGGTCC
>Ga0208989_10000514_pt1 | contig 11298 bp, 10 predicted proteins | sample MedBloCAOM3_M1_FD_187852 | JGI IMG/M metagenome (GOLD analysis project Ga0208989, IMG submission 187852) | Forest soil microbial communities from El Dorado National Forest, California, USA - Mediterranean Blodgett CA OM3_M1 (SPAdes) (version 2) | ecosystem: Environmental > Terrestrial > Soil >...
TCCGGCTAGGTAGCTCAGTTGGCAGAGCAGAGGACTGAAAATCCTCGTGTCGGCGGTTCGATTCCGCCCCTAGCCATATCTAGCTGTAAATCAAAGGCTTATAACAATGACGCCGGGGCAAAATCTCGAAAGTCATCACTTTGATTTGAAAACCGCTGCCGATTAGCTGTTAGAGAAGGGTCTTTACTAGAAACCCCACGGTCAGAAATATGCTAACCGCCCCCAGAGGCACCAATGGTTTGTTGATTTTGTGGTACGTTTCTGGAAATGTTCTTTGTGCCTATGCTCCACAATCTGCTGGCCAATGCGCGCGGTCTTCTTGAGGTTTTTGCCGGGGATCCGGTTGCACCAATTACAGTGACTGTTCACGGCGACAATGCGATCGCGAGCGATTTTGGTCGAGTCTCATTCGACCTTCAGTGTGCAATCGAAAAAGTTGAGAACGCGAAGCAGCTTGAGTTGGGGTTCTCCTAGTTAGTTTCGCGTGAGCACTTCTGACGGAGAACCAGAAAGGCCACAGCAAGAGCCTCCTCCCATGCAGGGTGCCTACACGCAAATAAATGTTCTTTTCCCGTCACCGACGGTCGAGCTTCCGCCAGCAGAAAAATTTAACTCCTTCAGTGAAGAAGCCCAAAACTATGGACTGCGTTAAATTCTGCTGGATACGCAACAGGTCGGCGTTCATGCGACCAGCGTTTGGCCGGTTAGAAAATGTCGGCGCAGTACCCTCTTGAACCTTCCGCCAGGTGGTTTGACGTTGTCGGAACATTACAGATACTCAACGACTCCCGCAGGTTCTGCTTCTTAACAAGGTCCAATGTTATCGCTTACCTAAAGCAATTGAAGAGATGCGAGAAGGTTCAGATTTAAACTTGCGCATTGTTTGGAGGCCTTCAATTCCTTTAAGCTAATGTAAGTCGGACCGGACTGGATTTTTAAAATCAAGCTAGATGGCTATCGAGCGATTGCAGTACCACCACTGGGTGGTTTTCAACCGACCGCCGACATATTAGCACAGGAGAATCTTCCCGGTGTTGCTTTCGATGTCTAAATCGCCTTAATTCGCTGTGACACTTTATTCCCTGTGTCAAATTGTAATGGTTGCAGTAGGTCATCTATTGATTCTTTCGTTGGTGCTTTTCGGTTTTTGGCTCTCGCACCGTTACATATCGCGCAGATTCATTCGTTCCAGTATCCATTGTCCAACTCAGTTGGCGCTTAAAGGCCAATACGAGGCACCGCCTCGCGGTTGGAACGTCCTGTATCTGATTATTCAATTGATCATCCCCCGGCTGATGTTTTTCACGGCGATCACTGGACTTTATCTAATTCTGATTCATGATTTCGCGCTTCGGTCGACAATTTCAACTTGGTTCAGCGAGCCTAGCTGGGAATGGAGATTGCCTGCTGCCCTGGGAATAGGCATTTTAATTAATCTGATTATTACTGTCGCAAGGCTTCGCAGCCGACGACTGCGAGAGGCGGCCTTGAAAGATCTCGAACATTCTCACGCGATTCTGATCTTGACTGGCGCACAAGCTCTGCAGGCTCTATTGCCACTTATTTTCGCTTTCCTAGTTATTCCGATGCTCGGACTCCCAAATGATGTTGTGGGATTCTTTGAACGCTTTACGCTCGTTCTGGTTATTATTTTCGTTGGGATCGACACTTTGAGAACGCTCCGTTTGGTCGAAGCGAAAATCGCTCATCGCGCAAGGCTAAGGTCCGGTGGTGAGGAACGCCAAGTTCGCGCAGCGGAGACGCAGTATTCGGTCATGCATCGGATACTAAATGTGCTGGTCGTTCTGGCGACAGTTGGCGCGGCATTGATGGTTTTTGATCAAGTCCGTGCATTTGGTGCCAGCCTCCTAACTTCCGCCGGAATCGTCGGATTGGTAGCGGGAATCGCGGCTCAGCGAACACTACAAAACGTCTTCGCTGGTCTCCAGCTTGCGATCACCCAGCCGATTGCTCTCGGCGACGTGGTTGAGGTCGAGAATGTTGTCGGGACAATCGAGGAAATTACTTTCAGCTTCGTTTCTGTGAGGTTACGGGATCTTCGCCGGTTGATCCTGCCGGTTACCTATTTCCTCGAAAGGCCCTTTACCAATTGGACTCGAACCTCTGCCGAATCGGCCACGTCTTTTTCGTTGGTCCTATCTTTGGATGCCTCGCTCCCAGCGATACGCAACCAAGTGGACACGATCCTGCGCTCCCATCCGCTTTGGAACGGCGGCAAATGGGAAGTTATGATCAGCGAACTGGGTGAGTCGTCAATGGTTGTCCGAATCACCGTTGGTGCCGCTAACCCCGAGATCGCCTTCCAGCTCAAGTCACAGGTACAAGAGCATATTTTGGATTATCTAAATCAGTTCAAGAAAGGCTCTCTTATCGGTGCGGTTACCGATCCAAAACCTGCAATGAAGTTGTCAGAAACAGCAACTCCAAAGAACTTGGAACCTGCAACGACGCAGCCCTAGCAAAGCGGCGTCCGAAAAAGAGAGCACTTACCGACCTGGAAAGCGGTCACCGGATTGGCTAAAGATTAAGGCACGACCGCAGCAAGAATTCGTTGTGGGCGGTTTCACCGAAGGCAAGGGAAGTCGAAAACATTAGGAGCGCTGCTTTTGGGAGCACACCGAAACGGAAAGCTCCGTTACTTCGGACACTCTGGGAGCGGCTTTACAGAAACGGGATTAAAAGAAGCTGTCGATCGGCTAAAGCCCTTCTTCACCGATAAATCGCCATTCGAAAATCCGCCCAAAGTTCCTGAGAGAATACAATGGGTGAAGCCAGCCTTTGTCTGCGAGGTTGCTTTCGCTGAATGGACCCAAGACGGAGAGCCGCGGCAGACGACGTTTCTTGGTTGGCGCGATGACAAGAGGCCGAAGGAAGTAGTGCTGGAGAACGCTTAGACAACGAACCGGGACGGCTACAACGACTCCCCTCCCGGTTTATTTTCCCTGAATAACTCCAATTCAGGAAGCGCTAACTCACGAACAGGTTTATCGAACGCAATTATATGTTGTCGCTCTGCACCGGCCCTTGTGTTCGGACGGCTGGTCCAGTTTCGGAATCAACTAGCCGCCTATTTTCTGCGTTGATCAGATCAGTCAAGGCTGCGACGACGGCAGTTCCACGCGGATTCGCTCTCCTTCATTGTGTACATAGCCGGCCACGGGGGGGACGAGCGATTTGCGGTCCGTGTCAAGCACCTCGTAATAGGATGTACCTGTGTACCCGTCACCAGAATCCGATAGTTTATAGATACCTCGTACCTTGAGGAAACCCGTCAAGTCGCCCTTGAGGTCTGAAAACAACTCGAGTTCCGTGTAAGCGAACCTATGCCAGTCCAGTTGCGTCCAAGCGCCGGCTCCGTTGCTGGATACCGCCGGCGGGTCGAGTGTGACGCTGCCTTGATCGCTCGACACTACGGTTCCGTCGTCATGAAAGCTGACCAGCGACTTCAGCTTCGGGCGGCCAGTCTCAGGCGGGAAGGTGACGGTTTCCAACCAGCTGCCGACCAGCGATTTCTTTTTAAACTCCCAAAGCATGCCAACTCTGGGGAGGGCCGTAGTCGATTGAGCGTTAACGATGCTGGTCGAAACGACTGTCATCCCAGCAGTTAGCAATGCCCAGAAAGCTTTTCTCTTAATCATGGTAGTTAGTCCTTCTATGGAGGTTTGTATTTTTCATTCGTGGAATAAGTCGTACTGACATTCAGAACGAATATATCCGAGCTGCGTGTCTCTGCGGGTTTGTCCAGCTTCTCGTTCGTTCTATCCGCCTCTGGATGCGCGATATCCTTGGTATGCACAGCAGCGACTTGGCTCGCCGCCTATTTTAACAAAACTGGTACAACGGTGAGATTGTACGTAACGTCTAATGTAAACGCGGGCACGGCACTCGGATTTTCCGCATGAAAGTGCAGTGCGTGGGGCCCCAAGGGCAGCGGGTTGAGCAGGACATAGAATCCCTCATCCACCGCAGGGGAATATACGCCAGGTGGCACATCTCCTAGGCCAGCGACGGTGCACGGTTCAACAAACACATTATTCTCCGGTAGTGCGACCACGAAGACCTCAGACCGGACGCGCCGCAATTTCTTAATAACGATGCCATCGACAGTCACTGATAAGTTCGTTGCCCCGTCAATGAAGAGAGTAGCCGTATCACGCAGCTCCCTGACAGATAGCGCGCCTGGCTGTCCACACACGCCCGGGGTGTTAATCTGTACACTGTTTATGACCGGGAAGTAGAGCGCCTTACCTTCCGGCACAGAGCATGTGCGTGTGGCAGAGCCTCCCCCAAAGATACCAGCTAAAAACCATATAGGACCACGCTGTCCTACGACACAGTTTTGCCCAGTTGCATCAAGCTGAGGGTTTTCGGGCGCCGGAATTGAGAGTGCCCATTGCTGCCACTCAGCACTTAATTTTGCGAAGGATCTGAATTCTCCAGATGCCGTCTCCTCGGAGTCTGCGAACGCGATATTAATTGACATCATAAGGCCCAAGGCCATTACAATTATAGTTGTCAAGGGCGCTATCGGCATTTCGTCGCAATTGCGGTGATTTGACTTCAGAAAAAAAAGCATAACTTTTCTCGGTTGGAATTTTTGACTGTCGAACTATGCGGCATGCGTACCCTTAACTGCGTACGCCGCAAAAAACATGTGCTGGAGTCGTACTGACCACCAACGAATGTAGTCGACCAGACTCCTAACCGAGTAGACGTTTATCTCGCCCCTCGGTAACGGAGAGAGAAGAGTTAACCTGTCGCTAGAAAAGAAACCTCTTTCGTAAGGCTGCGGCTCGCTCCGGAGCGAGTCTACTATTTTGAGCGATTTGCCCATATCTTCTTGTGTTCTGGGCTATCATCTGTCGGTCTGCATCAAGCGCGCCTTGCTTGAGCAGGGCACCCACACCGCTTGGGAGAGCTTGCGCCACCAGCTTCAGTGTGCCGCTTTTTCCGACACAGGGGAAGCGGCGATCGCCGGCCCAGGCTTCGTGGGCCGCAATGCGTGTTCGAAAACCCACTCCCCAATGCGTTCGCCCTGGATATAGCCGGCGCTTACTGCGGTCGAGAAGTGAATCCCGTTAAGGATACGGGACGCAGCATTTTCTCGTGCTGCTTCCGAGAAGCTCCAGAACTTGCGGGTGATGCCAGGGTACGGTGCGCCGCTCGTCATCGAGAAACTGATGAAGTCTGTGTTGAAGAACCGGGCCATCACCGTAGCCACAGCAGACCCTTCCACCGCATGGCCCGAGGGGTAATCCGGTACCGGCGGGGTCGGAAGGTAACTCAGCCATTCGCTGTCTCCACTCTGGCGAATGACAGTGACCGGCCGCCAGTAGTTGTAGTGGTATTTGGATTCGAAATTGGCGATGTAGCCGTCGGCCATCGCGAGATTCACCAGCGCAAACAACCGGGCGTTTTCCCACACGTCGAAGTGCCGTGCTGCCAACACTTCTCGTGCGATCCGGTTCCAACCCCGGGGCGAACTTTCGTACCAATAGCGGGCGATCTCACTTTGTTCGGCGGTCCGCATGACACTCTTGCTACCGCCGATCGCCTTGACCTCTTCAATCTCGGCAAGAGCACGCAAGCTATTCACCGGCGGGGGGTCGGCCGAGCGGAACTGAGCGGACGACTTCAGCACAAACGGCGTTACGCTGCCCCAATGCGCGTTGAATGCTGGCGCAAAGTCCGGCGGTGTCGGGCAATACTCGCCGGGCTTCGTACCCGGGGTGTACTGCACGGTCCGATTTTCTCCGTCGTTTTCCCGCGCCGCGAGGATCGCCGCGGCGACAGCTCGCCCAAGCTTCACGCCAGCTGCTTTCCTTGTATCGTCGGAGATGGTGCGAAGCGTTTCCTCCAGAGCCGCGTCAAAACTCACTTTCGACTTCGGGAGCAAAACGATCAGCGTGGCGTGTGCGGCACTGGCGATGGCCGCATCGACTGAAGCGCCCGGTGCCGGGGATGTTCCCGGCAGATATGGCTCATAGCGAGACTCAACCGCATTTACGGCATCGTGAATTGCTACGTGTAGGATCGAGAAGACGCAAGACTCCGTGAGCGAGTTAGTATCGGCCACAGTGCTGGCATCAGTGGCCGCTTGATTCCACCGCGTGACTTCGTCAGCCGAAGCCCTGCTGGCACCGATCATGACCAGCAGCGCTGCGGCTAGCGTGCCAAGGAGTCTGACTGGCCGCGCAAATAGACTAGCAAGGCCGCGCCTCAGACCAGCAAGATTTAAATTATAAGAGCGGCGCTCGAAGGTGGTGCTGCCTGAGTTTCGCATAACTCTCCTCACATTGAATGGTTAACTGTCGAGATAAATTCGAACGGGCGGCATTATGGCAAAGTTAAGTGTGACCTTGGTATTGTACTTTGGTGCAGAAGGATATTGTCCTTTGGTGCAATCCAACTGAGAAACGTTCTTCAGCGAGCCAGCGCAGTGATCCCAGCGCCGATCAGCTGGTCTGCGGCGTGGACCAGTTCGGCCACCGAAGTGAGCTGCATCTTTTCCATTACATGAGCGCGATGCGCTTTTACCGTGCGCTCGCAAGTCCCGAGTTCGCCGGCGATCTGCTTGTTGAGCTTGCCGGAAACAACCCGCGCGAAGACCTCGCGCTCACGTGGGGTCAGGGATTCGTAACGCGAACGGAGGCTATGCAAGAGTTCGCGAGTTGCGCACCTTTCGGCGCTACCGGCAAGCGCGGTTCTAACAGCTTGGAGCAGTGTTTCCCTTCGGACCGGTTTCGTTAGAAAATCGACTGCGCCGGCCTTTATCGCGCGAACACTCATCGGAATATCGCCATGGCCGCTAAGGAAAATGATTGGCAACGATTCGTCCAACTTCGCGATCGCCTCCTGGAGTTCGAAACCGCTTGGGCCCGGCATGCGAACGTCAAGTATCACGCAGCCCGGCGCGTTCCCTGGTTTGTTCAGGAGGAAATCGCCCGCCGACGCGTATGTGCGGACCACATAACCGGCAGCTCGCAGCAAGCGCATCAGAGCGGTTCTCAGCGATTCGTCATCATCCACGACGTGAATAGTTGCCGTTGCTTGCGTCACGCCACTTCCTTTCTAGCCTACAGTAGCATTCTCAGAGTTTCGTCGCTTGAGCCTTGCCGCATTTGGCAGCGTGAAGCGGAAGGCCGCGCCTCCATCGGTATTTTTCTCCGCCCAAATGCGTCCACCGTGCGATTCGATGATCGATCGAGCAATGGAGAGTCCCAACCCCATGCCGTACTCCTTAGTCGTGAAGAATGCGTCGAAGAGCCGCGGTAGACGGTCTGGTGAAATACCAGGGCCGGTATCCGTCACCACAACCTCGGCCTCTTCGTTGGGATCGCCGGCCGTTTGTACAGTCAGCCGGCGCTTCGCCGCCGAAGATTCAGCCATTGCTTCCATCCCGTTCAGGACAAGATTCAGCAGCACCTGTTGCAGCTGTGTTTTGTCTCCGCGAACCGCCGGAAGAACGGCGCTCAACTCTGTCTCCACCTCGATTCCCCGGCGGCGAGACTCGCCGTCAACCAGGCGCAGCGCATCGGCAACCACCTCGTTGAGATCGAGCGGGAGCAACTCTACCTCGCGTTTGCGCAACAACGCCCTCAGATGCTTGATTACTTCGCTCGCGCGTAGGTCATCTCTCCGAATATCAGCCAGGATCTGCCGAATATCGTCCAGCTGAGGCCCTGCTGATTCGAGTAGCAACTCGGCGGCATCGGAGTTGCTGAGAATCGCGCCCAATGGTTGGTTGAGTTCATGCGCAATTGAAGCAGTAAGTTCGCCCACGAGAGCGAGGCGCGATGCGTGGGCTGCTTCCGCTTGCGCCCGGACTAAACCATCTTCCGCTATCTTGCGCTCAGCGGTCTCTGCCTGCAATTGTTCGTTGGTTTGTTTGAGCTCGGCAGTCCTCGCCTGAACGCTTGCGTCTAGCTCATCGCGCGCTTGCCTGAGCGAGTCTTTTGCCCGCTTCTGTTCTCCGTTCAACCAGCTGACAAATAACGCCGCGGATACAAACGCGATGATATCCGGCGCTTCTTCTAGGCCAATGCCCAGAGCGTAGAGCGGAGGTATAAAGTAGTAATCCAGCGCGATCGCGGAAAGTAGACCCGCGAGGATTCCCGGCCACACCCCACCAAACCAGCTGCTGAGCATAACAGAGCAAAAGAATAGGGTCGGCGTGTGCTTCATGGCAGAGCCCAACCCTAGTGTGGCGGCCACTGCCGCGCCGACCGATGTTACGGCCACTGCGTAAGCGAAAAGCGTGCGCTGCGACCCGAATCCGGAACGGCCTGGCGAGGGGGGAATAGGAACGGTCATTGATCCCGTTCCGGTCACCGGATTGGCCGCAAACCTTTCACCGATCCAACGAATAGCACCTCTGCCTTTGTGCAAAGAATTCGAGAGTATGGACCAAGACATTTTGTCGTTCGCAGCTTCTTTTCCGCCCGCACCCTTCGGCTTGCTCGTTGGACCATTCATCTCGGCGATCGCTTAGACTCGTTCATCTCGGCTTTCCGGCTCCTTGGAGTGAAACTGCAAACAACCATGAACGACATGCGCCGTCCGTTGCGGCGCCGATGCATGATACAACTTGCACTCGAGCGATCCTCTGGACCGAGCGACGCCGGAAAGAATCACGGCGTTAGAGGGGAGGAGGAAATCGGACGAATAATGTTTCTAGCGCACCCAAGTTAAGGATTATTGAAAAGTTGTCTATACACATTTTGACGTATACACGCCGGGATGCCGAGGAGCAGGTCCCGAAAAAGCTCGCCGAGCAGATCTCACTTTACATTTCGGAGTGGCTCCGCATCGCTTTCGCTCAATTCCTCTCTAGCGATGCCGGGTCGCTCATGGCCATCCAGGACATCGCCGAATGGAAATCGTATTCCATCGAGCGATTCAAAGGGATTGCGATCTGACCGTTAAATCGTCCCTTCAAACCCAGTCGCCGATCCCGGATTGGGCCGCGGAGAAAGTGAGGGAGGCGTGGAATGTCCTTTGATCTCGGAAGCCGTTGCGACGGCCGCCCTCGGGACCACCCGACGATCACAGGCGATTTTGTGCAAGCCACGTGAGACCAAATCGACTAGAACACTAATAGCCCCAGGAGGCGAAAGTGGTGAAAACGAAAAGCAAGCGGGCCTGTCCGGTTTGCGGAACGCCGTTCACTGGCGAGTTGTGTCCGGTTTGCGTACTACGCGGAGCTCTCGGTAATGAGGAGACAGTGAGCCAATCCGTCGGACCAACCCTTTCGCCTTCCGAATTCCGATTCGAACATTACGAGGTCCTAACTTGTGACGATGGAACGCCACTGGAACTGGGCCGCGGCGCGATGGGACTCACTTACAAAGCGCTCGATGTCAATCTTCGATGTGCGGTGGCGCTGAAGGTTATCAACGCGCGATTCATCGGCGACGAATCGGCCCGTCGACGGTTTGTTCGCGAGGCCCGCGCAGCTGCCAGTGTGCGTCATCCGAACGTGGCTTCGGTGTTTCACCTGGGGAAGAGCGGCGACAGTTAATTCTACGCGATGGAGTTTGTCGATGGCGAATCGCTGGACAAGGTCATCCGACGTTCCAACCGACTGGACCCGTCAACCGCCCTGAAGGTGACTGCGTTGGTTGCCGCTGGCTTGGAAGCAATCGACCAACAAAAGCTGGTCCATCGCGACATCAAACCAAGCAACATCATGGTCAGCATGCATGGCGACAATATTGCGAACGCGAAAATTATCGATCTGGGCTTGGCCAAGGGTACCGTTGCTGACGATGGTTCGATCTCCGAGATTTCGATTCAGGGAACTTTTGCCGGGACACCTGCTTACGCCAGTCCCGAGCAGTTTTCCGGGGTAGTAGCAGACATTCGTTCCGACCTTTACTCGCTCGGTATCACGCTCTGGGAGATGCTGGCTGGCGAGGTCCCTTTCAAGGGATCGACTTCGAGGCTGATCTACCAGCATCAACACGCCACACCGCCAGTAGATAAGCTGGCTCACGTTCCGCAGCCGGTTATAGTTCTGGTCGAGATACTCCTCGAAAAAGATCCTGATCGACGGCTCCAGACGCCAACCGAGCTTCTCCAGGCGATTCCAAAAGTGACCGAAGCGGTAAACTCGGAAAGACGCGTGACCACCGCCCAATTGCGATTAGGAGTTGACGGAATCGCAGCCAAACCAAATCAATCGACATCACATTTTCACCCTCTTCGGACCGGTGCGAGGATGCGTGCTTTTGGATGGCTGCTCGCATCAGTCTTGGGCGTTGCCGGATTACTACTCTCCTGGTTTTTCTTTTCTGGTCACAGCGGGCTTTTCTTTAACCAGAAAGCCGCTCAAGCGATACCGACCGAAAAGAGCATTGCGGTCCTTCCCTTCGAGAACATCAGCGCAAATAAAGATGACGTCTATTTTGCTGATGGTGTGCAGGATGAAATCCTCAACAATCTCGCCAAAATTACTCAACTCAAAGTCATCAGCCGGACCTCTGTGATGCAGTATCGGGCGGATAATAAACGTGATCTACGCCAGATCGCGACTGCTTTAGGCGTGGCGAATGTGCTTGAAGGAACCGTCCGTCGTGAAGGAAATCATGTGCGTGTTAGTACCGAGTTGGTTGATGCCCGCAATGACAACACGATTTGGGCCGATAGCTATGACCGGGATCTGACAAACATTTTCTCGATCCAGAGCGAAATCGCCCAGACAGTTGCTTCGAGACTGAGTGCCCAGTTGTCCCCAGAAGAACGCAAAGACATCGAGGAAAAACCGACCAATAACTTGGAGGCCTATGATCTTTACCTTCAGGCTAAGCAGCTACTAGGGCCAACCAGTTTTGTTCTGTGGAGCAACCAGAAGGCATTTTTATCAAAAGTGATCAGTTTACTGGGAGAAGCGACTCAGAAGGATCGTAAATTCGCGCTCGCGTATTGCCTCATCGCGAAGGCTCACGACTATCTCTACTTTGATCTGGTCGATCGCACGTCAGAGAGACGCGCCCTGGGTGATGCGGCCGTAAATGAGGCGCTGCGCCTTCGACCGGATCTTGCTGAGGTTCATTTGGCCACTGCGTTTCACCTTTTTTCCTGCTATCGCGACTTTGAGAGAGCACGCGTTCAAATAGCTATTGCGGCGCAAGTTCTGCCGAACAACTCTGAACTCCTAGAGCTCACGGCTTTAATCGACCGAGTGCAGGGACGGTGGGAAAAAGCCACGGCGGATCTGAACAGAGCGGCGACCCTGGATCCCCGGAACCCGGAGCTTCTCTCTACACTGGCTGACAC
>Ga0208989_10000515_pt1 | contig 11292 bp, 8 predicted proteins | sample MedBloCAOM3_M1_FD_187852 | JGI IMG/M metagenome (GOLD analysis project Ga0208989, IMG submission 187852) | Forest soil microbial communities from El Dorado National Forest, California, USA - Mediterranean Blodgett CA OM3_M1 (SPAdes) (version 2) | ecosystem: Environmental > Terrestrial > Soil >...
TTCGCAGCTTTGACCTTTGATTCGCTGAGATAGTTGAGAACGCGCGGGCCGATCAGCCCCATGATGAGGCCGATGATGGTAATCACAACCAGCATCTCGACCAGTGTGAAGCCCTGCTGGCCCACATTCTGCCGGTCTCCGCCCTGCACGCGCAACACAGAAAACCGGCCTTGGCGTTTTTCCAACTTCATGATGAACCTATCCCCCGATCTAGCCGACAAGTTGAGTGACCGACAGCAGCGCGGTCATGACTGATACGATCAGCCCGCCTACGACGGCACTGATGGTGACGATGGCGAGCGGCCCAATGATGCCCACGATCCGATCCAGGCTGCGCTGCAGTTTCGCCTCGTAGAATTCCGCGACCCGGCTCGCCAGCGTCGGCAGTTGCCCGGTTTCCTCGCCGAGCCGCAGCATGCGCACTGCCATCGGCGGCAGGCTGCTCGACGCGGACAGAGCGTCCGAAAGCTTGCCGCCATGACGCACGCGATCCGCGGCTGCCGTCCAGGTCGCCACGCTTCCGGTGACCGCCATGATGTCCACCAGGATGCGCAGTGTGGCGGTAAGGTTGACGCCGCTGCCGAGCAGGACCCCGAGATTGCGGCAAAACAAGGTGGTCCGGTAAAACTGAAAGATGCCCGATATCCCCGGAATTTGGGAGACCGCATTCACCAACGCCGCGGTGGCGCCGGGCCGGCGCAACAGCCACCAGATGACAGCGATCGAGGAGGCGGAAGCGAGCAGTACGGCGGTCGCGTTGGCGCGCAGGAAGTCCGACAGCTTGATGAAAACACTGAGCGCAGAGTCGGATTTTGCACCGAAGTCCTGCAGCACCGAAGAAAACTGCGGCAGCACGAACAGTATGAAGAAGAGCATGACGCAGACCGCAGCGATCAGAACGAAGGCCGGATACTGCATCGCATCTGTGAGCTTGCGGCGCATCAGTTCGGCTCTCGCTCGCTCCGCTCCCAGCATCTCGAGCACCTGATCGAGCGTGCCCGAGACTTCGCCGACACGAACCAGCGCGACATACATGGCGGGAAACAGGGCCGGATGATCCGCGACCGCGCCCGCGAAACTTTCTCCGCTCAGCAGCGCGTTTCGTAACTTGCCAACCACGGGGCGAAGCCTTCCGACATCGGTATCGCTCGCCAGTAATTCTAGGGCGTCGTCCAGACGGGCGCCCGCCTTCAAGAGAAGGGCCAGATCCCTAGTGAAAGTCGTTACCTCGGCCGGGGTCGGCCGGTTGAACAAGCCGAAATCGCCGCGAGAAGCGACAACCTTGCGCGTTTCCTCGACCGTTTCGATCGGCAGCAGCTGAAGATATTCGATGCGGTGGGCGACCTCCGCCGCAGTCGGAGCCGAGAGCGTGCCATGCACGATCTCTCCGTTCTGCGTCAGCGCTCGGTAACGGAAATTCGGCACAATCTCACCGTACGGTTGTGACGCGGAGTATCTCCGCCGGCGAGGTCAGGCCGGCGCGGCACTTCGCAAGGCCGTCGTCGAGCATCGTCGTCATCCCGGCGCGGATTGCGGTCTGATCGATCTTCAGTCCGTCTGTCTTCTCCCCGATGAGCTGGCGAATGTCGTTTGTCAGTTCCAGAATCTCGAATACGCCCAGCCGGCCACGATAACCCGTACCGCCGCAGCGCTCGCAACCGCATGGCTCTCGAAGTGTTTCGCCGGCCTGGAAGCCAAGCGCGCCCAGCCGCGGGTCTTCGGCGAGATCGACTTCGGTCAGCGTCCTTGGCGATTTGCAGCGCTCGCACAGCTGGCGCACCAGCCGCTGCGCCACTACCGCCTGCAAGGTCGATCGCAATAAATATCCTTCGATGCCGAGATCGAGCAGCCGCGGCACCGCGGCGGCGGCCGTCTCGGTGTGCAGCGTCGTCAGCACGAGGTGTCCGGTGAGCGCTGCGTGAACGGCGACATGTGCGGTTTCAGAGTCGCGCACCTCGCCAACCATGATGACGTCGGGATCCTGACGAACGAACGACCGCAGGGCCGCGGCAAACGTCAGTCCGATCGCAGGCTTGATCTGCGATTGGTTCACTCCCGGTATTTCATACTCGACCGGATCCTCAATAGTCAGGATTTTCCGGGACGGTTCGTTCAGGATCGACAAGACAGTTGCAAGCGTCGTGGTCTTTCCGCTTCCGGTCGGCCCGGTAATGACGATCATGCCGTGGGGCAGCGTCAACAATCGTCTGATCTTTGCATCGTCGGCCGAGGAAAATCCCAGCTTTTCGATCACGAGCAGCCCGCGATCCTTTGGCAGGATACGTATGACCGCGGATTCCCCGTGCTGCGTCGGCATGATCGCGACACGAATGTCGATATCAGAGCGCCCCGCCCGCAGTCGCGCAGAGCCGTCCTGCGGCAGACGACGCTCCGCGATATTGAGGCTGGCGACAATTTTTATGCGAGAAATCACGGCTTGCGGCAAAACGCCGGCTGGCGCAGCGACCGGCCGCAGCAGGCCGTCAATGCGCATACGAACCACAAGCCCGGTGTGAAAGGGCTCAATATGAATGTCACTCGCGCGCAGTTCGACCGCTTTTTCCAGGAGATCGTTGACGGCACGAACCACCGGCGCACCGCTGGCGAGGTCCCGCAAGCTCTCGATGTCGTCTTCGCGCTGCTGAAATGCTTCACGGCCTCCATCAGGCTCGATGTTCTCGCCGCCCAGACGCTGATTGAGCGTAACCGCGATATCTTCAAATGAAGCCACCCTGATCGCGACATCAGTGCCGAGCACGATTTCCGCGGCGCGCTGCGCAGCATTATCGGTTGGATCTGCCACCGCCAGCGCGGCGCCTCCGTCGGCGGATCGATACGGAAACACCGTCATTTCACGCAGAAAGCGCTGCGAAAAGGGCTCGGCCGCAGGTGTGGCCGACAGCATGTCCTGGAGCGTGACCCTTTCGAGATCGTGGAAACGAGCCGCTTCCTCCGCGAACTCGCTGGCCGACAGGTTGGTGTGCTCCCAAAGCTTGCCGCCTTGCGAGCGGTCGCCGCCCTGCTCGGCGAGTTCGCCGTTGCTGGTTGTCTTCGTCAAATGATTATTCTGACGAAGATGGTCCACGAAACGCGAAGACTCGTTGCCGGTCATTGGTTTTTCCAGTCGCCGCCACTGGGTCAGCGGGTCACGCGGCATCAGCCTGCCGTCAAGCGTCGACCTTCGTTTATTGATCCGAAATATGACACCTGTACGAAGCCGCGCGGTTTGTCAGCATTTGAAAAATTTTTCAGCCGGACTAGCTCGATCCAGCCTGTGATCGGCACCGCCAATTTATTACTGTCATATTTCACCGCTACTTAAACGGAGACCTCGATCGGATTGATCGCTCCGAATGATCCGGAGCGTGAGCACAAAGTTAGAACGGCGGAAATATGGAACACGTCGGCAACCCCAGCCGGTCCCCGACGGTCGTTGGCAGCGTCTGTGTCGTCATCACACTGTTATCCGCGCTCCTGCTAACGTCGTGCAATTCCGCGACGATCGGGACCAGCGACACCACCGATATTGATGTGCTCGACAAGGTTCGTTCGCTGGATATTCTTCCGCGTCAACCGCAGCAAGTGAATGCCATTCAGCCTGCTGGCCAGCGAAGCCGCCCGGCGGTTTACGATGGCACCGAGGTGACTGACATTCCCGACACACGGCCGCAGCCGACCGCAAGTGGAAACGGCTTCGAGCTCAATTTTGAAAACACGCCCGTCGCGACGGTGGCCAAAGTCGTACTGGGCGACATTTTGGGCACGGGCTACACGATTGATCCGAGGGTGCAGGGCACCGTCAGCCTTGTGTCTGTCAAGCCGGTACCGAAGTCGGACATTGTCTTCGTGCTCGAAAACGCCCTGCGGCTCAGCGGGGTCGTGCTGGTTCGCGATACCGCCGGCTACCGTCTGACTCCCATCGGGGACGCGGTTGGCTCGGGCCGCGTCGATTCGGTCGCCGCAAGTCCCGAGCCCGGGTACGGCGTATCCGTGGTGCCTTTGCAATATGTTTCGGCGCAAACGGTGCTGAAGCTGATGGACAGCTTCGCGACGAAAGCGGGAATGGTTCGCGCCGACGCGACGCGGAATATCCTTCTGATCCAGGGCAGCGGGGCGGAACGCCGCACGGCCGTGGACACTGTTCTCAGTTTCGACGTCGACTGGATGCGAGGTCAATCTGTCGGAATTTATCCCATCGCCAACAGCGGACCGGAACCGATCATCGCCGAACTCGAAAAGATCATGGATTCCGGCGAGAGCGGTCTCAGCCAGAACGTCGTCAAATTTCAAGCGGTCAGCCGCCTCAACGCGATTCTGGTGGTCAGCAGAAAGCCGGCGCTGCTTCGGACGGCCGCGACCTGGATCAAGCGCCTCGACAATGCGGACACCGGGAGAACCAGCGTTCACGTTTACCGGGTGAAGTATGGCGAAGCCCGCCAGATCGCGCGTGTGCTCACCGAAATGTTCATCGGGGGATCATCCTCGGCCTCGCTTGATGCCGCGAGCAGCCAGATCGCGCCGGGATCGGGCACTTCCGCAACATCCAGCACGGATCGCCTGTCTATGAGCGGCAATAACAGCAATTCGACATCGAATGGCTTTGGATCCCGCTCGTCGACCGGAACCAGCCCAAACGGCTCGTCGGGCTTCGGGCCCACGCAAACGGCGGCCACGAACGCCTCCGGCCTCGGATCATTGGACGGCAGCAGCGGAGGTACGGGCGCTGGCGGCGGCCGGCCGGTTCTGCAAGGCGTGCGGATCACGGCGGATACCGTCAACAATACACTGCTCATCTATGCGGATCAGGAAAATTACCGGATCATCCAATCGACGTTGCAGCAGGTGGATCAACCGCAGCTGCAGGTTGCGATCGACGCGACCATCGCAGAGGTCACCCTCACCAACGAGCTGAGCTATGGCGTTCAGGCTTACCTGACAAGCCACAACCTCGGATTAAGGCCGGACCAGGGCTCGCTCCTCAACACTCAATCGACGTCCGCGCCGGCCACCACCGCAGCCGCTGCCGGAACGGTCGCCAACGCGTTCATCAATCGTGCATTGCCCGGATTCAATTTTTTGATCGGATCCGAGTCACAACCGAGCGCAATTCTGGACGCTCTTCATACCGTCACCAGTGTGAAGGTTTTGTCCAACCCGTCGCTGGTCGTGATCAACAATCAAGCAGCCACGCTTCAGGTCGGCGACGTCGTGCCAGTTTCCACTGGCAGCGCCACGGTGCTGACGACAAACAACACGGTCGTCAACACGATCGACTATCGCAACACGGGCATCATTCTGCGCGTTTCGCCCCGCATCAACGTCAATGGAAATGTCAGGCTCGACGTCGAACAGGAAATCAGCAACGTTTCGCCGGCAACTGCCGCCAGTTTGACGCCGACGGTCTCCGAACGAAAGGTCAGGAGTTCGATTTCGGTAGCGACCGGCCAGACGGTCCTGCTGGCCGGATTGATCAGCGAACAGCAAAACAATACCCGAAACGGGATTCCCCTGCTCGATCAAATTCCGGGTCTGGGCGACGCCTTTTCCCATCAAGACAAAAAGACGACCCGTACCGAGTTGATCATCTTTATCCGTCCCCAGATTATCCGCGATGGCACGGACGCTCATTTCGTTGCTGAAGAGCTCCGATCGAAATTGCGCGGAAACCTCGGGGCGAGCATTGCAAATGATGCACGGGGTCCAGGCCTGCACTGATCCGAGGCAGCGAATGTATACAAGCGGTGCGAAATCCGACCGGCGCGTCCGGGACAGCGCGATCGAAGATATCTATGGAGGTTGAGTTCAGTGTGGCGGACCGTCCCAACGATTTTATTCGTAATCTTGCTGTTCGGCACCGGCACGATGCGGCCGGCTCATGCGGACGGACTGAGGCGAGCGACCGATGCCTATTCCAGGGGCGATTACATTCGAGCGGTCACCACGCTGTCTCCGCTGGCGGCGCGCGGAAGTGCTCGAGCGCAGGCGCTTCTCGGCTTTATGTACGAAAACGGGTTCGGCGTGCCGCAGGCCTACGACGCCGCCGCCGATCTGTACCAGAGAGCGGCCGTGCAAGGTGACCCCTTTGCACAAAGCAGGCTCGGTTTAATCTATGACAAGGGCCACGGCGTACTGCAAAACGTGATTCTTTCCTATAAGTGGCTCGATCTGGCCGCGGCACGCGCTGCCAAGCGCGAGCGTGACTATTATCTGAGGCTTCGCAATGCGGTGGCTTCGAAAATGTCGGCCGACCAGATCGTTGAAGGCCAGCGGCTTGCCTTGATCTGGGCACCGGGACGCTGGTGAAAAAGATCCGCGGCGCTCTACTCTGACGTCGCGGAAATTCCGCCTGGAGCGTGATCGGATCGGATCGGATCACGATCGCGCTCTATCTTTTTGTTCGGGCGCGAGTTCTTCAAGCAAACCGAATCTCCCCCATCAAGACTTCAACGATTGCTTTGCGCCGCGCAAGCGTCATATCGCTGTCGATAGCCCGCAATGAAGCTGACAAACAATTCGATGCCGGAGTTTTCCTCCGGTCGAAAGCGTTTTCACAAATCTGAATCCGGCACGACATCAATACGTAATTGCGCCTGCCGATAGTGCACGGGACTGGGGGCGCAAACCGTTCTGCAACGACTGCCACCGCGCCGCCGTCATGTGCAATGACTTCCTAACTCCCATGGAGAATATTTATGAAATCGAAGAAGTTTTTCGAAGCGCTCTGCCTTGCGACCAGCGCACTCTGCGCACTGACGAATGTGGCGCCCGCATTCGCCAAGTCGCCGACCACGCCGATCCAGCATGTGATCATCATCGTCGGCGAGAATCGTACCTTCGACAATCTGTTCGCCACATATAAGCCGAAGGCCGGCCAGACGATCGACAATCTCCTGAGCAACGGCATCGTCAATGCCGACGGCACGCCGGGTCCGCATTTCGGCAAGGCAAAGCAGCTGATCGGCATCGACAATAACCGATACAATGCCGAGACCGCTTCGACCGGCGCCTATCAGACGCTGCCGCAGCCGTACACTGGCCACGTTCCCGACACCAGATTCCCCGCTAACTTGCCGAACGGCCCATTTCAGATCAGCAAATACGTGCCTTACGCTTCCTATACTGGCGATCCCGTCCATCGCTTCTTCCAGATGTGGCAGCAATTCGATGGCGGCAAGCTCGACAAGTTCGTGTGGGTTGAGGAAACCATCGGCGCCGGATCAAATGGCAACCCGCCTCCGGCTGGCGGATTCGATCCTAAGGAAGGCGCCATCTCCATGGGCTTCTTCAACATGAATCCCTTCACTGATGCTTCGGGCACGGCGCAGCCCGGCGACGCACCGATCTTCAAATTGCTCGCCGACCAGTACGCGATCAGCGACAACTACCATCAGGCGATCATGGGCGGCACGGGCGCCAATTTCCAGGCGCTCGTTTCGGGCCATGCGACCTTCTTCACCAACCCGGACAGCCTCAACGGCGCCGCCGCCGTTCCCTACAGCAACCAGATCGAAAATCCCGATCCGGTCAAGGGAACCAACAACTACTATACCCAGGATGGTTACAGCGGCGGTTCTTACGTGAACTGTTCCGACCCGTCGGCGCCGGGCGTGGCCTCGGTCAACGAGCAGCTCTATCGCCACGGCGTGTCGAAAGCCAACTGCGCGCCAGATCACTATTATCTGGTGAACAACTACAATATGTATTGGAATCAGACCAGCAGCAATCCGCGGACGCTGGGCCCGAACTCGTTCACCTTGCCGCCGCAGAGCCTTCCGACCATCGCCGATGTCATGACCGCCAAAGGCGTATCGTGGAAATATTATAGCGCCGATCGCGGCAGTGATCTGGCCGATTTCGCTAGTTCCGTGGATGGCGTGCCGCTGGCGTACCATTCCTACTGTGGCATCTGCGATCCGCTCACGGGCTATTTGAGCATAATGACGAAGCCGTCAGAGGAAGCGAAGTTGCAGAATTACGGCGCGTTCCTGAAGGACGTTCAAAACAACACTCTGCCGGCGGTATCGTACGTTCGCCCGTTCGAATTCCTGGCCGGACATCCGGGGAACTCCAACGCCGAAAACTATGAAAAATTCATCCAGACCTTGATCAATCGGGTGAAGAGCAATCCTGAACTCTGGGCGTCGACGGCGATCTTCATCACCTTCGACGAAGGCGGCGGCTACTATGATTCCGGCTATATCCAGCCGGTCGACTTCCTCGGCGACGGTACCCGTGTTCCCTTCATTGCGGTTTCTCCGCTCGTCAAAAAGGGCTACGTCGATCACACCTATTACGATCACGCCTCGCTGTTGAAGTTCATCGAAAAGAACTGGGATCTTCCCAAGATCTCGGATCGCAGCCGAGATCATCTGCCGAACCCGATCCACGAGGGTGATGACAACCGTTACGTGCCCGAAAATCGGCCGGCCATCGGCGACCTTATGAACCTGTTCGCCTTCGATCACGACAGTCATCACGAGGACGATGGCCGCGATCGCCACTAGGTCTCTTTGGTGATCTCAGTCGGCTAATCGATTGACGCGATCAATGGAAGTTGAAGGGCTGCGTTCGACCGAACGCAGCCCTTAGCTAACCTGCCCGGACGCGCACAGACGCTTTTCCATTCCATAACCGCTCATTCCGCGAACAGGCGGTAGAACTGCGTTCCGCGCCAATTATTGAATTTACAAGGTCCGCTTTTGCATCGAAAGCGGAAGTTCACCGTGGCAGCCGGTACTTGGCGATGCCCGGGCAGGTTAGAACCGTAAAAAAGCGATTGCGGCTGCCTAAGGGTGAACTCAGCGAGATCGTTTTCTCTCTTGCCTTGGAACCGAAGGTATCGAAGGTTCTGAGTAGGCAAACTCATAAAGTTCCACCGAATAGGCCCGGATATCTATTTGGTAGTGAAACAATTTGAACATTCGGGCTTTGGTTTCGCGGAGACCCGTGCTTCGCGGAGACAGCGCGTGAACCGAATTCTCAAACCCGTCACTTACGTCTTGGCGGCCGTGTATTTCCTGGTCGACGCGGTTTTCATCGCTGTGGCTATGCCGGTCTCGCATTGGCTTGCCAAGCACTTAGTGCTCAGGAAATTGCGGTCCTGGATCAGATCGCTCCGGCCCTACCCATCGCTCGCGCTGTTTTCAGTCCCTGTGATCATCCTGGAACCGGTTAAACCTGTAGCAGCTTATCTGGCCGCAACGGGCCAGATCTTGAGCAGCGTTCTGACGTTGATCGTCGGCGAGCTTCTCAAGCTTGTGCTGATCGAGCGTCTATTCAGTCTCACCCGAGACAAGTTGATGAAGATTCCGGCATTCGCCTGGGCGTACGCCAAGTTCCGCCAAGCCAAAGCATGGTTAGAAGCCACCGAAGCTTGGCGCGCCATACGGTCATTGAGCAGGGCGGCCCGCAACTACGTCGCGCAGATTAAAAGATCCAGTGCTGTGCCGTTTCGTCAGTCTTAAGGTGAAAAGAACTGGCGCTGAGCTTTCAAACGCAAGAACTGGTGGGCGCCTTTCAGGCGCGAGTCTCATTACTTGGAACGATCATAGGGAAACGACCTGCATCACGCGAGCGATACCCTCTTTCGGGCATTCAGGCCGTGCGCATTAATGGACCGATCGCCTACATTGTTCTTTACACTGCCTTGTACGCTGCGTTTGGCGTCGCGTCGCCTTTTTGGCCAAAATTTTTCGAAACGAGAGCTCTAACTTCTCAGCAGATCGGTCTGGTACTAGGCGCTGCAATGTTAGTGCGCCTTGCCGCTGGCCCATCGATCGGAATGCTCGCCGATCTCTTGGGATCATTGCGCCTTGTGCTCGCAACCTGTGCCGCCTTGGCGGCCGGAACGGCCGCCGCATTATTATTGGCAAATACCTTCTGGTTATTGCTTCTGATTGCTCTAGTTCAGGCTGCAGCCCTTGCTCCCACGACGTCGATTGCCGACGCGTTGTCGGTCAACGCAGCAAAGCCTCAGCTGGCGGGGAGGCCTTTTGAATACGGCTGGATACGCGGCTCGGGATCGGCGGCTTTCGTATTGGGCACGCTGGCCATCGGACAGCTGATAAGCCGCACTGATCTCACGCCGATCATCTGGATGAATGTGGCCCTACTCGTGGCGGCGGCCGGCGCAACCGCATTGGTGAGCAGTGCTACTACTCAATCTGCGCCGCACACCGGCGCATCGTCTGTTGCGATTGAAGTGCATGGACTTCTTAGCATCTCGCGGTTTCGGATCCTGATTCTAGTTTCAGCTTTGGTCTATGGGAGTCACGCAATGCACGACGCCTTTGCTGTGATCCGGTGGAGCGCTGCTGGAATCGACACGTCGGTCATAAGCGTTCTGTGGTCGGAAGCCGTAGCTGCAGAAGTCATCGTGTTTTTTCTAATTGGTCCAGCGTTACTCGACCGGTTCGGCGTGCGTGGTGCGGCTGCCCTGGCAGCTGCGGCCGGAATCCTACGCTGGTCTATTGCAGGCGTGACCACCTCCGTCTTGATGCTCTCAATTCTGCAGCCGCTACACGGATTGACTTTCGCCCTGCTTCATCTTGCTTGCATGCGCATGATGGTGACTCTTGTTCCATCCAGTCTGGCCGCAACGGCCCAAGCGTTTTACGCGTTTGGCTCAGGTTTCGTGACTGCGGCACTGACTTTGTTGTCAGGAACTCTCTATGCCAGGTACGGAGGAGCGGCATTCTTTCCGATGGCACTTCTCTGCGGCGTCGCACTCCCCTTTGCCTGGTTTGGCTTCGCTAACGAGCGGCATCGATCTGACGAGTATTTGATCCAACGCATGCGCAACCAACTCAAATAGCATCTTATGGGAGCAGCAGGCCAAGAGGCGTGCAGCGGCCGTTGAGCCTAAATGGACGCGTGGCGCAACGCGGACAGTCGCGAAATCCCCTTCTGGCGGATAACCACCTCGCCAGCGGCATCAACTCCGTGAACCTGGAAGACCGACTTGGCAATGTCGAAATTGATTGTCGTGATCGTCTGCATAGATAGCTCCTCTGAATCGTGGGAGCCTTAACAGCGCCCACATCCATGGCACTCACGTGCCGGCGTCCACAGCATCATAAGCGGTCATTCATTCTTGAAACGCCCCGCGCTGTGTTTAGCCGCGACGGCCGGCTGAATAACTTTTTGGGTCCGGCGGGCCGTCCCGGATTTCTTCCAAGATCAGGCGCTACGCAATTTTTCGTCCATCGTATCAAGGCGGCCGATGAGTTTGGAATATTCCGCTATCGGATGGGGTCGTCCAACCAGGTAGCCCTGCACCTCGTCGCAAGATTC
>Ga0208989_10000516_pt1 | contig 11287 bp, 10 predicted proteins | sample MedBloCAOM3_M1_FD_187852 | JGI IMG/M metagenome (GOLD analysis project Ga0208989, IMG submission 187852) | Forest soil microbial communities from El Dorado National Forest, California, USA - Mediterranean Blodgett CA OM3_M1 (SPAdes) (version 2) | ecosystem: Environmental > Terrestrial > Soil >...
CAAAGCGGTAGCAAAAGGGGTTATTGCGAGGCGGCGGCAAAGGAAAACTTCAAGGCGGAACGGGCACTTAGGAGTGTAGCTCAATGGCTAGAGCACCGGTCTCCAAAACCGGGGGTTGGGGGTTCGAGTCCCTCCACTCCTGCCAGGCGTAATCGGCTCGGTCAGAAAAGCGTAAAACTTCAATGGGTTATGGCCGCATGCCCGAGACCGCGGCAGGTAAACTATGGCGAAGATCAGTCCGTTCAAGTTCTTGCAGGAGGTGCGCGCCGAGGCTCAGAAGGTCACCTGGCCGAGCCGGCGCGAGACCGCCATCACCACCGCCATGGTGTTCGTGATGGTCGCCATTGCCTCGATCTTCTTTTTGGTGGCGGACCAGTTCATGCGCATGTTCGTGACCCTCATTCTCGGCATCGGCGGTTGAAGGAGCCGGGGAATGACCGACAAGCATTGGTATATCGTTCAGGCTTATTCGAACTTCGAGCGCAAGGTGGCCGATTCGATTCGCGAGCAGGCCAAGCAACGGCATCTCGATCATCTGTTCGACGAGGTCATGGTGCCGACCGAAAAGGTCGTCGAAGTACGTCGCGGACAGAAGGTCGACGCCGAACGAAAGTTCTTCCCCGGCTACGTGCTGGTGAAGATGGACCTCACCGACGAGGCCTACCACCTCATCAAGAACACGCCGAAGGTGACGGGATTTCTCGGCGCCGACAACAAGCCGAAGCCGATCTCGGAGGCCGAAGCCGCGCGCATCCTGCACCAGGTGCAAGAGGGCATCGAGCGGCCCAAGCCGTCAGTCTCCTTCGAGGTGGGCGAGCAGGTGCGGGTATCCGAAGGTCCGTTCGCATCTTTCAACGGCGTCGTCGAAGAGGTCGATGACGGCCGCTCGCGGCTCAAGGTCGCCGTCTCCATCTTCGGGCGGCCGACGCGGGTAGAACTCGAAATGGGACAGGTAGAGAAGCTGTAGACGGACAGAGACAAACGGACAGAGACAAACGGACGGAATAGCGAATAGGAATTTGCGAGGAAACACGCTAGCGAGTGATTTATTCGCCACTCGCTACTTCACTGAGTCTTCGAACGTGGGAGGTGCCGGCGGCCGCCAACCGCCCAGATCCGCACCACGATCCTGAACCGGCCGACCACGGCCACTGCGCAGGAGTTGAGTAATGGCAAAGAAAATCACCGGCTACATCAAATTGCAGGTGCCGGCGGGGGCCGCCAATCCCTCGCCGCCGATCGGTCCCGCGCTCGGTCAACGCGGCCTCGCGATCATGGAGTTCTGCAAGCAGTTCAACGCGCAGACCCAGAAGATGGAGAAGGGTTCTCCCATTCCGGTCGTGATCACGGTCTACCAGGACCGTTCCTTCACGTTCGAGATGCGCACCCCGCCGGTGTCCTATTTCATCAAGAAGGCGGCGAAGCTCGAGAGCGGATCGAAGGCGCCGGGCCGCGACAAGGTCGGCGCCGTGACCAAGGCGCAGGTGCGCGAGATTGCCGAGCAGAAGATGAAGGATTTGAACTGCGATACCATCGAGGCCGCGATGCGCATGGTGGAAGGCTCCGCGCGCTCGATGGGCATCGAGGTTGGGGAGTAACCGCCATGGCTCAGACCGCAAAACGCACCACCGCCGTCCGCGAGGGAGTCGACCGCACCAAGCTTTATCCGCTGGAAGAGGCGGTGAAGATGGTCAAGGAGCGCGCGAAGGCCAAGTTCGACGAGACGATCGAGGTCGCGATGAATCTCGGCGTCGACCCGCGCCACGCCGACCAGATGGTGCGTGGCATCGTCAACCTGCCGAACGGCTCCGGCCGCACCGTGCGCGTGGCCGTGTTCGCGCGTGGCGCCAAGGCCGACGAGGCGAAAGCCGCCGGGGCCGACGTGGTCGGCGCGGAGGATCTGGTCGAGAAGGTGCAGGGCGGCAATATCGATTTCGACCGCTGCATCGCCACGCCCGACCTCATGCCGCTGGTCGGCCGGCTCGGCAAGGTTCTAGGCCCGCGCGGCATGATGCCGAACCCCAAGGTCGGCACCGTCACCATGGACGTCACCGGCGCGGTGAAGGGTGCCAAGGGCGGTTCGGTCGAGTTCCGGGTGGAGAAGGCCGGCATCGTGCAGGCTGGCATCGGCAAGGCTTCGTTCGAGGCCGACAAGCTGGTGCAGAACATCAAGGCATTCGCCGACGCGGTGCAGAAGGCAAAGCCCGCGGGTGCCAAGGGCACCTTCATCAACCGGGTCGCGATCTCATCGACCATGGGCCCGGGGGTGAAGGTCGAGCCGGCGTCCCTGTTCGCGCAACAATAGTTGTGCGGGGGAAAAATAGCTCGTCCCCTGGCAGCATTCTCTCCACTTGGGAGCGGCCGGCGACGAGTGCTTCATCCTGTGGGGCTCACTCGATGGAGGTCAAGGTCATGCTCTTTGCAATGAAACGGCTGTCGTGCTTGGGATTACTGCTTGCGCTGGCAACCGCGGATGCTAGTGCCGAGCAAAGGGACGCTCAACAGAAGGACTGCTTTACGGTCACCATGCCCAATGCCACGAGCGGTGGAAATCTGGGCTCGATCCTGCTCGACAGATGTACCGGAAATTCGTGGGTGCTTGCCCGCACCAGGCTCGGCGACGGCAGGGAAACGACCAGGTGGTTCCCCCTTACGGTCGAGAAGGCCGAAGTTGTCATGGGGGGAGGACCCGGCGCTCAATGAGGCTTAGGCTGGAAGGCGGTTCCTCCCGGCGCGCGCCAAATAGTTGAGTTGTCGCTTTAAGTGAAATAGCGACACTAACCTCTAAGCAATTGTTTTTACGAATATTCCTTCGGAAATGGACGGCGTGCTAGCCTTCATCCCGCGTAGATCCAAAAATCGCCAATGACGGCGGCGCCGTTCGACGGCAGCGGTCCGGGCACTTGCACCGTGGCGAAGGGGTGCGGCTGCTTGCCGTAGCGGTCCGACCACGCGGCCGCGACGCCGGCAAAATCCCGGATGTCGGTCAGGAAGTACTGCGCGCGCACGACGTTCCCCATCGGCACGCCCACGGCTTTGCAGACCGCTTCCGCGTAGGAGTGGATCAACGCGCCCTGGGCTTGGCCCGCGAGCCCGATCGCATCGAAAGCCGTGGCTTCGTCCGCGGCCGGCACGCGGCCGTCGCGGCTCAGCGCCATCAGGCCGGACGGAAAGACCAGTTCGCCGGCGCGCACGCATGGCCCATAGCTCGCGAGCGCGGGGATATCGACGTCGACGACCTGCTTTCGACGGGTGGCGCCGTTCTTGAGCGCGATCAGATTGATTTCAAGCATGCTCTCGGTGCTGGAATAGTCCTTCGCGGGCACCAGCGTCACCGCGCATGGGATGTCGCGGAAATATTGCGACCACACGTCCATGAAATCGGGGAAGTTGTTGGCGTCACGGATATAGACCTGCGCCTTGAGGCTGCGCTCGAGCGCGGATCCGGCGGCCTTGAGCGAAGGCTCGAGCCGCTCCTTGATCACGTAGTGGACCTGCCGGCGGAAGGCGTTCTGGCCGCCCCAGTTGCGTGTCGGCGGAACGGCCACGCCGGGCCCGAGCTCGCTGTTCTCCCGCAGGGCTTGATTGCCCGCGACAAAGACGAAGTCGTTGACCACGACGGCAGGATTGTAACCGGATGCGGAAATCGCCTGGCCGGGAAGGGTGATCTTCTCGATCGTCCAGTCTTGCCCGGGGACGATCGCAAGCATCGATGTGTGAATATTGGTGCGGGCGGTGAAACAACGCTCCATGATGATCGAGGTGCTTGGCGGAATGTAGCTGCCGAATTCGGCAAACCGCGCGAGGTGATAGGCGTGCACCGCCTGACCCGTTGTGTAGTACTGGTCCACCCGCACCGCGTTGGGCAGGTCGGAGCCGAATTCCTTTAGAATGGCGCGCATGCGCCGCAGGATATATTCCGCCTCGCGCCGCAACGGCGGACGGCCGCTCAGGCGATGTCCGGGCGGGCCTTCCACCTCGGGAGCAAGCCCGCGCTCGAAATCATAGGCCTCGTGCCCGTTGAGAAAGATCCACGGGCCCGCTTTGACGGCATAAGCGAAGCTGTTGGCGCTTCCCGCCAGACGCCCAACCGATTTCACCGCCAGCGCCGAGGCCGGTGCGGCGGCCGCCGTCCCGCCTGCCTGTGCCAGTTCGACCATGGAACTCGATTCCCGACTGTGCGCGGCGAACGCGGGCGCCATGGCCGCTCCCGCCAGTATAGCGCCGTTCAAAAGGAAACTGCGCCGATTGCCGGTTCCGACTTTATCCGTGTGCATAGGAGTCCTCCGCACGAACTCCGCAGGCGTTACGCCGCCGAGCGACGTCCCCAGAGTTCCCGGGTTGCGATTCTTGCGCCTTCTGCGAGCGACTTCAGCTTTGCCCACATGATGCTGGGATGCACTCGCTGCGCAAACGGCGACTGGGCGAAGCCGCAGTCGGTGCCACCCATGACATTCTCCTTTCCCACGATCTCGGCGAGCCTGACAATGCGCTGCGCCACCAGCTCCGGATGTTCGACGATGTTGGTGGCGTGGCTGATCACGCCGGGGATCAGCACTTTACCGGGCGGGAGCTTGATCGATCGCCAGACGACCCATTCGTGCTCGTGGCGGGGATTGGCGGCCTCGAACTGATAGGCACCCACGTTCACCTGCAGCATGAGATCGACGATGTCCTTCATCGGCACGTCGAAGGCATGCGGGCCATTCCAGCTGCCCCAGCAGATGTGATAGCGCGAGCGCTCCGGCGGGATGCCTTTGAGCGCGTGGTTGAGCGCGTCGATGCGCATCTGCGCCCACGCGCGATACTGCGCGTGCGTCATGGGCGGTACCATCTTTTCGTGCATGTAGGGCAGGAAGGCGTCGTCGATCTGCACATAAAGCCCGGCATCGACGATGGCCTTGTATTCCTGGTGCAGGCAGTCGGCGAGCGCCCACAACAGGCTCTTCTCGTCCGCATAATGTTCGTTTTTGGCGTTCGGCAACGCACTCGCCGGCGCAACGACCGGAAGAAAAGCGCCCGCAACCTTGGCTTTGGCGGCGCCGGCCTTGAGGTTGGCGATGTCGCGTTTGACCTGGACATCGGAGTAGGTCAGCGCCGCGTTGACCACAAAGCGCGCGCCGAGCCGTTTGCCTAGTCCGGAAACCCGATCGTACTCGGCGTAGAACTCCGGGAACGCGACGCGGTCGTGCCCGCCCCCGGCGGACGCCATGGGATCCTTGGCCTCCTCCGCGGTCAGCGACCGGGTGGCGACGCCGGTGAGGCGGTCATGGACGTAAAATGCCCAGTTGCGGCCCTTGCTGAACTCGCCGTCACTGACGATATCGATGCCGGCGTCGGCCTGTTGCTGGACGACCTCCTCGATCGATTGCCCGAGGCAGGCTTCGTATGCGGTTTGGTCGTAGGCTTGGCGATCCTCGATCTTGCGCAAAAACTCGATCAGCTTGGGCGGCCTAACCAGGCTGCCGACATGCGTAGTGAAAATGCGGTCGCTGGCCATTTTTCTCCCCTGATTTTTCTCTTCGTCGTTCGGCCGCTTCCATATCACTTTCGGCCGTGCCCGGCAGCGGTCCCACCCGGTATGGAGGGCAACGATATCCGGCGCGAACGAGCGCCAAGTTCGACCTGGCTATCGAGGATTGTCGTCAATTCGTACGCTGACGCTCGCCATTGGGCGCGCAACGGCATCAGTTTGGCGATGGGAGCCGCGGGCTCCTGGGCATTAACGGCCCGCTAATTCAGCGCCGCATCAATCTTGTCGTAATGCTTTTTCACGAGCTCGATATTGCCGGGGAATTGGATCGGCTGGGCCGACTTCAGCGCTTCGTTCAGCTCCTCCAGCATCTGCTTCTTTTCCTGCGCAGGAAGGTCCTTGTTGGCGGTGACCTCCTGGATCTCCTCCTTGATCGCAATCGCGGGCTCGGTGAAGACCTTGGTCTTGGAGTCGATGCCGGTCATGACCATGGTGATGTTGGCGGTCACCTCGTCATAGTCATTGAAGTCCTTGAAGCCGTGCTTCTTGGCGGCGGCCTCGAGCTCGGCCTTGATCGGCGGGGGCAACTCGTCTGCTGACGGCCCCTGTATCTTTTCCAGGATCGGCGCCATGTCTTTCTGTGCGGCGATAAAACCCAGGACCTGCTTTTCGGTGAGCTGGATCTGCTTGGCCGCCGGCTCCCCTGCGGGCTGCGCCGTCGCTGCAGTGGACAGGTGGACGAAGGCGACCATCACAAAGGCCGCTGTCAGGACACGAAGTAGCTGTTGCATCTCGTAAGCCTCTCCTGCTGGTCTGAGGTTTCACCCGGCGATGACGGCTCGCTACCGTTCGCCGGTGACAAGAGTTGGACCGACACCTGTCCAAAAAATCTAGGAAATTGTCGGAATTCCGCCTTGGCAAAACCAGCCGAACGCTCTAAATAGGGGGCCAGGGCGTGCCGGCCCAATGTGTCGGCGCGCCTTCGCGCGCTTCATGGAAAACATGGTGGTTAGGACCTTCTTCCTTTTGGACAATCCTGCGGGATCTATCTGAAAGGAACCGGGGCTTACCGCATATTTCTTTGGGCGCCAAGGACTTCCGGCGGTTTCTGGAAGTCCATCCTGTCCGAGACTGCAGGTGCCGGATCCCGGCTTAATGCGAAACGCCTGCACAGATGGGGAAGACCGTTTTGGGGCCAAAAGCCCCGCGACCGGTTCGAACCTCGGGAACCCGGTGCGGCTCAATCCCGCGCCTGGGGGCAGGATCTCAGGAGCGCCGTCCTGCTCGGGTTCGTGCAACGCCAGGGACGGACGGCAGTCGCAACCGGCGAGCCCCGCGTGTGACGAGGGGCCGCCAACCGGAAAGAGCTTGCAGTGGACCGAGCGGCTAAGAAGGAGCTGGTCACGACGCTCAACGGTGTCTTCAAGGACACCAACGTCGTGGTCATCGCTCATTATTCGGGCCTGAACGTCAGCCAGATGCAGATGCTGCGCAAGCAGATGAAGCAAGCCGGCGCGGCGGTAAAGGTCGCGAAGAACCGTCTCGCAAAGATCGCTCTCGAAGGCACGGATGCAGCCGTGATCGTCCCCCTGCTCAAGGGGCCGACCCTGATCGCCTATTCGGGTGATCCGGTGGCTGCGCCGAAGGTCGCCGCCGACTTCGCCAAGGCGCACGAGAAATTCGTGATCCTGGGCGGAGCGATGGGCAAGACCGCGCTCGATGCCAACGGCGTCAAGGCGCTCGCTTCGTTGCCGTCGCTCGATGAGCTGCGCGCCAAGATCGTCGGCCTTATCCAGGCGCCGGCGACCAAGATCGCTCAACTCGTCAATGCGCCGGCCGCCAAGGTCGCCCGCGTGATCCAGGCCTATGCTGCCAAGAGCGAGCCCGCGTGACACGCTTCGCAAACTCGACTGGTTCGAACCCAATAAGGATGTTCAATGGCTGATCTGCAGAAACTCGTCGACGACCTCTCGACCCTTACGATTCTTGAGGCTGCCGACCTTGCGAAGATGTTGGAAGAGAAATGGGGAGTGTCCGCCGCGGCCGCAGTCGCCGTCGCTGCCGCTCCTGGCGCCGCTGCCGCAGCGGTAGAGGAAAAGACCGAGTTCACCGTTGTCCTCACCGGGATCGGCGAGAAGAAGATCGAGGTGATCAAGGAAGTGCGTGCCCTGACCGGCCTCGGCCTCAAGGAAGCCAAGGACCTGGTCGAGGGCTTCCCCAAGCCGGTCAAGGAAGGCGTGAGCAAGGATGAGGCCGAAAAGGTCAAGGCTCAGCTGGAAAAGGCCGGCGCGAAGGTGGAACTCAAGTAAGTGTGAAGAGAAGCTGAATGATTCCGGGGTGAGCATTCCCCGGAATCATTCATATCTCTGCCCAACAGCGGTAAGTGGCATGGCGGCAGAGGCGTGGTGGTTCGGCACCCGGCCGAATCGCATTAAATGAAGGGTTTCGACGGCTGTCCTGATGGTCGCGATGGATTGCGGCCTTCCGGAGAGTCGTCCCGGGCCCGACGGTTCGACAAAGCGAGAGAATGAGATGGCGCAGACGTTTACAGGTCGCAAGCGCGTTCGCAAGTTTTTCGGGAAAATCCAGGAAGTCGCAGAGATGCCGAACCTCATCGAGGTTCAAAAGGCGTCCTACGACCAGTTTCTGCTGGTGCGGGAGCCCGTCGGGGGTCGACCCGACGAGGGCCTGCAGGCTGTCTTCAAGTCCGTGTTCCCGATCTCGGATTTTTCCAATACGTCGATGCTCGAATTCGTGAAGTACGAATTCGAAGCGCCCAAATACGACGTCGACGAGTGCCGCCAGCGCGGCATGACCTATGCCGCGCCGCTTAAGGTGACGCTGCGCCTCATCGTGTTCGATATAGACGAGGAGACGGGAGCCAAGTCGGTCAAGGACATCAAAGAGCAGGATGTCTACATGGGCGATATCCCGCTCATGACCAACAACGGCACCTTCGTCGTCAACGGCACCGAGCGCGTGATCGTATCCCAGATGCACCGCTCGCCGGGGGTGTTCTTCGATCACGACAAGGGCAAGACCCATTCCTCCGGGAAGCTGTTGTTCGCCGCGCGCATCATTCCGTATCGCGGCTCGTGGCTGGACATCGAGTTCGACGCCAAGGACATCGTCTATGCGCGTATCGACCGGCGCCGGAAAATCCCGGTGACGTCGCTGCTGTATGCGCTCAGCATGGATGCCGAGGAGATCCTCAACACCTTCTACCGCAAGATGATCTACAAGCGGCAGAAGGAGGGCTGGCGCGTACCGTTCGATTCCAATCGCTTTCGCGGCTACAAGGCGATCAACGATCTCGTCGATGCCGACACCGGCAAGGTCATCCTAGAGGCCGGCAAAAAGCTCACCGTGCGTCAGGCGCGCCAACTCGGCGAGAAGGGCCTCAAGGCCCTGCGCATGACCGACGAGGAACTGATCGGCCAGTACATCGGTGAAGACCTGGTCAATGCCAAGAGCGGCGAGATCTATGCGGAAGCTGGCGAGGAAATCACCGAAAAGAACCTCAAGGCGCTGAACGAGGCGGGCTACAAGGAGCTACCGCTGCTCGACATCGACCACGTCAATGTCGGCGCCTACATCCGCAACACGCTCACGGTCGACAAGAACATGACGCGCGAGGACGCGCTGTTCGACATTTACCGCGTGATGCGTCCGGGCGAGCCGCCGACGCTCGACACCGCGCAGAACATGTTTCAGTCGCTGTTCTTCGATCCCGAGCGTTACGACCTCTCGGCCGTCGGCCGGGTGAAGATGAACATGCGGCTCGACCTCGACGCGCCCGACACCATGCGGGTGCTGCGCAAGGAAGACATCGTCGCGGTCATTCGTACGCTGGTGGACCTGCGCGACGGCAAGGGCGAGATCGACGACATCGATCACCTCGGCAACCGCCGGGTGCGCTCGGTCGGCGAGCTGATGGAAAACCAATACCGCATCGGGCTTCTGCGCATGGAACGCGCGATCAAGGAGCGCATGTCCTCGGTGGACATCGACACCGTGATGCCGCAGGACCTGATCAATGCCAAGCCTGCGGCGGCGGCGGTGCGCGAGTTCTTCGGCTCCTCGCAGCTCAGCCAGTTCATGGACCAGACCAATCCGCTGTCCGAGATCACGCACAAGCGGCGGCTCTCGGCGCTCGGACCCGGCGGTCTCACGCGCGAGCGCGCCGGCTTCGAGGTGCGCGACGTGCATCCGACCCACTACGGCCGGATCTGTCCGATCGAGACGCCGGAAGGGCCGAACATCGGCCTGATCAACTCGCTCGCTACCTATGCGCGGGTGAACAAGTACGGCTTCGTCGAGACGCCCTATCGCAAGGTCAAGGACGGCCGCGTCAGCGACGAGGTGGTCTACCTGTCGGCGATGGAGGAGGGGCGTTACACGGTCGCGCAGGCGAACATTCCGATCGACAGCCGCGGGCGCTTCACCGAGGACATGATCGTCTGCCGCCACGCGGGTGACGTGCAGATGGTCCCGGCCGACAAGGTCGACTTCATGGACGTGTCGCCGAAGCAGTTGGTGTCGGTGGCGGCGGCGCTCATTCCGTTCCTGGAGAACGACGACGCCAACCGCGCGCTGATGGGCTCCAACATGCAGCGCCAGGCGGTGCCGCTGGTGCGGGCCGAGGCGCCGTTCGTGGGCACCGGCATGGAGGGCGTGGTTGCGCGTGACTCCGGCGCCTCGATCGGGGCACGGCGTACCGGCATCGTCGATCAAGTCGACGCCACCCGTATCGTCGTGCGCGCGACCGAGGAAGCCGACCCGACCAAGCCGGGCGTCGACATCTACCGGCTGATGAAGTTCCAGCGCTCGAACCAGAACACCTGCATCAACCAGCGTCCGCTGGTGAAGGTCGGTGATCAGGTCAAAAAGGGCGACATCATCGCCGACGGTCCCTCGACCGAACTCGGCGAGTTGGCGCTCGGCCGTAACGTGCTCGTCGCCTTCATGCCGTGGAACGGCTACAACTTCGAAGACTCGATCCTGCTCTCCGAGCGCATCGTCAAGGACGATGTCTTCTCCTCGATTCACATCGAGGAGTTCGAGGTCATGGCGCGCGACACCAAGCTCGGGCCCGAGGAAATCACGCGCGATATTCCGAACGTTTCGGAAGAAGCGCTGAAAAACCTCGACGAGGCCGGCATCGTCTACATCGGCGCCGAGGTGCGCGCCGGCGACATCCTCTGCGGCAAGATCACGCCGAAGGGCGAGAGCCCGATGACGCCGGAGGAGAAGCTCCTGCGCGCGATCTTCGGCGAGAAGGCCTCCGACGTACGCGACACCTCGTTGCGGGTGCCGCCCGGCGTGCAGGGCACGGTCGTCGAGGTGCGGGTGTTCAACCGCCACGGCGTCGAGAAGGACGAGCGCGCGCTCGCCATCGAGCGCGAGGAGATTGAGCGGCTCGCCAAGGACCGCGACGACGAGCAGGCGATTCTCGACCGCAACGTCTACGGCCGCCTGGCCGAGATGCTGGAGGGTCGGCAGGGCATCTCGGGCCCGAAGGGCTTCAAGAAGGATTCCAAGATCACCCGCGCGGTGCTCGAGGAATATCCGCGCTCGCAATGGTGGCAGTTCGCTTCGCCGAACGACAAGCTGATGGCGGAGATCGAAGCCATCCGCAAACAGTACGATGAGTCGAAGAAGGGTCTGGAGCAACGCTTCCTCGACAAGGTTGAGAAGCTGCAGCGCGGCGACGAGTTGCCGCCCGGCGTGATGAAGATGGTCAAGGTCTTCGTCGCGGTGAAGCGCAAGATCCAGCCCGGCGACAAGATGGCCGGCCGTCACGGCAACAAGGGC
>Ga0208989_10000517_pt1 | contig 11285 bp, 11 predicted proteins | sample MedBloCAOM3_M1_FD_187852 | JGI IMG/M metagenome (GOLD analysis project Ga0208989, IMG submission 187852) | Forest soil microbial communities from El Dorado National Forest, California, USA - Mediterranean Blodgett CA OM3_M1 (SPAdes) (version 2) | ecosystem: Environmental > Terrestrial > Soil >...
AGTTTATGCGCGACAATTGGCTCTCCAACCGCATCTTCAAATCCTACGACGATCTCGTCGACCATTGCTGTGCGGCTTGGAACAAGCTCGTCGATCAGCCCTGGCGCATCATGTCCATCGGATTGCGCCAATGGGCGCACGGGTTCTAATCATTGGGATTTGGTATTAGTCCGCGTCAGTTCAGCCGCGCGTTTCACGAGGAGACGGGCCAAACGCCGGCTAAAGCAATCGAGAACCTGCGCGTTGAGTCAGCAAGGCTTATGATAGAGCAGGGCCGACATTCGATCGACGCGGTCGCACAGGAAACGGGCTTTGGTGACCCTGATCGTATGCGCCGAGCTTTTCTGCGCGCGTTCGGACAACCTCCGCAGGTCATCCGACGTAGCGCTCGAGCAGAAGTGCTCGACTAAGCGAAGCATCGAACCTGCGCAAGAGAAAAGCCCAAAACGCGCGCTCGGCAGAATCACTTAAGTTTCCCTCATCATTTCGGGCGAAGCAGACCACCATACGGTGTCTTTAGCCGTTCGAATCTAACCCCGAATGCGGAGTCGAGGCGCAAGTCATCGAATACATTTTGCGCACGCCCGTGCGCAACGATGCGTCCCGCGTCCATCACGATGACATTGTCGAAAAAGCGAAAGGTGAGATCGAGATCGTGCATCACGACGACGGACAGCCGGTCGGTTGCGCGCGCCACCAAAGCCTGCACCACATCGATGCGGTGCCTGATGTCGAGGCTGGCAGCCGGCTCGTCCGCAAGCAAAGCCGGCGGATCGACGGCGAGCACCATTGCGAGCAGCACGCGCGCGCGCTCCCCGCCTGACAATGTGGACCAACGTCGCGCGCACAGTAGGCCAAGCCCGAATCTGGCGATCGCTCTGTCGGCCGCGTCGCGGGCCTGATGCCCCATGCGTTCAGCCCCGAGCCGAACTAGCTCGGCGACCCTGAGATCCCAGTGCGGCTCGAAGTGCTGCGGCAGGTAACCGATTTGCCGGGCGCGGGCTGCACTCGAAAGGAGCGCCAAGTCGTGATCACCGACGCAAACCCGGCCTGCGGTCGGCGTCTCGATGCCGGCGAGAGTCTTCAATAGCATTGATTTGCCCGCGCCGTTGGGACCGATGACGGCGACCGAACTGGCCGGGCCGAGCGAGAGCGACAGCCCAGCGAGCAGCGTCGCGCCGCCCCGCTTGAGAAACAGCCCATCGGCTGAGATGGTGGTCATGTGCGCAGCCTGTGGGCGAGAAGTAGAACGAAGAAGGGGCCTCCCGCGACGGCGGTCACAAGCCCCAGGGGAATTTCAGAAGGCGGCAGCGCAGCCCGCGCGATCGCGTCCGCGATGGTAACTATCGATGCCCCGACCAGCGCGGAAGCCGGCAGCAGGGGGCGGTGCATCGGACCAACAAGCCAGCGCGCGATGTGTGGTGCGGCGAGGCCCACGAACGCGACCAGGCCGCCGAAGGCGACGGCGGCCGCCACGACAACGGAGCCTGCCAGCACCGCGAGCGCCACGAACCGGTTCACATCGAGACCGAAAGCGGTTGCCATGACCTCGCCCAGGCCGATCATGTCGAGTCCGCGCGCAAACAGCAGCGTCAGACCTAGACACGCGGCCGACAATACGGCGAGGAGCCCAAGTATGGGCCACGTCGGAGTCTGCACACCCCCGAGCACCCAGCTCAGTACGATCTGCAGGCTCACGGTCTCGTCCGACAGCGCAAGCATGACGAATGAACGCAGCGCTCCGAGCACCGCCGCGACGGCGACGCCCGCGAGCAGCATGCCGGCGGCGTCGACGGCGCCGGCAACCCGAGAGACGCCGATGACCAGGACGGTTGCGCCCCACGCTCCGGCAAACGCCAGCGCGGGAAGGAGCAGCGATTGCGATAGTCCGAGTGGGACGAGCAGCGCGACGGTCGCGCCCAGTGCCGCTCCGCCGGCCGACCCGAGCAGATAAGGCTCCGCCAGCGGATTGCGGAAAACGCCTTGGAAAACGGCACCTCCGAGTCCGAGCAGTACACCGACGAGAGCCGCGGCAAGCACGCGCGGCATCCGCCATTCCACCAGCAATCGGCTTCGCAGGCTGCCGTCCCCGGCGAGTGCACGCGCAAGGTCAACCGGACTTGCCCATTCGTGGCCGGCGCACGCAGCTACCACGGCTGCGCCGGCCAGGATCAGTACCAGGCCAAGCCAGACCTTCATTGCGCCGCAGCCACCGGATGCAACAGCGCCGCAAGGTGCTCAACGCCATCGACGACGCGCGGTCCCGGAATCAGAAGCTCGGCGCGACTGACCGTATAGGTCCGCTGCGTCTTGACTGCCCGCATCTCGCTCCAGCCAGGACGTCTGATCAGTTCATCGCGGTCGGCGACGGACCCGGCATAGAGCAGCACATCGGGATCGGCATCCAAAATCGCCTCGGGCGACACCTGCGCAATCGCTCCGCGGGCTGCCAGCGCGAAGCGCCCTCCCGCAAGCTCGATCGCATCGCCGGTATAGGTGCCGGGACGCGCCATGAGCAGGAGGCCATTTCCGAGCCGGCCCGTGATCATGACCGTGCGCGGAGGTTTGCGGTCCTTCACGCGTTGCGTGGTGCCGGCGAGGCGGGTCTCGAGCCGGCCGGCCAGCGCCTCGCCCCAGTCAGGCACGCCGGCCACTCGTCCCAGCAGGCGAATGTTGGCGAAGATCTCCGGCACGCTTCGCTGCAGCAGCACGAGGACGGGTATGCCCAGCCGCTCCATCGGATCGAGGAGCTGGTTGACGGCCTGCCGGGCAGGCGTGACCACGACGAGGTCGGGCCGCAATCCCACCATGGCATCCACCGAAAAGCCCAGCCTGCCGCCGACCAACGGCTTGCTCACCACCTCCGGGGGATGGCGTGTATAGGCCTCAATCCCGACAATGCGATCGGTGAGGCCCAGCGCCGCAACCATTTCCGTATTGGACGCAAAAATCGTCACGATCCGTCGTGGCGGCGCGGGCAATGTTACGACGCGATCGAGCCCGTCGCGCACGGTGATCGGCTCGCCCGCGGCGGTGACGGCCGGCCCCAGGGCGCACGCTGCCGTCAGCACGGCCAGCAAGCCCAGGGTCCGCATCACCATCGTCCTTGCATTCCGACAATGAACTCGCGTCCGGGCATCGAATTGCCGCATGCTCCATTCTGGAAGACGGGGTTCGCGATGCAAGGGGTCTGGTCGAGCGCAATGAAGATCGGGTTCTGGTTGATGTCGAAGATGTTGTTGACCGCCGCGAACAGGGTGATCCCCTTGGAGACACCGACCTCGTAGCGAGTATACCACACCCAGAACGGGCTCTTGCGGTAGGCGGTGACGTTGACCAACTGGCCCGGAAGCAGAAGACGCTCCTCGGTATTGTACCACATCGGCCCGCGCAGGAGCCCGCGGATCTCCAAATTCCAGTCGCCCCACGCCCGGCCGGTTCCATACTCACCGAACCGCGTTCCGGCCATGGCCTCGTACTCGTAGACGCGCGTCGCGCGGGTCGTGCCAGCGGCCGGCGGCGCACCTCTGTCGACCATGTTGAAATTGTAAAAGGCGTTGCTGAAGGTGGTCCAGCGCCAGTTACCGCCGGCGATGTGGAACGCCCTGAGCATGTCGAGCTGCGCCTGCAGCTCAATTCCTTGCATCATGATCTCCCCCGGATTGTTGATGGTGTCGGAGATCGTCACCGCGCTGGTCGAGCTGCGAACCGCGCTCGTGATGCGGTCGATGATCCGGTTCTGGAACAGCGCGGCGTCGAGCTGCATGGCGTTCCATGCGACGGTTGCGCCCACCTCGATCTGTTTGCTCGTTTCCGGGCTCACGGCCGGGTTGCCGAAGGTGATATTGCCGGTGAACGCGGTGGCGAAATTGGCGCCAAGTTCGGTCGCGGTCGGTGCCCGAAACCCCGACGAGGCGCCGGTCCGGAAGGTGAGCCAGTTCAGCGCCTGGTACGACGCACCGACCGCGTAGGTGGTCGCCTTGTATTGCTTGCCTCCCGGGATCAGCGTTGGGGCGAAGGGGGTGGGATCGAGCGTCGTCGTGCCGTAGGTCCTGCGTACGCCGCCCCGCAGCGTCAGCCGGTCGTCGAGCAGCGTCTGCACATCCTCGGCATAGAACGCATTGACGCTCTCGTTCTGATTATTATCGGTGGGTGCGAGCTGCGGCACGATTGCGTTGTTGAGACCGGCGCGCTCGCGCGTCGAGCGCAGCCAGTTTCGCTCGGCATCCCACCCGAGCAGCAGTTCGTTGCTGCTCCAGAGATTGACGCGGGGCTGCAAGCGCGTGCCGACGATGTCGAGATTGCGCTTGTTGCGATCGAGCGACGTGCGCGGGCTGATGGCGGCGCTCAGCGGTGAGGGATTGTTGAGATCGTCGACGTCGTTGACGCCGTAGGCCTGGAAGAACCAGCTGAGCCGCTCGGCGGGAGCGCCGCCGGTCAAGCTGACGTCGAACGAACTGTTGTACCGGTTGTCGGACGCAAAGATGTTTGCGCTAGAGCCGCGAAATCCGACGTCGAATACCCCGTCGGTGCGAATGTTGAAATCGACGCGATTGTTCTCGTCGATCTGATAGCCGAGCGACGAAGACCCCGAGCGCCGGGTCCAGGCGGTGTTGAGCTCGCGGCCGCCGCCACCAACGTGGAAATCGTCGCGCTTGCCGCCATAAGCGCCCGCATACCAGTCGAAGCCCTTGTAGACTCCGCCATTCTGGGCCTTGCCCTGCTCGAGACCCCACGATCCGCCGTTGCCTTCCACGAACGTACCCGGCGCAGTACGGCCGGTCTTCATGATGATGTTGATCACGCCGCCCATGTTCTGGCTGCCGTAGATGACCGAGGACGGACCGCGCACGATCTCGATCCGGTCGATGTCAGCGAGGGACATCTTGGAGAGATTTGCGGTGCCGGCGCGGTGACCGTTGATCAGCACCAGCACCTGGCTCTTGAAATCACGCCCCTGGCCATCCGTGGCTCCGCCGCGGATGTTGATCGAGGTCTGACCGGGCGTCCATTCGCTCATGAAGCCCACGGCATTCTGCGCGAGCAGGTCGGTCACAGACTTCGCCGTCGAGCGCTCGATCTCGGAGTTCTCGATGATCTGCACCGGGCCGACCACGTTGGCGCCCGCGCGTCCGCCCCCGGCCGGCGCCGACGTCACCGCGGGCGAATCCGCGGCAACGAGGTCGCGTCCGATGACCTGGACCGTGCCGGTCACACGTTTGCGCGGCTCGGGCCGTCCCCCAGGCGTCACGACGACTTCACCCAGAGAGACTTGCGCGGATGCCGGCGCGAGCCAACCTGCGCTTGACAAGAGCACGGCACTTATTGCGACCGATCGCACCGTCGACCTATTCACCGCCGCCCCCTCTGTCATGTGTCCACACGAGAACTGCGGATTTTCTCGGAATGTCGAGCCGGTAGCCGCCCACATCGGGCCTCGCCTGGCGGGCGAGATGCGCGCACAGGTCCGGGCGGCGGCTGTCCGGCCATCCCAGCCGGTCGGCGAGATAGTTCGCGAGTTCCGCTACATCGGCGACGACCCCCGAGAACGTCCATTCCCCGATCACAACCGAATGCGGCTGCGCCGATGGCGCAAGCGCGCGCAACGCCACATCGACACCTGGAGTTTCATCCTCGCCGTGCCACGCCGCGGGCAGGCATCCGGCAAAACACATGCCGCGCGGGCCGTGTTGCGCCGGTACGACCCAAATCACGGTGCGGCGTGCCCAGGCGAGACAACGCAGGAGGAATGCATTGGGCTCTTTCAGCGGCGCAGCGATGTTGGCAGCGAGAACCGTGTCATGTCCGCCGGTAGGAACGTCGGCCGCATCCCAGCCGCTGGCGATGGCGCGGGGCGGATCATTGAAGCGCGCGAGCCGCGCTCGCATGCGCGACGAAGGCTCGATCGCGGTCCATCGATGACCGGGCGCGCGCAACGCATATCCGAGCTGCCCGCCGCCGGCGCCAATATCGAGCAGATCGCCGGTCTCCCGAACGCTCTGGCGGATGAGAGGTGCAACGCGCGCGACGTAGTCGGAGCTGTCGATCCCCGCGGCGTAGAGCTCGATCGGGTCGATGACGTCGGACACGCCGGCGAAGTCCGCTTGCGGCTTCGACACAACACTGGACGTGGGCCGATCTAGGTCGGGACCAGACGAGACGGGCACGGCGATACCTGCGGCAACGAAGCCGTCACCGCGAGCTGCCGCCGCTTGCCCCTTACCGCTTCGCGGTTCGGCGCGACCGGTTCGGCACCATCAGGACACCCCGCCTGCTGGGCCCGCGCGTGACTCCTGCGGTGGCAGGTCTCCTGGCTCACGGCTCATCGCCTCCGACCACCTTCCCGGGAACGCGCGAGTTCCCAGTGGCAATTATAGTCGGAGGCTCGCCGCTTACAGTTGCGGGGGCAGCCGCGGCGTTGTGCTGGAGTGCACGCACCGCGTTCCCTTTTGATCCCTTGCGGGAACCACCATGAATATGTTCGCACTTAGGCTTCGCTCGCGTCAATCTTCAATGCTCCGAGCGCGAGATTTCCGCTGGTGGTGTGGCACTATTGCACCGTACTGCCAGATCGACGTGAGCACGAGTCACGCCGAACCTGCGCGCGGACCGCTGCTCGCATAGTTGCACCGGTGCTATGCGCCCACGATCGCGCGCTTCAATGCGTTCGTCGTCAACAAGGGGTCGCGGAGCGTCTCTTCCCGCAGCATGCTTCTAGTACTGCTCTGCGTGCTGCCAGCGAACGCGCAGCAGAGGACTTTCGCTCCCATATGGAAGCTCGAACCACCGACATCGTTATGGTTATTGCCGTGCGATTGAGATTGATTTGCAAAGCGCATCAACAGCTTGCGTCAGAACTGCGAGCCCAATAGAACGCAGACTCGGCGGGCCTTGAGCGGTCGCAATACGCATGGCATCCATGAACCGCATCCAGACATTCGCTGCCGTCAGCATCGCTGTGGGCATCGTTGTTCTTGCGCTGAAGTACATCGCTTATGTTCTGACCGGCAGCGTAGCGCTGCTGTCGGACGCCATCGAGAGCGTCGTCAATGTGGCTACCGCCGTAGTCGCGCTCCTCGCGATCCGCTGGAGTGCCATGCCGGCGGACGCAGAACACCCTTACGGCCACCACAAGGCCGAGTACTTCTCCGCGGTCGTCGAGGGCGTGTTGATTGTTGTCGCTGCGCTTTTGATTCTGCGTGAGGCTTATTTCGGCTTTCAATCGCCAAAGCCGCTAGACGCACCGTGGCAGGGACTCGCAGTGAACGGGATGGCCAGCCTAATGAACGCCGCTTGGTCGTGGGTGCTCGTCCGACAGGGGCGGCGTCACAAGTCGCCGGCGCTCGTGGCCGACGGGCGTCATCTGTTGACCGACGTGATCTCCTCCACCGGGGTGATAGGAGGCGTCGCGCTTGCCGCACTGACCGGATGGGCGTGGCTCGACTCAGCTCTCGCAGTCGCAGTTGCGCTTGGCGTCCTGTGGTCGGGCTGGGGTCTGATGAAGGAGTCGCTGGGCGGGCTTATGGACGAAGCGGTCCCGTCCGAGACGCTGACTCGCATCCGTGAGATCATTTCTGCCAACGCCGATGGCGCTATCGAGGCGCATGATCTCCGCACCAGGCACGCAGGCCGCATGATGTTCATCGATTTCCACCTGGTCGTGCCAAGCAGCATGAGCGTCGCGGCCGCCCACGAGATTTGCGATCGGCTGGAGTGTGCCATCAAGGCCGAGTTCCCTGATGCGCTCATCTCCATCCATGTCGAGCCTGACGACCAGGCCAAGCACTCCGGCATTGTCGTAATGTGAATGCTGCAATTCGCTCACATGGGAAAAAGTGAAGTAAGGAAGAGCGCGCCGCAGCGCAGGTGGGACAGCGCCAGACCATGCCGCGCCGCGAGACGACGTTTGTCGGGAGGACCCCCACCCCCCTGGGCGGATTTGGGACTTGCAAAAACACCCCCCGATCTCCGAGGAAAAATTTCAAAAAAGGGTCCCATCCAGCACCCCTAGGGGGGATGGCATTGAGAACGCCGGGGGCCTTTCCTGTTCGTGCGTTCGGTTGCGCTGCGACTCCTGCAATCGCGCCGGCTCGACCGGCTCGCGCGTTGCCGTTAGCGGTAGCCCGGCCGGTGCAGAGAGGGCCATAGGCATGCACCGGGCGCGGGCGCCTCTTTGTTAGGGAACCAATGGCCTCCTCGGCGCATAGAATCTACAAACCGCCGCAAGACGATTGAGAGGAGACCAAGAGCCATGGATGGGAGACTAAAAGATTATCAACCCGAAGTGTCCGGTTGGGTTTTTTGGCCGGCCATGATTGGTGTAATCGGAATCTTTACGCCACTGGTGATCTAGATAAATTCGAACTGGTCCTTGGAGGCGGGCGAGGCTGCCCCGTAGGGCGCATTGAGGGCCATGCGGGGGTCCATCCAGGGAACGGCAACGCTCGTCTAGCCGATGGACGTAAACTCAGGCGAGCCCTGGTCTGAAATGAATATTGCAGACCTGACGCACTCGCTCGCGTATGGCAACACGATCGCAGACGCGGCGAGCATGCTGTGCAGGGACGAGGAAGAAGTGCACCAGAAGGCGAAGGAACTCGGGTTGACCGAGCACCCGGGCAAGCGCGTCCGGGTCGTTCGATAAAGAATGGCCCCGCCGAAGCGGGGCAAGGGGCACCCAGAGGGTTGAGACACCTCATTGCATTACCAGTGAGCCCCGTCATCTTCGCTTTCCCCACCCCTCTTCCTCGACGCGCGAGGCCGCCGGTGCGTTCGGATTCTTTGACTTGATCCACTCGCGCGACCGACCGGAGCGGTACGTCGAGCCCTTGCGCTTGCTGACGATCCCTTCGAGCCCCATCGCGCAGGTATGGCGGAACAGGACTTTGCCGGGTTTCTCGAAATGGGCACTGAATTGGAGGCCCGGCTTGGCCCTACGCAACAAATTCGCCAGCAGGCGCTTGCGTTCCTCGATCGGCTTTCGGCGCAGATCGGCCGGCTTGTTCAGGACGCCGTTGAGTGCCCCAGAACCAGCGCAGGTGCTCAATTTCATAGATTCCGGCCGACCCGCCACTCGCGGCTGAAGACGCTGTAATCAGTGTCGTGTTTATTCGGACGTGTGCGGCGATTTGGCTCGCTATTGAAAGGTCCGGAGGCGCATGATGCTGGGACCACCGCGTGAAGTCACCCATGGGCGTCGGTGGCTGAGAGACCGGTAGCGCTCCCACTGAACTAAAGGGGGCGCGCCATGTCCACGGTCGACGAATATCACAAATACGCACGAGATTGCCTCCGGTGGGCCGCCAGAGCTCACACCGAAGAGCAGCGTCGGCGGTTCCTGAGTTTGGCCCACGACTGGACGCAAGCTGCGTTGGGCCTTGAGGGAACGCCGGTTCGGAGCGAACCGGACAAGGTGGGCTTGAATGAAGCTAACCGAGGCTAAACGCCGGGGCGCGAGATTAGTGCAATCTGGTGACGTTTACGCTTCCGCTGGGCGGTTGCAGGAGCCGCTTACGCTGGCTTGAGCCGGCAGCGGGGCCTGTCACCTCGCTCGGCGAAGTGAATTGGCGGCATCGTCCAAGGCAGAATTGATATACGTATCGCGCACGGAGACGTCGTGGACCTTGCCGCACAGTGGACAATGGATTGTGAGAGTTGATGTCCATGACGCGCGGAGGCTTTGGACATCAGTCTCAACGCCGGTAGGCGCTTGTTGGTTAGTATCGGGACAGGTGAATAAGAGCGGGGCCATCACTGGGTCCTTGGTCGAACGGATAGCTCGGCTCGCGAAAGCGAATTTGAATATGAACTTCCAATTCGTCTACCATCTACCCGACATATCTCTTGAACGAAGCCAATAATCGGCGCTCAATGTATACTAACGTCTCCGCAGCAGGCGCTATTCGGCGCGTCTGATATCGATGCCGCGGTCTCTGCCCCACCGAAGGGGCGACGGAGGCGGGGCATGTGCACTCACAACACCTCGTAAAGAACCGCATTTTGCGCCAGCTTTCGATTGACGAACTCAAAAGTGTTCAGCCGTGGCTTACACTGGTTCAGCTTCAATCGAACGTCGTGCTCCACGAGCAGGGCGGGCCGATCGAACAAATCTATTTCCCGCTGAGCGGCATGATCTCGCTGCTTGCAGTCATGCAATCGGGCGAGGCAATCGAGACCGGCATCGTGGGCGCCGACGGCTTGCTCGGGGGCGATGCCCCCGTTAACGGCCATTTGTTCGGGCAGGCGACAGTCCAAATGGATGGCGCTGCACTGACGATGCCCAAGGCACAATTCTTGGAAGCGTATAACGGGCATCCGCATCTTCGAAATTTGGTCAATCGATATCAGTCGATACTTCTGATGCAGGCGCAGCAAAATGCAGCCTGCCACGCGCTCCATTCGGTTCGTAGTCGGCTTTGCCGCTGGATGCTGCAATCTCAGGATATGATTGGAAGTGATACGTTCATCCTGACCCAAGAATTTCTTTCGCACATGCTAGGCGTGCGCAGGAACACCGTTTCGGTAGAGGCCCACAGCGTACAGCAAGCGGGGCTGATCCAATATCGACGTGGGCATATCACTATCCTCGACCGTGAGGGTCTCGAAGAGTGCGCCTGCGAATGCTACTCGGTCATTCGTGCAGAAACCGACAAACTAATGGGAATGGCTTAACGACTGGGGAAAGTGCGGGGACCCCGGAGTAGTTGGCCACAACCGCCCTCCGAGGGCCACTCGGCTTTCTGTGCGCAGAAGCCGCCAACCAGCTGTAGCACAAATGAACGTCGGACCGACGGTGCTCTGGAACCGACATTTTTTACGTAAATTCCACCTGCCTTGAGTCGCCCACCTGTAAGACAGACCGATCATCTGGCGCGAAGATCACCTCACCGACATTCGGATGGACAGGCAACCCTCCCTCCTGGGGACCGAATGTCGAAGCCCCGCAGCGGGTGGCCCCGCTTGGCGGGGTTCTTTTTGGTGAATACTAGGCCTCCGTATTCATCTCCGATGTTTGGAACCCCGCGGTTGAGGGCGCGGCCATCGTCCTTCGGTGCCTTGAGCCCCTCGATCGGGCGCCCCGGTTCTTGAGATCGTGAGCCCGTTGCTCATCTAATCGCTCTACGTTGGGCACCGCTCGCAGCCTTTCCCCATGCCTAGGCCCTGTTTTGAGGCCGAGCGCCTTGGACTTCTGGCGCACCTCGTCCTCATCCCGGTACAGGAAGCCCGCCACTTCCGCGAAGCTGCGTACTGCATCGCGGTGCGCTGCGTTCCCAAACAGAGGGGCT
>Ga0208989_10000518_pt1 | contig 11283 bp, 5 predicted proteins | sample MedBloCAOM3_M1_FD_187852 | JGI IMG/M metagenome (GOLD analysis project Ga0208989, IMG submission 187852) | Forest soil microbial communities from El Dorado National Forest, California, USA - Mediterranean Blodgett CA OM3_M1 (SPAdes) (version 2) | ecosystem: Environmental > Terrestrial > Soil >...
GCCAGCGAACGAACGCTGGATGCAACGCTGCGACCTTTTCCTGGACATCGTGACGAGCCCCACCCTCGGCGTCGCCGGGCATTAAAGAGACTTGATCCAGCCACAACCGTCCGTGACCGTTGAATAGAATGGCGATTTTCGCCAGAGGATCGGACTTCACCGGTACCAACGTAAAGGAATACTGCTTCCAATCACCGCTTATGCTCGTGAGCACAGCATTCGCATATCGTTGCCCGCTCGTTTCGTCGGCTTCGAGAACGATAGTGATGGTTCCGGAATAGTCCGCGGTTTTGAGCCAGACGTAACCGCGATATTCCTGTCCTTTCCGGATTGGGATACATCCCTGATGAATGCCACGCCGCTGCCCGTGGTCGCGCGCGATGTCGATCTGGAGAGAATGCTGTACGGGAAGAGTGTTCGCGTCGCTGCGCACTGGACTGTAAACGCTGCTGTCCCAGGCAAAGTTCATGTTTCCGTCGTCGTTCCGGTCGTCCGGATCGCGCTCCCAGTAACGTGGCAATCCGATCGCATTGGGAGCCTCGTCGAAGCCTCGATCGCGCACCAGTTCCGCGTAAAGACCGCCTTTAATATCCTCGAACATGAACTCGGCAAATTGCCCGTACAAAGTCGGGCTGATGACGTTCTCAATCTTGGATGCGTCAATTGTGAGAGAAGCTGTCCCTACACTCTGTCCCGATACGTAGGCGGACAGACAACCCGACAGCAAGACGGATAGGACGTTCCAAAGACTTGTTCGCACGCATCGACGAATTCTCACGTGTGCACGTCCCCCATTTCCTGTCGGAATGTCTTAAGCGCCGGGATAAGAACGACTTTGAAAAGATGACCTCTAGTGGCCAAGATGCGACTGCGAAATTGAGAGGCAATGAATCCGCCCTCTCGCAGCTCACCCACGATGGAGGGTATAGTATCAGAGATGTAACCGGTTACAAGGGTGCGAAATGAACTCTCTGCGAATTTTTTATCTCAGTCCTATTCCGGGCAGGAAGGAGTTCGTTCAGGAACGAACGCGCGCGCAGGGTCCCGTGGACATTCGGATCACCAGTTCGGTAGGAACGTTCCACTCTTTGCCGTTCTCTTGGTCGGAAGTGGAACAAAGCGCCTCAAAGGCAAGCCTTGAAATTTCTGCTCGCGGGATACGGACGGTGGTCAGCTCAGGCTGAGTATGCTTGGAAAAGTTGATGTCGTCGAAGCCGATGATCGAAATCGCACCGGGAACGTTTACATTCTTTTGTTGAAGTGCGTGCAGAGCGCCGATCGCGCAAAGGTCATTGGAGGCAAGCACCGCGGTTGGCTTCTGTGGCAGAAGGTTCAGCATGGCCGTGAATCCCCCTTCGATACTGTGTTCGCCGTCGGCAATCAGGCTGCTCGAAGTGGTGAGAGCGTTTTGCTTCGCCACCTTTAGATAGGCGTCGTAACGTATCTGTGCGGATTTCAGGCGCTGCGGCCCCCGAATGAACGCGATGCGTTCGTGATGAAGTCCAACCAGATGCTGGATAGCCTGACGAACGCCGCTGGCGTAGTCCACTTTGATATTGCTGAACCTCTTCCCCGGAGTGCCGGTGTCAAGCGTCACGATAGGTACGCCGGCACGCTGCACTTGCTCGATCAGACCCGGTTCCATCTCAGAGGTCATAATCGCAATACCCTCCACTTTGCGGTTGAGGAGGCGGTAGACACACAGCTTCGTGCGTTCCGGGCTGTACTCGGTATTGGTGACGATCACTTCATAGTGGCGCTCGATGGCAACAGTTTCGAAGGCTTTGACCAGGTCTGGAAAGAAGGGATTCGTAATGTCGGAGATGATGAGTCCGAGGATGTGACTCTTGCCTGAACTCAAAGAGCGCGCGTGCGTGTTGGGATGGTAATTGAGATCCCTGATCGCCGCCCAGACCTTCGCGGCGGTGGCCGGGGCAACGGCATCGGAGCTGTTGATGGTGCGAGACACCGTGGCCGTAGAGACCTTCGCTTTGGCAGCCACCTTCCGGATGTCCATAAGTAAGAACCTTATCACTTTTCAGGAAGCTGGAATACGGACTCCCCACCCCTCGCCAGTCGCCCGAATCAACGGCAAGCGTCGTTCAGGTGGGGAAATTGCCTGAAACGCCTGATGTGGTAATGTATTCCGCGCATCCTGTAAGCGCTTACAGAACAACCACCGAATTCACACTCTCGTCGGCAGGTGACAGCATGATTTCAATATCGAGGAAGTGCAATTGGCCGATTATGCTCGCGGCCGCGATTATTTTCGTTACTGGTTCCCTAGTTGCGCAGACCTCCCGCTGGACTGAGGATAGAGCCAAAGCATGGTACGACCAGCAGCCCTGGCTGGTCGGCAGCAACTACATCCCCGAAGACGCAATCAACCAACTCGAGATGTGGCAGTCGCAGAGCTTCAATTCAGCGCAAATCGACAAGGAACTTGGTTGGGCCGAAGACATTGGGATGAACACTATGCGCGTCTTCCTGCATGACTTGCTGTGGCAAGAAAATGCCGCCGGCTACAAGAAGCGTATTGATCAATTCCTGGATATTTCTTCACGGCACCATATCAGACCGTTGTTCGTATTGTTTGATTCATGCTGGGACCCCAACCCGAAACTCGGAGGGCAGCATCCTCCCATTCCCGGGGTTCACAATTCAGGATGGGTGCAGTCTCCGGGGGCCCGGGCGTTGACCGATCCCGCGCAAGAAGAGCGGCTAAAGGTTTACGTGTTGGGGGTGGTCGAAGCATTCGCAAACGACTCGCGCGTGCTGGGCTGGGACGTATGGAACGAGCCCTCGAATACAAACGAAGGCAGCTATTCCAAGCTGGAACCGAATAACAAACCGCAATTGGTGGAAGCGCTGTTGCCTAAGGTTTTCTCCTGGGCGCGTCAGGCGCATCCTTCACAACCTCTCACCAGTGGGGTGTGGGACATCGATTTTGAGAATGGAACGCCTCTAACGAAGACGCAGCAGACTCAGATGGAGAACTCCGATGTGATCAGCTTTCACAACTACGGATGGCCCGAAGGTTTCGAGAAAGAAGTGGTTTTCCTGCAGAAGTTCAATCGCCCAGTGATCTGTACCGAATATATGGCACGTGGCGCCGGCAGTACGTTTGACACAATACTGCCACTGGCAAAAAAGCATAAAGTCGGGGCAATCAACTGGGGCTTCGTCGCGGGGAAGACGCAGACATATTACCCTTGGGACTCCTGGCGCCACCCGTACATTTTGGATCAGCCGACAGTTTGGTTTCACGAGGTGTTTCAACCCGACGGCAAAGCTTACCGTACTGCCGAAGTTACGCTAATTCGTGAGTTAACGGGCAGAGGAAAGCCGCCAAATACCAACTCCAGATAGCTAAACATCTAACCAGTTGCCGCGATCCACATTCACATTCTTCGCATGGCGCAAAGTCCGCACCACGAGTTCAATCAAATTATTTCGGCATGTTTCATGACCACCGGCAATCAACAAACTTTCTTCTCGGTTCGCGCAGGAGACCTCCTAGTAGTTTTGTATTAGATTTCTCTTGACAAGAATCCGGCTCGAAGTTCAGTATTCACCAGTCATCTATGTAAGCGGTTACATCGCCTGGGCCAGATTTGCCGCATGATACCCGGGCCGATACCTAGCACGACAGAAGGGCAGTGGTGAGATGTAAGTCTGGTTGGCCGTCACTGCCAGTCGTCCGCACGGCAGGCCATGCCAATCCGTCAGGCATGAAAGGTCGAGGAGGCCGGAAAATGATTCAGCGTCATCCGATGTTTCTCTCAGGTGTCCTGACGTTCCTTTCCATTTTGATATTCACCGGTCTACTTGCGGGGCAAGGTCAGGACCGGGGCGTCATCACCGGAATCGTGACGGATAAAACGGGGGCGGCTGTTTCAGGGGCGACGGTTACTATCACCAGTGAAGCCACTGGCGTAAAGACCGTCGTGAGCACCACGTCGGCGGGCAATTTCAGCACGCCGCCGCTTGTTCTCGGCAGCTACAAGGTGGAAGTCGGACTGAAGGGCTTCAAAACGTCTGTTCAGTCCGGCATTCAAGTCGCCAGCGGGGCAACGGTTCGAGTGGATGCCGTGCTTGAGGTGGGTCAGGTATCGGAAACCGTCCAGGTAGAAACATCGACCACAGACGTTAACGTCGAGACCGCGGAAGTTTCCCACGTCCTGGGAGAAAAGTACTATCACGATCTGCCGGTGGTGATGGGTTCGGATATCCGGCTGGCGGAATCGCTGCTCGCCATGCAGCCTGGCTACGTTCCGATGCGGCCGAACGGATGCGCCATTTTTCGCGGAAGCCAGTTCCAGTCCCGTATGAATGGCGGCCAGACGATGGCGATGGAAAATTACCTGGATGGAGCCTCGTTTGGCAGCGCCATCGACCATAACAACACGCAGGAGCGCTCGGTTCCCTATGACTCAGTCAAGGAGATGAAGATCATCGAGAGCAACTTCTCCGCTCAGTACGGGCGCACGAGCGGCGGATTCGTTGAGTACACGACCAAGTCGGGCACGTCTTCCTTTCACGGAAGCGCCTACGACTACTACAACTACCAGGGTCTCAATGCGACCGGAGAGCTGATTGCTAAAAAAGCTCCTGAGCGCAAAAACAATTGGGGATTTTTGGTGGGTGGACCGGTTGTCATCCCCAAGTTGTACGATGGCAGAAAGCACAAGACATTTTTCTTTGTGGACTTTGACCTCTTGCACTATAGCCAGGGGGCTTTGCCCAGTTTCCAGAACACGAACCCTCTTCCTGCCTTTTTGACGGGAGATTTTTCCGCGCTGCTCGACACAACGAACGTGATTGCGCACGATGTCAAAGGCCGACCGATATACAGCGGTGAGATTTTCAATCCAGCAAGCACTCAAAGGCAACCAGCGTTGACTGGCACCCCATATCGCAACGGTTATGGTTTTGATGTCGCGACCGGTTTACCCATCCCGGGGCAGGCCAATATCATCCCGGCCAATGATCCTCTGCGGAGCAAAATCGCGGCTCAACTTGCACCACTGATTCCGCCCCCTGATGTCGCGGGCAAGCTTAGTAACAATGCGATTCAACCTTCCGGCAACAAATACATCAACCCAAAGACTCTGTTCGTGCGGGTCGACCAATCGATTGGCACAAATTTCAGCATGTCGACATCGGTCAACGTCAACACGCGCCCCTCATTACGGCAGTGCGCCAGTTTTTCGCGAGGATGCAATTTCACTAGCCCCTCAACCTATTTCGGGGAAGGTTTTTACCAGGACATCACAACCCGAACGGTCCATCAGCAGTTCAACTGGGTGATCAAGCCGAATCTGTTCAATCACACGACCATTGCATTCGACCGGTGGGTGCTGCCCGCAGTACCGGTTTCTGCCGGCCAGCACTGGGTTTCCAGGCTAGGGCTCATCGGCCCGATTGAGGATACGGGCGGCGCGCCTAGAGTTGACTTTAGCAACGCCCAAGGCGGCGGCGGTAACAGTCCCAATATTCCTTATTCCCACTTCGGTGAATCCGACCAAGTGGCAGAAGGATGTATCGCGAACCGCTGGCAGTTCCTCGATGACATTACCTGGGTCAAGGGTAAGCACACTCTAAAAGCGGGCTTCGAATACCGGCACCATCAATTTCCGTTCATTGGAAACGGGAATGTGACCGGCCACTACAATTTCAGCTATGCAGAAACCGCTGGGTGGGATTCAAGCGGCGTCCAACTGTCGAAGACCGGCGATCCAGTAGCTTCATTTCTGCTCGGACAGGTGGATAATGCGAATTTCAATGTCAACCACCGCCACCTGCTGAATGAGCAGTACATCTCTCCCTGGATTAACGACGAGTTCAAAGCGACCAATAATCTGACTCTAACTCTGGGCTTGCGCTTTGATTATCAGGGCTGTCTTTCCGATGCGCACGGCAACCAGTCCAGCTTCGATCCCAACACTCCAAACCCTGGAGCCGGAGGCCACCTTGGCGCAATCATTTTCGCGGGCAAAGGCCCTGGTAGGAGTGGGTTGAAATGTTTCGAGCAGCCGCCGAAAGATGCCTGGGGGCCCCGAATCGGCTTCGCGTATCGAGTGAACGACAAAACCTCAGTTCGTGGAGGATACGGAATCTATTATGGGGGCATCCCTGCGAACCAATTCTCCGGCTCATCGGAGTTGGGTTTCTCCACCAATCCAACCGTCCCCAGCATCACTGGTGGCTTCTCCCCCGCTTTTTATTGGGACAATGGCTTCCCCGCGTCTGTGATAAAGCTTCCCCCCACTATTGATCCAGCTATCGGCAACGGTCAGGGTCCGACTTGGGTGACGAAAAACAGCAAGAATCTCCCCCGTTATCAGAACTACTCGTTGTCGGTGGAGCACCAATTCGGCACCAGCATGCTGGTTAGTGCTTCTTACATCGGCAATCATGGGACGCGCCTGCCTTCGAATGCCGCGACCCTGGGATTGCTCGATAACATGAACAACCCCTCCATACTGGCCATGGGAGCCACACTCTTGGGATCGCTCTGCGATGGTGTAACCTGCCCCGGCGGAGTTCCGATCCCGTATGCAGGTTTCACCGGAGACGTAGCTCAGGCCCTTCGCCCGTGGCCTCAATACACGGATCTCAATGTGAGGAGTGTGCCTTACGGATATAGCGTCTACAACGCATTCACCATCAAGTTGGACAAGAGGTTTACTGGTGGACTCATCGGACGCATCGCCTATACCAACTCCAAGCTGATCAACAGCGGAGCGGAAGACGTTCTTGCAGGGGAGGATCCTGGCATTCAGAATCCTCTGCTCGGAGCGCGAGACAACCGGGCGCTAAGCCGGGACGACATTCCACAGTCCCTGATTCTTGCATGGTCGTACGAATTGCCGTTTGGAAAGGGGAAAAAGTACTCTCTGAGCGGACCTCTGGACAAGATCGCCGGCGGTTGGATGATCGCGGCCACACAACGTTACGACAGGGGGCGTCCGCTAAGTATCGGTTTGGGATGCGGGCAACTCTGCGGCTTTCTTGGAACCAACCAAAGACGGCCAGATCGCGTACCTGGAGCTCGCGGCTACGGAAAGACTTCCGGTGTCAAAGCCTGCACGAGTCCAGACCCTTCAACGTGCGACCACTATTTATTGGCGAGCGGCTGGGCCGATCCTGGTGCTCTTGTCTTCGGAAATGCGTCACAAAACGACCCAAGGATACGTAGTCCACACTATTTCAATGAGGACTTCAGTATCACCAAGGCTATTCCGCTCACCGATCAGTTGGGTTTGAAGTTTGAGAGCCAGATCGGCAATTTATTCAACCGTCACCTCTGGTGTAACCCGGACACGAACTTGAGCGACGGCGCAAACTTTGGGACGATAAGCGCCCAGTGCGATCAACCTCGGAGCGTGCAGTTTGGGTTAAGGCTGGAGTTTTAAATGGCGGCAAATTAAAGCGCTTCCCCGGTCGGCAGGGCTGGTTCGGCCCTGCCGTTCTATGCCTTCAGGATGTTGTTCGCAGAACTTTGAAGCCACTGGCAACAGTGAACGCCAGAAGACGAAATCTGGCGAATTCGTCGTGATCGAAGCTGAGACCGACAAGCGAATCAATAATGCAGGCTCGCAAGGTTTTCAAGAACCTGGGAATTGCCGTCCTACTCAATGGGATGTTCGCTTACCCGCTTGAAGCCCGCATTCCTCAGCAGCAACCACCTCCCTCCCAGACGTCCGCTCAATCCTCTCCAACCTCGCCAGCACCGCTGACGCTCGATGAAGTTATAAAGCTAATCAAGCAGGGCAAAAAAGACCCGCAGCAGGTTGTGGCCGCTATTGCCGGTCGGGGCGTGGCCTTTGATTTGGACGAAAAGACCGAGAAGAAGCTGCGAAAAGCCGGAGCGGACGACCAGCTCCTGCCCGAAATCTGGAAAGTAACACCGAGCGGCAAGGCGCATATGAAAGCGCTTATGACCACTCCAAGCGGTGTCGAGGTCCAGGCGTCCCCAGCAGAGGCTCTGGCCTTGCAGGATATTCAAAATGAAAGTGACTCCGACCGCCGCCTTCGCATGGTGGATGAGTTTGAGAAGAAATTCCCCACTAGTTCGCTGCTGTCCTATGTCTACACCGCAGCCGCCAAGGCCTACCAGGACAAAGGCGCTCTCGACCAGGCCGTTGCAGCCGCCCGAAAGAGCCTGAAGCTGGATCCGGACAATACCTTCAGTCTGATAATCGTAGCGCTCGTACTGCCCCAGCCGAAAGAGCTCCTGGGAAGCGCCAATGAAGTGAAAGAACGATTGCAAGAGGCGCATGCGGACGCCAATCGGGCCCTCACATTGCTGGAGAAACTGAAGCAATGGCCGACGGAAACAGACGCTCAATTCAAGGAGCGGAAGGGAGCTCTCGGGGCGGATGCCCATTTCGCCCTGGGCATGGCCGAAACGCAACAAGATCAATACGAGGAGGCTCTGGCACAATATCAAGCTGCTATTTCCTCGACCAGCAAACCGACCTTTCAGTATTACTATCGCCTGGCGGAAGCCTACGCCAGCGTGGGCCAGGTACCTCAAGCTATCGATGCTCTTCAGAAAGCCTCCGAATTGGCTCGGGGCACACCGATGCAGAAGTTTGCCGACGACTTCATGGCGGAATTAAAGCAAAGAGCCCATTAAGAAATCGGGCGTGCCATGCATCGTTCAGGTTAAATGTTCAGATTTCCGTGATCTCAACCGACCGAACGTAATAACCTGCGTCCAGTCTTCTGCTGCGAACGGAAGTGTCTTTCACTCTGAGCCGGATGAAGTAAATTCCAGGCTTCGGCGGCGCCCACAGGTGTGTCCAGAAACTCCATGGATCGTTGATGGTCTGCTTAAAATCATCTACCGCGACGTAGCCCTCTTCCGAATTGAACCGTATTTCGAGGCCCCTCACCGGCCGCGAACCGCCCCATCCGATGCCCCGAACGCGATATTTGATTTTGCGGTCGATACGCCACTTCTCCACCCGAATGGGCATCGCAGCCTGTTCAATCACGGGAGAACGATAGTCTTTCACTCGCTCCGGCACGCCCTGCTGCCTGGTTCGGCTAGCGAATTCGCGCATTTGAGAAGTCGTAGGAGCATCCTCGCCCAATAGTTGGATTTCATCGACCCACTTGATGCACGAGCATCCATACCAGCCGGGCACGACGAGGCGAACAGGAGCGCCGTGGTCTCTCGGTAAGGGGGCTCCATTCATCGCGGTGGCGAAAAAAGCGCCAGAGGACGTGAGCTCGTCCACTGTGAATACCCAGCTCGCTCCTGGCAAGGAGGTTGCGGAGGTCTCGGGGTATCGATCGAAACCTGAGATCAATACGTGACTGGCAGCTTTCTGAATTCGCACCGAGTCGAGAATTGCTGATAGCGGTACGCCGGCCCAATCGGCGACGCTAAGCATCCCAAAGTGCGCGTCGCGAACATTGCCGGAACACTCCAGCAGATGCAAGCCGGCGGGTCTCGACAATTTCTTTAAGTCCGTCAGGCTAATTTTGCTTGGTTGTTTGACGAGGCCGGTCACGTTGATTAGCCAAGGCTTGGAATCTCCCAGAAGCGCAGAAGCGCGCGTGCGCACATAAAACTTATCGTTCGGAGTAATCGGATTGTCTGGTCCAACCGCGGACAGGTCGGTGTAGAGGCGCCCATCAAGGCCCGTGCCCATCGGGATGTCCATAGGCATGGGACTTTCTCCCAAAAATGTGATTGACCCAAGATATTGGCCACCCTGAACAGAATCCTTGGTTGCCTGTCCCAAAAAAGCGGGCAGCCGCATGTTGTGGAAACCGGCAAGGGTAATTCCCCCAGCGATGACAGAGGTCTTTAGAATTTCCCTTCTGGTCAACACGTTTTGTCCCCATGTGTCATGCCGGCGCCCCGATTGGCCCAAATCGGCGAGTTTCTGAAATCAAAAATTCTGCAGATTGAGTTGCTGCGGATCGCCCTTCCACGCAACATCTAATTCAGCCTGCACAAAGCCCGCGTCATGAGACCTTTCGCCAGATCGCAATACCTGCAGAAGCCCAAACAGCGAGCGCGGATTCCGCGGATTCCGCTTCAAGTCTTCCCGAAAGGTCTGTTCGGCCTCGGAGACTTGTCCGTCGAGAAACAATGCCGCCCCCAGTGATTCGCGCACTGGATAGAACCAGGCTGGCGGTTCGCTATATTTCAGAGTGTCCTGAATACCCACTGCGTCCCTCAATTGCGCAACGGCCTTGCTTTTCTCATGCCGAGCGGTTGCCAATTTTGCCGCCAGCACATCCGACGCAATCTTTAGGATGTCGCGGGTCTTGCTGTTGTTCGACATGCCAAACATTTCACCCGGCGCGGTGCTCTCCAATGCTTCCATCAGGGTTTGATGCTCTGCCTCGGCTTCGGCCACTTTCCCGGAGGCGGCGAAAGCCATGCCGCGAGCAAAATGCCACATCGAGTTCGCAATCCTGAGGGTTCCGCTTGGTTGCGGCAGTTTCAAAATATCGTCCCAGCGATGAAAGCGCACCAGCACTGCCGGCTGGACCGTGAGGAACGCCTGCAACTCCGGCATTTTCTGAACATGTGGACTTACCCTGTCCACGAGTTTGTTCGCGGCTTCGCTGGCGGTTGAATAGTGGCCGTCCATGCTTGCAGCGGCGACCAGGAAGTACAAATCATGCAGGTACGACAACACCGTGAACATATTCGGCGAACTCTGAATGTGGTTGTCATCGACGCGAGCCGCTTTGGCGCAAGCCTCTTCAGCCGCCAGATAATCGCCGGTGCGAATGTAGATGTGCGCCGGCATGTGCAGCAGATGACCGACGGGCGGAGCGAGCGACGGCAACAGGCTCGCATGCGTAAGCCCGCGCTCCGGATTGGGAGACGCCTCAACGGCGTGAACATAAAAGTGGACTGCTCCCAGGTGACGAGGGTTGCGCTTCAAAACCGATTCCAGGACCGAAAGAATTTCCGGCGTCCCTTCCCAGGGCGTGCCATCGGAATTCCACAGGTCCCAAGGGCTCAGGTTCATGATGCTTTGGGCGTAAAGCGTTGCCGCGTCGAGATCATCGGGATAAGCTTGGGCCAGATCGCGCATGGCATCCTTGAACTCCACTGCCTGCTTCTGCCGGTCTGGATTCGAGCAATTACAGTATCTCTTACCGAGGGCCGAGATATAGCCACGTTCAACCTCAGGACCGTTTGCCGACAAAGTAAGGGCACGATGTAGCGCCTCGTAAGCTTCGCGTTCACGGGGTGCGTCCCCGGCTGTGTGATAGTAGTAGTCCGAACCTAGAGCATAGGAA
>Ga0208989_10000519_pt1 | contig 11273 bp, 18 predicted proteins | sample MedBloCAOM3_M1_FD_187852 | JGI IMG/M metagenome (GOLD analysis project Ga0208989, IMG submission 187852) | Forest soil microbial communities from El Dorado National Forest, California, USA - Mediterranean Blodgett CA OM3_M1 (SPAdes) (version 2) | ecosystem: Environmental > Terrestrial > Soil >...
TCGCCGGAAATGGGCAGCAACGGCAGCCGGTCATTTACCTGGGACCGCATCTTTGGGCAGGGGACCACGCTAGTCCTGCGGGATTTCCAGCCGACCGGAAAGCCAGGGGTCATGCTGAAACTGATCTCGGCGGAGGGGCCTCGCTAGAAGTGCGAGCAATAGCCGCCTAATTTGGTGGACCGAACCCGTTGTTTTCCCAGGCGTGTACTCATAAAGCGCGCAGCCATGTCCGCAATCGGGGCCAACCCGGAAAACATGTGTTCGCTGCTAGCTTTCGCAGTTTGGACCCAGTCCGAACCTCGTCGCTGACCGGTGGGATTCTGCCATGTGCAGTGACGGGTGGACGTCACGTTTTCAGCAAGGCCGCTGTGGACGTCGCCCGCTGCGTGATGCTGCGAATCTGAAAAACGAGGACGCTGGCGCAGGCAATTTCGATTGCCATCGAGAAGATGGGGATTAGAAATCCAGCACACAATTCCGTTCCAAGCAGCCGAAGCGCCGTGAGCACACCGTCGCTGATCACCGACACGACGAGTGCGCCCGTCGCTGCAGCGCACAGGAGGAAGGAACGATGAAGCTGCCTGCGATATGCCGGATAGAAGGCTGCGGGAATAGGGCGGCCGCTGATGTACGCCCAGCCTCCTATCCCGATGATGACCGAAAGCCAGAATGAGTAACTGTCAATCAAGCCCACAATTGCGCTCGCTGCCCTCATATCGTCACTAATGGCCCACTGCGTCGCGGCATACCATGCGACGCGGGCCTTCATGGCAATGAAAACACCGGCGACTACCAGAATGATGGCGCCGCCAACTCTCCTGGTCTGCTTCGCGAGGGAGATTACGGCGAACTGGGCCGCGATGACATGCGGGTCGCCGAAATTGGCGATCGCGCGGCGCTGTGCCTCGAGCCTGTCGTCAGACGGATCGGCCGCGACGGCCTCCCACAGATGGTCTTCGACCTCCTGCCGCACGCATCGTGACAGCGCTCGATCGAAACTGAGCGCACCCGCCAGCGATTCGAGATAATCGGAAATCACGCCGGCTTCCTCGATGGCGGGGTTCCTGCGAGGAGACCGCCGATGGCATCGGAAAACTGCCGCCAGACCACGCGCCGCTCGGCGAGCGCGCGATCGCCGCGTCGGGTCAACGCGTAGACCCGCCGCCGTCGCCCGGATTCGGCGGTCACCCAGCGACTGGCGAGCAGGCCCGCCTGCTCGAGACGATGCAGCGCGGGGTAGATCGTTCCCTCCGGGAGATCGAACGCCTGGCCGCTCTTGCGTCTGATCTCCTCGATCACCGCGTAGCCATGTGCCGGGCCCGCCGACAGCGCGGCGAGCACGATCATGTCGAGGTGCCCCTTGAGCATTTCGCCTTCCATACCTAGCATTACTAAGGCTTGAAACGCTAAGGGTCAAGTTGTGGGGAGGTCGCGCGAGTTTGGTGGAGGTTATTCCACCTTTTCGAGGACCAATGTGTTGATAACGTCCCTTTGCCGAATCGGTAGGCTATCTGCCGCGCGGCACGAAGACCTGGCCGCCGACGCCCCAGCCGCCCTCGGCTGTTTCGAAGAGCTGCACCCAAAGTTTCTTGGCCTGGTCCGGCGGCAGCTTGGTGGTGCTGACGAGCACATCGGTAACACCCTTTATCATGGCGCCCTTTTGCTCGAGCGTAAGCACGCCCGGGGGAACATGGAGCTCCACCAATGGTGCGCCGAAGGCCGCCGCCGGGAGGACGGCCGCGGGAACGTCGCCGGTTCCTGCCGCTGGGATCGCGCTCACCAGCACGGCCGATACACCGCCCGCGGCGATAGCACCGTCTTGAGGACGGACCTGCGGCTCAATCCGCCAGTGCGCTCGGGCAACTCCGCGTCCTTGCTCGATTTCGAGTTCCTGTTCGATCGATTGATCGTGTCCATGGTACGACCTCTATCCTGATGCGTTGCGCCACTGTTCGTTCGGGCCTTTCAGGCAACCCGTCTTGCGGTGGTCCTTGGCGCATCCGCGGGAGGCAAACGGGAAGCTTATCGGTCGCTAGCGCTAGGGCCGAGGCACATACACACTGCCGGCGACACCCCAATGGCTTGGCGGGACATCGTTGATCAGCACGTATGTCAGCCCGTCGGGTGGCCGCTTTTCGACACTATTGATGACATCATGAATGCCTTTGACGATTTGGCGACGCTGATCCGGCGTGAGCGTACCTTCGGGTACATAGACTTTGGCAACCGGCATGAGGCGCTCCTTCCGTGTCGATACATCGGCACGTTATGCCTAGGGTTGCTATGTGTCAAGAGCTGACGCCACATCCGGGTGCTGCAGGTGCGACGGTTTGCGCTTCACGCGCAGCCTTGGCGCAGAGAGGAGAGATCAGAGATGGCCTCGCCACCCAACTCATGCTCCTCGTCGACGGCTCCATTGCCGCGGCGCTGGTCCGCGGCGAACCGAAGATGGCCCGCGCGGCACGGGAAGCGGCTCGCGTTCTGCTCGCCGCCGCAGGTGTACGGGTGTCCGCTGCCGCTTCGACGGAAGGAAAACGACACCTCCGGCGCGACGCTGTTCATCGCGGGCGCGGTGTCGCAAAAGCCCGGTGAAAGAGGGCTGAGGCTGCCGGCGCGAGATCGCTCTGGCGCTGTGAGTTGCGATATTTGGCCGCGAAGCAATTTGAAAACAGGCGCCAAATGACCGCTTCTGGCACGCGCTCGCCATCAAGCGAGAGGAACGAAATCGTACTCGCCAATCCCCTGCAAAACCAGGAACACGGCTGAGGCGTCACCAGCGTTAGTGACAAGATGAGGACGTCCCGGACGAACAGTGTAGGTTTGACCCATTGTTAGGCACACCTCCTCTTCAGGCTCACGTGTAAAAATGCGTATCGTTCCCTCGATAACGTAGAATGTGTCCTGCACTTCGCTGTGGTAATGCCAGGGTACCGTTTGCGTCGGGCTTATCTGCAGCTCGGCGATGCGGAAGCCGGGCCGGGCGGCGTAGTGGGAGCGACGCTCAACCTCATAGAGGTGACTTGTGTCCTTTACCGGTTGCATGTGGGCTCTCTCCATTTCTGCGAAATAGCGTGGTGGCGGTCAGCCTCACTCAGGCTTGATGTTGGCCGCCCTGATCACCTTGCCCCACTTCTCGGTTTCTTCGACGATGAGTTTTCCGAAGTCGGCGGGCGAGCCCGCAAGCGCCGTGCCGCCCAGGTCAGCAAGGCGCGTCTTGATCTTGGGCTCGGCAAGGACCGCATTGATCTCCTTGTTGAGCTTGTCCGCGATCTCGGGCGGCGTGCTCCGTGGCGCGCCGATGCCGAACCACGAACTCGCCTCGAATCCCGGCACGAACTCGCCCACGGTCGGGATGTCCGGCAGAGCCTCTACGCGCGTTGCCGTTGTTACCGCCAGCGCGCGCAGCTTGCCTTCCCTGATGTATTCAATCGATCCGACCGGCCCAATGAACATGACCTGTACCTGTCCGCCGATCAGATCGGTGAGCGCCGGCGCGCCCCCGCGATAGGGCACGTGAACCATATTGACGCCGGTCATCATCTTGAACAGTTCACCGGCCACATGGTTCGAAGTGCCGATGCCAATTGATGCATAGTTGACCCTGCTCGGGTTGGCCTTGGCGTAGGCGATGAATTCGGGAACAGTCTTGGCCGGGACCGAAGGATTCACCATCATGAGGGCGGGTTGGCGAACGATGCCCGCGATCGGCGCGATGTCGCGGTTGAAATTGAAATTGAGCCTGTCGTAGAGCGTTGCATTGATCACGTTCGACACACTGACCAAAAGAAGCGTGTAGCCGTCTGGCGGCGCGCGCACGACCAATTCGGTACCGATATTAGTGCCCGCGCCCAGCCGGTTTTCAATGATACAAGTCTGCCCGACCCGCTCCGTAAGCGCTTGGCCCATCAATCGCGCGAGGATGTCGGACGCGCCGCCGGCAGGAAAACCGACGATGATGCGTACCGGCCGGGTCGGATAGGTTTGCGCCCAAGCGAACCGCGAGACGGCCGGGACCACGGCAGCGCCCGCTGCCAGATGCAGAAACTGACGGCGCGGAAGTGTCATGGCGTCCTCCCCTGGTCCCGAGCTTGCGAGATGCTCGGTCTTGGTGCTCGCTTGTTTGCGAACCTCGTCCGCGAAAATAGTTGGATGCGGCTATGCCCGCATAATGCTATTTTTGGATGCTGATATCTCAGTCTTGTGATGGGTGACGCGATGCAGTTAAGCGATCGAATCGGACGCCGGATGAAACTGCACGACCTTCACGTCCTGATGGCTGTCGTGCAGGCTGGCAGCATGAACAAGGCAGCGGCGCTCCTGAACACCGGTCAGTCTGCCATTTCCAGATCAATCGCGGAATTGGAACGTACCATTGGCGTGCGTCTGCTCGACCGCAACCCGCAGGGCGTCGAGCCGACCGAGTACGGTCGCGCCTTGCTCGATGGCGGAGCGGCTGTGTTCGATGACCTACGCCAAGCGGTGAAGAACATCGAGTTTCTCGCTGACCCTACGGCTGGGGACGTTCTGATCGGATGCAACCCCTTGCTGGCCACGAGCTTTGTTGCTTCTCTCGTCGATCGGCTCTCTCGGCGCTATCCGCGCATCGTGTTTCACCTCGTGACCGGATATGTGGATACACTGCTCCGTGAACTGAGCGAGCGAAGCGTCGATCTCTTGATCGTACGGCGATTCAGTCCCATCACAGACGAGCGACTGGATTTCGAATTTCTCTTTGATGACTCATGTGTCGTCGCGACCGGCGCTCAAAATCAATGGGTTCGGCGGCGCAGGATCGAACTTGCCGAGCTAGTGAGCGAGTCGTGGGTGCTGCCTCCGCCGGGAAGCGGGATTGGGTCGGTCGCAATGGAAGCCTTTCGCGCCAGCGGGCTCGATTATCCCCGTACGACTGTGGTCACCGATTCCCCCCAGGTGCGAATGAGTCTCCTGGCGACCGGGCGCTTTGTCACGATTTTCCCGGCTTCCGCATTGCGATTTCCCACCAGGCGCTCGGAGATCAAAGCCCTGCCCGTTGAACTGCCAATGGCCCGCCCGCCAAGCGGAATCGTCACCCTGAAGAACCGCGCCCTCAGCCCTGTCGCACAGCTTTTCATCGACTGCGCCCGCGAAGTCGCAAAGCCCCTGGCGAAGAGAAAATGATAGACGCCATGTCCACCAGCCGCTATCCGCAGCCGTAGCTGCCGGTGCGGCCATAGCCCAGGTTTTCTTGGCACTTTCGGCCGCACCGCTGCGCGAACCTCAGGTCCGCTGGGTTTGCCGGCACTGCGGCGGTATCGATGGAATTGACCGCACCCGCTGGGGCGATGATCCCGATCCGGCGAAACGCATTGCGGGTGGCAAAGGCCGCAATTTATCCAGGCGCCTTCTCCGTAGATGATGGTTTTCGCTTTGCGGAGCGCCTCCTCGTAACTCCGATATCCACCATGCCAAATTCGGGGCCCCTGTGAACCGGCCATATGAAGGCGAGAACTGCTGTACGTGCAAAAGCCATCCGTAGGGAACGTTAACAACGATCCCGCGTTTTGTCTGGATCAGCCCGGGAGCGTGAAATGGTCCCGCTTTTTTTCATCTGCCCCAACACCAATCGGCAAACACCCACCGGCATTGAGACGGATCCCGACAGTCTCCGGGCCTGCTGGCGGAAGACGCTGGAAGTCAAATGCCCTCACTGCGGCGAGGAGCACACAATCCACGTGCGCGATGCCTACGTCGGTGGCGCGTTACGCGTTCACGGCGGATAGGCATTTGTAGGATTGGCCCGCATATTTTCTCCGGAAGTTCGGCTTCCGCTGAGTCACTTCGGGGCACAACTCTGCTCCATGGTGTCAATATGTCCGCAACTCAGGCACTTGAACGTGAACAGCTCGGGGAGCGGACCAATCTTCGGAGTGACGCGGATAAGCCTCATCGGCTGGCTGCACCGGGGGCACGCGGGCGGGGTGGGTTGCTCGGCCATGTTGGTGCACTCGCGGGAGTGACGAGATGTCTTACGGATCTTGTGCGCAACCGACAACGGCATGCACCCGACCAAGCGGTGAAAAAGGAAGAGCCTCGGTCAAACGCGGGGATGCCGACCGAGGCTCGTGCGCTTGGAGTGGATGAATCGTGACGCGCAGAGGCTATTGCGAGCGACCTTTGCCAGCAAGACCTCGCGTCCAAAAACAAACTGGTGTGATTGGGCTGCATCAGCCCGCAAGGGGGCCGGTGCAGAAAAGCACGGGGGAACCGCCACCAAAGAAAAAGCCTCGCGAAGCGAGGCTCTATAAGTCTGTGCCCGGCTGAGGGAAGGAGAGCGCATCCAGGCGAATTCTAACATTCATCATTCAATCTGGTTCCAGTCGTCCGCAATGGTTGTGGGCAGCGCCGATCTCAACTCCGCGTCCATCGCATCGGCCTTGGTCTGATAATCACGGGCCATCACGATCAGGCGATTCGCGACCTCCTCGGAAGAAGAAATCAGGGATAGACGAAGGCAGATGTCGGATTGCCGGCGGAAATACTCGGAACTCGGCATTGCACGGCCTCTGTGCCCTGGCTTCGCAACGCACCGGTGTTCGTACGGTTCCCGACCAACGGGCAATTCCGTAGCTTTTTTCGCGAATGTGGACCCCTACGAGAGGCATAGGGGGTCGCGCGGGGCGGGCGCGGCAGTGTCGGCAAGCGGGGAGAACAAAGTTCGCTGCGGGCTTGCATATAAGCAAATCAACTGATCCATAACTGCAAAGATAACAGTCTGAAAAGACTTGTGAATTTGGAAACATGACAGACACATGTAATGCTCCCACCCGGAAACAACTTGGGAGAGTATTCTAATGGCCAAACAAGCAGTGGGGAAGGCACCGGCTCCATCTTTGGACGGCATCATTCAGGCTGGGCGGGCGCAACGTGGTCATTCGCGATCCGCACGCAGTTGAAGCCGTATCCGCCGACCTCATCACCGAAGGTCGCGAGTTCCGCGGTATCTGTGCGTTGTCATTCGCTACTGCAGTGACAACGCCAAAGCCGGATGGCACGAGCACCGTCGAGGGCATCGTTTGCGCGCGGCTACGGCTTTCACTCGGGGGGCGATGGACCTTCGCAACACGCTCGACAGAATCCTAGAACAATCCATGCCCGCGAAGCGCGAGACGCATTGAGCCCGCAACGCATGCCAACCCATCAGTTCGTCCCGACCAGACGCGCTAGCGAGCGCGTTCTCGATGCGCAGTAGAATCGAAATATACTGGAAGAAAATCGAGACGGCGCCCGCCGGAGTGGCGGTGCAAGTCCGCGTCACGGATGGCTCGAGCAACGACTATCTGTTGCCGTATCCGTGCAAGCCCACGCAGGACGGATGGGTCAATGCTGCCACCGGCTCGCCTTTGGCGGTGCGCCCCACTTACTGGAAGCTCTACGTGGAAACCCTCCCGAGGAAGAAAGGGTGGAAACGCAAGCAACCACCTGCCGAGCTATGCAGTGATTGATATCCGACCTCATCTCGGCGCTTTGGCCCGCGCCTTCGCGCGCGCTTCGCATCCTGAACTCAGTCCAGCTGCCAGACCTGTCCCGGTTGCAACGCCCGGAAGCGCTCGGGCGCGATGCCGGCGGCCCCGAGCGCCTCGGCAAGCGCGAGCGGCGGCGCGTCGATCGCTTCATCGGTCAACGGGAACGTTCCGAAATGGTGGGCGAGCGCCAGGTCGGCGCCGCTGTCGAGGAACGCCTGCACGGCCTCTGCCGGCTCGAGATGCTGGTCGCGCATAAACCAGCGCGGCTCATAGGCGCCGATGGGCAGGACGGCGAGCCGGAAAGGACCGTATTGGTCGCGGGCGCGGCGGAAGTAGAGCCCACCGCCGTAACCGGAATCGGGGACATGGAAGATTCGGCCGGCCGGCGTCTCGATGACGAAAGCCGCCCACAGCGCCTTGTTACGGTCGGTCAGGCCGCGCGCCGACCAGTGCTGCACCGGCACGAATGTCACCGCGGCTCCGCCTGGGAGCGCCACCCGGTCTCCCCAGTCGTGCGCTTCGGCGGCGATGGCCTTGTCGTGGTTGCGCATGATGGTGTCATTGCCGAGCGGCGCAATCACTCGAGGCGCATGGACGGCGGCGAGGCGGGACAACGTCGGCAGATCGAGGTGGTCGTAGTGGCAATGCGAGACCAGCACGGCGTCGATCGGCGGCAAGGCCTCGAAAGCGATGCCGGGATCGTTGACACGCTTCGGGCCGACGAAGCTCAGGGGCGACACGCGCTCCGACCAGACCGGATCGATCAGCAGGTTGAGCCCGGCCGACTGAATCAGCAGCGTCGCATGTCCGACGAAAGAAATGCGCCAGGACCGGCCCTCGACGCGGGGCGGCGGCCGGTCGGAGTGGGGACTGGCCGACCACGCCGGCCAATTGCTCGTGGCACGCGACATCCGCCAGCGGATGGCATCGGCGAGGCTGCGCGGCTGCGCGCCGTTCGCGTCGAAGAAGCGAGTGCCGTCGAAGTGACCGGACACCGGGCCATGGTAGTAGCGGGCGCTCGCCCCCCGGGCCATAAGGCCTGCCACGCCGGCAGCGAAAAGTGCCGCGAGGGCGGCGACCAATCGACGGCGGGAGAGGCGCATGCTCGACCTCAATGGGTGACCGGGTGGGAAGGATGCTCGGTTACAACGCAAAGCTCGTCCCCCAGCCGCAGGACGCCTTGGCGTTCGGATTGTTGATGCCGGAATGCGGCGCCGATCAGGTCATCGACGAAGTCGATCTCGGAACCGGCGAGATATCCCAGTCAGTGGGCCGCCCGGCGATCGTCACATACGCCATTCATTTTCCTGCTCATCCGCCACCGAAACCGCAAAGCCCTGCTAAGTACATTGGGCCGGCGCATTTCGGCTGAAAGAGGAAGGCCGCTTCACAGAGCCATTCGCGAAGTGCCCCCTAGGCGCTTTGCCTGTACGGTCGTTGACAGACGTCAAAACCAGCCACTGGGGCTAAAGCCGGCCAGTACCCGTTGGAGGAGTGGGCAGGTGTAGCTCATTTCGCGTAGCCCTGCGATCTCAGCCAATCTATGCGGCGGCTTCCCTGTAGCCACTCATCAATTTCGGCTTTGCTCTTAAATCCAGAAATGTACTGAATTTCCGCTCCAGGGCAGTGAGCCTCGATTTTCCAGTCATCTTCTGCGATGCGCTTGTACTTGAAGGTGACCCGAGGAGATTTGCTCATGGGCACCAATATGCCAAATAACGGCATAGGTCGCCAGGCGGGTGAACCAATTACCGCGGGGTGGAATTTCCAGCGCGTTTGCCGGTGGAAGGTCAACGGCTGGGTAGTGGGTCAGTTTGAATAAGGCAGGAGTGGCAGAGTTGCGCAATCCGTCGCATATTGCGACCGTAGCCAAATCTGTTGCCGACATTCAGTTTGAGGCGCGGCCAATGGGTGGACGCCTGCGCGGACATCACGAGCCCGGCCGGCCGGTGCTGGCCACGTCATCGATGACAATTTCCCGGATTATTACTTGGCTAGTCCGGCCTTAAGGCGTCGATTACACCCCCGCCCTAAAATACAGATTGGAGAAACGCCGTGAAGCTTGGAGTCTTCGTGCTGTGCCTCGTAGGATTTGCGATCTCGGCCAACGCGGTCTTCGCACAGGCCATGAATGCCGACGACCTGAAATGGGTCAATCAATGCATCGCTGACAATAAGGGCGGTGCGAGCGACGCGATCATACGCAAGTACTGCATTTGCATGAACGAAAAGATGGAAAACAACGAAACTCGCTCCATTACGGAATGGGAAAAGACCAACCCCGCGGCACGTCGTGCCTGTGACCGTGAGTCAGGCTGGAGATAATTCCGGCTGGCCCGTTGCAGGGTCAGCGCTGAGTGGTCGGAGCTGCGACGGCGACGTACCGCACATGGTCCTGGTCGATCCACGGCGTCTTCGCCAAACCGACAGACATGCGCGGCCACGGTGTCGCTCCGACACTCGAAGGCGCGCAAGCGGATCTGGAAGAGCAATGGCAGAAGTGGCTAAGATGGGCAAACCTCAAAGTGAGAGCCAGAAGGGTGAGCCCGGCCTCAGCGGGGCATTTTCTTTTTAGCTTGTGCCGCGCCGGCGGCTAGGCCGGATGTTGAACATGTACAGGCGCCCGGGCTTTTAATCGTGTAGGCGAGGAAGTTTGCTCGCTTTGATATCGCAGCAGGTTTCTCCCAGGACGCGAGGGAATCGCGATGCCGAAGGGGCGTTCATATCGCCGCGGCGCAGGACGGGTTCTTATCGAGAGCCAACCCGGTGCTCGGCCCCGCGAGCGAGGAGACGTATTATTTCGCCAAGCTTGGGCTCCTGCACAACTTCGGCTGCTTCTTTGAGAGGTAGCCACTTGAACTCGCGTTGCTCTTTTTCCGGCCATCGCTTGCTTTGACGCGTCACTTCCAGCGGGAAGACGTGCACTTCGCAGACCACGACGTCGCCGTTCTTGAGTCGCTTGTCGTACCGATATGTCCCCACGGAGCGCCGAGCGACAGCTCCAACCACTCCAGCCTCTTCGAAAGCTTCGCGGGCAGCCGAATCGCACGGTGCCTTACCGCGCTGGGGCCAGCCCTTGGGAATGACCCATCGTTGCGTATCTCGTGAGGTCACCAGCATGACCTCGGTGTGGGAGCCGTCGGTCCGCCTATATGGCAACGCCGCGAATTGGATGCGTCGCGTATTGGCGGCGGCGGTACTCAAATTACGCATGATGCCCTAATATACCTTAATCCTTATCGTTCTTTTACCATTTCTCTTCCGCCCCCCGTTTAATCGACGATCGCGCCAGGACAACAAGCCGCCCCTCGCGCGCTCCTGCAAGAGCAATTCTGGGCAAGGCAGTCGCGCCATGTCAGGGGCGCTCAGTTCGCCACGGCGGCGACGCTTGCCGGGATCCTGGGGGGACAGCTGCGCGACGCCGAAGGCCGGCTGGCCTGAACCCCTCTCACGGTCGGAATCTAGCGAGGTCTACCATGCTCAACTTCGTGGTCACGCTCTTGATCATTGCCCTCATCGCCGCAGTGCTCGGATTCGGCGGCATTGCCGGTACGGCGGTAGAACTCGCCAAGATCGTTTTCTTCGTGGCGCTTCTGCTGTTCGTCGTCGCCGCGGTTTTTGGAGCCGTTGGCGGTAGGCGACCCCTAGTTTAGGGCGTAAACAACTTTACCTGGCGCGGCTGGTGGCCGGGTCAGGCGGGACTTGGCTCGTCTCGCGCCTCTGGAGCCAACGCCACCGAGGGGCTTGCCCCTGTATCGTCCGCGCTGGAGG